>JGI1356J14229_10001611_pt1 | contig 18437 bp, 15 predicted proteins | sample Subgrocontami58m_FD_14229 | JGI IMG/M metagenome (IMG submission 14229) | reverse complement strand
CGCCGTCGGCGGCGCCGCGGCGGCGCCAGGGCTCGCCAAGCAGCGCGAGCTTGGCCCGCCAGGAGAAGAGGCTGGTGCCGACGAAGCTGCCGGGCGAGGTCGGCATCGCGACCGGCCGGCCGCCGCGCACGATGTACCGCTGCTTCGCGGCGTCCGCCGCGTACAGCCGGCGCGGGACCAGCCCGACCTGCTCGACCAGCGAGGCGACTTCCGCCGAGCCNTCCAGCAGCGAGTTCGGNCCCAGTTCGTGCAGCCAGCCGCCCTGCGCGAAGGCACCGATCGCGCCACCGGCGCGCGCCGATTTTTCGACGATCACCGTGCGGATGCCGGCCCGGCGCAAATGCCACGCTGCCGTCAGGCCGGTGATTCCGGCGCCGAGGACGACGACCCGGGGAACAGAAGGAAGGGCGGGCATGGGAACGGTGAGCGGCTCAGTCGAGCACGTCGGAGACTTTGAAGACAATGGGCACGGCCATCCGGGTGTAAACCCTGCGCCCGCCCTTCACGCCAGCGCGGAATTTCCATTTTGCCACACCCGTGACCGCGGCGTCGTCGAAACGTTTCTCGGTGCTGTCGACGACGACCGGGTTGAGCACCCGCCCCTCCGGATCGACAATGAACTCGACGCGCACATTCGCGGAGATGCCCTCGCGCCGCAGCCCGATGGGATAGGTGGGCGCGGGCTGGAAGACCGGCTCGGGGATCCGGTCGAGGTCCGCCAGGTCGAAGATCTTGCCGATCTTGTCGGCGATCTTTCCCGCGGTGCGGATGTTCTCGGGGATCGTGTAGACTTTCACCTGGCTGAAATCGGGCTGCTCGAGCAGCGAAGCGAAATTGATCTGCTGCACGAAGTCGCTCGGCGCCGGCAGCTGCGGCAAGTCCTGCTGCATCGGGACAAGCATGCCGAGATCCATCGTCGGCGCGGCGGCGTCATCCGGCGACGGCTCCGGTTCCTCGAGTTCCTTCACGTCGGGCAGCGGGATCGTGAGCGCGATCACGTGTTCGCGTTTCACCGGTTCGACCTTCTTCTCCGCGCGTGGCACACCGAAAAAGAGGGCGAGGTGGAGCACGGCCGAGACGGCTGCTCCCGCCAACACCAGCCTCCGCGAACGATGGCCGCGGTCGTAATGCCAAGACCCGAGATCCGCCGGGACGAAAGCTGCGGTCGCGGGCGGCCAGGCGGCCGGTCGCCACGGCGGCAGCGAGGCAAGAGGCGCCGGGTAGCTTGTGATCATACTTGTACGATACGCTCGGGCCAAGGGAGCAGCTTCGCATGCATTGGCGCACGCTGCGCATGTCTTGCTGGCCGGGCAGAACGGCTGTGCCTGAAGGCAGCTAATGCATAGCGCCCGCACTGATGCTGAAGTGGGGGATTTGCGCGGGAAAACCGGTTGGAGGAACGAACTAGGAGAGGCATTGCGCGGTTCCGCCAAGGGAAGGGGACGGTGGCTCACGGACGCCGCGGTCGACTGCCACCAACCACGTGGCACCAAGCCTGTTTGCGTACCGAGGCGTATTCGGCGCCGGCGCCGATTCCGCTGCGTTTGTCCGTCTTCTCTGGCGTAGTGGCTGCGCTAATCCGAACGGCGTATTTTGTGGGCAAAAAGCGGGCCGAATACGGTCCGGGGAAGGTCAAAAAATGCGCAACGGTTCACAGGGTCTGCGCAGGGTCCGTGCTTTCGTGAAACGTGCGGGTGAACAGCATGGACGACACACCAAATCCCATGGCCATTGACTGGAAGTCCCGCGCTGTTTCCGCGGCCGATGTCGTATCGGTCGTACGCAGCGCAACCAACATCTTTCTGCACGGCGCGTGTGCGACGCCGGGCCCGTTGATCGACGCCCTCTGCCTGCGTCGCGATCTCGAGGGCGTGCGGCTCTATCACCTGCATACCTCCGGCGCCGCGCCCTTCGCGGCGGCGGGGCGCGAGAGCGAATTCCGTTCGATCTCGCTCTTCACGGGCGCGCCGTTGCGGCAGGCCATCGCGGAGAATCGCGCGGACTTCGTGCCGATTTTCCTCTCGGACATTCCCGGCCTGTTCCTCTCGGGCAGCGTGCCACTCGACGTCGCNCTCGTGCAGGTCTCGCCGCCCGACGCGCACGGTTTGTGCTCGCTCGGCACTTCCTGCGATGCGGCGAAGGCGGCGGTGGAAACCGCCCGGCTCGTCGTGGCCGAAATCAACGAGCAGATGCCGCGCACCCACGGCAACAACGTGGTGCCGTTCGAACGTATCCACGCATTCATTGCAAGCGACCGGCCGCTGATCGAGCACCGGCCGGAACCCGAAACCGCGGTCGAGGCGCGCATCGGCGAAATCGTCGCGGACCTGGTCGAGGACGGCTCGACGCTGCAGATGGGCATCGGCGGCATCCCCGACGCCGTGCTCGCGCGGCTCCACCACAAGCGCGATCTCGGCATCCACACCGAGATGTTTTCCGATCGGGTCGTCGATCTCGTCGAGTCCGGCGCCGTGACCAATCGCCTGAAGGCCGTCGGCACCGGCCGGATCATCACCAGTTTCGTCAACGGCACGCGGCGGCTCTTCGACTTCGTGCACGACAATCCGCTCGTCGCGTTTTATCCGTGCGACTGGACGAACGACACGTCGGTCATCCGCAAGAATCCGCGGGTCGTGGCGATCAACTCCGCCATCCAGATCGACCTGACCGGTCAGGTCTGCGCGGACTCGATTGGCCACCGCATCTTTTCCGGCATTGGCGGCCAGATGGATTTCATCCGCGGCGCCGCGCTGTCGAGGGGCGGCAAGCCGATCATCGCGCTGCCGTCGACGGCCTCGGGCGGCAAGATTTCCCGCCTCGTCGTGCAGCTCAACGCCGGCGCCGGCGTCGTGACGACCCGCGGCCACGTGCACTGGGTCGTGACGGAATACGGCGCGGTGAACCTGCACGGCCTGACGCTGCGGGAACGCAGCACGGCGCTGATCTCGATTGCGCATCCCGACTTCCGGACCGAGCTCACGCGCGAGCTCGCGCAGGTCCGCCATTTCCCGCCGACACAGCACGCCGCGTAAACCGCGGCGCGAATCAGTTCCTCCAACATGACGCCCACCGCTGTTTCACCCCAGCAAAGCCGAGTGCTCGTCGCGCACCTCAAGCGCTCGCAGATTTTCCGCGATTACGAGAAGGCCTTTCGCGAAACGACGGGCCTGCCCATCACGCTGCGCCCGATCGAGGCGTTCGACCTGCCGCATCACGGCGACCCGAAGGAGAACCCGTTTTGCGCGCTGATGGCGACGTCGAACCACTCGTGTGCGGCGTGCCTGCAATTGCAGCGCCACGTGGAGGAGGAGTCGCGGCTCGAGCCGAAGACGCTGAAGTGCTTCGCCGGGCTCAGCGATTCCGCGGTGCCGGTGCGCGTGGGCGAAAACCTGATCGCGTTCCTGCAGACCGGCCAGATCCTGCTGCATGCGCCCGCGAAAGCCGATTTCGGCCGGGCGGCGAAGCAGCTTGCGCTGTGGGGGGTCGTGCTCGATCTGAAGCAGCTCGAGACGGCGTACTTCCAGTCGCGCGTCGTCACGCGCAAGCAGTACGACTCGATCCTGCGGCTGCTCGTGATCTTCGCGCAGCACCTGTCGACGCTCAGCAACCAGCTAATGGTGCAGAACGCCGCGGCCGAGTGGCCGGCAATCGCGAAGGCGCGGACGCTGATTGCGGAAAAATACGCGGAGGAACTGTCGCTCACCACCGTGGCGCAATCGGTGAACATGAGCGCGTTTTATTTCTGCAAGACCTTCAAGAAGGCGATGGGCGTGACCTTCACCGATTACCTCGCGCGCGTTCGGGTCGAGAAGGTGAAGGACATCCTGCTCAACCCGCACATGCGCGTGAGCGAGGCGGCGTACGCCACGGGCTTCCAGTCGCTTTCGCAGTTCAACCGGGTTTTCCGGCGGATCGCCGGCGAATCGCCGACCACGTATCGCGACCGGCTGCACAGCGGGCGAAACCACTCGGCCGGCCCGACGTCGCCGAAACCCGAGGCCACCAGTCCGGCGCCCACGACGGCGACGGCGGTGAGCTGAGCATTTCCGGACGCGATTTATTGCGCGGGCCAATGCGGTCCAAGAGCTTCGTGCGCGCGCCAAACTCCAGCGATGACAGCGGAGAGCCGGCGCGGCAGGCTGGACGGCGTATGTCGACTGGAGAAAGACGAACGCTGACCGGGCGGGCCCACCCGCGGCGATGGGCCGCGACGACGGATTTGCTCGTCGCCGTCCTGGTCGCGAGTGCGGCGCCGCTGCTGGCCCAGAACCAGCCGGACTACGAGCAACCGCCGGTGAGCTATTCGGCTTCGACCCCGCGGGATGCGGTCACGGCCCTGCAACAGCGCATGGCGGCGGGCGAGTTCGACTTCAGCGGTGGCGGCCAGGCGGTGCTGAAAACGGTGCTGCAAGCGCTGGGGGTGCGGCCGGAGTCGCAAGTGCTGGTGTTTTCGCGAACGAGCCTGCAACGCGGCCGGATTCGGCCCGAGCGGCCGCGCGCCCTGTATTTTTCGGATTCGGTCTACGTCGGCTGGGTGCCCGGTGGGCTGGTGGAGCTGACCGCGATCGACCCGCAACTCGGCCCGGTGTTTTACGCGCTCGATCCGCACGCGGCGCCGCCGTCGCCGCCGAAGATCGCGCGCGACAGCGACTGCCTGCGCTGCCACGGCGGCACCTTCGTGCGCGAAGTGCCCGGGGTGTTCGCGCGCTCGGTGTTTCCCGACGGGAATGGTGACCCGCTGCTGCGCCACGGCACGCTGGTCGTCGATGACGAGACGCCCTTCGAGCAGCGCTGGGGCGGCTGGTACGTGACCGGTTATCACGGCACGCTCGGCCACCGCGGCAACGTGCTCTGCCACGAACGCAACGACCAGCTGGTCTTCACGCCGAGCGAGCAGCGGCCGGATGAGCTGAAGTCGTTCTTCGACCCCAGTGAATACCTCGCGCCGACCAGCGACGTGGTGGCGCTCCTCGTGCTCGAGCACCAGATGACGGTGCAGAATGCGCTGACCCGCGCCGGGTTCGCGGCGCGGAAGATGATCGCGTACCAGCATGGGTTGCAGAGCTCGTTCAAGGAGCCGGTGACGGATACGCCGGCTTACGACAGCGTGAGGAGCGTATTCGCCAGTGTGACCCAGGAGGTCGTCGACCGGCTGCTTTTTCGGCAGGCGGCGCCGGTGCCGGAGGGCGTCATCGGCAACGAATCGTTCCGCTCGGCTTTCGCCCAGGGGGCGCGGCGCACACGCAGCGGGCACGCGCTGAAGGATCTGCGGCTGCGCGATCAGCTGTTCGCGCAGCGGTGCAGCTACCTGATTTATTCCGACGCGTTCGCGGCGTTGCCGGGTCCGCTCAAGGCGCAGATTCTCGATCGGCTGCAGGCGGCGCTGCGCAGTCGCGAACCGAAGGATCGCTACGCCTATCTGCCGGCGGAGGAGAAGCAGCGGATCTACGACATCCTGCTGGAGACGCACGCCGAGGCGCGGGCCCGCTGGCAGGCGGGGGGCGAGCCGCGCGGGCGGAGCGGAGAGTAAACGCGAAGGCGCGTATCTGTAACACCATTACACGCCCCGCCCGCACCGGCGCGGCGGCATCACTTCGCGGGCATGTGCGCGTGGGCGTGCGCGTGCGACTCGTCCATCGCCGGCGTCGTGCACGCGGCCGTGCCTTCGCGCGTGCGAAACTGGCAGACGCCGCAGAACGCTTCGATCTCGCGGCCGGAAATATGCTGGAGGACGAGGTTGAGTTCCTCGAGGGAGATGTCGCGTTCGAGCGGGCTCAACGCGGGTGCTTCCGCTTGCACCAGGATGAGCGCCTCCTGCAGCGCCTGTTCGCCGACGGCGAAATAGACCAGCAGCGGATTGCGGCCACAGGGGCATTCGGGCTTGTGCAGATATTCGGTGACATGGCGCCCGCTCCGCCGGCGGCTCGCCAGCCGCGCCAGCCCGCGAAAGATTTCGTCCAGCGTCCAGTCGAGCATGTGCACGAGCATGTCTGGATTCGCCAGCGGTGTATTGGCCCGGTCGGCGCGGAGCAGATCCGACCAACGTTCGCGGATCTGCGAACGTCGAGTTCGGAGCGTCTCGACCAAGCCTTCTTGCATGGAAGCGAGTTTGCCCTAAAGCCGCGAGGCTCGCTCCGCGGTTGTTGGCTTAATTTGCGCACCGATTGATGCGCAGATCTTGCGTTCGTTATTTCGCGGTCTGGGCTCACTTCGGGGACTGGACCGAACACCGAATTTTGACGCCCGCGCCGCGGCTGGATTCGATCGTGAGCTCACCGCCAATCGCGGAAGCGCGGTGCTGCATGACGCCGAGTCCGAGCCCGCCGCGGTGGCCGCTGCGCAGCTTGGGCAGGCCCGCGCCATCGTCGCTGATTTCCAACTCGAGCAGCGCGTCGTGGCGCGTCAGCCGAAGCCACACGTGCTTCGCGCGGGCGTGTTTCACCGCGTTGTTCACCGCTTCCTGCGCGATGCGGTAAAGGTGCGTCGCCACGAGCGGATCGCTCACCGTGATGCGTTCCGCCGCAGCGAAGTGGCAGTGCACGCGGCCCAGCGCGTTGATTTGCTCGGCGAGGGCGGCGAGGCCGAGTTGCAGCGCGTCGGGTTCGCTGCCGACCGGCACCAGGCCGCGCGCGAGGAACCGTGTCTGGCTGATGGCGTCGCGTAGCATCTTTCCCATTACATCGAGCCGCGCGGTCAGTTTCCGCTGCCCGGCCGCCTCCTCCTTCAAGGCGGCGCACATCAGCTCGAGCGCCGTGAGCTGCTGCCCGAGGTTGTCGTGGAGATCGGCGCCGATGCTGTGGCGCTCGCGCTCGCCGGCGGCGAGGATTTCGCGCTCCAGCCGCTGGTGTTCGACCTGGGCCGCGACCAGCGCTTTCTCCTGCGCCACGGCCGCCAGCGCGCGTTGGGTGACGGCGGGCAACACGTCGAGGAGCCGCGTGTCCTTGATCACATAGTCCAGCGCGCCCTGTTTCATCACCTCGACCGCGACTTGCTCGTCTCCCTGGCCGGTGACGACGACGAACGGCACGCGACCCGGGCCGCTCTGCAGTTCCGCCACGAGGGCGGGCCCGCTGCCGTCCTGCAGCTTCAAGTCCAGCACCATCAGATCCGGCCGCTCGCGTTGCAGCGCAGCGCGCGCGGCGTGCGCGGAGGCCGCCGTCAGGACCTCGTAACCTCCCGCGCGGAGCGTGTCCGCCATCAGGATGAGCAGCCCCTCGTCGTCATCGACGACCAGAATCGCCTGGCGTGGATGTGCGGCCGCCACCCGGGGGTCACTGTCCGTTGACCGACGGTATCAGCAATAATGGGACGAACAATCCCAGCCGGCGGATGGCGTCGGCAAAGCGTTCGTAGTCGACCGGCTTCTGGATGTAGACATTGCAGCCCAGTTCGTAGCACCGCTCGACCTCCCGGGCGTCGTCCGTGGTGGTCAGCATGATGACGGGGAGCCCTCTCAGTCTCGGATCGGCCTTCAACCGGCGCAGGACCTCGATGCCGTCCACCTTCGGCATGCGGATGTCGAGCAGGATGAGGTACGTCTCGGGTTTCAGCCCGCGCTGGCCGGCGAAGAAGTCGAGGATCGCCTGGCCATCGCGAAAATGTTCGATCCGGTTGCGGACGCCGGCGGCTTCGAGGTTCTCGCGAATCAGGATCGCGTGGCCCTCGTCGTCGTCGACAATGAGGATGGTGGATACGTGGTGGTTCATCGGTTAGCCGGCGCGTTCGAGGGCGGGAAGCGAGACGAAAAAAGTCGAACCTTCGCCGGCACGGCTCTCAACCCAAATCCTCCCTTTCTGCCGCTCGAGCACGCGCTGGGCGATCGTGAGGCCAAGGCCTTCGCCGGCTGTCGTGTCCGGGTCGAGCCGGTGAAAGATCTCGAACACCTTTGTCTGGTGCTGCGGGGCGATGCCCATGCCGTTGTCGCTGACGGCATAGATCGCCTGGCCACCCTCGACCGAGCCGCGGATGTGCACGCGGAGCGGTCGGCGGGGATCGCGGTATTTCACCGCGTTGTCGAGGAGGTTCGCGAACACCTGGCTCGTCTGCACGTTGTCGCCCAGGCACGTCGGCAGCGGTTCGACGTGGACTTCGGCCTGCACCTCGTCGAGTTGGAATTTCATCGCGGCGAGGATTTCGGCGAGCAGCCCGTTCAGGTTGATCGGCCGCACGGAAAGCGCGACGCGGCCGAGGCGCGAGTAGCGCAGCAACCCCGCGAGCAGCGTTTCCATCTTGTTCACGCCGGCGTTGATGAACTTCAGCGCCTGCGGGATCGTGACCTCGACCGGTTGCGTCAGTTTTTCCGCCGGCACCTGGCCGTGGGGCGCGGCGGTGACGGCGGCGCGGATGGTATCGCAGGCGCGGTTGAGCTGTTTGCCGAATCCCTGCACGTTGACCAGCGGCGAGCGCAGGTCGTGGGAAACCGTATACACAATGGCCTCGAGTTCCTTGTTTTTCTCGGCGAGTTCCGCGGCGAGCCGATGGAGCGCTTCCTCGTCCGCCTTGCGCTGCGTGATGTCGGTGCGAATGGCGACGTATTGCACCGGCTTGCCGCTTTCGTCGACAAACGGGCAGATCGTGGTTTCGACCCAGTAGTACGTGCCGTCCTTCGCGCGATTCTTGATTTCGCCGTGCCAGACCTTGCCATGGGCGATCGTCATCCAGAGGTCCCGGAAAAACGTTTTCGGATGATGCCCCGAGTTGATGATGCGGTGATCCTGGCCGAGCAGTTCCGCGCGGCTGTACTTGGAAATCGCGCAGAACTTGTCGTTGACGTAGGTGATTTTCCCGGAGGGGTCGGTGATGGCGACGATCGAGTGTTCGTCGAGCGCCGCCTTGACATCGCGCAGTTCCCGGATCGTCGCGTACAGGTCGCGCTCGAGCTTGCCCGTGTCGTTTGCGGGATTTTGGAGGGAGTCCGCCACGGCCGAACTCTCGACGCGGAGGGCCACCACGGCAAGCATGCCAAGCAATGCTGAGCGAAACGCAACCGCTGCGGAGCGACCCCGACGGCTTCATGGCACCTTGGGCGCGGCGACACGCATTGGGTGTGTCGCGCCTGCCGAGTGGCGCCTACGATGAATCTCAACACCTCCTACCTCGGTCTGACCCTTCGCAATCCACTGGTCGTGGGGGCATCGCCATTTTGCGACAACACATTCGTGGCGCGGCAACTCGAGGATGCCGGCGCCGGCGCGATCGTCATGCGGTCGCTGTTCGAGGAACAGATCGACGCCGAGCAGCGCGCCTTGCACCACCACGTGGAGGGTTCGGCCGAGAGCAACGCGGAGGCGCTTTCCTACTTTCCGGCGTACAGCGAATACCAGCTCGCGCCGGATCATTACCTGCGCCAGGTGGAGCATCTCAAGGCGTCGCTTTCGATTCCGGTCATCGGCTCGCTGAACGGCTGCCGGCCCGGTGGATGGACGAGCTACGCGCGGAAGATGGAGTCCGCCGGTGCGGATGCGCTGGAGCTCAATCTGTATCAGCTGGTCACTGACCCGACGCTGGCGGGTGATGACATCGAGGCCGACATGTTGCAGACAGTGCGCGACGTCGCGGCCTCGGTGAAGGTACCCGTGGCGGTGAAGCTGTCGCCGTTCCACACCGCACCGGCGAATTTCGCGCACGCGCTGGAAGCCGCCGGTGCGCGCGGCGTGGTGCTTTTCAATCGTTTCTACCAGCCGGATTTCAGCTTGGAAGACCTCGAGGTCCACCCGCAGCTCCGGTTGTCGGATCCGTCTGAGTTGTTGCTGCGGCTGCGCTGGCTGGCGATCATCTCGCCGCACCTCCGCGGGTCGCTCTCGGCCACCGGCGGCGTGCACACCTCCGCGGATGTCGTGAAGGCGTTGCTCGCCGGCGCGCACACGGTGCAGCTGGTGTCAGTCCTGCTGCGCAACGGGCCGCGAATTCTCACGACGATCCTGCACGGTTTGAAAACCTGGCTGGCCGACCACGGCTACGCGGACATGGAGCAATTGCGCGGGGCGATGAACCTGCAGCGTTGTCCGGATCCCGCGGCGTTCGAGCGCGCGAACTACATTCGAATCCTGCAGAGCTGGCGCATTTAGCCTGTATCCATCACACCCGAGGTGTGATGGATTCGCCCTGTCGGGCCGACTTCGTCGGCGCAAGCCGCGACGCAGTCGCCTTTCCACGCTCTTGGAGCGTGGAAAGCGGATGCGCCAATAAGCAGAAACTGTGATGCATCCAGGTGAGCGCAGCCATGCCTCCGCGGGAAAGTGGAGCCGGCCGGCCGTGAAGGTCAGCGCTGCCTGCGTCAACGACGTCGAGTGGTTTTCCGGCCTTGACCGGCACCCCCTGCGCCGCACCGTGTCCCTTCCGCCATTTCGGTGCCCGATGGTGTAATGGCAGCACAGGCGACTTTGACTCGCCTAGTCATGGTTCGAATCCATGTCGGGCAGCCATTCGAAGCGCCGTCCAAGCACGGCTTGTTCATGGCCTCGGCCGGCAGAGGTACATCTCGTTCACCACAAATCGCTCGGCTGAGTCCTTCTACCAAAAATCGCGCAGTCTCCGACAAGGACTGCGTAGCCGCCCGCTGGCGTTCCGGCTATCGTGGCTACGTGAAAACGATCCTCGCCCCCATCGATTTTTCGACGGTGAGCGAGGCTGTCGTTGCTGAGGCTGCAGCGCTGGCGCGGGCGCATAATGGCCGGGTTGTGCTGCTGACGTCCATTCAGCCGCCGGTTGTTCCGACTGAATATGCCGCCTTCATCAAGGACGTGACGGAAATCACGGCGGCAGGAGAAAAGAACGCCGCGCGACAACTCGCGAAGATGGAGGAGAAGTTGCACCGCGAATTGGTCGCGGCGGAATCGCTGCAGCTCGTCGGGGCGCCGATCCCGCACATTTTGGAACAGGCGGAAAAATTAGAGGCCGATTACATCGTGATGGGCTCGCACGGTCACACCGCGCTTTACGACCTGCTGGTCGGAAGCACCACGCATGGGGTGCTGCTTCGGGCAAAATGCCCGGTCGTGATTGTACCGTCGGTCAAGGACAACACTCCGTCAAAGACGAGAAAACGCGAACACGCGACTGTCTGAACAATTGGGTATGTGGGAACACGGGGCGCGAGCTGTGGGGCTCGCGCCCCTCTCCTTTTGGCGGGTTGGACGATTGGCCGCCAATCACGCGGCGGATGCGGCACGGATCGCAGGTTGTCCCATGACCATCCGGGTTATCAGCGTGGTCGGCGGTTCGTTTGAAACCGGTCACGACTCAATCCCGACCGGCCGGCCCGTGCGCACGGACTTGGCGGCGGCTTCGGCGAGCACCAGCGCGCGGCGGCCGTCGCTCGCGCCGACCGGCATGGGCCGGCGCTCGCGGACGGCGCGGACAAACGCCTCGAGTTCGGCGCGGTACGCATCGGCATAGCGCTCGAGGAAGAAATACAGCGGCTTGTCCGTCGCGACGGCATCGGCGGTGGCGAGTTCCACCGTGGTTGCGGTCCGGTTGCCCGCCAGCAGGCGGCCTTTCGAACCGTGCACCTCGATCCGCTGGTCGTAGCCGTAGCTCGCGCGCCGGCTGTTGTTGATGTGACAGAGCTTCCCGGCAGCGGTCTTCATCACGATCATCGCGGAGTCCGTGTCTCCGACTTTTTTGACGGCCCGGTCCACCAGCACGCTGCCATAGGCAAACAACTCGACCGGTTCCTCGCCGAGCAGCCAGCGCGCCAGGTCGAAGTCGTGAATTGTCATGTCACGGAATTGGCCGCCGGACACCTTGAGGTAACCGAGGGGCGGGAGCCCGGGGTCGCGACTCGTGATGATGACCTGCTCGACGTCGCCAATCGCGCCGCCCACGACGCGATCATGGAGGGCACGGAAGCTCGGGTCAAAGCGACGATTGAAACCGACGAACATCGGCACGCGCGCCTTCGCCACCGCGGCGAGGCAGGCGTCGACGCGCCGCAACGACAGGTCGATGGGCTTCTCGCAGAAAATCGCCTTGCCGGCGCGGGCGGCGGCAATCGCGAGGTCGGCGTGCGTGTCGGTCGACGATGCGATGATGACGGCGTGCACCCCGGGGTCGGCCAGCGCCGTGGCCACGTCGACCACGCGGGCGACATGGCGGGCGGCGATGCGCGCGGCGGCCTCGGCATTCACGTCGACGACATAGCGAAGTTCCGCGCCGGGCAGCGCAGCGAGGTTGGCGGCGTGAATCGCGCCGATCCGGCCGGCGCCGAATTGCGCGAAGCGCAGGGGAGTGTGGGGTTTCATCGGGCGGCCTCCAGAATCTCGTCGAGCACGCGGCCGTCGACGTTGGGCAAGGGCACGTCGAGCAGGCGCGCGATGGTGGGGGCAACGTCGAGGTTGCGAATGCGCTCGATGCGTACGCCGCGCTTCACGCCGGCCCCGCTGGCGACGAACATGCCGTCGAGTTCGGGATCCTTCGCGGAATAACCGTGCGTGCCGCCATAGTTCGTGGTCGGCCCGACCACGGCGTCGCCCGTGACGGCGCCGGAGAAGGCGTAGCCGGCTTTCGGGTACAATATCAGATCGCCCATGCCCTGGTTCTCCGCCGGGGTCGGCATGCCCAGCGCCGGTGCGCCGGTCGCGGCGGGTATGACTTCCGCGATGCCTTCCATCTGCGTGAACAGCGCGGTGAGCTTCGGCAGGAGTTCGCTGCGCCGGGCCGGATCCGTCACGTAAACGAAGGCGATGCCGCCCTGGGGACCGACAAACGCATCGCACGCGGTGATCGTCGGACCGGCGGAGCGAAGCAGGCCGGCTTGCTTCAGCGCCACGTTCGCGTGGATGTACTTGTCGACCTTCTTGAAGCCATGATCCGTGGTGACGATGATGGTCGTGTTGGCGCGGCGGCCGCTGGCGTCAATCGTCCGGACGAGTTCGCCGACGAGCCGATCGGCGAGGGCGAGCGCCGAGATGCTCGCCGGCGATCCGGGTCCGTAGCGATGATGCGTCGCGTCGGTGTTCAGCGGGTGAAACAGCAGCAGGTTCGGTCGATGCTTTTCGAAAACAAAGCAAGCCGCGCGCGTCCACAGTTCGTCGCGCCACACGATGTTCGGCTTGTTCGCGCTGGCCGCGCGGACTTCGGCGGCGGTGGCGGCGCCGGCGGCAACCATCTCGCGCGGCAGCACGGCCTCGGGGTCGGCGATTTCGGCGAAGCTCCACGTGATGGTCTTGGGCCGCGTGATGGCAACCCAGTCGACCTCCGCCGTCGTCAGCCCGGCCTTGAACGCCGCGTCGTACACCGTCGGCGCGAACACGAGGCGATCGCGGTCGACCCACGGTTCGATCGTATTCGGTTTCCCCGGACCGCCGCGCACCACGAGCCCGTTGAAGAGCACGCCGTGCTTCCGCGGCGTGACGCCGGTGACCAGCGTGGTGTGGTTGGGCCAGGTGATGGCCGGGTTGGAAATTGTCATGGCCTTGGCGGAAGCGCCCTCCGCCGCCAGTCGGCGCAGGTTCGGCAGCGGAATCGATTCGTCGCGCCACAAATAGGCGGGGAAACCGTCGATCGTGATCAGCACGACGTGGCGATCCGGGTTGGCCGCGAACGCCGGGTTGCCGGCGAGGGTCAAGGCGGCCAGGGCGCAGAAGCGAAACGGAAGAGGCAACATGCGCCGGTAAGCGTGGCGGCGCCGCCGAGGTCGGCGAACGAAAAACGCGCGCGGGTCGCACCGGCCGGAGGCGGTGTCCTTTCCCCCGCACCGGAAGCAGCCGGGAGAGGGCACCCGGCCCACATCAATTACGGCGCGTTCCGCTTGATCACGTCGGCAATCGGCTCGGCTGCTTCGAGAAATGCGCGTCGGAAATCCTCGCCGAGCAACGCGGCAACCGTGGCCGCCACCTGGGCCTGGTGGACCGCGGCGGTGTTCCGTCGCTCGCCCAGCGGCGGCGTGCCGGGTCCCAGGACAGCGAGCCAGGTTTCGCCGGCGTGCGGCACCTTGGCGCCGTGGCTCGTCCAGTCGCTGGACTGCACGCCGCGCCCGTGATCCGGCGTCAGTACGAGGCTCGTCGTGCCGCGGTACTCGGGGTCGGCCTGCAGTTTCTCCCAGAGTTGTCGGACGAAACGATCACAGCGTTGAATTGAATACAGGTACCGGTCGTAGCGACGCGCATGCGCCCACGTGTCGGGCTCCCCGAAGCCAAGCAGGAAAACCCTCGGCCGTCGCGCCACGATCAGTTCGACCGCCGCCTGGTAGGCGAACGCGTCGAAGTGTTCGTCGGGCGCAATCGGCGTGATATCATCCATCCATTGCTCGATCTCGCGCAGCCGCGGCGTGGCGAGGCTCGGCGGCGAATGCTGCCGCGACACCCAAACCGGCAGCCGGCTGCGGCCGACGTTGATGATGGCGTTGAACACCATCCATTCCGCCGCCGCCGCCACGCGGCCGGTGTATCCGGGCCGGCCATTCAGCCACTCGAGCACGGTCACGTTGCGGTTCGGGATCGGTGCGTTCGAGGTGATCAGCGGATCGGGCCGGCCCGTGAGCAGTTCGTTGTAGCCAGGGTAGGAGAACCACTGCGCGTTCAACACGCTCGCCTCGCTGCCGAGATCCCGATTGCCAAACGCCTGCCCGTCGTGCGCTACGACGCGCCAAAAGAACGGCATCAACTTGCGGCGGCGCTCCTCGGCCGTCGCGGCCGAGAACTCCTGCCGGGTCGCCGCGAGCACGTTATCCGGCACTCCCCCGGCGTCCTTGCTCAGCAGCGTCTCGTCCGCACCCCGAAACACCTCCTGCCAGCGCAAGCCGTCGATCGTGACGAGCAGGACGTTGTCCGCGCTCCGCGCGGAGAAAGATCCAAGCGCCAGGATCCAAGCTCCAGAGAAACACCAGCGGGCAAACCGCGAAAGATTCGCGCGATCGTTGGACATTGCTGATTGGCAGTTCTCTGGATCTTGGCGCCTGGAGCCTGGATCTTCTTCACCCCGGCAGCATCTGCCCGCGGACGGCCGCCACGAGATCATCATAGCCGCCGAGGAACTGTTTCAACGTGTGCTGCGTGGCGCCATAGCCGAGAAACTCTTCCGGTTGCATGCCGTTCTCGTCGTGCGCCCGGCTGAAATCGGGAAACTTGGCGCGCAGCTCCGCCACGATGGCGGGATCGACCGGAGTTTCCAGCGTGAGGCTCGGCGTGGTGGCGGAGACGTTGAATTTCGTCCACCACGTGTAGGGGATGGTCTGCAGCACCTCGCGTCCGATGATTTGCGACCAGTGGCCTTCGTGCCGGTACGCGGCCGCCAGCAGGGTGCCGACGTAGCCGCGCTGCTGGAAGAGACGGTGCGCCTGCTTGAACACGGCGATGCCCGCCCAATCGAGCACCCCCGCCGTCGTCGCGATCTTCTCCTTTTCGGCCACGCGCTTCAGTTGGTCATCGACGCGGCCGATCATCAGCGTGATGTAGGGCCGGATCGCGTCGGCGTCGCGCCCCGCCGCCCGCGCGCGGCGCAACCCGCGTTCGAGCGCCTGCGCGACCGCGATGGCCTGCGCCACGGAGAAACTCACCGTCGCATTGACGCGGATACCGCGCGCCGTGATCTCCTCGATCGCCGCAATTCCCACCGCCGTGGCCGGCACCTTGATTGCGATGTTCGGCGCGATCCCCGCGAGTTGCGTCGCCTGCGCCACCATCAGGTCCTGGTTCGCGTAGTACTTCGCGTTGACCTGCGAGGAAAGAAAGCCCTTGGCGCCACGCGTCGCGTCGTAGACCGGCCGCAACCGGGAGGCGGCATCGACCGCCAGCGCGCGGATCACTTTCCACGCCAGGTCGTCTTCCGTGTCGTGCGGATTTTCCGCCACCAGCCGCTGGAGGATCGGGATGCACAACGCGGGCTGCGCCTTCACCGCCTGCGCGACGATCACCGGATTCGAGGTGCCGCCGACCGCGCCGAGGGCGACCGCCTCCCCGAGTTCATCGGGCACGCCGGAGTCGTTCCACCAGTCGGCGCCGAGCGCCGTCATCTGGGACATGCGGGAGACTTGTGTGCTGAGTGGTGCGGGCATCGTTGGGCTCCCGGTCATCAGTAATCGGTAGGTCAGTAATCAGGGGTGAAGCGTTGCCGGATAATCGGAAACTGATTACTGAATACTGATAACTGGCCACCGGTTTTCCTCATACGCCGGCATGCTGGCGCACATACTCGCGCGCCGCGATCGCTTTCGGCAGCGCCGGAACCTTCACCGGGTCCTCCTCCGCCTCGACGATGAGCCAGCCGCGGTAGTCGGCGTCGGCGAGAATCTGGAAAATCGCGGGGAAATCCACGCAGCCGTCGCCGGGCACCGTGAAGACACCCTCCGCCACCGCGCGATGAAACGACCAGTGTTCGCGCCGCACGCGCTCGGCGACCTCCGGCCGCACGCTCTTCAGGTGCACGTGCGCGATTCGCGTGGCATAGCCCTCGGCCACCGCGACCGGATCGATGCCGGCAAACGCGAGATGTCCTGGATCGAGCAGCAGCGAGATTTCCGGCACCGACGCGAGCAATCGATCGAGGTCGGCCTCGGATTGGATCACCGTGCCAATGTGGTGGTGATACGCGATTGTCACCTCCTCCTCGGCGGCGACGCGCGCGAGGTGTTTGAGTCCGGCGACGAACTGCGGCCACTCCGGCTCGGTCAGGCGCGGCGCGACTTCGTCGCCGAAACTCAGGCCGCGGTCGCGGGCGCCGTGAATGCAGCGCGTGCACTCGGCCACGATCGCGACGCGTGCCCCGAGCGTCTTCAGCAAAGAGAGGTGAGCGCGGAACGAGGCCTCCTCTGCCGCGAGATCGCGCGAGGCGAGATGCGTGCTGTGCCAGCCGCTCGCCAGCCGCAAATGATGCCGCGCCAGATGCTCGGCGAGCGCGGACGGCGTGCGGGGATACGCGTGTCCCAACTCGGTGCCGGCGAACCCCGCCGCGCGCATCTCGCGCAGAATCGTGTCGAGCGGCACGTCGCCGGCGAGGTCGGCGAAATCATCGTTGCTCCAGAGGATCGGGTTCGCCCCGACGAGGCAGTCGGTGAGCTGGACGGGGGAGGGCATGATTCTGATTCGTAGCTGCGAGCGTGAGCGAGCGGAGGGATAACCACTCGCTCACGCTCGTGGCTACGCATTTCAATAGTAAAACTTCTGTTTCTTCGTCGCCCGAGCATACGCCGCGCGCGCCGTCCGGACGCCGGGGAGTTTCGAGGTGCCGGAGACCGGCACGTCCCACCAGGAATAGCCGGGCAACCGCAGTTCGGCGGGCACCGTCGTGAAGATGAGCACGACGCCCTTCGCGGCTTTCGCCTGCGCGAGCGCGGCGCGCAGCTCCCCGCGCGTGTTGGCCCGGAGTCCGATCGCGCCGAGGCTTTCGGCGTTTTTCGCGAAGTCCACCGCGAGCGGCCGGCCCTCGAGCCGCGCGTGCTGGCCGGTGCGATGCCGGAACTCGTTGCCGAAACTGTTTCCGCCGCAGCCGCGCTGCAGACCCTGGATGCAGCCGAAGCCGTGGTTGTCCACGACGACGATCGTGAGCTTCAGCCCCTCCTGCACCGCGGTGACGATTTCCGTGTGCAGCATGAGGTAGCTGCCGTCGCCGAGAAACGCATACACCTCGCGCGCCGGTGCCGCGAGCTTCACTCCGAGCGCCCCGGCAATCTCGTAGCCCATGCAGGAGTAGCCGTATTCAGAATGATAATCCGTCGGCGCCTGCGAGCGCCAGAGCTTGTGGATGTCGCCGGGGATCCCGCCCGAGGCGTGCACCACGGTGCCGGTGGTGCCGCAGGCCTGGTTCAACTCGTCGATGACCTCCGCCTGCGTGAGCGGCACGCCGCGGTGTTTCGCGACGAGTTTCGCTCGCGTGAGGTCCCACGCCTCGCGCTGTTGCCGCACTGCGTTGCGGTGCGCCACCGGCGCGCGCCAGCCGGCGAGCGCGCGAGAGAGCTGGCCGAGAATCGTGCGCGCATCGCCGACGAGCGGCACCGCGCCGTGCTTGTGCGCATCGGCGGCGTGGATGTTGATTCCGATGAAGCGCACGCGCGGATGCTGGAACTGGCTTTTCGACGCCGTGGTGAAATCGCTGAGCCGCGTGCCGAGATTGAGCACGAGGTCCGCTTCGCGCGCGATGGCGTTGGCGGCCGCCGTGCCGGTGACGCCGATCGCCCCCAGGCAGCCGGAATGCGCGTCGACGACCGCACCTTTGCCGGCCTGGGTGACCGCCACCGGGATGCCGGTGGCCGACGCGAACCGCGCGAGCGCGGCCGCGGCGTCGCTGTAGTGCACGCCGCCGCCGGCGACGATGAGCGGCCGTTTCGAGCGGCGGATCAGGTCGGCCGCGGCGCGCAGGCTGGCCGTCGAGCACGGCGGCCGTTCGACGGCGTAGACGCGTTTTTCGAAGAAATGCGCCGGATAGTCGTAGCTCTCCGCCTGGACATCCTCCGGCATCGCGAGGGTGACGGCGCCGGTTTCCGCTGGGTCGGCGAGGATGCG
>JGI1356J14229_10001597_pt1 | contig 18509 bp, 29 predicted proteins | sample Subgrocontami58m_FD_14229 | JGI IMG/M metagenome (IMG submission 14229) | reverse complement strand
ACAAGCCCATATTCCTAGGCAGGGAAGTTAGGGGAATCCGGCGCCATTACCAATATCTGCGCACGCAACTGGGCAGGAAGAAGCTCCTGAAGAAAATCCGCAAGCAAGAAAGGCAGAAGCTTCCAGCCTGCGGCTGAAAGGAAGCCTTTAATTAGCTACGGGAGGAGGTCACGAGATTTTCATCATTGTTGTGCTAGTAATTTTGTATTTTCTGCAACAATATTTTTCAATTTTTCTGCATCTGATTCTGAAAAGCGTGACTGCATCCTGACATACATGCTCACAGACTCAAGCTGCTCGGGCTTGTAGCTCGCAACCTGACCAGCGCTGGAATATTCAAATAGTGGCCACACGTTGGAATTGACAGCCACGCGCCCCACTTCTATGGTGTTAGACGGATCGAATCCCCACAGTTTTGGCGAAGGGCAATGGACATCCAGAAAGACAAAGCCGGCCTCGGATTTCGCCCTCAGCAGCTTTTTCATGTAGTCCTGCGGGAACGCTACCGATGCTGTTGCTGCATATCCCCGGAGAACAGACGGTTCTCCGGGATTCCGAAAAGCTTCGCTTTTCGAGAACTTAGCTGCCACGGACTTTGCCAGCTGCTTTTCCACGGCATGCCGGGAGCTTGAGGAAGCCGAGCCCGCGTTGTTGAGGCAGATATAGACTATGTTTTCCTGTATATTCCTGAAGGAACTGAGATATTGCGCAGTCGCCACATCGCCGGCAAAGGCAAGAACCAGGCGGCCTGTAGCCCTGGAAAGGCCGCGCGCAGCAGCCAGCGGATTGCCGGATACCAAAGAAGTAAAGTTGAGATGCTTCGCGTTTTCCGAGGCCGAGCCTCTTGAGAAAACCAGGAGCGGCTTCTTGTCCTCGAAGGCCTGGAGAGCCAGCTTCATGGCGATCATGAAACCCTCGCCCTGCTCCGTGACCGTGCCCGAGAAAACCTGTTTCGGTTCTATCAACATCTCTACTGCCATTGATATAATTGTTGTGAATTCTTATTAAAGGTTCCTTGCGAAGAAACGGATAAGGCTTGAAAAAGAGGCAGAGTTAGGCCATCACCCAAGAAAGATAATAGAAGTTGCTACTGATGTTAAACTACGCGATGCCTATAATCTAAAAGATGGCGATATTGTCCGTATAGAGGTCGAAGAAGACTGATTTTTATCATGCGACAGAATCAGACACTGCGGAAGGCGGCTTCTTTCAGTTTCTCCTTCATTCCCTTTATCTTTTTTTCCAGTTCCTGGACGCGCTCTTCGAGCCGCTTCTCCTGGCCGGCGACGTAATACCATGTGCCAAGCTCCTTGTATTTCCTGCCCAGATAGACGCGCTTCAGCGGAAGCCCGCGGCGCGATGCCATGAGGAACAGCTCGTTGTGCTTCGGGAACTTCGACATTACATGGACCGATGCCGCCGGGCCGTTCTTTTCGAGGAAAGTGCAGAAGTCATTCACGTTGCCGGACTCGGGCTTTCTCAGGCCTTTGACCCAGTGGTAAGCCGCGGAATAAGAAATGCCGAGATGCTTCGCTATCTCCGTGACGGACTTGCCTTGATCGTAAAGGCGCATGGCTTCGTCATACTTCTTCCCGTAGAACTCGCGGCCGCGGCGTAGCTGCATGGCATTAATTGAAGGCGCCGAAATAAATATCAAAGTGGCTCCGGAGCTACCCGTAGTTGTCATCGCCTTGCGGCTACACCTGGGACAGTCTCGTCATCGCCAGGATAGATTAAGGAGAAAAGAGTTAAAAAGGCTCTTGAAATCCAAAAAGCATGAGCAGAAGCATAACGCACCTGATAACGCCAATAAGACCAGAAGACGAGAAACTCTATACGAAGGTGCTGCGGAGAGAATATGCAAATGAGACCTATGCAAACAACTGGGCTTATATCACGCAGGCCTGCCGCGGAAGCGGGGGCCTTGGGCAGAAATATTTTGACGGCACGACTCTTGTCAGCATCGGCATGCACGAAGGGCATTATGTGCTTGTCAGGCCGCTTGGAGCAAATACCGTTGCCGCTGCTCAGGTATTTTGCAGAGAATTCTATCAGATATCAGGCAAACCTGTTTACGTCAAGCACGTCCTGCCTGAGCAGGCAGATAATTTGAAATGCATCGGATTCAGCGACATACGTGAATATCCATGGTCGGAAAGCTTTCCCAGAGACGATGACACATTTCCCCAGCCCGTCATAGAGCTAGACAGCATCATCGGCACGAAAATCGACGAACCTCAACATGCTGATATCAGATTGCGGCTGAACAGATTCCTGAACAACATGACAGAACGAAATTTCTTTTACTTCCACTTTCAGGATTATGAGCCTTCTGAAAACGAGCACCAGAAAGCTCAAGCGCGCGGAGTTATTTCAGAATGGGCCAATGGAGACCGAGAAAAAGCAGCGGCTTACGAGAACATGGTGGAGCACCCACCTTCTGAAGGATTTAGCTACCTTGCAAGATTTGGGAATCTTGCAGCGGGTTTCATGGTTTTCGGAAGAACGGGGAATGAGAGCGCCGGGTGCCATGCAAACGTCTGCAATTACAGGAACATGCCCGGCGTATCAGAGGCTTGCATGATAACGGCATTCAGCAAACTTGCAGCTAATGGAATAAAGCGCGTAAATCTCGGCGGCTCGGAGACACGACAACTGCACGATTTCAAGATGAAATTCAAGCCGCATGAATTGAGAGAATCAATACATATGGTCTATTTGCCCTAAAAATATTATTTATGCTGTAAATAAGAAGTAATTTTCATGGTTTCGGAAATAACAGCAGGGGTAATTTTCATTGTATGGGGATTGCTTTTCATAGTTTTCAAGAGGTTCTTTTCTTCCATCATAAGGAGCCCAGGAGGTTTCAATTCGCAAACCTTAAAAAAGAGATTTGGCGAGGATAAAGGCTCAAAGATAATATTTTACATAGGAATTGTAATTTTAGTTGTAGGAATAATAATGCTTACTTCGGGAATGCTAGGCTTGCATATATTTGGCATAAGAATTGCCTAAATCCAGAACGTTTCCTCTTTCTCGGCCTTCTCGAGCTTTGAGAAAATGTCCAGGAAGTCCTTTTCGGACAGATATTTTTCGAGCGATACGAAGCTCAAGGCTAGCTTAGAGAGCGGCTTTATCTCCTGGAAGAGCGGAGAAGCCGCGCCGGGAGCGGAAGCGAAGTCCAGAACAGCGACTTTCTTGTCTTTCAGGAGAGCGAGAGCATGCGCCGGGAAGGGGCGATAAGCGCGGATCCTTACGAGGCCGGCTTTCTTTCCCTGGCTGCGGAGCAAGCCTACGACAGCCTTGGCTGTGCTGCAGTGATAACCATAAGTGACGAGAAGAAGCTCGGCGTCATCTGCATGATATTTCTCGACAGCGGGCCAGGAGCGCTTCATCTTCTTGTTCCAGCTGTCGTCTATCGCTACTGCGACCTTGAATACAGACTCCATGGCTTTCTGCTGCTGCTGGCGGAGCTCTGTATATTTTTCGCGGATACCAAGATGCGACGGCGTCTTCGTGTCGAGCCTGTGGGGCAGCCTGATTTGCGGCAGGAGATTCTTGATCATCTGGTCCGATGGAAGCAGTAAATTCTCGAAATAGCTCAGCGGCCCGTCCCATGCCACAATGCAGGGCAGCAGGACCTTGTCGTCCTCGGCAAGGCGGAACGCGCGTATTATAGTGTCGAGGAGCTCCTGGTGAGACTCGCAAAAAACTATGATGCAGCCCGCATCGCGGAGGGCCATTATGTTCTCAGGATGCGACGCCGCGAAAATCACGATGGGCACGCGCATTAAAGCCGCTTCCTTCAGGGAGTGCAGGTCCGGGTAGGAGAGCGTCGTGAAAACGCGCTTGCCGCCCGCGGATGCAGCCATCGCGGCAATAACCGAGGAGGATGAAGAATCCGATTCCATGTAATTGCAGCGAAGAAGAGGCTTCGCAGCAGCCACAGCCGCGAACGAATTGTCCTGCGAATATGAGATAATATCCACCATAGAGAGACGGGCAGCATGCGCCACAACCTCCGGCGTTGAAAGCAGCTCCGATTTTCCGATCATTTCAGTTCCCTCTCGTTGGCGATGGCGGATGCCGGGCATTCCCTCAGACAAATCAGGCAGCCATCGCAAAGGTCGTAATTTATAGCAGGGAAGCCTTTCTGCCCGACAGAAATGGCATTCCTTGGGCAGAAAACCACGCAATCGTAATTCTTTTCGCAGGCGCCCAGGTTTATCTTCGGCTTCATCGCGCGCACGTCAATGGGCTTTGCAGCCGCGATAGGCCTGCCTAGCTGCGGCTTTTCCTGCTTCATTTCCTCTGTCTTCAGCATCATTTCACGTTCCTGAAACCCTCGTCCAGCGCCAGGTTCAGATCCCTGTTCTCGCCAAGCGCCATCTTCGCCGCCTTGCTGGTGAGACGGTTGCATGCCTTCACAAGCGCGCCGAGCATGACAGCATCGGGAGCCGGCTTCCTCAGGGCATTGAGTGCGATGCCCGTGGCGTCGAGGCTGTAAAGCTTCAGCTTCCTTTTCTTCAAAACCGCCTGGTTCGGCTTCTCGGCTGAATTGAGTATGACAATGGATTTTTCTTTGGCGTGCTTGACGGCTTCCTGCAGGCCCTGGGGATCCAGGACAATGAGGAAATCCGAGAATTCCTCCTGCTTCGAGAGCGGCAGGATCTTGTCGAATTTCACGTAGCCCACACCGTATGACGCATCTCCGATGCGTCCAGCTGCTGGCAGGCAGAAAGACTGGACAGAGAAGCCGGAAAAGAAGCATGATCTGGCTGCCAATGAGGCCATATGCTCGACCTCAGGCCCTGTTATCTTTATCGTTTGCATTGCATATAATTGTCGTCCAATTCATATATAGTTATGTTGTCTTTTGCCATGTTTTAGGTAAAATTGTTGGTTTAGACAACCATCGGATACGACTGGGCTGCTAGGAACGCAGCTTTGGCTAATGGGCAAAAAGAGGAAAAGAGAAAATCAGCGCGCTGTCGGGGATTCCTCGATTTCTTCGCTGGCCGTGGGCTGGATGTGCTTTATCAGGACAATGTCGCCGACGCTCTGCACCATGCTGTAAGGCACTATCACGCCTTTCTTGTCCCCAACCAGGTCCGCAAGGAAGGAGCCGCGCACAGCATCTATGACAAGGGACTTGACACGGAATTTTTCAAGGTCCAGGCCGATGTCCAGCACTTTGCCCGAATAGATGCCCTTGTGCGTGAATACGTCTTTCCTCGTTATGTCAGAGAAACTTTTCACATTTATTGGCATTATAATGACCTCCTTTTTACTGTTACTATATACAGCTGGGGACATTTAAAGAATTTGGTACTTTTGCGGCGATAAAAACCGAATATCCGGCGCGCAATTTGTAATGCGCGCGTGATGCGTTACCGCACTAGGCGTTTAGTTGTCATTGGATTCTCTGTATTTGATGCTCTTGCTATCCTTTCCCATCACGAGCAGGTTGCCTGTTTCGTCGACTTCGCCTGCAAGAGGCACTATCCTTTGTTTCTGCGTCGCCTTTCGGGATGCTGCCTGCCAGATAGATTCTCATTTATTTACACGTCCAGCGCGACAATCTCGTGGTCGTTCATCTCTTTCCCTGTTTCGTCGAAATAGAACTTTCCCATGAACTTCTTGCCCTCGAGCATCAGGGGCATCCATATCGCATCGTCTGGCCACATCTGGCTGTATGGGATGGCTGCAAGCTCAAACCACTGAGGATCGGCTTCTTCCGTGTTGATGGGCTCTCCCTTGAACTTCGTGGCCTTGAACACATGGACTATCCAGTCAGGCTTCTGTTTCTGGCCGAAGTAGAAGGCAACGGTGCCGCAGTGTTCCGGATTGAGGGGCATCACGCCTGTCTCCTCCACGAACTCGCGGACAGCTGCCGTGTCAGGGGTTTCACTCTCTTCTATCTTGCCGCCGGGGCCGTTGAACAACCCTTCGCCAATGCCCTTCTTCTTTTTGATGAGAAGTATCTTCCCCTCGGCGATGATGTAGCAGAGCGTGCCCTTGATCATGCTTCATTCTTCGATTAAGACTTTTAATTCGTTCTCTAATTTTTTCATCAGATCGTCTTCGTCTTTGTAACGAATGATTTTTTGCAAATTCGGAAGCCCAAGGACCATCGTGGATTTTGAGAAATCGATGTCCTGCCTTACAAGGGCTATCACAGGTATTTTTTTGAATTCCAGAAATCTGGCCATGTTCCCAAGACTTTCGGAAAAAACTTTCCGCATAATTTCATGAGCTTTTTATACAACGGCAGATAATTCCTGCCAAACATGTAAATAGGCCCGAACACATAGACGCTTTTCATATGATCACTTTGGCGAGTACAGCAGATAAATGATTATCGCCGCCCAGGTTACCGAGAGCAGCATGATGAACTTCCCTGACTTGTACTTGTCCCTGTGGAGAAAATAGCCTGCCAGCAGCCCGGTCGGTACGGGATTAAAAATTGCGGCTACTATGCCGAGCAGTTCCCATTTATCGACGCGCATGAAGAACACTCTCCAGGGTTTCTTCCAGTCTCGGCACGGTTTCATATTTTCCTATGTTTTCCGGGGTTATCCACTCGAACTCGTCATGCTCCCAGTCGATCCTGATATCCCTGCTCTTGGTTTCGAACAGGAACGGATGGACGACCCATGCGACTTCCCCTTTCTCGGCCCTTATCACTTTTCCTTCAGAAACGAGCCTTATGTCGCTTTGCTGCAGCCCTACCTCTTCCCCGATTTCCCTTACGGCGCATTCCAGCGGATTTTCGCCTTCTTCAATGGAGCCTGAAATCCCGGCCCAGCAGCCCTGGAAGGAACCCACCTTGCTGCTTCTCTTGAGTATCAGTATCCTGCCGTCGTGCCCGAGAAATGCCGTCGCCACGTTCATCTCTTTCATCTTGGTTCCTTCTTTCTTTTTAGTAGTTCCAGAACAATTCTCTTTTCTTTTTTGTCGCGTAATTTCATGCGTCCCACGTCGCTCAGCGAGGCCCATCTATACGCGTCATTTTCATAATCAAGCTTTATTTTCCCTGTTGCCCTGCACTTGTAATAAACAACATATCTCCATCCAGTTGGGTATTTTTTGATGTCACTTTTGAAAATTATTGCCCCTTTCAAGTTAAGGTTTGTCTCTTCCTTTACTTCTCTTGCCAGTGCTGCTATCGGATTCTTGTCCTCGTCAATATGGCCGCCGGGAAAAACCCAGCAGTTCATGTATTTGCTGCCTATCACATTCCTTAACATCAGCATTTTGTTCCTGTTAAAAATGGCTGCATACTGGGTTACATAGAACCTTTTGGGTTTTTGTTTCATTTCTTTTTCCCTTCTTTCCTTTCCAATAAATCCAGCACCAAAGGCCTTTCGCTGCGGCAGAACTTCAATTTCTTCGCTTTCTCCAGATCAGCCCATTCGAAGGCATCGTGCTCTTTGCTGAGCCTGACGTTTCCCTTGGCACTGCAAACATAATAAACAACAAATCTCCAGTCCCCGTCTTCGTATTTGATAACTGCCGTCCTGAAAACCCATGCCGCGGCCATCTTGAGATTTGTCTCTTCTTTTATCTCCCTCGCGAGCGCCGCCAGCGGATCTGCTTCCATGTCAATATGCCCGCCGGGAAAAACCCATTTTCCTATTATAGCTTCGGTAGCAGCATCCCTCAGCAAAAGCAGCCTGTTTTCCTTGTCAAAAATAGCGGCGTACTGCGTGACGTAGAATTTCCTTTTTTCCGGCATAAAGCGCTGGGAGAGGGATTTGAACCCTCGTGAGGCTTGCGCCTCACAGGTTGTCTGCAAACTTCTCGTTTTGCTTCATTTTGATGAAACTTTTCTGAAAAGTTTCTAGCAAACCTGCGCCGTGGACCAAGCTTGGCTATCCCAGCAGTAGTCTAATTTTTTGCTGAATGCTTAAATACCAAAACAGAAGATGCCCGGACAAAATGGGTCGGGGCGGAATCGAACCGCCTGCCTTCGCCTTGTAAGGGCGACATCATTTCGCGTCTGCTTCGCAGACCGAAGTCTCAAAGACCTTCGGTCTTTGCAGATACCGGTAGACCACCGACCCTTAATATGATTTTGAAGTGGTTTCTTTTAATAAGAATAACAAATGTTCTTTGGGACATGCAAAGACCTTTCTTACAAGAAAGGGATTTGCGAACAGATAAATAGTTGTTATCAGATTGAATAAGTATGCCAGACGCTGTTGAGGAAAAGGCCAAGCAATATATGGATGTGAGAGTTGTTGTATTCACGTCGATAATCTCGGCGCTCGGCTTTGTCCTTGCGCTGTTCTGGAACGAGGCAGTGAAGTCGGCAATAGAGCAGGTGATACCGAAAGGCGACACCATAGCCGCGAAGTTCATAGCGGCAATAATCGTCACTGTCGCGGTCGTCATAATAATATATCTCCTGATAAAAAGCCAGAAAATCACAGAGAAAGGACTGGCAGAGCTGAACAGGCGCGGCAAGAATATGAAGAAGCAACACAAAGGGTCGCAGCCTGTATGAATGGCGCTCAGCGTTTTCGGATTTCTTGCTGCCGTTCATGGCTACTTCTTGGGTGAAGAATAGCAAAGACGGAGAAATTTAAATAGAAGCACCATAGCTACTGTCGAGGAATTCCAAAACTATATTCTATGAATTTCCCATATTCGACAGTCAGGATGCCGCTGCAGCTCTGCCAAGAAAGCACTAGGCACGCTTCATAGTTTCCTGATTTTAGCGAAATATTGTAAGAGCCATCCATATTTGTGTTAAGACTAACTGTATGGTTATTTTCTAAGTTCCTGATTGTAATAGGAAAAATGCCTTCACTTGGTTGTTGGCCTTGAGGGTTATTATTTGTTTCGCATTGCCCCCTTTCTTCTTGAGGCACTTGAGTGCAATCTCTGACTATTCCTATGCCATAGGCATAAATTCTACCATAAATACCTTGATTATCGCCTTCTGTTGTATTGGATAATTGAGACAACTGTACGCAACCAGTTGCAAGCGCAGCTGCAAAAAGAAATAATAGTATTTTCATAAAATAGTTTTCCTTTTGGTGCTTCTTAAAGTTTGTTCTTTTATAGGGCTCTGACTACAGCAGCAGAGCAGACGATCACCTTATTGACATACGCAGGGAAGTTTGTCTTAGGAAGCCTTAGTTATTTGACTTTTCAATAATAGCTATATACATGTAATTGCCCGAATCTCCAAAATACGGCCTTTTGCAAATTTAATAGCTTTTTCTGCCAGACGGACCAATCTTTGTACTCTGCAAAATAAGATTCAGCTCCACCTGACACGCTGATAAACCCATCGTCTCTTTCTACAATTTCAGACGACTTTTTCCCCTTCAGATGTGCAAAAATTTCCTGTCCGTAAGCGTCTTTTGCAGGTTTCATAGAAAAATATTGCCAATGGAGCTTAAAAAAGAAGGAGAAAACAAATTTCAATACTTGCACTAATTTTCAGGATTCGCACCACAACGGGTATTACCAGAGAAAATAATAATGAAAACATGAAAAACTTCAGCTGCATAGCGTGCGGGGAACCGGCGGCGATGAAAACGCAGCGCAAAGAGGTCGTGGCGGCATTCTGCCGGCAGCACTTCCCTTTCGACAAGATGAGGATGCCCATAATAATCCGATGCTAATCAAGCCTAGGACAGAGGCAGCAAATCCCTTTCTTAGAAAGAAAGGTCTTTGCATATCCCAAAGAACAGGTGGATATTATACACAAGGAAAAGGAGGTGAGAGAATGGGCTTATCTGACAGGCCAAAATGCTGCGGCAAATTCATGAGCGTCAGCGCAGAGACCGGGACATTCTTCGAACTGATCTGTTCCATCTGCCACGATATCGTCTACGCCAAGAAACACGACGCTGCAAAGCCGCAGGTAATTGATGACTGAATTTTAGGGTGATTTTGGCATTAACATTTTTGACATTAACAGAAACGGCAACAGAAACGACAAATGACATCAGGATGATTTCCTGCACATCGGCAACGAAAACAACAGATACTACAGACTCATCGCACGACTTCGGCAGAGTTTTAATACTTTGCACCTAAAGTGATAATATGGCTGAAAGCAAAGCAAAAGTCAAGTGGAACGAAAAGACGTTCTTCGTTATAATAGCGATATACCTCATCGTGATAGCTTTCTCGGCTGTGTATCTTTTCCTCTGGCAGGGCTTCGGCTCGAAGGGGCTCGTCTTTTCCATAGCGGGAAGGGACCACGTGTTCAACGCGTTCGACATAATACTCCTCATAGCCACGCTCGCATCGTTCTTCCTCGTGGCGATATCATTGCTCGCGTTCAAGAAGCGCAGGGACAACAGGATATTCATACTGACCATAGCCTTCTTCTTCTTCGCTCTTGGTCAGGTGCTTGACATATTCGACAATTTCTTCCCGAACGAGTACATATTCATCACGAACGCGGGAAGGGTGCTCAACCTGCTCATCCTGCTGTCGTTCGCGATGCTTGTGTACGGGAGATACAAGCCAAGGAAATGATCCCATGCCAGACCCTCTAGACCTGGAGGTCAGGAGAAAGATCTACGACACAATATGCGCGTACCCTGGCGTCCACATGCGAGAATTGCAGAGAAAGACCAGCCTTGCGACTGGCAGCCTGGACTATCACCTGCACTTCATGCACAAGAACGGGCTCATCCGCGTGGAGAAGGACGACAGGTTCACCAGATACTACAACGCCGCGGAGGCGTTCTCGGAGCAGGAAAAGCAGACCCTCTCGATACTCAGGCAGGAGAAGCTCCGCCACATTTTGCTGTTCCTCCTCCAGAAGAAGCACGCCAGCGCGACTGATATATCAAAAGGCACAGGACTCCAGCCCTCAAACCTCTCCGGCCACCTGAAGACGCTCCAGAAGAACGGCATAGTCGCGCACAACAAGAAGGGCCGCTACAGGCTCTACCAGGTCACCGACAAGGAAACAATAATAAAGTGCCTCATGGTCCACAAGAAAAGCTTCCTCGACAGCATGGTGGATAATTTCATCAGCGCCTGGCTGGGAGAGGATGATGGGTGACAATTTGGCAAATATCTCCATTCCGTTACGATAAAGACGAATACTATAACAAGAAATGGTGGAGGAAAAACGTAAAGCATGAATTAATTGGATTAGGTTGGGGATCTTTAGGTGATCTTAGAAAGTTTAGTGATATAAATGTACTCAGCAGACAATTAAAGAGGAATCACAGCTACACAATAACAAGCAAAAAACACGACGCTAATTCCTGTTGGCAGTTTTCTCATAATATTAAAGAGGGAGATATAATAATTGCCAAAAAAGGAAGCAGTAAATCAATTTATGGAATAGGAGTAGTTCCCAAAAATGGAGAATACAAATTTTATGAGAAACCAATACGTAAAGACTTTGAACAACATATTATAAAAGTAAAATGGCTTATTTATTTTGAATTACCTAAAAAATTAGAATTATCAAAAAACTTCGTTCAATGGACGGTTAATATATTGGATAAAGAAGCATATATGGAAATTAAAAATAATTTGATAGAAATTGATCAGAGGTTTAAACAAAAACTTGAGCAGCTTAAAGATGAAGATTCACAGACACAAATTACAATACCCGAAAAATGGCTAGATTTTACTATAGAAGAAAAAGTAAAATTATTTGACGAAATTTTTGATAGCGAAACTCATTCAAAAAAGATGGATGCATACAAAAAATTCCTACAATTATTTTCAGATCATGCTAAAATAATGCCCGAAATGATATACGATCCACATACGGGAAATAAAAATACTCTTCATCATCTACTAGAATACGATATTCCCGGATCAATGAAAATAGGTAGCGATAACACATGGAAATCAGCAAAATACGATTTTGAGAAAGTTAAAACAATTATTAAGATACTGAAGAATAATGAAAAACCTATTTCAGTAAAATTTAACGAAGCTATAAATGTAAATTTAAAATTCTTCAGAGAAGGTGCAATATCAAAGCTTCTTTCCGCTTATTATCCCAAAGAAATTGTTCCTAGCTTTAATAACGAACACAAAAAGTGGTTTCTACAAATCCTTGGAATACCATACAAAGAAAGATACGAAACTATTGGTGAAGAATATGAAGCACTTAATTCTCTTCTAATAAAAGCAAGAAATAAATATTGTCCGTATTTTGATCTAGCCAAGTTTATGGAATTTCTATACGACAAGCGCTTATTTGTCACTCCCAAGAAAAAAAGCAGTGAAAATCTGAAGAAAGAAATTCGACTTTTCATTAGAAAAGAACGAGAAAAAATAATTAGTAATATGGAAAAAGAGAATGATATTAAAAAATTATTAGAAGAGGCAAAAAATTATGGGAATGTATTGCCGGGGTACCGTTTTAAAAATGGCCAAAATACGATTAAGCAACGTATAGACGATGAAAAACAGAAGGCAAGAATAAAGAAAATAGAGAGTTTTACATGCCAGATTAAAAAATGCACTTTCTATTGCACTTACATAAATGAATCTGGAAAAAACATACCTATCATACATGCACACCATATAAATAGTAAACATAGTGGAGGTAATGAGAATATCAAAAACATTATAATTTTATGCCCGAACTGCCATGCAAAAGCGGACAAAGGCTTAATTAAAATTGATGTTGATAATAAAATTGTTACAGAAAACGAATTACCTATAGAAATAAATGATAACCATCTATTCGTCAATTAAGAGCTTCTTCAGGTTTATAATAAAAACAAGGGCAAGTGTAGAAATTTCATGGCAGACAAGACACGAATGAGTGACGAGAATCTGGAGTTTTACAGAAAGATGATGGGAAATAAAGCTCAAGCTTCTAATCGTGATTCAAGTACCGGATAGCTATGCCATACTTTTCCCTCCAATAAACTGCCGTTGGCTTTTGGAGTAAAGCCGCCCCATTGCTTGAAGAAGAAAGGAATTATCTTTTTTCTTTTGATGCATTGGTCCCGGATTTCAATGACCCATTCCTTTTTTACTGGCCTGTGATTTGGGCCGCTTTCTCCGCCGACAATTACCCAGTGAATACCTTTCAAATTCAGCTTTCCTACAGGTCCAATAAGCGGTTCCATGCTAAGAAATCTAACTCGAGCCGGAACTTTTCTTAGTATACCAATTCGATCCTTCCATGCTTCGTTCTCTACTGACGTACCCAGCCAGACATTTGGCAATGGTTTTGTATAGTATTTTTTAGTGAATTCTAGCATTCTGTCCGGTCTTTTTGTCAAAATTTGGAAAACATGCCAGTTGGCTTTTTCCATTGTTTCAAAAACTCGGTTCGTGAATTCAAAAGGGACGTCCTTGTGAAACAAATCACTCATGCTATTGACAAAAATTCGCTTTGGTTCCCCCCATTTCAACGGAAGTTCCAGTACATCTTTATGAAGCGTCAATTTGAACTTGTTTTTGTATTTATCAACGCCCATTGCGCAGAGCCTCATTGACAGGCGTTCGGCATAGCAATTAAGGCAGCCTGCGCTTACTTTTGTGCAGCCTGTGGTAGGATTCCATGTCGCATGCGTCCACTCGATACCGGTATGGTCTCCCATAAGTATACTTACTATTTGAATTTAATAAGCGTTCCTGGAGGAAAAGTACTACGTTTCCTTTTAGTAGTAACCTCTATTTTTGATGGTGATGAGCTTTCCATTCTATTTAGAGTTTTCCTTACATGTGTAGTCAAAAATGCTGTGTCTTGTTCAACAAACTTTTCTATTTCTTCTATACTAGCAGTTTTATTTCTGAATTTTTCATAAATTTCATTTTCTAATATATTTGTCTCATCCTTGGTAAACAAAACACTTTGTTTTGGGTCAGTTACATCAGAAAATTGGAAAGTACCCCTAGTATCTACTGACCACATGGCCTCTTTCATTTTCTCTAATCCAAGTGGGTGTTTGGTTACATGAAAAAGATAGTAGCTCGTTTTGTCTATATTGTTTCTCATTTCAAATGATCTGACAAAGACCCTTTTTACTTTGTCTATGCCTAGCATTTGTTTAAGGTATAAATCATGTAGAAATTTCTGTTTCTTTTTAGTGTCTTTAATTGAACTTGCAGCTTTCCATTCATCGGCCCCAAAAAATTTGGTTATTCCATCTTCTTTTTCTTTTATTGGCATATTACGTACTATACCTTCCATCATGAATGTGATAAATACTTCACATCTTTCATTATCTAATAGTCTTTTTATTAAATTATACGACACGTCTGTATACCCAAATGGATCTAAAAAAGCAAAGGTAGGCGCCAGTTTATATCCGGCTTTATTAAGCTCGTCTAATACGGAGTTTATTGAAATATTACAGTCCTTTGTCTCCACTCTCCATTTTATTTTCCTTTTGAATGAAATTTTCTTTAAAATGTCTTCAAGATTTTCTGCTCTGTCTTTTCTTTCTTCTATGAAGAGGCATACTAACTCGCCAGGCCAATTTTGACTATGATTTTCTGCAGCTTTTATTACAACTATAGGTGACCCGTCCTCACATTTTTCATATTGGCCAGGACCTGCGAAGGCATCAATGTATACGACTCTAGAAAATTTTCTGCCCATTATAGGAAGCCATGCATCTAGGTATCTTTTTAATATGGCGTGTTTGGCTTTTGTGTGCTCTGCGATAGGCCATATTTTTTCTTCTATACCCATTATAACACCTCTGCTAAAAAGACTTCAAGGTTGTGATATTTATCTTATCTGGTTTATTATTGAATATTTTATGCAATACTAAAAGTGATTCTTCCGTGTTCAGAGCTTTGAAATTTCTATCCAGAAGGTAACTTTTTTTATTACTTACTCTATGTAGTCCTAATGGTAGTTTAACCTGTCCTCCAAACCCTGTCTGGGCTATTTTTTCTTGTTTCGGGAATATTTCGCTAACTTCGATGCCACTGGCTATTTCGTGGGCAAATTTCTTTGCAATTGATGCATCTGTGGCTTCGATAAACAGCCAGACATGATAGCCCCTGCGGCCGCTGAATTCGAGCAGCGGCTTGTACCCTTTCTTAACGAGGCGCATATATAGTGTCCTTGATTTTTCAAATTCCTGTTCCAGTTCCCCGTCAAAATCAAAGCATATCCATTTTACCATGTTTGTCTTCGGGTCTATCTGGAAGCTGCCAACTGTTATCAAGCCCTGCAAGTGCTTCTTTAGGACTTCATCAGAAAACTTTTGCTTGATGACTTTGTATTCATTAACACTATTCAGCTGTTGTGGATAGCAGTCATCGCGCATGATAAACAAGTCTCTTATAGTTTGAATAGTTTCCTGTGAGATATATTGCATAATTATTCACTTGTTTTAGGAGAGTTGACATAGTTCAATAAGAGATTTTATGAGAACCGTATTTAAAGCATGGCCGAGGGCGCCTGAAAAATGAGAAGTGATGCTCCCGACGGAGCCGTTCAGAAGAATTGAGGTTTTGGAGCTTGTTAACGACCTTTGAAACTATGATTTTTACTTCTTGTCTTATTTGGTTGACAAAGTTTAAATTGGTTTAGTGTCATGTTCTCAAGGAGCTCACAGAAAACTGTGGAGAAAACTGTGGAGAAAATCCTGGGCGCAATAAAAGAAAACCCGCGAATAACAGCAAAGGAACTTGAAAATGTCACGGGTCTGGGAAGAAGAGGAGTCGAATGGAATCTTGGCAAGCTGAAAAAATCAGGCAGGATTAAGCGCATTGGTGGAGACAAAGGCGGATACTGGAAAGTGGTAAAATGAAAGTATATATTGTAGGCGATTACGGGCCTGAACACAACGCAATAAAAAGCGTGCACAGGACAAAAACAGGCGCACTAAAAGCATGGAACATTGAGGAATAGATATGACAAACAACAGTACGAGCCAAGCCGAACCAAAAAATGCACAGAAAATCAAGCTTTCTCCTTCTACACTTGGCATGCTCAAAGATTGTCCATTATGCTTTTGGCTATCGTTCAGAAAAGACATCAACCTTCCGGCAGGAATCTTTCCTTCACTGCCATCTGGAATTGATGCCGTATTGAAAAAACACTTTGACATATTTCGTGAAAAAGGCATCCTTCCCGAAGAGCTGAAGAGCACTGGAGCAAAGCTTTTCAATGACATGGATTTGCTGAAAGCCTGGAGAAACAATTTCAAAGGCATTCGCTGGGAAGACAAGAATGGCAACGTACTTCGTGGAGCTGTTGATGAGATCCTAGAGAAGGACGGCAAGCTTATAGTCCTGGACTTCAAGACCCGCGGCTTTCCGTGCAAGGAAGACACTCATGAGCACTACCAGGACCAAATGGATATCTACAATTTCCTGCTCAGAAAGAATAACTATGAGACAGAAGACTATGCTTATCTGTTGTTCTTCCACCCTACGCATCTCAATGGCGGCGGCGATTTTGTGTTTGAAAGAACCCTTAAGAAATTAGACATCAATGTAAAGAATGCCGAAAAGATATTTACAAGTGCCATAAAGTGCCTGGAAGGGGATGAGCCTAAGCCTGGGAAAGAGTGTGGGGTTTGTGAGTTTGTGAGGGAACGGGGATGAACGATTCTAAAACAAGCATCAAAGAGTTGAAGGATTTAGTCCAAAAATTTTGTGAAGAACGTGATTGGAACCAGTTTCATACCGCCAAAGAACTTTCTATAGGTATTATAACAGAATCATCGGAACTTCTAGAATATTTTAGATTTAAAAATGAAACTGAATCCGAAGCGCTATTTAACTCCCCTGGAAAAAAGCAAAAAATATCTGAAGAGGTTGCTGATGTATTATACTTTTTACTAAGATTATCCCAAAAATATGATATAGACTTATCTAACGAATTAGAGAAAAAGATAGAAGGCAATGAAAAAAGATACCCTATAGAGAAATCAAAGGGTTCCAATAAAAAATATACGGAGTTATAAAAATGCGACTTTATCAAGGGACTATAAACGAATTCAAAGAAGACGTTGTTCAAAATTCTATTGCCGATAAGATAAGACACGCCTACGAAGATTATTACAAAAAGAAGGCCAACCAATCTGAATTTAATTCCTGGAACGTCTCAATGAATTTTCTGAAAAACGCTGTTGAAAACTCCGGCCTTTCCGACAACATGATAATTGTCGAGTATGAACTTCCTTATTCGGCAAGAAGGATAGACGTTCTGATTTTCGGGAGAAACGAAAAAAATAATGACAGCGTAATTTTAATAGAGCTGAAACAATGGTCCAACGAAAATGTTGATGACTGCGAGACAGAAGGAAATGTTATAGTAAATTATGGTAGATTCAAAGGAGAACGCGAACATCCGTCACTGCAAGTTGAAGGTTACTATTTTGATCTAAAGGATTTCATGACGATTTTTGAGGAGAAACCTGAAGTTGTATTAAATGCCTGTGCATACTGCCATAATTATTCCAAACATGGAAAAAATGTGTTATTTCTCCCGAAATTCAGCAAGTTAACCGACAAGTTCCCTGTTTTTTCAAAAGAAGATGTAAAGAATTTGGGAGACTACATGAAAAGCAAACTTAGCGAAGGCGCCGGCCTAGAAGTCTTCAACAGGTTTATTACCAGTGGAATAAGACCATCAAAAAAACTACTCGAACATGTCGGAAGTATGATAAACAAACAGCAGGTTTTTAATCTAATAGATGAGCAAATAGCTGCATATAATAAAATAATGCACGAAGCCAAAAAACTATCCAAAACAAAGAGAAAATCTGTTATTATAGTTAAAGGTGGTCCAGGTACAGGAAAATCCGTAATAGCATTGGAAGTTATGGCTGAACTGCTGAGGCAAAAAAAGGAAGTTGTACATGCTACAGGATCTTCCGCTTTTACTAATACATTAAGAAAATTATTGGGAACACGTGCATCAAAACAATTCAAATTTTTTAACAGTTTTATGGCATACAAGGAGAATCAAATAGAAATTCTAATTTGTGATGAAGCTCATAGAATAAGAAAAACAAGCGAAAACATGTATACGCCCAAAAACCTCAAAACCGGCACCCCACAAATAGAAGAACTCATAAAATTCTCTGTGCTATCTATATTTTTCATAGATGAACATCAGGTTGTAAGACCTAATGAAATAGGCAGTATAGAACTTATCAAAACAACTGCAGAAAAACTCGGTGTAGATAAAAAAGATATATCCGAATTCGAGCTTAAAACACAATTCAGATGCAGTGGATCCGATTCATACCTTCAATGGATAGAAAATACTCTTGGGATTACAGAATCGGAAAAACAATTTCTTACTAAAGAAGACAAAATGGAGTTTAAAGTAATAAACGATCCTCTTGAATTAAAGAAACTTATAGAACAAAGAAACTCTGAAAAGAAAAACTGCGCAAGAATAGTAGCTGGATTCTGCTGGCCTTGGAGCAAACCTAATCGAGATGGATCTTTAGTCAATGATGTAAAAGTCGGTAATTTAGTACGAGCGCCGCAAGAACCCTGCCCGCTTTAGCGGGCAGATGAATTGCTCACCAATTTCAAAGCGCGAGTTACAGCAGAACTTCTTCTTACGTTCA
>JGI1356J14229_10001590_pt1 | contig 18574 bp, 17 predicted proteins | sample Subgrocontami58m_FD_14229 | JGI IMG/M metagenome (IMG submission 14229) | reverse complement strand
CGTAATGGCTATTACGACGAATTCCGATGAACCTTTTGCAGCCAAAATTTGGGGAAATTAGCCAGAATGTTATTTTGCAAGAGGTCTATACTACACGCCGAGGCGCACCCGTCCTTTTTTGCGGCGGCGCTCGAGGACGCGCTTTCCCGCTCGCGACTTCATGCGCGCGCGAAATCCGTGGGTTTTCTTCCTTTTCCTTTTTGACGGCTGATAGGTAACAGACATGCTGTATGCACTTTATGGTTACATCTCTTTCTGCGACCGCACCTCCATACTCTATATGATAATTAACACGTCTTCAACAGTATTTCCCCACATCGGTCGGTAGCGAATGTTTTTCGTTTGCGTATAATACCCATTATATACAAAACCGGATTTTTTTCTAGAACCCATCTCAACAATCTCTTTCGTAACGAAAATCTTGAATTTCGAGCTCTCCCTTATCCGCCCTTTTTCTCTCCTATGGAAAAAACTGAATTGTGGCAAGCCACGCTTGCAAAACTTGAACCCTCTATCTCCCGCCCGAACTTCCTCACGTGGTTTCAGGAAACTGGTATTGCGGGAATAGAGGGCGGCCTCGCCACTGTTTTTGTTCCGAACAGCTTCGTGAAGGAGTGGCTTCAGAATAAATACCATAAATTCATCCTCCATGCCCTTCGGGAGATAACGCCCGAGATAAAAGACGTGTCGTACCTCATAGCGAGACCCGAGCGCTCTGGGCACGCGCCGCTTGTGAAAGAGCCGGTAAAGAAGCGCCGCTCGCCAGCTGATGGCGCTCCTCTGCCGGACGACCTTTCAATCCGAGAGCTTTCCGTCAACCCGGAAACAAATTTAAACCCTCGTTATTCGTTTTCTAATTTTATCGTAGGGTCTTTTAATGAGCTTGCCTACGCCGCGGCGCAGTCGGTTATTAAAAATCCGGGAACAAGCTACAACCCGCTTTTTATATACGGCGGCGTGGGTTTGGGGAAGACCCACTTGATACAAGCGATTGGAAATGAAGTATTGCGCCAGAACGCCCAAAAAAAAGTGCGGTATGTCTCGTCGGAAAAGTATATGGGCGAGGTTGTCGATGCTCTCAGGAATCAAGAAATGAATACACTAAAAGAAAAGTATCGCTCCGTCGACCTTTTGATTATGGACGACATCCAATTTATGGCGCGAACGGAAAAAATGCAGGAAGAATTTTTTCACACATTTAACGCGCTCTACGAAAAAAATAAACAGATTATCATATCGTCCGATCGTCCGCCGCAGGCCATTTCAACCCTTGAAGAGCGCCTCCGTTCGCGTTTTGAGGGCGGAATGATTGCGGACGTGGGGACCCCCGACGTCGAAACCCGCTTTTTAATTATAAAGACAAAAGCGGACGAAAAAGGGGTTATGGTCCCGGAGGACGCCCTCCGCCTTGTTGCAGAAAGGATAAAAACAAACATTCGGGAGCTCGAGGGTGTTTTGAATAAAATCGTCATAAATTCAAAGCTCTCGAATTCTCCCGTCACAAAGGAAAGTGTTGAAAAGATTCTTGTTACTCACTCCCTCGCCCCGAAAAAATTCGTTTCAGGGAAAAAGATCATAAAGGTGGTGTGCACCTTTTACGATATAAAAGAGCGTGACCTGGTGAGCGCCTCGCGAAAAAAGGATTTTGTCAAACCCCGGCAGATCGCTATGTATTTGATGCGGGACGAACTAAAATACTCATACCCCTCTATTGGTGACCGGTTTGGCGGAAGAGATCACACAACAGCGATTCATTCCTGTGAAAAAATTGGGGAAGAGATGAAGAGAAGCTTTGAATTGGAAGAAGAAATCCGCTTAATAAAAGAACTTATTTTTAGCGAATAATTTTTATTCACACGTTTTCCTGTCCCAAAAAAACAGGACGAGCCAATGATCGTGGTATCTTTCTTCCCGTTCCCCATATTATTCGCGTCTAATAACAATAAAAGAGATATATAAAATTATTATTATTTCTACGACTTATGAAGGCGGTGTGTGCAAAAGAAGTTTTTGAATACGGCATCTCTCTTGCAGAGAGATTTACGGGGAAAAATATAAATCTCCCGGTTTTAAATACTATTCTTATTGAGGCCGATACCCGCACCCTTACCGTAACAGCGACAAACCTTGAATACGCGGTTCAAATATCAGTTCCGGCAAAAGTGCAATCACCCGGGAAAGTGACTGTTCCCGCAAAAATTCTCACTCAAGTCATCCAATCTATCCAAGAAGAGAACATCGAACTCGAGGGGAAAAATGAAACACTAGTGGTAAAAACGCCGTCCCGCGAGGGGAAAATAATCGGGGTGCGGTCCGACGATTTCCCTCTTATTCCGAAAATAAAAAAAACGCATACATACTCATTTTCGTCCCTCGCGCTCGTTGACGGGATCGCAAAAATCCTTCCCGCGGTTTCAACCTCTGAATTTAAACCGGAACTAAACGGTATTTTTTTTAAAATCGCGCCCCAGGAACTCACCCTTGCCGCGACAGACACCTTCCGCCTCGCCGAGAAAAAAATAAAGATACCCGGCGGAGAAGCCGAAGCAAAAACATTCATTCTTCCCGGGAAAATAGGACAAGAGATAGTGCGAATTTTCGGCGACGAAGAGCGTGAGGTAACGCTCTCTCTCGGAGAAAATCAAATAGAAATCTCAACCGGAGACATCCGGATTCTGTCGCGCCTTATCGACGGCTTATTCCCCGAATACTCCGCAATAATCCCCAAGTCGTTCTCCACATCGCTCTTTCTCCCGAAAAACGAGTTCGCAAGCGCAATACGATCCTCAAGCATATTCTCGTCAAAGCTGCAAGACGTTCACCTCGCGTTCTCACAAAAAAAAGTTGAGATTAAAGCGGAGAATGCCGAGATCGGACTTACGACAATTTCGCTTCCCTGCGAGCTCACGGGGAAGCCCCTCACTATGAATTTTAATTATCGGTTTTTGTTGGACGGGGTGGGTGGGGCAACCGAAGACGAGCTATTCTTCGGAGCAAACGACGCAAACACGCCCGCGCTCCTCAGGAATAAAAGCGACGCGTCATTCTCCTATGTCATTATGCCGATTCGGCTGACATAGAAATTTATCCACGCACCAGAAGACCACGGGCTTACCCGTGGATGAATGGTCTTCGGTGCGGGATTCCGCTCCACGGGCAAGCCCGCAGGGCTTGACCGTAACAGGGGGATACCACGGGCTTGCCCATGGAGCTTCATTGAGAAAGAATGGTTATCGATACTTCCCCAGCCCCCTTATTCCCGAAAATATCGTAGGCAACAGCGCGGATTGTATGGTTCCCCGGGAGAAGTGGGGAAGGAAGAGGGAAGGAAGAATTTCCTGGCGGCGGCGCTGTTTTCGATCCCCGCAAAACGTCGTCTACAAAAAAAGAAACTTCGCGGAGAGAAAAAATAGCGCTAACTTGCACCTCGACGTTTTTGGGAGAGGATTCGAATACGTTTTCCGGCGGGAGAGAAGGAAAGGAAATTTTTGGCCGGTTTTCTGCCGTGTGTACGGTATCAACGGCTGTCGGCGGGACTTCTTCTTGCGTCGGGCGGGTAGTCGCCCACACCCGAATCCCCTCCTGCCAGTTTTTGTACTGCGGGTCGCTCCATGGATTTGTGGGCGGATCTCCCAAAGGATCTTCTTTATTAATGAACGTAAGAATTGTCGCGAGGGGACCGTATGCTTTTTCGCGCACAAGCTCCTGGGGAGTAAAATCCGTTGCAAGGCGCCCGGTAAGCGAGTCGATTTTTACTATGGAGCCGCCCCGGTATACTCCGCGGAGAATGGGTTTTTCCGGATTCTCCTTTTCCGGGGGAATGAAATCTTCCGGCGGTGATGTTTCAAAAAACCCGTTTAAAAATTCATGCCAAATAGGAGCGGCAACCATCGCCGACAGGCGCTCGCGATCAATCGTTGAGTTGTCGTTATTTCCAACCCATACGCCCGCAACAATGGACGGCGTATAACCCACGACCCACGCATCCCGATAGTCCTGCGTTGTCCCCGTTTTAACGGCAACGGTTCTGTCGGGAAAAAACAGGGCGCTCGCGGGGCCGAAGACCGGTGTGCGCGCAGCGTTGTCCGACAGAATATCCGTGATGAGCCGCGCTATTTGCGTGTCAAGGACCGCGATTCCTCTCGGCTTTTGCTCTTCCAGAATTTTTCCTCGTGAGTCCTCGACGCGGAGGATCGCGGTCTTCGGGTATAAAATGCCGTCTTGGGCAAAAACGCCGAACGCGGACGTCATTTCAAGAAGGGTAACTTCGGCGCCGCCGAGCACCAGGGAAAGGCCGTATCGATCGGGATCAGTGAGCGTTGTTATTCCCGCGGCCGATGCTGTTTCTATAGTATCTTTTATTCTTGCAAGGTATAGGAGCTTTACCGACGGCACATTTCTGCTCTGGGCGAGCGCTTCGCGAAGCGAGACCGGACCGAGAAATTTTTTATCATAGTTTTGCGGGTGGTAGCACGTCTCCGGATCGCGAACCGCCGGGCCGGGAGTCCCATCCGAATTACACCGGGGATTAAATTCTGTTGGAACGTCCAAGAGAACGGTTTCCGGAGTATACCCTTTTTTAAACGCGGTTGCGTAGACAAACGGTTTAAACGCCGAGCCCGGCTGGCGAGCCCGGAGCGAAACATTCACGTGCGGGTCGAATTTGCACGAAACCCCGGGCACGCAGCCCTTTGGCAGGGGTGCGTCCCAGTAGCTCCGCGAACCGACCATCGCAAGAATTTCTCCGGTTTTCGGATGTATCGCGACCAAGCTTGCGTTATATACGCCCAAGGGTTCGTTTCTTTCTGCTCCGGCCGCGACCGCCGCCTCTGCTTTTTTTTGGAGGATGGCGTCAAGCGACGTTACAACCCGAAGCCCCCCGGCTTCAACAAACTCCTCGCCGTATTTTTCGTTTAGAAGCTCCCGGACGTAGAGGACGAAATGCGGCGCGATGATTGATTGCGGGTGAAGGCTGAACAGAACATTTTCTTTTTTCGCTTGAGCGGCATCCGCGCTCGTGATAAATCCTTGTTCCCGCATCCGGTCTATAATAGAATTTTTGCGTTCCAAAAGCTCTTCTTTGCGGGAAAAATAGTATGTCGGCGCTTTGACGAGCGACGCGAGTATCGCCGACTCCGCGAGCGTAAGGTCTCGAACGGGTTTTGAGAAATAGATTTGGGCTGCGGCCGAGACGCCGTACGCATTTGAGCCGTACGGAATCTGGTTTAAGTAAAATTCGAGAATCTCGTCCTTCGAATAGACGGTTTCGATCGAGAGGGCGAGAAGCGCTTCTTTGAATTTTCGGGTGTACGTCCGCTCGTCCGACAGAAGCGCCTTTTTTACCAGTTGTTGGGTAATCGTTGATCCGCCCTGGCGAATGTCGCCCGAGAGGAGATTTTTGACGAACGCCCGAACAATGCCGCGCCAGTCAAGGCCGATATGCGTGTAGAAATTCACGTCCTCGGCGGCGATCGTCGCATTTCGCATACCCGCCGGGATTTCGGAAAGGCGGACAACGGTTCTTCTCTCGTCTCCGTGTATTTCATACAAAACAATCTCTCCGGTTCGGTCGTATATTTTCGTTGATTGCGATATCGGGCGCTCGGATAATCGCCTCGGGTCCGGAAGGTTTTGGACGATAACATACGAGGACCATACGCCCGCCGCCATAAGAAGCAGAAAAAAAGATACCAGGAAGTATCCCACGAAGCGCTTTGCTCTTGACTTTCTTTTTTTTGGGCGAGACATCACAAAAAATATTATAAAACAAATTGCCGAGTTTTTCCAGTCGTCCCCGCCTTCTGGAAGGCGGGGATTCGCGCAAACAAATTGCCGTGGTATTATTATATCCATATGTCTACCAATACCAGGAAAAGAAAAAACCCCCTTACTCTCGAATCAGAAGTTTTTACTCGAGGGGTCGACGAAATCATCGGCAAAGAAGCCCTTGGGGCGGCGCTTCGGAAGGGGACGAAGCTTAAGATAAAACTCGGGATTGATATGACAGCGTCTACCCTCCACATCGGGCACGCGGCAACCCTGTGGAAACTGCGCACGCTCCAAGAGGCGGGGCACAAAATCCAAATTTTATTGGGCGACTTTACTACGCGGATAGGCGACCCAACAGGCCGGTCAAAAGCGCGGCCCGTCATAGCAGAGAAAGAAATAGAGAAGAATGCGCGGCGCATCAAGACCCAGGTTTTAAAAATCCTTCATCCGCAAAAAAATCTCCTGGAAATCAGGAGAAACTCCGAGTGGTACGGAAAGATGCCGACGGGTGACTTTTTAAAAATTGTTTCCCTTGTTACGCACGCGCGGCTGATCGAGCGCGACATGTTCAAAGAGCGGATTAGGAAAGGGGAAGAAATTTACGTGAACGAGCTTCTCTACCCGGTTCTCCAGGGGTATGACTCTCACATGCTCGAGTCGGACTGCACCGTTGTCGGCTCGGACCAACTGTTTAACGAGTCCATAGGGCGATTCATTCAGGAAAAATTTGGGGGTGTCCCACAAGCAATCGTGACCTTGAAAATCCTTCCCGGCCTTGACGGGGGGGAAAAAATGTCCAAATCCGCCGGGAACTATATTGGGCTTTCTGACGCGCCGCGGGACAAATTCGGAAAAGCGATGTCCCTTTCCGACAATCTCATTATTGGCTACCTCATGATGTATACCGACGTTTCGCAAGCGGATATCGAAAAGTGGAGGGAAAAGATTCTCAAGGGGGAAAACCCCATGCAGGCAAAACTCTTTTTTGCTGAGGCATTGGTCCGCCGGTACCACGGAAGTAACGCCGCGCGAAAAGAACGCGAGTATTTCCTTTCGCTCTTTTCAAAAAAAGAAATACCCGATTCGGTTCCGACGCTTTCCCTTCCCGCGGGAGAATACGACGCGCTCACGCTCGTCGTGAAAGCGGGGGCATCGTCGAAATCCGAGGCGCGACGGCTCATCGGACAAAAAGCGGTTCGAATAGCAGGGAAGATTCTTTCGTCTCCGCACGAACCGGTTTCGATCCAGCCCGGATTAATCATTCGCATAGGCAAAAAGAGGATTTTTAAGGTGGTATAAAAAGTCAAAGACGCGGCGGCAAGCCGCCGCGCTTTTCAGTCGAAGTGCAAAAACCCCCCGACGTATCGTCGGGGGGTTTTGGAGGAACGGGTACATTTTTATTCTCCTTCGGTTTCGTCTTTATCGTCTTCCTCTTCGTCGTCTTTGTCCTCATCTTCGTCGTAGTCGTCTTCGTAGTCTACATCCTCCTCTTCATTGTAGTTAAGTGTGTCGTGATCCATACGTGTTAGTTCGTTCGCTTGTTTCAAAGCGATATCGAGTTCGACCTTTTTACATTATAAACAATTGCGAATCAGAGCTTGTGTCCGGGCCGGAAACGCTCCAAGAGGTGCGCGGTAAATGCAATCGCGATTGCGTCGAAGACGTCGTCGCGGGCCTTGAGCGACTCCGCCCCCGAGATCGAAAGACGCACGATTTTCTCAACTTGCATTTTGTCAGCCGCGCCGTGTCCGGTGACGGCTTTCTTTACCTCAAGCGGAGTATACTCAAAGAGTGTAGTTTTTTGGAGTGCGGCTGTCAAGAGGATTATTCCACGTGCTTCCGCTACCGCCATTGCAGTCTTTTTATTTTTTTCAAAAAAGAGTTTTTCAACGGCAACCGATGCTGGTTTCCATCGGGAGATAAGTGTCCGTATCGCATCGTGAGTGCGCAAAAATCGTTCCGGGGGCCGGAGCGCGGTGTCAAGGAGTCCCGCATCAAGCAAAACGGGTTTTCCTGGCCCGCAGTCGAGAACCGCAAACCCGATTGCGGTCGTGCCAGGATCTATGCCGAGAATAATCATATATGTGTGATGGTTTCGGCGTTCGTATACACATCCTCGACATCGTCGTGGTCGGAAAGCGCGTTTAGAAGGGATGTCGCCGCCGCGCGTCCCGAGGCGGAAAGCGCGATATGGGTTTTCGCGCGGTAGCCGTAGCCCGGTTCTTTTGTCGGGATGCCGGATGCGGTAAGACGTTCTTGTACGCGCTCGGTTTCGCCCGCGAGCGTTTCGACAATCCACGCGTCGCCGTCTTTTTCGTAGTCGCGCGCGCCCGCGTCAATCACCGCGAGCTCGATCTGATCCTCTGTTGCGCCGGGGGAGTCCTTTCGGTCAACGAAGAGGAGTCCCCGTTTTTCGAAATTCCACAAAACCGCTCCGGGGTCGGAAAATTTCGCGCCGTGATCGCCGAGGATCTTTCGGATTTCCGCAAGCAACCGATTTTTGTTGTCCGTGATTCCTTCGATAAGAATGAGGACGCCCTCGGGACCAAACGCTTCATAGAGAAAGTCGCTCGCGGAGTCGGCGTCCGTGGCGCCTGACGCGCGTAGAATCGCGCGCGCGATGTTGTCTTTCGGCAATCCAGAGGACCGTGCGTGTTCAATGGATGCACGGAGGCGGGCATTTGTGTCTGTGTCCGGGCCTCCGGCGCGCGCGGCCGCCGTGAGCTCGCGCGCGATTTTTGAAAACAAAGCGCCCTTTTTCTGGTCGGTTATGGATTTTTTATGCTTGATTTGCGACCACTTGGAGTGTCCCGACATACTTGTTCAGGGCGAAGGATACTCGCGCGCCGCGGGCCCCTCCTTTTGGCCTTCTGTCTGGCGCGCTTCTAATTGCGACAATATGGTGTTTTTTAGTTCCTGGAGACGGGGAACGTCGTGGATGAAAAAGTCGCGTTCGCCCGCGGTCTGAATGCGGATCGTGCCGAACCGGAGGAGGGTTTCAAGAATTCCGTTTACCTCTATGGTTATATCCTGTACGCGCGAAAGGGGAATTTCTGCAACGTGCCGGCTAAAAAGCCCTTGCTGTTCGATGTCGATGATGCGGCGCGTCGTGATGATCCATGTATCAAGGTAATAGTCCATCCACTCGAAAAAAAGAAACGCCGAGATAGCGGCAAAATAGAGCGAGACAAAAAAATTCACGCCCGCATATAAGAGGTTCTCTGGAATGGCGGTCTTCATGTAGGGGAAAAGGAATGATCCGATGACCGGAACGAATAGGAGTACAAAAAAGAGAATAGCGGTCCGGGCCATGACAAACCAGTGTTTTCTGACAACGAGGAGAATTTTTTCGTTTTCGAAAAGCGGGAGCATGTATTATATGCGATATATCCCCATAAGAAAAAATCCGGACAAAAGAAACAAGACAATTGAGAGCGCAATAAATGCTGTTGTAAAAATCCTCGGGACCGGGTGCGCGGGAAGCGAATATTCTTTAATGTGGTATACCATCGAAACCCCGAAGAGGAGGTAACCGGTCCAGAACACGATGAAAATGACGAGAAAAACAGGAAAAACCATTGTGTGAATTGTTCTAGGAGATAAGAGTATTTTGCGCAGTGTATGCTCGGCCAAGGTGAACGTAGGCGCGTTCGGTCGCAACCCGGCCGCGGGGTGTGCGTTCAAGAAATCCGAGTTGCATCAGGTAGGGCTCATAGACCTCGACAATCGTATCTTCCTCCTCTGACGTTGTTGCGGCAAGGGCCTGGAGGCCGACGGGCCCTCCGGAAAACGTCGTGATAATCGCGTCGAGGATCCGGCGGTCCATGGGTTCAAGACCGAGCGCATCGATTTCTAGGAGATCGAGCGTTTTCTGCGCAATGTCGTCTGTTATAGTTCCTGTTCCATGCACCTGGGCGTAGTCGCGCGCGCGCTTCAAAAGGCGGTTTGCAACGCGCGGAGTGAATCGGGAGGAGATGGAAATGCGCTCTACCGCGTCCGGTTCTATCGGCGTCTGGAGAATGGCGGCTGAACGCATGACGATTTTTCCGAGATCGTCCGCGCCGTAAAAATCGAGCCGGTAGCTTGCGCCGAATCGGGATCGGAGAGGACCCGAGAGCATCCCCGCCCGCGTTGTCGCGGCAACGAGCGTAAAGGGCGGGAGATCTATTTGGATTGTCCGCGCAGACGGTCCTTTTCCGATTATAATGTCGAGGGTTCGCGATTCCATTGCGGGATAGAGAATTTCCTCAACGAGTTTATTCAGCCGGTGCACTTCGTCGATAAAAAGAATATCTCCCGGGATGAGATTTGTGAGAATTGAGGCAAGATCCCCCACGCGTTCGATCGCGGGGCCGGACGTGACGCGGATGTTCGTATTCATCTCGCGCGCAATCAAGTGCGCTAGGGACGTCTTCCCGAGCCCCGCGGGACCCGAGAGAAGGACGTGCTCCATGGGCTCCGCGCGCATGCGCGCGGCGTCAATGAGGATGCGGAGATTTCGCTTCACGTGTCCCTGTCCGACGTAGTCCGACCACTCCTTTGGCCGGAGCGCGAGGTCAAGCGCATAGTCCTCTTTTTCCGGTTTATCCGCTTCCGTACGCGGTCGGTTGACATATCTAAAATTTAGTGATATAATGGCAACAACGCAATGTATGGGAACGGGGGGAACCCCTTTTTTATTTTTTGCATTGCCGTTCGAAGTCGTGGACAATTAAGGCGATTCTTCCGAGGAGCCTTAACGGGGATTTTTACACCAGGGCTGTCTGGTAACTAGTTACTAGTTACTGGTAACCGGTTACTAGTTACTAATTACTGGACAGTGCCTGGGAGAGATCCTAACCTCCGCGTTCCTACACCGGAGTAATTGTCCACGGCTTCGGGCGGTAATTTTTTTATTGTTTCTGCCCGAGCGAGCCCCGCACCAAATTTCGACTGCTGCTATCGTTCCCATCGAGGGTCGTACACAAGCTCATTGATACTACCTTGTATTCCCCGCCAGCTTCTCTATGGCAGCAAAGAAACGGTCGAAATTTTGGTGACGGGGCGAGCCAATATGTTTTTGAAACAATCATCTTTCGTTTCCATACTCAAGCGAGCAAACTGTTTTCTTTTTGTTTTCAGCGACAATGGGAGGAAAAATTTGCTTGGTTTCCTCCGACGTAACGTCGGAGAAAAAATTTTTCCGACCCCTTAGCGAGCCCCGCGCTGGACGGGGCGAGTCGGGTCGCGAAAACGAAAAGAAAAGCAGTTTCCGAGCTCTATTTTTTATCGAGCGTCTCCTTTACTTTCTCAACGATCTCGGCAAGCTTGTAATCGGTCTTCACCAGATACCGGTTTGCACCGAGTTCCAAAACACGCCCTACGTCTTCCATCTCGCCGAGATTTGATAATACTATGACGGGAATCTTTGCCGTCGCCTCGTTTTCGCGAAGCTCCTTCAAGACCGAAAAACCGTCTTTCTTGGGCAAAATAAGGTCTAAAAGGACAAGGTCGGGGGTCTCAGAAATGGCGCGTTGGAGCCCCTCCTCTCCGTCGGAAGCCGTAAAAACCGTGTACCCCTCACTCGACAAAATCTCTTCAATTGATTTGCAGAGGTTTAATTCGTCCTCGATAACGAGTATTTTTTTCATACGCGCGTATTTATTAAATAATTACTTACTATGTACTATATATAGTATTCAAATTATGGAAACACTGGCAAGCCCCGTACCAAATTTCGACTGCTGAGTTCGATTCCCTGGTGGTTGAGGAAACAATCTCATTGGCATTACCGTGTATTCCCCGCCAGCTTCCCTATGACAGCACACCCCCCACCTATTATACTGAACTATCTGTATTGCACTCACGAAGGCAAATGAGATAAAAATCTTTCTTTCTTGTTTTAGTTCATCAGTATAATAGGTGGGGGGCAGGGAATCTGTCGAAATTTTGGTGACGGGGCAAGTGCTTCGGGAACGGGGTGAACCACATCATACCGCAACGGGCAGCGTAAACCAAAACGTCGATCCTTTCCCTTCTTCGGATTCAAACCCGATTGTACCCCCCGACTTCTCGATAATCGATCGCGCAATGTAAAGCCCGATGCCGGAGCCGACAATTTTCTCCCGCTTTACGTTGTCTGCACGGAAAAATTTCCCGAATATGCGCGACTGCTCGCTCTTCGGTACCCCGAGCCCTTGATCAGACACGCTCCACGTGACGGATGGCCCGCCGGAATCCTCAATCTTCACGGTGATCGTCCCTTCTCCTGGCGTATAGCGCATCGCGTTATCAAGAAGATTTTGAATAACCATGGTCACCCGAAGCTTATCCGCCTTTATCGACCGCACCGCGGACGGAGCGTCGAAATTAATTTTTACTTTCGCCCCGTCGGCAAGCTCGCGAAAATTTTCAACTTCTTGCCGCGTAAGATCTAGAAGTGAAAACGGCTGCACGTCAAAAACGATCGTGCCCGCCTCAATCCTCGAAACGTCGAGAAGCGCGTTTACCATCCGCGCCATTCTCTCGGTCGAATCCGTGAGTGCTCCTACGAGCCGCTCGAACTCCTGCTGATGAATGCCCGTCTTTTTCTCGGCGTCCGAAATATCCCGCACCATAAGATCAAGCGTCCATTTGAATACCGACAAAGGAGTCCGAAGCTGATGGGAAGCAATTGAAATGAATTCCGTCTTCATTCTGTTTGCCTGCGCGATCTTCTCAAAACCCTGGATAATGAGATTGCCGATAATCAAGAAAAGTCCCGCCACGAACGAAACGGCGATGACGGTCGGGATCTCCGGATCCTCGAAATACCGGGTTGTGAGAACCGCGGTTACGACCATAGTGGTAATTGAGAGAATCCCCATCACAATGAACAAAAACGGAGGACACTGCCACCAGTGGAGCCCAAAACGCCCGCATTCCGAAAACAGGTTAAAATAGTGAAATATCTTTTGTTCGCGAGATGCACTTGCCATGGATGTATACGGCGCTTCTTCCAGTATACCACAAGAAGTCCTTGACAGGAACGCGCTGGTGCGGGTATACTGAAGGAGGTTTGAATCGGTCCGTGGAAACGGACCTCTTTATTTAAAAAATTCCAAAGAACAAATCACAAATCCTTCACCCCGTTAGAGAAAAACTCTGGAAGCCCCTCTGCGTAAAGAACGCCCATTCATTAACGCGCGCTCTAAAACGTATTGTACATCAAGTGTTTTTCTCTAACGGGGCAAGCAAATTCGAAATCCAAAATTCCTTACGCGGCCGAGCCGCCAGGCTTTAGGCAAAATTCCAAACACGTTTTTTGGTCATTTGAATTTCGGTCATTGGATATTGTTTGGAATTTGGTGCTTGGAATTTGTAATTTTATCAAAGTGGATCTCAAAGCATTCACCCAATCAATCGAACAGCTCGCTGACGAAAAAGGAATCGCCAAAGAGGCGATCATCGAGACGATCGAAGCGGCTCTCGCGGCCGCCTACAAGCGCGACTACGGCCGCAGAGGCCAGATCGTGCGCGCAGAACTCAATGCATCAACCGGAAAAGTATCATTCCGGCAAATTAAGATTGTCGTCGACGAATCGATGATCAAATCCGAGGAAGAGGTCCTCGAAGAGGAACGGAAGCGCGAGACGGGAGAGTCCGAAGAAGGACTGCGCGACCGAACGAAAAAAGATGACGGCGATCTGGAAGACGCCGGTATCGAAGGAGTTGGGGGCGTCAAGAAAGTCCGCTTCAACCCGGAAAAACACATCATGCTCGAAGAAGCAGAGAAGCTAAAGCGCGACGCGAAGGTGGAAGACGAAATCGAGTTCGCTCTTCCGGAAGAGCCGGTATATGAATACGGCAGGATCGCGGCGCAGACCGCAAAACAAGTCATCATTCAACGGATCCGCGAGGCGGAACGAGAGGCAATTTTCAATGAATTCAAATCGCGGGAAGGCGAGATCGTTTCTGGAATAGTCCAGCGCCTCGAAGGCCGAAATGCCTATATAGATATAGGAAGGACCGTGGGCATCATGCCGCCCGAGGAACAAATCTCGATGGANCGCCTACGGATCGGGGANCGCATTAAAACGCTTATTTCCCTCGTTGAAAAAAACCCGCGGGGATCGGGAATATTCCTTTCNCGNGCCCACCCACGGCTCTTGAAAAAGCTTTTCGAAATCGAGGTGCCGGAGATCGCGACCGGAGCGGTTGAGATAAAAGCNATCGCCCGGGAAGCAGGATCCCGCTCNAAAATCGCCGCGGTTTCGCATGAACAAGGCGTTGACCCGGTTGGCGCGCTCGTCGGACAAAAAGGAGTCCGCGTGATGACCGTGATTTCGGAAATCGGCGGAGAAAAAATCGACATCATCGAGTGGTCCGATGATCCAAAACGATTTATCGCAAACGCTCTCTCTCCGGCGAAAGTAATTGACGTCCATACGGATGAGCGAAAGCGGGAAGCCCGCGCAATCGTACCGGACGACCAGCTTTCTCTTGCAATCGGCAAGGGCGGACAAAATGTCCGGCTTGCCGCAAAACTCACGGGATGGAAGATCGACGTTCGATCGGATAGAAAAGACGAAGTACCGAAAGAACCTCCGAAAGAAACCGCCGAAGAAGAAAATCCCGCAAAACGTACAGAAGAACCCGAGGATGAAAAAGCGGAATCAGACGGAGAATCTATTATTTCATAACACGTTCCACTGTATATGATTCTTTTTCCCATTATTGCATCCCTCATTTCAATCGCATTCGCAGGATTTTTAATCTTCCTCGTAAAGAAATATCCGACGGGCAGCGGAAAACAAATCGAAATCTGGGAAGCGATTAGAGCTGGCTCCCGCGCGTATTTGCGGCGCCAAAACATGACGGTCGCGATTGTCGCCATCGTTCTCGGCTCCGTAATCTGGTGGATATTCGATGTTTCGACCTCCGTCGGATTTCTTGCGGGAGCTGGCGCGTCACTCTTGGCCGGGTATCTTGGCATGATGGCGGCCGTTGATACGAATGTGCGCACTACTGAGGCCGCGAAAGTCGGACTTCCGAAGGCATTCCGGGTCGCATTTTTGGGAGGTTCAGTAACGGGATTTCTTGTTGTCGGGCTCGGACTTCTTTCGGTAAGCGTATTTTACTATTTCACCCGGGACGCCTCTTCTCTTATCGGCCTTGCATTCGGCGGATCCTTGGTGTCCGTATTCGCGCGCCTCGGCGGCGGAATTTATACAAAAGGCGCGGACGTCGGAGCTGATCTCGTAGGAAAAATGGAAGCGGGAATTCCCGAAGACGATCCCCGAAACCCCGCGGTTATTGCAGACAATGTCGGCGACAACGTCGGCGACTGCGCGGGCATGGCCGCAGACCTTTTTGAGACGTACGCCGTCACCGCGATTGCGGCGATGCTCTTGGGCTCACTCTTGTATCCGGGAAAAGAAATCGCCGTCCTCCTGCCGCTTTTGATCGGCGGCGTTACAATCCTTGCGTCAATCATCGGAACATTTGCAGTCCGCGTATCGGACAAAGCAAAAATTATGGGAGGACTCTATCGCGGACTCATCGCATCTGCCGCGATCGCTGCGATATTTTTATGGTTCACTTTTGCAATTGTCCTCGCGGATGAGCGCGAACTCGTAAATCCCTACTATACGGCGTCCGTCATGGGGCTTGCCGTAACGGCGCTCATGATGATTGCAACCGAATATTATACCTCGAAACGCTTCCGACCAGTCCAATCGATTGCGAAGTCCTCACTTTCCGGACACGGCACGAATATCATCATGGGGCTTGCATTCTCGCTTGAGGCGACCTCTCTCCCCATTATCATCATCTCCGCGGGCATGCTTGCCGCATTTATCGCAGCGGGGATATACGGCATCGCGCTTGCCGCGATGACCATGCTTGCAATGGCGGGAATCATTGTCGCGATCGACGCGTTCGGTCCCATCACAGACAACGCCGGCGGCATTGCCGAGATGGCCGGGCTTCCCGACTCGGTACGCGATGTCACTGATCCGCTGGACGCCGTCGGGAACACGACAAAAGCGGTTACCAAAGGATACGCGATATCCTCCACGGGCCTTGCCGCGCTCGTTCTCTTTGCGTCATACACCGAAGAGCTCAAAAACTTCGGCAAGGCGGTGTTCTTTGATCTCTCCGATCCCTACGTCATCGTCGGGCTTTTTGTCGGCGGCATGATGCCCTATCTTTTCGGGTCGATTGCAATGCGCGCAGTCGGAAAAACCGCCCAAAAAGTCGTTGATGAAGTCAGGCGCCAATTCAAAGAAATTGCAGGCATCATGGAAGGGACGGCAAAACCGGAATACGACCGCGCGGTTGACATCGTAACTAAAGCCGCACTCCGCGAAATGATTCTCCCGGCGCTCATCCCCGTCGCGATTCCGATTCTTTTAGTTGCCCTCCTCCGCGGCCATGCCGCAGAGGCCTTGGGCGGTCTTTTGATCGGATCAACAGTCACGGGGCTTTTTGTCGCAATCTCAATGACGTCCGGGGGCGCGGCATGGGACAACGCAAAAAAGTATATTGAAGAAGGAAATTACGGAGGGAAAAAATCTCCCGCGCACTCTGCGGCAATCACCGGAGACACCGTGGGCGACCCGTATAAAGACACCGCGGGCCCCGCGATAAACCCGATGATAAAAATCGTGAATATCGTCGCTCTTCTCATTGTCCGAACGCCGTTACTTTAAACCATGGACGTTACCGTCTCCCCTATTGAAAAATCACAGATCGAATTCTTGGTCACGGTGCCTTTCGAAGAATTTGAGGCGCACGCAAAGCGGGCCGCAGCGCTCATCTCCGAGGAACGCGATTTCGAAGGATTCCGAAAAGGAAAGGCGCCCTACGAAATAGTAAAAAAAGAAGTCGGAGAGCACCTAATATACGAACGCGCGGCCGAGCTCGCGGTGCGGCGTACGTACCCGGACGCCCTCCAAACCGCGCTCGCGCGGCGCGCGGAAGAACCGGAAAAGAACCGGATCCCGATCGGGCATCCGGAAATCACGATAACAAAACTCGCGCCCAAGAACGAACTTTTGTATAAGGCAAAAGTATCCCTCCTTCCGGAAGTCGGACTTCCGGATTACGCAAAAATCGCGGCGCGTACCCGCCAAAAGGAGAAAAAAGACATCGCTATCACAGACGCTGAAATTTCCCGCGCCATTGACTGGCTCCGGGAATCGCGAACAAAAGAAACTGCTGTCTCGAGGCCCGCGCAAGACGGAGACGCGGTTGAAATTGATTTCGAGATCCGCTCGGGTAGTGCTCTCATCAACGGAGGAAATTCGCATAATCACCCTCTCGTCATCGGCCAGAAAAAATTTATTCCGGGATTCGAGGATCATCTCATCGGCATGGCACCGGGAACTAAGAAAGAATTCACGCTTGTCGTTCCCGAATCATGGCACGATGGGAATATCCGCGGAAAAACCCTCGGCGTCCGCGCGTCCATGCGGACTGTCCGCGAACGCGCGATTCCTGACCTCACGGACGAATTCGTGCGCGACCTCGGACAATTCGAAACAAAAGAAAAACTCATTGAAAACGTCCGCCAGGGACTCACCCAAGAACGAAGAGAAAAAGAGCGCGAGCGAATTCGGATGCAGATCATAAAAAACATAGCAATATCCGCGACTATCGACATTCCCGACCTTTTACTCGAGGCGGAGCTCGACAAAATGTTTACCGAACTCAAATCGGGAATCGAACAGATGGGAATGAAGTGGGACGAGTATCTTTCGAACATCAAAAAGACGGTGGCCGAACTCCGCACTGATTGGCGCACCGAGGCCGACACGCGTGCGCGGGTCGCGCTCACCCTCCGAGAAATCGCGGCGCGTAAGTCGATCGACCCCTCGGAAAACGACGTCACGGCGCGCGCAAACGAATTCCTCGCGCGGTATAAGACCACACAGGAAGCAGAGAAAGAAATTGACCCAGAAACACTCAGAGAATATACTAGGGGGGTATTGCGGAACGAGAAGGTGTTCGAATTCCTCGAGGGAATCAACGAATAGCGAATCAGTTTCGAATATCCGAATTCGTTTATTCGTATAGAATTCATTATTCGTTGATAGAAGCATTCATCTATCCCAAATCCATGAACAACACACATAATCAATTTTTAATCCCGACCGTCATAGAAAAATCCCAGTACGGTGAACGTGCCTACGACATCTATTCGCGGCTCCTGAAAGACCGGATCATATTTTTGGGCGGGCCTATCTCGGACGCCCTCGCAAACGCCATTATCGCCCAGCTCTTGTTTCTCGAATCGCAGGATGAAAAAAAAGACATAAAACTCTACGTCAATTCGCCCGGCGGATCGGTCCCGGCAACGCTTGCGATCTACGACACGATGCAATACGTCAAACCGGACGTCTCGACGATCTGCGTCGGGATGGCGGCCTCGGGTGCCGCACTTCTCTTGGCCGCGGGAGCAGAAAAAAAGCGCTTTGCCCTCACGAACTCCGAGATCATGATCCACCAAGTCATGGCGGGCGGCATCGAAGGGCAAGCGGTGGAAATCGAAATCTCCGCGCGCCACATCCTCCGCCTCAAAGACCGTCTCAACCAAATCCTTGCGAAACACTCGGGAAACGACCTTTCTAAGGTTGAAAAAGACACCGACCGGGACTACTACATGACCGCCGAAGAAGCGAAAAAATATGGCCTCATCGACGAAATAATAAAAAGAAAGGAGTCGAAATAACCTCTATTCGAGATATTCGATTGGCTCCGGCCTCACACAAACTGCTGAAAATGTTAAAATCGCTTAACGACTTTAACGGTTTTAACGAGCGAAGTGATCCAACGATTCCATGAA
>JGI1356J14229_10001573_pt1 | contig 18666 bp, 17 predicted proteins | sample Subgrocontami58m_FD_14229 | JGI IMG/M metagenome (IMG submission 14229) | reverse complement strand
CCCGAGAGATCGAACGCGCCATCGTTGTCGAGCTGCCGCCACAGCCGCCGCATCAGCTCCGCATCGCGCCCCGTCAGGTCAAAGACGAAGCGCTCGAAGTTCGACGCTTTCGAAATATCCATCGACGGGCTCGATGTCTGCACCACCTGCTGCGGCGGCCGCACGCGATAGACGCCGCTGCGAAAGAATTCATCGAGCACGTCGTTTTCGTTGGTGGCGAGGATCAGTTTGGCTATCGGCAGGCCCATCGAGCGCGCAATGTGCCCGGCGCAGATATTGCCGAAATTGCCGGTCGGCACGGCAAACGACACTGGCTGATCGTTCGCTTGCGTTACCGCGAAATAGGCCTTGAAGTAGTAGACCACCTGCGGCACGATGCGCGCCCAGTTGATCGAATTGACGGTGCCGATGTGGTGGCGCGCCTTGAACGGGAGGTCATTGCTGACGGCCTTGACGATGTCCTGGCAGTCGTCGAACACGCCGCGGATCGCGATGTTGTAGACGTTGCGGTCCTGCAGCGAAAACATCTGCGCCGTCTGGAACGGACTCATCTTGCGGTGCGGCGAAAGCATAAATACGCGGATGCCGCGTTTGCCCCGCATAGCGTATTCGGCCGCGGAGCCGGTGTCGCCCGAGGTCGCGCCCAGAATGTTGAGTTCCCGCCCGCTTTTCGCCAGCGCATACTCGAATAAATTGCCGAGCAGCTGCATCGCGATGTCTTTGAACGCCAGCGTCGGGCCGTTCGACAAGCCGAGGATATGAACGCCCGGCTGCAATTGCCGCACCGGCGTGATTTCGTCCGAACGAAACGTGGCGGCGGTATAGGTGCGGGCGATGATCCGCTGCAGGTCGGCCGGCGGAATGTCATCGGCGTAGCGGCGGATGATTTCGAACGCAAGCTCGGGGTAACTCAACCGCCGCCACGCGGCAAGTTCGGTGCCCGTGATCTGCGGATAGGCGTCCGGCATGGCGAGACCGCCGTCGCTCATCAGGCCGCCGAGCAGAACTTCGGAAAAGCTTGCGGCAGCCGCGCCGCCCCGAGTGCTCACGTAACGCATAGCCGGCAGCGCCTAGTTTGCGCCCAGTTGTTCCATGCGTATGCGCGTGACCTTGCCGGCCACCACCGGCAGATCTTCGATCCTGGCAATGGCCACATTGACACTGTTCTCGACCGTCAGGTGGGTCAGCATGATGATATCGACCTGCTCTTCGCCGGCGGAGGGCTCTTTCTGCACCATCGCGTCGATCGAGATCCCGCTGTCGGCAAGCACGCGCGTGATGTCGGCGAGCACGCCCGGACGGTCGTAGACCCGCAGGCGTAGATAGTACGAGGTCTCGACTTCGGTAATCGGCAGGATCGGCACGCTGGAGAGCTGATCCGGCTGGAACGCGAGGTGCGGCACGCGATGCTCGGGGTCGGCCGTGTGCATGCGCGTCACGTCGACCAGATCGGCGATCACCGAGGAAGCCGTCGGATACGCGCCCGCGCCGGCGCCGTAATACAGCGTCGCGCCGACCGCATCGCCCTGGACCAGAATCGCGTTCATCACGCCTTCGACGTTCGCGATCAGCCGCCGCTTCGGAATCAGCGTCGGATGCACGCGCAGTTCGATACCCTTGGCCGTGCGCCGGGTAATACCGAGCAACTTGATGCGATAGCCGAGTTCTTCCGCGTAGCGGATGTCCGCCGCGGTCAGGTTCGCGATGCCTTCGATATAGGCATCCTTGAAACGCATCGGAATGCCGAATGAAATTGCCGCGATGATGGTGAGCTTGTGCGCCGCGTCGATGCCCTCGATATCGAACGTCGGATCGGTTTCGGCATAACCCAGCCGCTGGGCTTCCTTCAGCACGGTCTCGAAACTCGACCCTTTCTCGCGCATCTCGGAGAGGATGAAATTGCTGGTGCCGTTGATGATGCCGGCGATCCACTCGATGCGGTTCGCGGTCAGCCCCTCGCGCAACGCCTTGATGATCGGGATACCGCCCGCGACCGCGGCTTCGAACGCGACCATCACATCGTGTTTGCGGGCTGCGGCGAAAATCTCGTTGCCGCGGGTCGCGAGCAGCGCCTTGTTCGCGGTGACGACATGCTTGCCGTTTTCGATCGCCTTCAGGATCAGCTGCTGCGCAATGGTCGTGCCGCCGATCAGCTCGATCACGATGTCGATGTCGGGATGATTGACCACCTCGAACGCGTCCCCGGTCACGGCCGCCGCCTTGCCGACGAGCTTGCGCGCGCGCTCGAGGTCCTGGTCGGCGACCATCGTGATCACGATGCCGCGGCCGGCGCGGCGCGTGATCTCCTCCTGGTTGCGCGCCAGCACCTCGAAGGTGCCGCCGCCGACCGTGCCGATGCCGAGCAGTCCTACGTTGATGGGCTTCATAACAAACCGTCCTTGCGGAACATGTCCTTGATGCCGCGCACCGCCTGCCGGGTACGCGCTTCGTTTTCAATCAAGGCGAAGCGCACGTGATCGTCGCCGTATTCGCCGAAACCGACGCCGGGAGACGCCGCTACCCGGGCTTCGTTCAGCAGCTTCTTGGAAAACTCGAGCGATCCCATCTTCTTATACGGCTCCGGTATCGGCGCCCACACGTACATGGTCGCGCGCGGCACCTCGACCGGCCATCCCGCCGCCTCCAGTCCGGCGCACATTACGTCGCGGCGCTTCTGATAGGTCTGCCGCACTGTTTCCACGCACTCCTGCGGCCCTTCAAGCGCGATGATCGATGCGACCTGGATCGGCGTAAACATGCCGTAATCATGGTAGCTTTTCATGCGCGCAAGCGCGGTCACGAGGTCGCGGTTGCCAACCATGCACCCGACGCGCCAGCCCGCCATGTTGTAGCTCTTCGACAGCGTAAAGAATTCGACCGCGATCTCGCGCGCGCCCGGCACTTCCATGATCGACGGCGCGCGATAGCCGTCGAACACGATGTCGGCGTAGGCGAGATCGTGCACGACGTAGACCTGATGCTCGCGCGCGATGGCGACCAGGCGTTCGAAAAACGGCAGCTCGACACACTGGGTGGTCGGATTGCTCGGGAAATTGACGATCAGCATCTTCGGCTTCGGGTACGAGTCGCGAATCGCTTGCTCCAGCTCCGCGAAGAAATCGACGCCGGCGATCATCGGCACGTGCCGGATGTCGGCGCCGGCGATCACCGGCCCGTAAATATGGATCGGGTAACTCGGGTTCGGCACCAGCACGATGTCACCGCGGTCGAGCGTCGCCAGCGTCAGATGCGCAATGCCCTCCTTCGAGCCGATCGTGACGATCGCCTCGGAATCAGGGTCGAACTCGACGTTGAAGCGCGTCTTATACCAGTTGCAGATCGCACGCCGCAGCCGCGGAATGCCCTTAGACACCGAATAGCGATGGGTGTCGGGGCGCTGCACGGANTCGATCAGNTTGTCGACGATATGGCGCGGCGTCGGCTGGTCGGGATTGCCCATCGAGAGGTCGATCACGTCCTCGCCGCGCTTGCGCGCCGCGGCCTTGAGCTCCCCCGTGATGTTAAATACGTACGGGGGCAGGCGCTTGATGCGGGCGAATTCTTCCATAAGGTCGATGAAACGCGGCTAAGGGCGTGAATAAGCGTATAATTTTAGCCGACCCGAACTCGCGCGGCAAATTAATCACGGCGTGAAACTGCAGCTTGACAGCCCGACCGGGCAAAACGTGTTCACCGGCTATGGCAGCGGCTACGTGCAGGTAAACGGCCAGCGCTACGAGTGCAGCCTGGTAGTCACGCCCGCGCGCATCATCCAGGACTGGCCGGCGTCGCGCTTCGAGCACCTGGCCGCAAGCCACTTCGAATTCCTGCTCGCGTTGAAACCGGAAATCGTATTGCTCGGTACCGGCGCGAAGCTGCGCTTTCCGCCACCCGCACTGTCGCGCTGCCTGACCGCGGCGCACGTCGGGCTGGAGGTCATGGATACCAACGCGGCGTGCCGCACCTATAACATACTGGCGGCCGAAGGGCGCAACGTGGCGACCGCGATCCTGCTCGGCTGATCCGGCGTAGGGGGCGCAAGCGCACCCTACCCTCTCAAAGCCCGCTCAGCACCTTGAGATGGGCAACCACGCAACGGCCCAGCGCATGCAGTTCATAACCGCCCTCGAGCAGCGACACGATCCGGCCGCGCGCGTGCCGGTCAGCAAGCGCCTTCACCTGCTGCGTAACCCATGCATAATCGGCGTCCACCAGTTGCAGCATCGCCATGTCATCGTCGCGGTGCGCGTCGAATCCCGCTGAAAAGAACACCATCTCCGGCCTGAACCGCTCGAGCGCCGGCAGCCAGTGCGTGACCACGGCCTCCCGAAACTCCCGGCTCCCGCTGCCGGCAGCCAAGGGGATATTCACCATGCGCTCCGAGCGGCCTGCGATGCCGCTGTGGGGATAAAACGGATGCTGAAACGTCGACACCATCAGCACGCGCTCGTCGTCGCAGAACATGGTTTCGGTGCCGTTGCCATGATGCACGTCGAAGTCGACGATCGCGACCCGCGCCAGATGATGATGCTCGAGCGCATGGGCGGCCGCGATCGCAACGTTGTTGAAGATGCAAAACCCCATCGCGTGCGCCCGCTCGGCGTGGTGCCCGGGCGGCCGGATGCTGCAGAACGCGTTCTCGGCCTTACCGCCGATCACCATGTCGGCCGCGAGCACCGCGGCGCCGGCCGCGCGCAGCGCTGCATTCAAGGTATGCGGATTCATTGCCGTGTCGGGATCGAGGTGAATCAATCCCTGGCGCGGCGATGAGTTTTCGATGGCTGTGACATAGCGCGGATCGTGCACGCGCTCGAGGGGCTCGCGGGCCGCGGGCGTTGCGTCGACGTGCAGCAGGAAGTTGCCCAGTCCCGAGGCGAGCAGCTGATCGTTGATCGCCTGCAGCCGGGCCGGCGACTCCGGGTGTCCCGCGCCCATGTCATGCAGCAGGCAATCGGAATGCGTGATGAAGGCGGTGCTCAAGCAGTGTTCTCCATGATTTTGATCCCTGCCGGGAAATCTCATTATCCCCCATCTCCCTTAGCGCAAGTTACAATTACCCGCTTATGAACCAACATCTCGACGCTGTCGTTCGCCAGGTCGGCACGGTGATCCTCGGCAAACAACGGCAAATCCGGCTGGCCATTACATGCCTGCTCGCGCGCGGCCATTTGCTGATCGAAGACATTCCCGGGGTCGGCAAGACCATGCTCGCGCACACGCTGGCGCTGTCGCTCGGCCTGCAATTCCAGCGCATCCAGTTCACCAGCGACTTGTTGCCCGCCGACATCCTCGGGGTGTCGATCTTCGATCGCGAAGCGAGCGCCTTTCGCTTTCATCCCGGCCCGATTTTCGCGCAGGTGATACTGGCCGACGAAGTCAATCGCGCCACGCCCAAAACGCAGAGCGCGCTGCTCGAAGCGATGGAAGAGCACCAGGTCACCGCGGAAATTGAAACACGGCCGCTGCCGGAGCCGTTTTTCGTGATTGCAACCCAGAATCCATCGCACCAGATTGGCACATTTCCGCTGCCCGAGTCGCAGCTCGACCGCTTCCTGATGCGCATCGAGCTTGGCTATCCCGACGCCGCCGCCGAACGCGCGTTGCTGCAGGGCGTCGACCGGCGCGATCTGCTGCCGCAGCTCACCCCCTGCATGCAGCCCGAGGAACTGGTGGCTTTGCAGCAGGCCGCGCGCGAAGTGCACGCCTCCGGCGCGCTGCTCGATTATCTGCAGGCGCTGGTCGATTTCAGCCGCAAGTCGCCGGATTACGTCAACGGGCTGTCGCCGCGCGCCGCGCTCGCGCTGCTCAACGCGGCGCGCGCCTGGGCCATGATGGACGGCCGCAAGCAGGTACTGCCCGAGGACGTGCAGGCGATCGTTCCCGGCGTGGTTGGACACCGGCTGTATGTCGCACGCGACAACGCGCGCATCAGCGGCGCCGAGGTCGCGGAACAATTGATCGAGGCAGTACCAATTCCGTGATTGGTGATTCGTGACTGGTGATTGGTAACTACGAAAAAATCTGCTTTTGCCAATTACGAATCACTAATCACCAATCACCGCCTCTCGGATGTTACTGGCACTCAAAAACCGCTTCGCCGGCTGGCTGTTCCAGCTGCGCGGCGCTGAAGCGGGCAGCATCGTGCTGGTGCAACGGCGTGTTTTCATTCTGCCGTCACGCCACGGCATGCTGTACGTCGCCGCGTTGCTGCTGATGCTGATCGGTTCGATCAATTACAGTCTGAGTCTCGGTTTTGTGCTGACCTTTCTGCTCACCGCGCTCGGCGTCAACTCGATCCTGCATACGTTCCGCAATCTTGCCCATCTCAGGATCTCGCCGGGACGCGCGCAGCCGGTTTACGCCGGCGATCTCGCGCATTTCGCGCTGCTGATCGACAATCCCGGCGCGCTCGACCGCTACAGCATCGGCGCTACGCGCAACCGCAAGGATGCGATCTTCGCCGACGTGCCGGCACGGCAGGTCACCACGGTCAGCATCGCCGTGCCCGCGCCGCACCGCGGCATCCTCAAGCCCGGGCGCATTACTTTGTTCACGCGTTTCCCGCTGGGATTGTGTTACGCATGGGCCTATGTCGAGCTGGACGTAAGCTGCCTGGTCTACCCTCGTCCGGAAGCTTCCCGCATTCCACTGCCGATGCCGGCGCCGCACGCCGGGCAAGGCTTTGCGCACGGTTCCGGGCAGGAGGATTTTTCAGGACTGCGTTCGTACCATCCCGGCGATTCGCCGCGGCACATTGCCTGGAAAGCGGCGGCACGCGGCCAGGGGCTGCTGACCAAGCAATTCAGCGGCCGCGCCGACACCGAGTTGTGGCTCGATTGGCAGGCAACGCCCGAGACGCTTGGTATCGAAGGCCGGTTATCGCGGCTCGCGCGCTGGGTGATCGAAGCCCATGCCGCCGGCCTGAGCTTCGGCCTGCGGCTGCCCGGTGTCATCCTGCCGCCCGCTCCGGGCAACGCGCAGCACGACCGCTGCCTCGAAGCGCTGGCGCTGTTCCAGCTTGGCTGAAATCCGCATGGCGCCCGCTGCCGACCGGCTGCACCCGAACCACATCGGCTGGCTGCTGCTGGCGCTGGTCATGGTCACTGCACCGCATGCCGAGCGGATACCGTGGTGGATCACCCTGCTCTCGATAACACTGCTCGCGTGGCGGCTGTACATCACCATTAACGGCCTGCACCTGCCGCGCAAATGGTTGCTGTTGCTCATCGCGGCTGGCGGTCTGGGCGGTATTTATATCAGCTACGGCAGGATCTTCGGGCGCGATGCGGGCGTGGCACTGCTGGTCATCATGCTCGCGCTGAAGCTGCTCGAAATGGCGACGCTGCGCGACGCGATGATCCTCATTTTCATCTGCTATTTTCTGGTCATCACCAATTTTCTGTACTCGCAAAGCATCCCGACCGCGCTCTACATGCTGATCGCGGTATGGATCATCACTGCCACCATGATCGGCTTCCAGTTTCGCGGCCGGCAGCCGGGTTACCGGTATCAACTGCGCAGCGCCGGCGTGCTGCTCGCGCAGTCGGCGCCGCTGATGCTGGTGCTGTTCGTGCTGTTCCCGCGCGCGCAGGGACCGATGTGGAGCCTGCCGCAGGACGCCTACGCGGCCATCACCGGACTTTCCGACGAAATGGCGCCCGGCAGTGTCAGCAGGCTGACCCTCTCCGACGCGATCGCGTTTCGCGTCAGCTTCGAGACGCGGATACCGTCCGCCAATCGCCTCTACTGGCGCGGGCCGATCATGTGGGATTTCGACGGCTATACCTGGACGGCCGCGCGGTTGCCTTACATGGCGCCGCGCGAATTCCAGGCGCTCGACGAGCCCGTCAAGTACACGGTGACCGTCGAACCGCATAGCCGGCGCTGGCTGTTCGCGCTCGATCTGCCGTCGCGCCTGCCGCCAAACAGCACCATGAGCAGCGACTACCAGTTGTTCTACCAGACTGCGGTCAACAATCGTGTGCGCTACGATATGGCGTCGCACCTGAGCTATCGGGACAACGCCGAGCTGGGACGCCGCGAACGCAGGCGCGCGCTCGCGCTGACGGGCAGTTCCAATCCGCGCAGCCGCGAGCTCGCCGGCCAGATGCGCAAAGCGGCCGCCGACGAGCGCGCCTACATCGCAGCCGTGCTCGGCATGTTCCGCAATCAGAATTTCTACTACACCACCACGCCCCCGCTGCTGCAGGAAGACCCGGTCGATGGGTTCCTGTTTTCGACACGCGCCGGTTTCTGCGAGCACTATGCATCTTCGTTTGCAGTGTTGATGCGCGCGGCGGGCATACCCGCGCGCATCGTCACCGGTTACCAGGGCGGCGAAATCAATACCATCGGCAACTATTTGACGGTAAGGCAGGCCGACGCGCACGCCTGGGTCGAAGTCTGGTTGCAAGACGACGGCTGGGTACGCGTCGATCCCACGGCGGCGGTATCGCCGGCGCGGGTCGAAGCCGGCGTCGCGGCTGCTGTTCCGCAAACCGATGCCTTGCCGTTTCTGCTGCGCGGCGGGTATGCGTGGCTGCGGCGCGCGCACATGACGTGGGATTCGGTCGCGAATTCATGGAACCAGGCGGTGCTCGGCTACACGCAGGAGCGCCAGCGCCAACTGATGCGGCACGTGGGCATCGACGATGCAACGTGGCGCAGCCTCGCGATAGTGATGTTCGTCGCGACCGGCGGGATCACGTTGGTTCTGGCGTTGCTGATGCTGCACAAACTGCGCGCGGCGCGCCCTGACCCAGTGAGCGCCGCCTACGCGCGCTTTTGCGAGCGGCTCGCGCGGCGCGGTGTGGCGCGCCATCCGAGCGAGGGTCCGGAGGCGTTCCGCAAACGCGCGGCGGCGGCGCGCCCCGAACTCGCGCCGGCCATCGGCTCGATCAGCGAACTCTACATTCGATTGCGCTACGGCGAGGCCGCGCGCGCTGCGGATGCGCTGCAACTGAAGCGTGAAGTCGCCGGTTTCAGCCCATAGTATGCTAACCGTAGGTCGGGGTACGCGCAGCGTTCCCCGACGTCCGCCAGGCGTCAGGTAGCCGCCGTTGCGGCAACCTGACCTACAGTTTGCGCATCTCTCTGTTGCATCGCCGTTTTTGGGTTCACGCCGGGTGATCGGGCGGCAGCAGCTTGATCGGGTCGACCGGCTTGCCGAAGCGCCGAATCTCGAAATGCAGCTTGACCTGCTGGGAATCGGTGTCGCCCATCTCGGCGATACGCTGCCCTTTGACCACGCTCTGGCCTTCCTTCACCAGCAATTGGCTGTTGTGCGCATACACGCTCAGATACGCCTTGTTGTGCTTGATGATCACCAGCTTGCCGTAACCGCGGATGCCCTCGCCGCTGTAGAGCACCTTGCCCGGCGCGCTGGCGATCACCGGCTGCCCGGGCTTGCCGGCGATACCGATGCCCTTGAGATTGGTGGATTCGTTGAAGGCGCTGAGCAGCTTGCCGCCTGCCGGCCAGCCCCAATCGACGTGGTCCTCGTCCTCGTCGCCCGCAGCGGGCTTCTCCGCGGGACGCGGCTCGGCTTTGGCGACCACCACGGTCTCAACCGGCTTGACCTGCGCTCCCGATAACTGTGCCAGCGCCTGATCCGAATACGGCAGCTTGACCGCTTTGGGTTGCGACTTGACGCCATCGCGCGTGGCAACGGGCGGCGCACTGCCGACCGGCTTGCTCTCGACTGGCGGCGCGCTGCCAACCGGTTTGCTCTCGACTGGCGGTGCACTCTTGAATGGTGCGGCGACGACCGTCGGCGCAGGCGCCTTCAGCCGCAACTGCTGGCCGACGTAGATCACATTAACGTTGCTGATGCTGTTCCAATCGGCCAGCTCTTTGTAATCGAGCCCGTAGTCGAGCGCGATGGTGTAGAGCGTATCGCCCTTCCTGACGATGTAATAGTCGGGGCGCGAATCGGGGGTACGAGCCGCCGGCGGTGACGGTTTGGCCGCAGGCTTGGCTACCGCGGTTGTGCGGTCGACTACCGGCGCCTGACGCCGCGTCGACCCGCAACCGGAGGCGAGCAGCAGCGCCAGCACTGCTACTATCACGCCAGGACCTCGCTGCAGACGCAGCTGCATCAGTTCAACCCCGACAACATCGGCACAAACTTGACCTCATCCAGCTTGGACTCGGTGTAACCGCGGGCAGTTCGCTCGATCACGCACAGATGCTGATCGCGGGTTCCCATCGGCACCACCATTCTCCCCCCGACCGCCAACTGCGCTTTCAGCGCGTCGGGCACATGGGTAGCCGCCGCGGTGACGAGGATCGCATCGAACGGCGCCGCCTCCGGAATACCGAGATGGCCATCGGCATGCTTGAGGCGGATGTTGTTGATCCGCAATTCGCGCAGATTCTTGCGCGCTTTGGCGAGCACCGGCAGCAGGCGCTCGACCGAATAAACCTCGGCGGCGAGCTTCGCCAGGATCGCGGTCTGATAGCCGCAGCCGGTGCCGATCTCGAGCACCTTGCCGAGCGGCCCGCCCGCGGTCAGCAACTCGGTCATGCGCGCCACCACGTACGGCTGCGAGATGGTCTGTCCGAAACCGAGCGGCAGCGCAAAGTCTTCATAGGCGCGGCTCGCCAGCGCTTCCTCGACGAAAATGTGGCGCGGAATCTCGTTCATCACGTTGAGCACCGCCTCGTCGACAATGCCCTGCTCGCGCAGGCGCGCGATCATGCGCAGGCGCGTGCGCTGCGAGGTCATGCCGATGCCTGAAAGTCGCGAACTCATGCGAGCCAGTTCCTGAGCAACGGCAATTGCGGGAACTGGGTGAGGTCGACCTGCAACGGCGTCACCGAAACCACCGTGCGCGCAACCGCGTTGAAATCGGTGCCCTCGCCTGCGTCCTGCGCGCTGCCGGCCGCGCCGACCCAATACACCATTTCGCCGCGCGGCGTGATCGACTTCACCACCGGCTCGGCCTTGTGACGCTTGCCGAGCCGCGTCACCTCCAGACCGCGCAGTGCTTCATACGGCACGTCCGGCACGTTGATATTCAGCAGCGCCGGCTGGCCAAGCGGCTGGCGCGCAAAGCGCTGTGCGAGATCGGCCGCGACGCGCGCGGCGGTCGCGAAATGGTCGCCGTCACCTGCCACCAGCGACACCGCCAGCGACGGAATGCCGAGCAGGAAACCCTCGGTCGCGGCAGCGACCGTGCCGGAATAGATCGTGTCATCCCCCATGTTCGCGCCGTCATTCACTCCCGAGATCACGATATCGGGCAGCTCATCGAGCAAGCCGGTGACCGCGAGGTGCACGCAGTCGGTGGGCGTGCCGTTGACGTAGAAAAAGCCGTTGGCTGCACGGCGCACCGTGAGCGGCCGGTCGAGCGTCAACGAATTGCTCGCGCCGCTGCGGTCACGCTCCGGTGCGACCACGGTGACCTTCGCGAAGGACGCCAGAGTTTCGGCCAGTATGGCGAGACCGGGTGCAAAGTAACCGTCGTCGTTACTTAGCAGGATGTGCATGCGTCAGGACCGAACTCAGACCGGCCCGCCGCTACCGGTCCGCGGCGGCGCGTAATCGCGGTCGTGCTCGAGCGCCGGCAGCATGGCGCGAACGCGCGCCACTTCGGCGGCGTCGATATCGGCGACTGCGACTCCCGGCTCGGCGCCGAGTTCGGCCAGAATCTTGCCCCACGGATCGACGATCAGCGAGTGGCCGTAAGTCGAGCGGTTGCCGGGATGCTCTCCGCACATTGCCGGAGCGAACACGTAACTCAGGTTTTCAATCGCGCGCGCGCGCAACAACGTATGCCAATGCGCGACGCCTGTCTCTCGCTGGAACGACGATGGCACGGCCATGAATATCGCGCCTGCCTTGGCCAACGCGTGGTAGAGATGAGGAAAGCGCAGGTCGTAACAAATCGTCATGCCGAGCGGCCCCCACGGCAAATCCGCAATCACTGCCTGCGCACCGGGCCGATACGCGCTCGACTCGCGGATCACTTTGCCACTCGGCAAGGTAGCGTCGAACATGTGGATCTTGTCATAGCGCGCGACGATCGCGCCGTCCGCTGACAGCAGGTAGGAGCGGTTCGCAAGCGGCGCGCCGTCACCTTCCATTTCTACCGTGATCGAACCGACCAGCAGCCAGGCGCGCGTCTCCTGCGCCAGCGCCCGAAACGCAGGCAGCGCGGGATGCTGCTGCTCCGGGTAGGAGTTATCGCGCATCACGCGCCCGCTGCCGTCCAGCAGCGCGGCATACTCGGGCAGCATGATGAACTGCGCGCCCTGCTCCGCCGCCGCACGCACGCCGCTGCTCGCGGCGCGCAGATTTTCGGTCAGGTCGTTGCCGGAATTGAGCTGCACGCAGGCAGCCCTGAATGTCGTCATCCGCTTGGTTTAGGGTTATTTGCCGCGTCCGGCCGCGGACGCTGCCCGTTTCGCCATTTCCTTCAGCACCTGATCCGTGATGTCGAGCTGGGAACTGCTGTAGACCGCCTGCTCCAGGATCAGATCATAGTTGCCCGCTTCGGCAATGCCTTTGATGATCGAAGTGGTCTCGGCCACAAAGCGCGCGCGCGCTTCATTTTTGCGCACCTCCAGGTCCTCGGTCACACTGCGCTGGAGCTGCTCGAACTGTTGCGCCACCGCCGCCAGACGTTTTTCCTTGGCCTGCCGGTCGGCCGGCTTCATCGTCAGGGCCTCCTTCTCGAGTTCGCCCTGTAAATCCATCCCCTGTTTCTGCAAATCCTGCAGCTGCCGCTCGCGCCCGGAAAATTCTTTTTTCATCTGCTCGATTTCCGGCCCTGTCAGCGCCGATTCTTTCTCGAGGCGAAAACCATTCACGTAGCCGATCTTGAGGCCCTGTGCCGCAACCTGGGTGGCCAGCATCAGCAAAATGATAGCGATCCAACTAGGCAGTGTTTTCATCAACGGTTCTCCGAATTTCCACGACCCGGCAAAACACGATTTGCCGGGGAGAGAATTGTAACAGATGAGGCTGTGCCGACGGCGCGGGAGCATCGAGCGAAACCGGACCGTCAGCCGCTATCGTAATCTTCAATCGGGCGGGGTCCATTCAGCCGCCCAATCAGGAAATTGCGCCGCCTCCATGGGCCTCGCGATGAAATAACCTTGCGCGACATCGCAGCCGAGCTCCTTGAGCAAATTCCATACCGCCCGCGTTTCGACCCCCTCGGCAACCGCCTTCAGTCCGAGCTTCCTCGCGATGTCGAGGCTGGACTCGAGAAACACCCGGCAGGAGTCCTTTTCGACTGCGCTCGCCACGAACGATTGGTCGATTTTGAGCTCGGTGAACGGGATGTGCAGCAAATGCTGCATCGAGGAATAGCCGGTGCCGTAATCGTCGATCGACAATCCAAAGCCCTTGATCCGCAGCCGCGCAAGATTCTCCAGCGCGCGCGCCAAATGGGTCATGGCGATCGTTTCGGTGACCTCCAGTACCATCTGCCTGGGCTCGAGTCGCTGCGCCCGCACCAGCTCGGTGATGCGCTCGGCAAGGCCCACACTGGCAAGCGAGCCCAGCGACAGGTTGACCGAAACCGTGATGTCGAGCCCGTCCGTGTGCCAGTCGCGGCACGCGGCCGCCGCTTGCCGGAGCATGATCCATGTAAGCTCATCGATACGCCCGCCCGCTTCCAGCGCCGGGACGAACGCGTATGGACTGACGAGGCCATGCCTGGGGTGGCGCCAGTACGCAAGCGCTTCCGCCCCGGTCACGGTGGCGGTGGCAAGATCGACCTTGGGCTGAAAAAACGCCTCGAACTGCCCTGCGGCAAGCGCTTCCGAGATTTCCGCCTCGCTGAAAACAATCCGGGCAGGCCGGGGCTCCGCCACGACGAATGGCTGGTGCAGCTTGATCAGTTTCTCGAGTTTCTGCACCGTGGCGGGCTTTTCGATCGCGCCCAGCAGATTGATGCCATAAGCCTTGGTCATGGTTCCGACCGAAGCGATCAACGAGCGTTCGTGCGAGCTCGACAGTATCATCGACACCGGTATGCGCGCTTCGCCGATCAACCGGATGAATTCCATGCCGTCCATTCCCGGCATGTCCAGGTCGCAGATGACGATGTCGACGGGCTGGGTGAGTACCTGCATCATCTCGAACGCTGCGCGGCCGTCGGCGGCTTCGATGATGTGCTGCGCCCCGAGACGTACCAGCATGCCCGCCAGCATCTTGCGCTGGAAATCGTGATCTTCGGCCACCAGGAAATGCAGATCGGCAATCTTCATGGCGTCTCGCATCAACCTTGCCGATTACGCAAGCGTTCCGAGGTAGGCGTAAACCCTGTCAAGCTCGCGATAAAGTGCCTCGCCCTGCGCTGCGACGGTGCCCCAGTCGCCGGCGTGCCCCGCCTGCTCGATTCTTTCGCAGATACCCGCCAGCGCCTTGGCACCAACCATCGTGCCCGCACCCTTGATCCGGTGCGAGCAGCGTTTCACGGCGGCCACGTCCCGCTTCGCCAAGGCTTGCCTGAACGCGGCAACGTCCGCATCGTTGGCGCGACGGAAAACGGCCAGCATCTGCTGCTCGATCGACCGGTCTCCGCCCGAAATCTCCGCCAGCTCAGTGCGGTCAACCGGCGCGGCATCATCAGGCGAGTCGGGCATCGCTCAGTCCCAAGGCAGGAAAACAGCAGATCACGGAACTCGGTCAGGTATTAACTGCAACAGCTACTTTAACAGAGTGTTAAAACCGCCACAGTAACCATGGTTCCGTCATACCGGCGAACGCCGGTATCCATCGCCGCACGCGCGGGACACGGGCCCGACGGAATGCCGATTGCGAAGGACAAGGGCGTGTTCTTCAACAACCTGCTGAGATGGCCTCGGAGCACGAAAGCCCGATGAACCTTAGCCTAGATCTGTGCGTGCGGGTGAAGGTCGCTCCGGCGTAGGCCGGAGCCGGGGAGCGACGGGGCGGCACCTCCCCACGCAGGCAGCGATATCAGCATAAGCAAAGAGATCAGTGCGCGCATGCCGTCCTCAATGGTTCGCGATCAAGGCGCCCAAGTCCTCCAGGTCCAGCGCCTTGATAAATTGATCGGAAACCGATTCGTTTGAGCTGACTTCCACGATGATGGTGCGCACGTCCCGGCAGTCGGGGGTATTGGTGAATGCCTCCAGGAGACGTTCCTCACCGCTGTAGGGGCCGCGGCGGAACTCGCCCAGATACAGAATGCGCTTCGGCGCGCCCGTGCCCATCTGCTTCCACCGCAGGTAGCTGTACGCGGTCCCGGGCACGTTGGTGGCCTCGCCCAGCGCCGCCGCGGCCTTGAACGACATCGGCATGAACCCGCCGTAGTTCACGATCACTTCCGCGTACAGCTCGCGTTTGAAGGCCGGGTTGGTGCGCATCACCGTGTCCGGAACGGGATCCATGCGGCTGACCTTCTGATCGAAGAGATCGATCTGCCGGTCCAGTTCGCCAAGCTCGGCATCGCCGGCGGGAACGAATTCCATGTGGAATTCGACGCGCACTTCGTGCGGACGGCCGCGGTGCGCGGCGTCATCCACGGCATGACGCTGATGCTCATTGGTCTTGAGGATGTCGACCTTCCACTTGCTCCCCATCCTCTGGGCCGCCCCGCGCAATGCGGCATACACCCGCTTCTCGACCAGTTGTACGAACTGCTCTTCCTGCGGCGTGATGTTTCTCCAGCCGCCGGCTGCGGCTGCCATCGCGCCCTGATCGCGCCGATGATTGCTGCCACACACAGAACCGAAATGCTGAAACGTTTCACAGGCTGCTTCCCAGGCAGTACCGCACCGCGGATCATTTGCACTCGACCGTGCGGCGACCCGTCATGCTCGCGGTTGCGTTCCCATGTTACTCAAGTTTCGAGCGTGATTTGAATGGAACTCCCCTCCTTGTCGAGGAGGGGTACTGCTCACGGCCTACGCCATGTCCCGTTGGGCAGGCGGAGCAAGTTCACCCAACTGCGGCACATCTTGCCCACCGCTATTGCGGCTTGATTCCGGCAGCCTCGATTATCGGCCACCACTTCTTGATTTCGGCCTGCTGAATAGCGGCGAGCGATTCGGGAGTTTGCTTCTCGCGCGTGGCGATTTCCATCCCCTGGTTCGCGAGTCGTTCCCGCACCTTCGGATTGGCGAGAGAAGCCACCACCGCCCGGTTGACCGTATCGATGATCTCCCTGGGCGTCCCCTTCGGGGCGAACAGCCCCGACCAGAGTGAGAACTCCATGCCCCCCGGGAATCCGGCCTCCGCCATGGTTGGCACGTCAGGCAGGATCTTCATGCGCTGGGCACTGGTCACGCCCAAGGCCTTGATCGCGCCCGAGCGCACATGCGGCGCAGCAGTGGCAGGATTGAGGAATGCCATTTGGATCTGCCCGCCCATAAGGTCCTGCATGATCGGTCCGGCGCCGCGATAGTGGACCGTCTCAAAGCGCGTCCTCGTCTGCTTTCGCACCACCTCATCGAGCAGGTGGGGCGGACTGCCGATGCCGGCGCTCCCCGAGGACGCCTTGTCCGGGTTGGCCTTGAGCCAGTCCACCAGCTCGTTGTAGCTGTTTGCCGGCACTGACTTGTGGACCGTGAGCAGCAGCGGTGCATCCGTCATGAAGGCAATCGGCGCGAAGTCCTTCACCACGTCGTAGTCCAGCTTCAGGATCTTGGCAATCGCGACATGCGTATTCCAGATGCCAAGAAGCAACGTGTAGCCGTCCGGCGCTGCGCGCGCCACGCGCGACGAGCCGATGGCGCCGTTTGCGCCGCCCACGTTCTCGATCACGACTGTCTGCCCCAGGGTCCCTTGCATCCCCTCGGCCACCGGCCGGCCCACGGCATCGGACAGACCACCTGGCGGATAGGGCACGACCAGGACTACCGGCCGCGTTGGATAGTTCTGCGCCCATGCGCCCGTCACCGCGACGAGCGCGAAGACAACGATAGCCACCAGTCTCTTCATACGATCCTCCTCGATTTTCCTTAGAGCGCGAGCCACCGGACTGCGCATCATCGTTCTTATGTTACTCAAGTTTCGAGCGCGATTACGCGCTGACTGCCGCACAATCTACGCCCACGGCAGGAAGATGGCAACATCGGCCCCCTTGCCCCGCGGGTCAGGCGAGATCGGGCACCGGATGGCGGGCCAGCACATTATTGGCGGGAAGCGCCGCTTTGACAAAGTAACGGCCTGAGACCCCTACCGTCTTACTTTGATCCCAAAACTCTGGAGACGCGATTTGAGTGTTTATAATGGCATCTGACCCCATCTATTTTTAGACCTTATGAAATCCGCACGCGCCATTCCGCTCCTCGCGCCCGCCCTCCTGGCGGGCCTGCTGTTGCTCGGTCAATCCGCTCCCGCCGAAGCCCAAGACCGCGCCGCAAACGTCCTTGAAAAGAATGACGCCGACGGCGACGGCCGGATCGCCCGCGACGAATGGAAGCTGAACAAGAGCCAATTCGACGCCATGGACCTGGACAAGGACGGTTATCTCTCGCTCGACGAGTTGCGCGCCCGCTTCGCCAGCGGCAAAGGCCCGGCCTCACAGGCGACCCCGTCGGCGGCGGGCACGATAGCCAGCATGATGCCGGGCCAGGTCGGCAGGGTCGCACTCGATGAAGAGACGTTTTGCGGCATCGGGCGCTTTCTCAAAACGTGCCCAGCCAAGAGCCCCTTCCAGCGCGGCCTCGTTGAGACCGGGCTCCGGCCGCGCTTCCCGGAAGGGCTGCGCTGCCGCGACATCGACGAGCAGTATGCCATCGACTATACCGGCAACCGCGGCGGCGTGGAGTCATACCACGGCGGCATCGACATGCCGGCGCCTTTTGGCACGCCGATACTGGCGGCGGCGGCGGGCACCGTCATCACCAAGACCGTTGGCGAATACAGCTGGCGCGGCGTGGAGATCATCATCCGCCACGCGCCTGAGGACACCGGCCTGCCAGTCTGGATCTACACCCAGTACTCGCACTTCGACGCGATGCCTGCCGTCGCGGTCGGCGAGCGGGTGAAAATGGGCCAGAATCTCGGGCCGACCGGCAACTCTGGGCAAGGCAAGACCCCCGGCGTCCAGAGCAACAAGCGCCGGCCGGCGATCCACTTCGCGGTCTGGTACTCGACCCGGCCACAATACGTCATCGCCAGCAACCAGTTGAAGGTGATCCCAGTTGACGGTTGGTGGATGGACCCGAACGCGCTCTACCGCGGGAACCCGCCGTTCGATACGGCGACGCTGAAGGCGCTGCCCGAGGCTGAGAAGAAAGTGCCGATCCCGGTGATGCTCAAGGATGGCACCACGGTGCCGGCGGGAACCAAGGTCATCTGGCCGTATGCGTGTGAGAAGGAATAAGGGAACCGGCAAGCATTGCTAACGCTTTCGGTCAATTGCGCAGCCAAGCCCGCTAAGTAAGCGGGCTTTTTGCTTTCTGGCCCTCGGCAAGCCTGCGGTTTGTCCATTTGCTTGCGTCACCTATATATACTGGATATAATACCAGTATCCGATATTGCCACCTTCCGGGACGCGCATGGAACAACTCACCCGCCGCCAGGCGCAGATTCTGCAGTTCATCAAAGACACGCTCGAGGACGGCGGCTCCCCGCCTACGCGCGCGGAAATCTCGCGCCATTTCGATTTCAGCTCGCCGAATGCCGCCGAGGATCACCTGCGGGCGCTCGCGCGCAAAGGGGCGATCGAGCTGATCGCA
>JGI1356J14229_10001571_pt1 | contig 18674 bp, 19 predicted proteins | sample Subgrocontami58m_FD_14229 | JGI IMG/M metagenome (IMG submission 14229) | reverse complement strand
GAACCGGAAGAGGACAAGGTCCTTGTGCGTTATCGCATAGACGGAATTCTACGGGACGCCATGATCTTGCCGAAGAATACCGCTTCTAGTATCACGGCTCGTATCAAGGTTCTTTCCAGTCTTAAACTTGACGAGAAGCGTATTCCTCAAGACGGTCGTTTTAAAATTGATATCGGGGGTGAGAAAGTTTCTTTCAGAGTCTCTACTCTTCCCGTTTACTATGGTGAGAAAACGGTCATGCGGCTCTTGCGGGAGTCTGTTTCCGGATTTACTTTAGAAAGTCTTGGATTTCATTCTCGCGGGTTAGATGATTTACATAAAGCTTTAAAAATAACCACAGGCATGATCCTCGCCACTGGTCCGACGGGTTCCGGCAAAACAACGACTCTTTATACAATGCTCGATATCGTCAATACCCCTAACGTCAATATTTCCACCATCGAAGATCCTGTGGAATATCAAATGACGCGCATCAACCAGACGCAAGTGCGTCCGGAAATTGGTCTCACCTTTGCCAATGGTTTGCGCACTCTCGTTCGCCAAGACCCGGATATCATCATGGTTGGAGAAATTCGCGATAACGAGACAGCGGCGCTCGCTATCAACGCCTCGCTCACCGGCCACTTGGTGTTTTCCACTCTCCACACTAATTCCGCTGCCGGAGCTATTCCTAGACTTCTTGATATGAAGGTGGAACCATTCCTTCTTGTCTCTACCATCAACATTATCATTGCTCAACGTTTGGTCAGAAAACTTTCTGCCTCTAAGACCAAGTATTTCTTAAATAAGGAGGAACTTGCCTCGCTCGGCAATGTTGTTTCGCTCGATAGGTTGCTTGCTTTGCTCAAGGAAGAGAAGATTATTGGGAAAAAAGACACCATTGATAAAATCCCGTTTTGGAAACCGAATCCCGGGAAAAATTCAGAAGACGGTTACGCAAGTCGCATAGGCATACACGAAGTGCTTAAAGTAACACCGACTATCAAGGCCCTGATCATGAAGGGGGCGACTTCCGGGGAAATAGAAGAGCAGGCAAAGAGTGAAGGCATGATTACTATGATTGAAGACGGCATTTTCAAAGCTGTGCAGGGTATTACCACTATAGAAGAAGTCTTAAGGGTTGTATCTGAATAGAATTTTCAATTTTCAATTTAGAATTTTCAATAAATTTTCATTTATCCAAATGATTCAAACAGAAAGAAAGTATGACTTGGAGGAGAGAACAGCTTTATTTGGTGAATCTGTCATAAAATAGATCCAATCAAGAAAGAGTGTCAGGAGCTTATCTTCATTTTCACCAAAATCGCCAGCTCTTCTCGCGGTAAGCAGTAGCAGTTCCTCTTTCAGTTTCATTGTATAATTAAGACATTGATAATTTAATGAAAATTGAAAATTCTAAATTGAAAATTTGAACCATGACTCTTTATAAATACAAAGCCAAAGATAAGGAAGGAAAAATATACGAGCGGGCTATTGAGGTTGTAAATCGTTTTGATATCTACAATATTATTCGAGAAGAAGGTGGTAGCGTGGTTTCAATCAAGGAAGTAAAGAGCTTCGCGCCTCTTGCCACCTTGCTGGGCATGTTTGGCAATATCAAAACACACCAGAAAATAACTTTTGCCAAAAATCTGGGTCTAATGATAAATGCCGGTTTACCAGTCACTCGCGCACTCTCTGTGATGGCGAGGCAATCAAAGAGTAAGCCATACAAAAAGTTGCTATCTGATCTCGAAATAGATGTTAGCCATGGTCAAACACTTTCAGAATCGCTAAAAAAGTGGCCGAAGGCATTTTCTCCACTTTTTGTGTCCATGATCAAAGCGGGCGAAGAGTCTGGTAACGTCTCTGGCTCACTCGGTATTGTGGCAAGTCAAATGGAGAAATCATATTTATTGGCCAAGAAGGTGCGCGGGGCGCTCATATATCCAGCAGTTATCATATCAGTCATGATAGTGCTCGCGATACTTCTCCTTTTCTTTATGGTGCCCACTTTGACGGCCACCTTTGAAGGTCTGGGAGTAGTACTTCCGCTCTCTACTCGCATTCTCATTTATCTTAGTAACTTTCTCGTCGAACACACCATCCTTGTCCTCTCCGGGTTGGTATTTATAGTTGCTTCTACCGTTCTTTTTTTCCGAAGCAGAGTCGGTCGGAATATTACAGACATTGTCACTCTTCATCTTCCTGTTATTGGCGAGATGGTCAAAGAATTTGGATCGGCCCGCACCGCCCGCACCCTTTCCTCCCTCATCTCTGCCGGTGTGGAGATTGTGGTAGCGCTCGATGTGACTATTGATGTCTTACAGAATCATCTTTATAAGGATGCGCTGAAACAAGTACGCGTTGCTATAGAAAAAGGCGAACCGATGTCGGCCGTTTTTGTCCGACATGAACATCTTTACCCTCTCTTTGTCGGCGAGATGATCACTGTGGGTGAGGAGACGGGCAAGATCTCGGAAATGCTTCTTTCTGTCGCGACTTATTATGAAGAAGCAATTGATCAGAAAACCAAAGACCTTTCAACCATCATTGAACCGGTGCTGATGATTATTATTGGCATTGGAGTCGGTGTCTTTGCCATTTCGATGCTTGCGCCCACTTATTCGTTGGTGGATTATATTTAATTAAAATATGGATAAAGAAAAAGGTTTTACACTCCTTGAGATCCTCTTCACAATCGTAATTCTTTCTATTATCGTTACCATAGTTACTTTTTCATTTTCTAGACTTAACTCTTCCAAAGCTCTTGATGGAAGTGCTAATTTGGTCGTTTCGACTTTAAATGAGGCGCGTACTCTCACACTATCATCAGTAGGTAATTCTCAATACGGTGTTCATTTTGCAGATTCCGAGATAACGCTATTCAAAGGGTCGACTTACTCATCATCTGATCCATCAAATGTAGCAACCGAGCTCAATTCTCTAGTTGGTCTCCGTAACATTATCCTCTTTGGCGGAGGAATGGATATTGTTTTCAAGCGCTTAACTGGGCGCACCGACAAGTCTGGTACCCTTCAAGTCTTTCTCAAGGATAGTCCCGAAAATTTTCTAACTATTACAGTCAGTAGCTCGGGGGTGGTGGAATTAAATTAATATGATAGAAACTTTCTCGCGAAAATTAAATATTGGCCTGACACTTGTCGAGGTTTTGATAGCCGCTTCCATTGTCTTGGTTTTTGTCGTTGCGTTGACTGGCGTCCACTCCCTTTACCTGCGCACTGCTTTGAAAAGCGGTAATGTTATCAAGGCCACTTATCTGGCTGAAGAGGGGATTGAGGCGGTACGTTTTCTTCGCAATACTTCCTGGGATACCAACATTGCCACTCTCATTCTTGATACAAATTATGGCATGGTCTTTAACGGGACCACTTGGCAGGCGAGTACCACAAACACGACTATAGACGGCATGTTTGTGAGAACAGTGGTCTTTTCCGCTGTGTACCGTGATTCTTCCCAAGACATTGTTATCTCTGGCGGAACTCTGGACCCTAATACGTTGAAGGTTACATCAACGGTATCATGGGATAGCCCGGGTGCCAGTAGCAATAAGGTGATCTCAACTTACCTTACTAACATTTTTGATAGCTGAAATGATTTCACGCACAAAGCAACGGGGGTCTTCTTTGTTGGAAATGCTTATCTACATAGCCATCTTGGTGCTTTTACTTGCGATCATCATGAATATTATTGTTTCTGTTTCTAACTCTATGCGAGTAATCAAATCCTTGCGTAATATCGAGGATTCAGTGGTTTTGAGTTTGGAGCGTGTCGGTCGGGAAGTACGCCAAGCTGATAGTATTGATGCCTCAAGCGTATTCGGGTCTCATCCCGGTCGCTTAGTTATCGTCGGCACGGATGCGGATGATGCTCCGCGTAAAGTTGAGTTTTATCTATCAAATGGTCGCGTATTCTTGAAGGAAAATGATGTGGACACTGGCGCTCTCACTCAAACCGGCTCAAAAGTCAGTAGTCTCATTTTTTATCACTTCGTCGGCGCTAATTCCGAAGGAATACGGACCGAGATGATTGTTGAGAGTGGTACAAGCACCCACTATCGCTCGGAAAAGTTCTATTCCACGGCGGTCTTGAGATAATTCATGATTAAAAAAATAAACATTAATTGGGAGAGCGGGCAAGCCCCTCGATTAGACTCCCCTCGACTTCGCTCGGGGCAAGCGGGGCAAGCAATGATGGTAGCTACCATATTATTTTTGGTGGTTTCTTTAACAATAATTTTTGGTCTGGCGGGGCCGATCATTAAACAGCAGAAAATGGCCTCTCAATTAGTTGTCTCGCGCCAAAGCTATTTCCTCTCCGAAGCTGGGGTCGAGGATGTGATTTATAGGTTGAAAACCGGTCTATCGGTTTCTTCTACAGAAGTTTTAAGCCTTTTGGGGAGTACGGTTACGGTGGTTACTACCGATGCCCTTGGAGGCAAAAAGATTGTAGCCACAGGAGATGTTAAGGAGGCCATTCGTAAGGTTGAGGTCAATCTAATACTCGGAACCGGCATAGCTTTCCATTATGGAGTTCAAGTTGGACAGGGTGGGTTGGAGATGAGTAACTCATCTAAAATTATCGGCAACGCTTATTCAAGCGGCAATATAATAGGCACCAATTCAGCCAGAATCCAGGGCACAGCAATTGCTTCCGGACCAACCGGCATTATTGACGGCATGGATATCGACGGTGATGCCTGGTCTCACACCATACGAGGGATCTCAACTGTCGGGGGCAAGGCAACTCATGCCGTGCTTCAAAATACAACTGTTACTGGCAATGTCATAGCCGACTCTATTTCCAACTGCGCAATTGGGGGTACAGCCAAGTATGATACAAGAACAAGTTGTACTATAACTGGGGCCGTAACTACCCCTAATCCGGCTGTTTTTGTTCCCGCAGATATATTGCCATTACCAATCTCAGAAGCCCAGATTGATATTTGGGAAGCAGAAGCAGTTGGCGGAGGGATATTGGGCTCCCAAACCTGGAGTAGCGGCACCAGAAGTATGGGACCTAAAAAGATTAATGGAAATTTGGACATGAGCGGCAATGCGGAATTGGTGATTACCGGAACATTGTGGGTTACCGGAGATATTAAATTAAGTAACACCTCAAAAATCAGGTTAGATGTAGGTTACGGCAGTTCAAGTGGCGTGGTCATAGCTGGCATTGATGAAAGCGCGACTACGGGCTACATTGAGATTGCCAATTCCGCCCAAGTCTTGGGTTCAGGCTCCGCAGGTAGCTACATTATGCTTCTATCACAGAAAGAAGGTATAGGGTCAGATGCGATTAAAACCTCTAACAGCTCCGTGACTGCAATTCTTTATGCCGGTGAAGGTCAGATTGAAATCAGTAATAGTGCCGCGCTTAAAGAAGTCACGGCATATAAGCTTGAAATTAATAACAGTGCCACAGTCACCTATGAATCTGGGCTTGCAAATAATAATTTTTCGAGTGGCCCAGGTGGTGGCTATGATATTTTGAGTTGGAAAGAAATAGAGTAGAATAGACCTAATGGCGAAGCCCATTTTAATCGCGAATTGGAAGAATCGTCCGGGATCTCTTGACGAGGCGAAGATACTTCTAGGAGCATTGTCGAAGAGTTCCCAGCTCTATAAGAAACTCTCTTTATTCATTGCTCCTCCCTTGCCATACCTCGAGACAGTATCTCTGCGTTCTCGAAGTTTTGCCGGTCTGGCTTGCCAAGATATTTCCGCGCCATTTCAAGGAATTTATACCGGACAAGTTACTCTGGAAATTTTAAAGAGTTTTGGTGTCCGGCTTACGATCCTGGGTCACAGTGAACGTCGAGCCCTCGGCGAGACCAGTGAACAGGTTTCCCAGAAAGTTAAAGTTGCTTTTCGATCAGGCATCACGCCACTTGTCTGTGTCGGTGAGTTGGCTCGAGATCAAGATGGTGAACATTTTGAGTTCTTGCGTGAGCAACTTAAACTTTCCCTAGCGGGTTTAAATAGGAAAGCAGACGCTCTTAAATTAGTGATAGCGTATGAGCCGGTCTGGGCCATAGGCAAGAGCGCACGAGATGCCATGGTGTCTGCCGATCTATCACAATCAGTCATTTTTATTAAAAAAGTTTTAACCGATATGTTTGGTCGAACCATTGCTGAACGCATCCCTATTCTATACGGAGGTTCTGTTGAACAGAGTAATGCACAAGCACTACTTCGTGATACTGGAATTAAAGGATTTCTTGTCGGACACGCTTCTCTAAATGCAAAAAGTTTTGGGTTAATCGCCAAGTCTTTACTCCTGAAATGAAATTACTTACTGAAACTGGCAATCTAAAGGGCAAACGCGTCTTGGTGCGAGTGGACTGGAGCGTGCCTACCCAAGACGGCAAAGCGATCAATGACTTTCAAATAAGGAAATCATTCCCGACGATAGAATATTTGCGAAAAGCTGGGGCCAAGATTACTCTCATCAGTCACGCCGAGAGAGATGAGGATTCTCTTCTCGATATATTTAATCATGCCAAAAATTTTCTACCGCTGACATTTATCAAACCAAGCAATCTGGTGCTACTCGAAAATCTTCGACGAAATAAGGGAGAAAAAGAGAATTCAGAAAAGTTTGCCAAAGAACTGGCAAAACATGGAGACATCTTCGTCAATGAGGCCTTTCCCGTCTCCCACAGGGTGCATGCTTCAGTGGTGAGTGTGCCTAAGTTACTTCCGAGTTTTGCCGGTCTACAATTTGCCCTTGAGGTTACGACGCTTTCAAAGGCCTTTTATCCTAAGAGGCCGTTTCTTTTCATCCTAGGGGGAGCCAAATTTGACACTAAACTGCCACTCTTGAAAAAATTTATTAACATTGCTGACGAGATTTTTGTCGGTGGAGCTTTGGCCAACAATTTCTTTAAAGAACAGGGGCAAGATGTGGGGATTTCGCTGGTAAAAGAAGGTGACTTTGGTCTATCAGAATTACTAAAGTCGGGGAAAATTATTTTGCCTGAAGACACGATCAAGGTAGGCGGTAAGATTCTTGATATCGGCTTTAAAACTCTTGAGACTCTGAAAGCGAGGATCATCGCTTCCAAACAAGTATTATGGAATGGACCACTCGGACAATACGAGTTGGGTTACAAGGTGGCGACTTTGGAACTCGCCAAATTAATTGCAGAATTCGGTCACGAATCTATTGTGGGCGGCGGAGATACTATCTCTGCTCTAGAGGAATTAAATATTGTTGATAAATTCACCTTCGTTTCAACTGGCGGGGGAGCGATGCTCGATTTTCTGGCCTCCGGCACTTTGCCCGGGATCGATGCTCTTAAATGACCTCACCCGGCTTCGCCACTCTCTCCTAAGTCTAGGAGAGGGGTTGGGGTGAGGTCTTTGGGTAGGGATGAGGTGGATTAGAGAAACTCCCGTATTTTTTCTGCATTACTTTCAAAATCTTTGGGATCTCCTGAAACATTAGAGTTGGGAAATACCCAGATATGTGCGTGTTCTACTTCATCGCCGATTATTTTTGAAAGAATCCAGTCAGTATTAAATGCTTTCTGTTGCGCTAAAGCGATTTTTTTTACAACTTCGAAATACTTGCCCGCCGTAGCTTTAGCGGAGGCGGGCTCGTCCACCTCTGAGGGCAGGTCCCAAACCCATCTGTAGTGTTTTTTTGTGACGACTTGAGTATGTCCCGGTGATTGTGGATTGATGTCAAGGAAAGCTAAAAAATTTTCATCCTCGTAGACTTTGTAAGAGGAAATTTCTCCCTTTACGATTTTGCAAAAAATGCAATTCTCGTTTGTCATGTCATTTATAGTGAGCTTGTCGAACTAGTAACTGCGATAATTTACCAATCTGCCCAATTGGTCGAAGAGTTCGATTTTTTCGTACTTCTCGGCCCACATTTCCCAGCCCTTGCCGAGAAATATCCGCCAAGTTCGACCAGAGAAATCGGAATCATTTTTGTGATTTGCGATGCATGAAGAGTAGTTGAAGTGGTTTTTAATAAAGTCTACGCATGAGCTAGAAAGTGGTTTACTGTTAACGCAGTTGTAGCATATGTCTCCATTTTCATCCACGGTATTAAATTTTGGCGTACGGCAGGAGGACATGTTTTCTATAAAAGTTCTGCATTCACTATCAAGCAATTCAACCCCGGGCTCGTTTTTAGGTCTGGGGCAATTAGTTGAGAGTGGTGGGGTGAAGGTGTATTCCGGAAGGTCATCAAGGTATCCCGAACAAATATTTTCTTTGAAACTTACAATCTTATAAGGCGACTGATTACTGACGGAGCCCGTGGTGATAACGGCGCTCTCACCTTGCTGGAGCACGATATCTTTAAATGAATTGCTACCCGTTGGTGAGACGAAGGATGTCGCTTGGCCTATGATTGCAACATCCGATGGGTAATATTGCAGATTTCCACCCTGGCTGTAGGCACGCTCACCTTTGCCATTTTTCAATTGCCAATTGGTAATATCGATAGGACCACTACCGACGTTATCTATAGTGATGTACTCTTCGTAGGATTGATACGCATAGGGGGCGTTGCCTGTACTTAGGGATATGCTTTGCTTATAGGGAGATGTCGGGGTGGGGGTCTTTTCGGCGCTCGAGCTTTGGGTGTCACTCTGTGGAGATTTAGTCGCAATGTTCGATGTGCCCTTAGGGGTTATGATCATAATGATAATAAGCACAATCAGAATGATGATACCCTCTAGCATGCCATCGCTTTTTCCCATGAGTCCATCTTAATACGCCTGCCCGCTAGTGCCAAGCATGGCAGGCGGGCGTGCTAGAATAGTCCAATGCAATATTTTCCTGAATTATTTGAGGCCATGCTCAAGGAGCGTGGCATTACTTCGGAGGAACAGGAAGATTTTTTGAATCCAGACTATGAGAAGCTTCACGATCCGCTCGGATTACCTGACATGGAGAAAGCTCGAGACAGGGTGATAAAAGCAATCAAAGATAATGAGCACATAGTTGTTTTCTCTGATTATGACTGCGACGGATTGCCAGGCGCTATAGTACTCTCCGACTTTTTCTCGCGGATTGGATATGAGAATATTTCCTTCTATATTCCTCACCGGCATGATGAGGGCTTCGGTCTCAATCTCGACGCGATAAAAGAAATCGCGGAGCGTGGCGCCAAGCTCTTAATTACCATAGATTGTGGTATTGCCGGCAATAAAGAAGTGGCGCTTGCAAACCAGAAGGGTATCGATGTCATCATCACCGATCACCACAAGCCGAACCCGATACTTCCAGATGCATACGCGATAGTGAATCAAAATAGAGAGGACTCCGACTATCCATTTAAAGGTCTCTGTGGCGCAGGGGTTGCGTTTAAACTTGTGCAGGCAGTTATCGCTCACGAATCCTTTGGTGTTAAACCCGGTATGGAGAAGTGGTCTCTTGATATGGTAGCTATCGCTACTCTTTCTGACATGGTGCCACTTCTTGGTGAGAATAGAATTCTCACGCGTTTTGGCCTCTCGGTATTGAGAAAGTCTCCTCGGCCGGGACTTGCGGCACTTTTCAAGAGGATGAATATGGACCAGAGCACTGTCTCGGAAGATGACATCACTTTCATGATTACTCCGCGGATCAATGCCGCTTCGCGCATGGGTGTGCCGGAGGACGCCTTCAAGCTTTTGAGGACAAAAGACTATGAAGAGGCGGAGCGGCTTGCGCTCCATTTGGAAAAGATAAACAACGAACGAAAGGGTGTAGTAGCTAGTCTTGTAAAGGAGGCGAAGTCGAGAATAGCTGATCGCGAAGTCATTGCCGATGTTATTGTCATCGGCAATCCAGAATGGCGTCCTTCACTTCTTGGTTTGGTCGCTAATTCTCTAGTTGAAGAATACGAAAGACCGGCGTTTGTCTGGGGCAGGAGCGGGGACGGGACACTTAAGGGTTCTTGTCGGTCGTACAACGGATGTGATCTTTTTGCCCTCATGAGTCTTGCGGGAGATGAGTTTATAGAATTTGGCGGGCATACAGGTGCTGGTGGGTTCTCTGTGACTCTCGAAAGTCTTACCACTCTTGAAGAAAAACTCTCCCAAGCTTTACCCCAACTTGGAAGTCCGACTTCCAAGTTGGAAGAAGAAGAGAATTTGGCAATCAACATCTCTGACATTGGAGAAAATCTCTGGAGTCTGGTTTCAAGTTTTGCGCCTTTTGGCATGGGAAACAAGAAACCCATATTTAAAATTCCAAAGGCGGAAATTAAATTAATAAGGCAATTTGGAAAAGCCAATGAACATCTGGAATTAACTCTCAACTCCAATATCAAAGCTATTTCCTTCTTTTCTTCACCTAGCACCTATAACCTAGCCCCTAGCACCTCTTCTTGCACTCTTCTCGCTAATCTCGAAAAGTCCTACTTTCGCAACCGCCCTGAACTCCGCTTGAGAATTGTTGATATTATGCAATCATGATTACTATCTACACAGACGGGTCGTCGCGGGGAAATCCGGGACCGGGAGGGTGGGGGGCGATAGTTAGTTATCAGTACACAGTAGAAAGTAGACAGCAGGAGTGGGTTACTGAAATTGGAGGCAGAGAAACACTTACTACTAATAACAGGATGGAGCTCACGGCGACAATCAAAGCTCTTGAATTTATATCCAAGCTAGCACCTAGCCCCAAGCCCCTAGAAGCTATTATCCACACTGACTCCGAGTATGTCATGAAAGGCATGACCATCTGGATCCATAATTGGCAGAAGAAAGGATGGAGAACTGCCAATCGTAAACCAGTTTTAAATCAGGATTTGTGGAAAGATCTTCTTCGTGTTTCAGAAAATAAAAAAGTGGAGTGGAAATACGTGGCGAGTCACACCGGAGTGCCTTTGAACGAGCGTGCGGATGAGATTGCTACTAGTTACGCCGATAATATCAGGCCTACTCTGTATGACGGACCAAAAGACAAATACAAATAATATTTTTGTTTTAATATTTGGTTTTATCTTGGGTGTCCTAGTGTCGTCTTTTGTCTCCATTACTTGGCCAATAAGCATTTTTATTATAATCGTTGGCTTAATTCTTCTTGTCGCAGAGAAAATCTTCCATAAAGTAATAAATAAAGAAGTCCTGTTTCTCTCGCTCGCACTCCTTTCATTTGGTCTCGGCGCTCTGCGTTATTCAATAAAAGATTTCCACGCATCACTCGTTCCAACTTCTCAAGGCGTTGTGACAAGCGAGCTAGAACAGAAGGAAAATAGCACTCGTTTTGTTCTCAAGTCAGATAATGGCGAGAAAGTTTTGGTCAGTACCGATTTATATAGCTCTGTAGGATATGGGGACCTAGTTCGAGTGGAGGGGAAACTCCAGAAGCCAGGAATCATTGATGATGAAAACGGCGGTAGGCCATTCGACTACGGCGCCTACTTATCAAAAGACGATATTTACTACACTATGAGCTTTACCAAGGTGGAGGTACTCTCTAGTGGCCACGGTAATTTTCTCAAAGACGCACTTTTAAAACTAAAACATAGTTTTGTCGGTAAGATGAGAGAAATTTTAGCAGAACCAGAGTCCTCGCTTCTAGCAGGTCTTATTGTAGCAGGGAAAGCGGCTATACCAAAGGACATTTTAGAGGAATTTAGACGTGCGGGCGTAATTCATATCGTGGTGCTTTCGGGCTTCAATATCACCATCATTGCCGTATTTATGCGCAAGATGTTTGAGAACATTTTTCTTTGGACTCGTATCAGTACTCGCCCGAGAGTAGCCGCCATAGCTGCTATTATAGGAATCGTCCTTTTTGTTCTTATGACGGGGGCAGAGGCAACCGTAGTGCGTGCGGCACTCATGGTGCTCACAGTCATCGCGGCCAAAATGTTTGGCCGTACCTACTCTGCAGAGCGCGCACTTCTTGTCGCGGCATTCCTTATGGTGCTACATAATCCAAAGATTCTTGTTTTTGATCCATCATTCCAACTTTCGTTTCTTGCCACCTGCGCGCTTATTTACATCGTCCCGATTATTGAAAAGTATCTGAAAATAGTAACGGAAAAGTGGGGTTTCCGTACTATTATCGCTACCACAATAGCTACTCAAATAACAGTATTACCACTCCTCGTCTATTCTATGGGCAATGTTTCTCTAGTCTCTCTTCCTGCCAATATTCTTATTTTACTGATGATCCCAGCGACTATGCTCATCGGCTTCATCTCTACTCTTGTCGGTTACATCTCTGTCATTGTCGCCCTACCACTCTCCTACATCACACATCTGCTATTAGCTTGGATTCTTGGCGTTTCGCACTATCTCGGCAGTTTTTCTTTCGCCTCTATCTCCACTCCACTAGTACCTTGGTGGTTGATCACCCTGGTTTATCTAGCAATTGTTATTTTTGTATGGCGCTCGCGAAATTCTCTTCCACATTCTGCCAATTGAGGTTTGCAAAAAATGCTTCAATATATTTCTTCTTATCTCTCGGAGTGTAGTCAATAAAATACGCATGTTCCCACATGTCTAGGACTAGGATGGGGAAAAGGCCTGTTAGGATTCCCAGATGATGTTCGTCTACCCAACTATGCATAAGCTGTTTCGATGTTGAGTCGTAATAAACAATAGCCCAGCCCACTCCACGTGTGAGTGCCATTGCCTTGAATCGCTCGAGGTCAAATCCCGCTTGCGTGAGAGGGCCGCCTGCGGTGAGCGGAGTCGAACCGCCCTCGAAATGTGAGAAATAAACTTCATGATTCCTCATACCATCGAATTCAAATGGGAATCGACGATTGTATTCTTTCTCTTGTAACAGCTCGTTAACATTCTTGACGTATCCGGCATAGAGACCCAAGTGTATCTCTATTGCTTTCTCACTAATGCCGTTTAGCTTGGGAATATTAAATTTCTTTTCTTCAAATAATTTTGTCATCGTGACTAGATTATACTATACCTATGAATTTTGTTAAAAAGTACTGGCGGGAAACGTTAGTTTGCGTGTTAGTGCTTGCAAATATTTCTGTCTGGTTTGCGATCTACCAGAAACAACCGGGCGATATCCTAAAAGTCTATTTTCTAGATATTGGCCAAGGTGATGCCATATTTATAGATTTACCGACTCACGGCCGGGTACTTGTGGATGGCGGGCCGAATAGAAAAGTCTTGAGTGAATTGGGAAAGATTTTGCCCTTCGCCGATAAACGTATTGATGTGGTGATAGAAACTCATCCAGATAAGGACCACATTGGTGGTCTGCCGGAAGTGGTCAGTCGATATAATGTTGGGTTATTTCTTGAGCCGGGAGTTGAATCGGAAAATAGTATTGACGATGAATTGAAAAAGAGGGTGGAACAAAAAAATATTCCTAGCGTACTTGTAAGGAGGGGAATGGTCATAAATTTTGGCGACGGAGTTAAACTCCAAATACTTTTCCCAATCCAGAATCAAGACGTGTCAAAGTGGGAAACAAACAGAGCTTCTATCGTGGCTAAACTGGTGTACGGAAATAAATCCTTCTTGTTAACTGGCGATTCGCCTATCCCGATAGAAGATGTTTTGTTAAAACTTGATGCAAAAATTTTAAATTCTGATGTTCTCAAAGCCGGACATCACGGTTCGCGCACCTCTACTTCACTTGAATATGCCGAAGCAGTTTCGCCAGAATATGCAGTAATTTCTGCTGGTAAAGACAACACCTACGGCCACCCGCATAAAGAAGTTCTCGATATTTTAAAACAAGTCGGCGCCCAAATCGTCAGCACCATAGACCTCGGCACTATCAGATTTGAAACGAATGGTAAAACTTTGGAGATGAAGTAGAATGTAAATACATATGAGTGAAGGATCGCCACCTCTTCCTGAATTTGCCCATAAAGAAACTAAGGAATTGCGGGATCGTCTACCAGTTGTGGAAGTTTCCAATGAAGTTATTTGGGTCAATCCAGAAATCCAAGCACCTTTCGATATGAAGGAAGGTGAATCGACAAAACTGGGCGTTTTTATCTCCAATGAAAATCAAGAGCGTTCTATAGGGACTGCACAAGGGCATGGAAGAACAGGTATTTTCGGAAAAGTGATATTTGAAGATGTTCAAGGACGGCACTACCGTGACGTTGATGCAAAAGGTATTGGACACGTTCGCTACAACTCGATATCGGGTCATTCAGAAGCAAGCGAATTTTACGATAGGACAGAAGGGCCATATTCATCATCAAATCCGGGTATGCTTGGACTCATGGATCGCTCCGTGGCCCTAAAAGATGCATCAATGGCGGAAGAGTTGCTCTCGCATGGAGTTCGAACATATCGAGTCATTGGTATCACGAAACTTAATGAACTTATTGCTCAATCCCAAGACATTTTTGAAGGAGGGCGCAGGGAAGAAAAAATTTCTGTTACGAATGCAAAACAACGGCAGATGATTAATGAAGCGATAGATCCTGTAGTTGAAGTCCGTGCGTTTGGTACAAGAGCCCGCATTCAGGACAAAAATGAAGATGGCGTTCTGTCCGATGCGATAGAACTTGTTCGGCAAGAATTAAATCTTTCCCCCGAGCAATTTCAGGTAAAAGAATTCATCCATTGGTATGCCGAGACCCTTGGAACTAATGTCGGTCGTCTACACAAACAAAAACTTACTCACGGGTATTTATCAGAGCATAATCTTACTCTTGATTGTCGCATTGTTGATCTCGATTCGATCAAAACGGAGCAAGAAATGCCAGATCTCAAACATATTCCTCTTCATCCTGCTGATTCAAAAGAAATTCTGATGGTGCCGAAAGCACAAATGCCATACGTTCATGATTTTCTGACAGCCTACGCTACACTTACTAGTTTGGATTATAGCCATGTTGTAGATGCAGTTTATGAGGATGCCTATCGTAGAGCGCTACAAGAAAAAGACCCGCCACCCTTACCTAAATCAGTGTGATACAATTTCTTTATGGCAGAAGTACTGACGTTTTCTAATCCGAATGAGGAATTGGCCTATCTACGGGCCAAGGTTTTAGAGACTGAAAAGAAGTTTGAGGAAGCGGGGCTCAAACATGAGAGGGATACGGTTATTCGTGATTCCATTAAGTCTTTTAAAGAAGAAGCATCTCCGCATGTTTCTGAAGCTAAGCAATCAGAAACTCATAAAGAGGCCCAGGCCTTTCTTGAACAAAACGAAGAAGCCAAACTCGAAGAGATGATTAAAGTGGCTGAAGAAAAAGGGGTTCTTCATGTGTTGCAAGTGGTCGAGAAAATAAAAGACTGGCAATTTGAAGATGATTTTCATGACTATCTCGTTAATCTCATAGCACAAGAACTGCCAGTTAAAGGGTTGAAAGATTCTGGCCCTGAATATAAGGCAGTCCACATGACGCTGTTTGAAATTATTCTCCCGAAAAATAATGAAGAGCGGGAGAAACCGCTCGCTGAAATTATCTTGAGTATGGAGCAGTTCTATGCCGGACTTCTTTCCCTCTCGACTGACAAGAAAGATAAAAAAAATCATCTTGTTTTTGAAATTGCCAATCCCGAAGGTGTCGAGAGTACACATATATTTGCTTCTGTGCCCGATGCTCTCAAGGAACTTTTTAGCCGTCAGCTTCTTGCCATATTCCCTAATGCCCAGCTTACCAAGCGGGATCGCGACTACAACATTTTTAGTGAAGTGGGCTTCGCCTTGAGCGCAGTTGCCAGTCTTACTTCATCGCCGGCCTATCCCTTAAAGACTTTTGAAGAATTTGGTGAAGACCCGCTCAACGTTATCCTCAATGGCTTTTCTAAAATTCCGGCATTTGGTACTGGGGCGGCTCTCCAAATAATCTTTAAACCAGCAGGCGACGTTTATACAAAAAAATATCAGCATGCCGTCAAGGAGATACAGAAAGGTAAAAAGCCGAAAGAAGTTCTTCGTGATGAAAACTTAGGCATGGAATTCGCCCGAGAGATTGGTGGCTTGTTCAAGAGTGCCAAGAAGAAGGAAGAAAAACCGCTAGAAGTGGACGCTAAAGTTACTGAGGCCATCAATAAGAAAATTGCTAGTCCAATAGTTGAGGCCAATATTCGGCTTGTAGTCTCGGCTCAAACCGAGGAGGAAGCGAAGAGGATGATGCAAAACTTCCAATCCGCATTTAATCAGTTTGAAAATTCTGGTCGGCAGAGTATCAAGTGGCAAGAAGTTAAATCTAGTGGCTGGCTGACTAAAGAGAGCGAGTTCTACCGCGCATTCATCTTTCGGCTCTTCAAAAAAGAAGAGGTCATGCCTTTAAATCTTAAAGAACTTTCAACTCTGCTCCATTTCCATACCGAAGCGCTTACAAGAAGCACACCACTGAAGCGCGCATCGATCAAGAGTGTCCATCCACCAATCGATATGAAAAGTGAGGGGACTCTGCTTGGCATTAATCAGTTTCAAGGCACAGAAAAGAATGTCTATATCACGCCAGAGGATCGTTTGAGACATTTTTACTGTATTGGTCAGACGGGAACCGGCAAATCCACTCTCTTGAAAAACATGATTATCGATGACATTCGTAGGGGGGAGGGTGTTTGCTATATAGATCCTCACGGCTCGGATATTATTGAAATTTTAAGTCGCATTCCTAAAGAGCGTATTGATGATCTTATATATTTCGATCCGACTTATGCCTTACGACCCATGGCACTTAATATGCTTGAATATGATCCACGTTTCCCAGAACAGAAAACGTTTGTGGTTAATGAACTTTTTAATATTTTCCAGAAACTTTACGGCGGAGTGCCAGAATCTATGGGCCCGATATTTGAGCAGTATTTCAGGAACGCCACAATGCTCGTGATAGAGGATCCGGAGACTGGGTGTACTCTCCTCGATGTCTCAAGAGTGATGTCGAACAAGGAATATCGCGATCTCAAAATTTCCAAATGTAAGAATCCAGTAGTTGTCCAATTCTGGACGGAAATTGCGGAGAAAGCTGGAGGGGAAGCATCGCTAGCCAACATCGTACCCTACATTACTTCTAAGTTTGATATCTTCCTTGCTAACGAGATTATGCGGCCCATTATCGCGCAAGAGAAATCATCTTTTAACTTCCGCGAAATTATGGATTCAAAAAAGATTCTTCTCGTTAACCTCTCCAAGGGTCGACTTGGAGATATCAATGCTAATCTTATCGGGCTCATTTTGGTTGGTAAAATTTTGATGGCGGCTCTTTCTCGCGTTGATTCATTGGACAAAGATCTACCACCTTTCTACCTCTATATAGATGAGTTTCAGAATATCACTACTAACTCCATTGCCACGATTCTCTCGGAAGCGCGTAAGTATAAGCTCTCGCTCACTATCGCTCATCAGTTTATCGCCCAACTGCAGGAAGAAATTCGCGATGCGGTCTTTGGTAACGTCGGTTCCATTTGCGCCTTTCGAGTTGGTAATGATGATGCCGAGTATTTAAAAAAGCAGTTCATGCCAACATTTGATGCAAATGACCTCTCAAATATCGACAACTTCAATGCTTACATAAAAATGCTCGTGAACGGCAGACCCGCCGAGCCATTTAATCTTCGACTAATGCCCCGCGAAACCGGCAACCCCGCAACAGTCGAGGCCATCAAAGAACTTTCTTATCTGAAATATGGAAGTAATCGAGAAGAAGTCGAAGCAGCTATAATGGCTAAGTACAAAACTAAATAACTCCGATTTCTCGATATGCTGTAGTAACTGTTGATAACTAGATATTCCATTTACGTTATAATCTCACTGTGGTGAGTAAATAACGTATGGGGAAATTAGAAGAAAAAAGCAAGAAAAGAAGCAAAAAGAAGAATTTGCAACGTATCATCCTGCAAACTGTAGCAACCGCAGGGATATTAGGTATTGGTCTCATAGCTCCCCAAGTAGTTGGTGCCCTTGGTAAGTTAGGACTACTTCCCAATTTTAGGCAAAAAGAATACATCAGTTCTTCAGCTAGTAAGATGGTAAAGAAAGGATTGCTTAAGTACAATGGCAAATTCTATGAGCTCACTTCTTTGGGAAAAGAAAGGTTGCGTAGATGGGAGTTTAGTAATTTTAGCATTAACAAGCCAAGGAAGTGGGACAAAAAGTGGAGACTTATTATTTTTGATATTCCTGATAAAAAGAGAAGAGTGCGGGATCAGATCAGATCCTTATTTAAATCAGCCGGACTATATCTATTACAGGAAAGTGTTTGGGTCTATCCATATGACTGCGAAGATATTATCGCACTTCTGAAAACCGATTTTGGAGTAGGGAAGAATTTACTTTACTTGATTGTCGAAGAATTGGAGAATGATAAACATTTGAGAGAAGAATTTGGTCTAATTTAAAGTAAAGTTATGCGCAATTATTGACTACGTTATCATCTCACTGTGGTGAGTTTATAACGTATGGGTTACTTTATAAAAGATAAGGGTATAATATCTATCGTGATTAAGTTTTTAAAAGATGATAAGTATAGGAAAAAAAGAGGGGCATGGTCACGCCTCGTAGACATTTTATGTGAGAAGTGTGGAGACACCATTTGTCTATATCAAAAAGATGGACCAGGAAGTTTGAGAAGAATGTACTTGGACAGAATAATAAATCCAAAAGTTTCTATTTCAAGAAAACATTTATCTTGCGCTAATGGTCATTTACTTGGAGTGAAAATAATATGGAAAAAAGAAAAAAGACCAGCTTTCCGAATGTTTGTAGAATCAGTTACAAAAAAATTACGAAACTCTAAATCACCCCGGCTTTTTTGAGGACAGA
>JGI1356J14229_10001538_pt1 | contig 18932 bp, 16 predicted proteins | sample Subgrocontami58m_FD_14229 | JGI IMG/M metagenome (IMG submission 14229) | reverse complement strand
TGACGAAAGCCATTACATAAAAACCGAGCGGCGGGTAGGCAAAGGGAACGCCGCCGGATCCGTAAAACGGCGTTGTCTCCGGCAACAAATAATGGTTGCCGGAAATCTGTTCCGCCATCAACGTGTACATGCCCGAAAACCCAAGCGGCATTTCAAAACGAAAGGCATTATAGAAAAGAAACACAGCACTCGCCAGAAACAAAAGGACCAGCGAGACAGTTTTCCACAAGCCTAATTTTGCAATATCACGAACCATGATGAAACCGGTTCCTAGGCAAACAAACTCCGCACCGCCTCTCGAAATACCTTCGTATGATAATCCACATCTTCGTGTGTGGTTTCGGGCGAGATGAGCGCCATGTTATGGAAGGGCGTCATCAGGATGCCGCGATTGAGCGCGAAGAGATGCATGTAGCGGTCGAGTTCTGGATCGACAGCAGCATGGGCTTCTCCGCCATTTTTGGGAGGAGTGGGACGGAACCAATATTCGGAGCGATTACCCAAGCGCTTCACGATCCAAGGGAGGTTGAATTCCGCGATCACGTCTTCGACTCCCACTGTGAATTGTTCCTGCAACTTCGTCGCCTTGGCGTAGAACTCATCCGTCAGCACATTTTGCAACGTGGCTTTCATCGCCGCAATGGACAAAGCATTGCCCGCGAGCGTGCCACCGATCCCGCCCACGTCTGCATCGTCAACGGCGAGTTTGTCGGCGAAGGCTTTGGAGACTTCCTCGGTGAAGCCATAGATCGCGGCAGGGACGCCTCCAGCGAGGGGCTTGCCGAGGGTTAAGAAATCAGGCTGAAGACCGTGCACAGCGGTGTATCCGCCTGGACCTGTGCAGATGGTGTGAGTCTCGTCAATGATGAGGTATGTCCCGTATTTGCGAGTCAATTCGCGCAGGGCATCGTGATAGCCAGGCTTGGGATGAATGATGCCAATGTTGGTCATCACAGGTTCAGCAAGAACAGCGGCGACATCACGCGCAGAGAGAGCAGTTTCGAGCGCGGCGATATCGTTGAACTCAATCACCTTTGAAGTTTCACGCGGATCAATTTGCGGTCCCATATTATTGGGACGCGACATCGGCGTGCCTTCTTCATCCATTGTGATGAAGGTTTCATCCACCGAGCCATGATAGCAATAGTTGAAAACGAGAATTTTTGGGCGACCCGTGATGAGACGCGCCATGCGTAGCGCAAATCGATTCGCGTCGGTGGCGGTGAGGGCAAACTGCCAATACGGAAGTTTGAAGCGACGCTGCAGCTCCTCACCCACCCAGATGACATTTTCAAAAGGCAGCATAAGCGTGATGCCTTTTTGAATTTGTTCTGTGATGGCTTTGACAGTTGCATCGGGCGCGTGACCCGTCATTGCGCCGGTATCGCCGAGGCAGAAGTCAATGTAGGAATTACCGTCCACATCGGTGAAATGCGCGCCTTTGGCTTCTTTGGCAAATATGGGAAATGAACCCGCCCAGCGGATCATCCACAACATCGGCACGCCGCCATGCAGTGACTTGCGCGCGCGCTGATACAGTTCGTAGGATTTGGGATGGTTTTTGTGAAAGAGTTGCTGTTCACCCTTTAAAAGTTGCGTGAGTTTGTTGCGGTCTAAGGGTTGAGACATAGTTTTGTTTTCAAAAATACGCTGTTGGTCGAGTAAGGCGAGCGATCTTCTCGCCTGTATCGAGGCCAACATGTAACAAGAGTTTTCTCAATAACAGGCGGTCTCGATACGCCCCGCGAAAACCACGCAGGGCTACTCGACCACCAGAGGGTTGATATTTATTTTATCGTTGTTTTCAACGCTTCGCCAAAAATCTTCAAGCCATCATTGACCTGCTGACTTGTCACATTCAACGGCGGGATCCAGCGGATGGTATTGTCGTAAGTTCCGCAGGAAAGCAGAAGCAAATTATTTTCTTCAGCCGCGTGAATAATTTCCTTCACCATCGGCTTGGCTTTTTCAGGTTTGCCATCCATGATGAACTCGGTGCCGATCATCAAGCCTTTGCCGCGCACATCGCCGATCTGCGGATATTCCTCCTGCAATTTACGGAAACCCGTCATCAGTTGTATGCCGCGTTCGGTGGCATTCTCCAACATCTTCTCATCCCGCATGGCGCGGATGGTCGCAACACCAGCAGCACATGCAACAGCGTTACCGCCATACGTTCCGCCGATTGAGCCGACATCCAGTTTCTTCATAATATCGGTACAGCTAAATACGCCTGAGAGCGGCATACCTGAGGCAAGTCCCTTCGCGGCGGTGATGATGTCGGGGATCACACCGTAGTGTTCGAGCGCGAACCATTTGCCCGTGCGCCCAAAGCCTGATTGAACTTCATCGAAGATCAGCATGATTCCATTCTTGTGACAAATCTCGCGCAGGCCTTTCATGAACGAGGCAGGCGGAACAACATATCCGCCTTCGCCCAAAACGGATTCAATCAAAATGGCGGCGGTGTCCTTGGGAGCGGTTTGCGAGGCGAGCAGATATTCGAGCTGCTCCAGGGCGTACGCCGAGGCTTTTTCCTCGCTCATGCCGAGTCGGAAGGCATACGGAAATGGCGAGACATAGACGCCTGATGGCAATGGGCCAAAGCCCGTACGATACCCAGTCTTCGATGTGGTCAAAGCCATTGTGCCAGCGGTGCGTCCGTGGAACGAACCGTTGAACACGATGATGTTTTGTCTGCCCGTCGCGGCGCGCGCAATCTTGACCGCGTTCTCCAGCGCTTCCGCGCCTGAATTGGTGAAGAAGAAACTATCAATAGACGGCGGGACAATGTTGCGAAGTTCTTCGATCAGTTGCAGCATCGGTTTGTGGACAACGATGTTGGCTTGAGCGTGCAGGAACAAGCCGGCCTGTTCGCGAATCGCTTCCACTACTTTGGGATGGCAGTGACCCGTATTGGTCACGCCAATGCCGCTGGTGAAGTCCAGCAATTTTTTGCCATCGTCAGTGTAAATATATGTGCCTTCAGCGCGGTCTGCAACGAAATTGAAGATACGCGACCAGGCAGGGGTCATGTGAGGAAAGTTTTCGGTGTAAAGTGTGTTTTCTAACATGGTTTACCTTTGGGAAAGTAATTGGTAATTCAGTGGCTGGAAAATACCACAGAATACCTTGAAAAAAATGGGAAATGAGATTTTCCATCCCAGCCCCAATTACCAATCACTAATTACTGATTTTTATGCAGGCAAATACTCCGCCGCCCATTCAATATCATGCTTCTTCAAAGTCTCGCGGGTCGGCACGCCTTCGGGAGTCCAACCTGCCAGCTTGTAGTATGTATTGAGAGCAGAATCAAATTCATCGTGAGTCAGAACGAAGCCCGCAGTAGGACCGGTCCCTTTCAGGGCTTTGAAGAATTTCTTTGGCAGTTGATCATCCTTGCGTCCGAATCCCTCGCGGGCATTGAACGTGCGGAAGAGATCGAGGCGGCGTCGGCCGATTTCCATCAAATCATCCACGGTCAAATCCCAACCCGTAACGGAGTTGATCATTGCGGCGGTATCTTTCGCATCGTAGAGCGTCCACGTGGGTCCGTAAACGAATTGGCAAAGCTCAGCGGAATCCAGCATAGAATAAAAGACTTCGGTTTCATACGCAAAGCGGACTTTTTCATCGGTGAGGCTATAGGCAGGTTGCGGCGAACCAAGTCCAATTTGCTTAAGACGATTAAGGTTGAAATCACCGACACCTTCTTCGTAATAAGGATCGTGTTCGCTGGATTGATGATCTGCGCCGAAAGGATTGACCGCGTAAATCAACGCTAGACTGCGTTTGGCTTGCGGCATGTGTGCGGGAGATTCAGCGCCCTTGACCGTGATCAGGAATTCATCAGAGCCTTTGCCCCACTTCTTCGCGGCGCGTTCAGAACCCATGCCAAGTGTTTTACCGAATTCGCCTTCACCCTTCACCATCATGTACAGGGCCTTGATCATCGCGTCGGCATTGCCAAACTTCAAATCAAGTCCGCCCGTTTGTTGCTTGGTGATGACGCCTTTTTCAAAACATTCCATCGCAAAAGCAATGGTCGCGCCAGCCGCAATCGTATCCACAGCGTACTCGTTACAAATTTGATTTGCCATTGAAACAGCCGCGAGATCACTGATGCCGCAGTATGAACCAAACGTGCCAAGTGTTTCGTATTCGGGTCCGCCATAACGCGGATCAACTTTATATGCGCCGTCTTTAATCTCAACCACGCGTTTGCATTTGACCACGCACGCGTAGCAGGTATCGCGTTCTTTCAAAATAGTCTCAGCCATCTTCTCGCCGCTGATCGGTTCACAGCCTTCGAATTGTCCTTCGTTATAGTTGCGGGTCGGCAGTGTGCCAATGGTGTTATTGAACAAAACCACAACCGCGGTGCCGAATTTAGCCAATCCGTCCATATCGCCATTTTGGGGAAGTATCTTTGGACCGGTACGATTCAATGCGACCAACGCTTTCGAGTCAGCCACTTCCACTTTCTTCTTGCCGCGTACAACCACCGCTTTCAAATTTTTGGAAGCCATCACAAGCCCCATGCCCGTGCGTCCATTGTGGCGGTTGGACATTGAAACCAGCGAAGAGAACAGCACGCCATTTTCAGCGCCAATTCCGTGCTGCAAAATTTCCGCTTTTGGGTCAACTTCTTTATGGATGATGTCATCCACTTCGCCAGAGAGTTTTCCCATCAAATGCGCCGCGTCACGCAGTTCATATTTCCCGTCAATGATCGCAAGATACACAGGCTTGGATGATTTACCTTTAATCACAATCCCATCGAAGCCGGCGAACTTCAACTCAGCGGGAAAAAATCCGCCGCTTTGCGAGTCGCCAATCCCGCCGCTGATCGGCGACTTGGCATTCGCGTTCAATCGGCTTTGACCTGAGATCGCCGCGCCAGTTGTCACACCCGCCATCAACGTCAAAACATTTTCAGGGCTGAGCGCGTCCGCGCCTTTGGGCATATCGCGCAAAATATAATACATCCCCATCGCCGAACCTCCAAGATACTTGCGATAAAANGCCTCCTGCGGCTCTTCCACCGTCAACACACCTTTTGTCAAATCAACGTGCATAATCTTGCCGTTGTAACCGTTTGGCATAACGTCCTCCATTGAATATTTTTTCAATTATACAGGTCGGCTGGACTTATGACAACTTGATATTTCCGAAAGTGACAGGATTTATTCTGCCTGCGGATTTTNCCCCACACACGCCGCCCCGCTTCTTTCCCAACCCGACAATTGATTCAGNCGCGATGGATATGTAAATCTCCGAGTTCTTAAAAAACNNGGGGGGGGGTACGTTGTCTACGTTTCCTTTATTCCATACGGAAAGCCGTAATCAGCCATTTTCTCCATGAATGGATCAGGCGGAAAAGCCTCGGGACCGAGGACCCCGACACCCTTCCAAATACCATGCTGGATCAAATCCATGGCGATGACTGCGCTGAAAGCGGTCTGCGCCACAACCGCCTGGCAGCCCCAAGTGTCCATGCAGGATTGGTTATCTGCAACCTGGTAGAGATACACTTCCCGAGGTTTCCCACCTTTCGTACCTTTAACCCACGTTCCTGCACATGTCTTTCCGGACATTTTTTCCCCAAGATGAGCGGGGTCAGGTAAACAAGCAGCAACTACATCACGCGGCACAACTTGCACACCTTTGACATCGATCATTTCTTTTTTATCCAGACCCAGCATGTGTAAGGTCTTGAGAACATTAATAAATTGGTCACCGAGTCCGTATTTGAACGTGGCGCGTTTGGTCTTGATCCAGCGCGGCATGAGCAGAACTTCTTCATGCTCCACATTGACCACTTCCACTGGGCCGATCTCGGGGAAGTCAAAGACTTCGGGTTCGGAGAATGGCGCGGTGGTAAACCAGCCTTTACCTTCTTCCCAGATCACGGGAGGATTCAAACATTCTTCAATGGTTGTCCAGATCGAGAAGTTAGGCGCGAACTCATAGCCTTCGATGGCAATGCTGGCGCCATCACGAATGCCAAGTTCTTCAATTTCGTCAAAGAGATGGTCTGCGGCATAACGCGCAAACACATCCGCCATGCCGGGTTCCACGCCAATGCCGACAAGCGCTAGCAGATTTTTCTTTTCCCAATCCTTGGCTTTATCGAATTGATAATCGCCAAGTTTGATGCCAGTTTTATTGAACGGGTCGGTTGGATGCGGCTCAGACAAAGTCATGGCCATGTCCATGTATTTCACGCCGACGTTATGTGCGGCATCAAAGATCTGTTTATTGAAAATTGGGTCAACCGAATTCATGATGAGATCAACGTTATATTTTTTTGCCAGTTCTTCGATACTCTCCTGTTTACTGGCATCAATGAATTCAACGGGAAATCGTTTCGCGTGAGCGTCCCCCAGTTTTTTTTGCACTTCCTCGGCGCGCTTGACGCTGTAATCTGCAAGCACCATTTGTTCGAGCCATTTGTGAGGCTTTGCAATCGCGGCAATGGCTTCTCCCACCCCACCTACCCCAACCAACAAGACTTTCATTTTTTATTTCTCCATTTGTTTTAACCCGCCTGTGCGAGTTAGATTGCGTGTGGATATGTTCTCTCGGGGACAAAAGCTCCGGGAGAGCGAGAGGGTTTGTGCTTGGGCATAAAAGATGCTTATTGAGGCGAGACAGGATCGAGGTCAGGAAAGAAGCGGCAGGGGCAAGCTCCTGCATTCCAGAGTCAAATCCTAAAAATAGATCTCTTTCATGATCTTCATGTGCATGAAAGTTTCAGTCTCGCGGATGCCATCCACTTTGGCGAGTTTTTCAGTGAGGAATTTGAGCATTTCTTCATCATCTTTACAAAAGACTTCAGCCATAAGGTCGTATCTGCCGCTGACAACAACGAGATAAACAACTTCTTTAAGCTTGGCAACATTTTCAGCGACTTGCAGCATTTTGCGACCATCTGTGCGGATGCCGATCATTGCCATGGTGCGCATGCCCATCATGAGCGGATTAGTGACGGCAACAACTTTTAGGTAACCGAGTTCAACAAGGCGGTTGTATCGCTGGCGGATCATGCCCGGTGAGACGTTGAGCTTCTCGGCGATCTGGGCAAACGCTTCCCTGCCATCTTTTCGCATGGCTTCGATGATGTGTTGATCAATATGATCAAGGCGTCCGGACTGTCCGCTACTGATTATGCTTTCCATAGGAGTATTTTATTCCTTTTTTGCAGTAAAGTCAATAATTATATGATGATTTGTCATTCTATCTACATGGATTATTATGGGTTGAATCGTTACTGGCTACGCGCAGATCGGAAGGGTGAAATGCCCCGATTGGTGAACTCTATAGCAATCGGGGCATTTCATATTTGTCTAAAGCTTTGTCAAAATGCAGGCAACTTTACTGCCCACCTTTTACTTCAACCCAGATGTCATCATAAAGGGGAGTGGACTCACCCACATCAGCGATGCGGTGTCCATTCTTGATTGCATCTGCGGGAACATTGGTGATCGGCGACGCCATGTAGGCATCGAAAAGTTCAGCCTCATTTGCTTTTGCATAATCAAGCGCGGCTTGATTTGGGTTGGTATATGGGAAATCCCGCAGCATCATCCAGAAGATGTTGCCCTGCATGGTGTAGTTGAGCCATGCGTAAGCGGCATCCGGGTGAGGAGAGTCCTTCAACATTGCCCAGTTATCCTGCCAGAGGATCGGGCCTTCCGTTGGATAAACATAAACAATCGCGGGATTCTCCTGTTGTGCGAGCAAGGCTTCGGCGGTCCAGGTCATACCGAGATCAGCGTCACCAGCAATAAGGGCCGTCTTGGGGCTGTCACTGTCGAAGAGTTTGATCCCTGGAACGAGTTCAGCCAGTTTGGTTTTGGCTTCTGCCAACTCCGCTGGATTGGTTGTGTTGACATCGTAGCCGAGAGTTAACAGAACCATACCGATGGTAGCTCTCGAATCATCCAGAAAAACCATCTTGCCTGCATATTCGGGTTTCCATAAATCTTCCCATGCTGCAGGAACATTTTCAACCGCGTCGGTGTTGACCACGATCGCATCGGTGCCAGCCTGATATGGAATGGTGTACTTATTCCCCGGGTCGAATTCGAAATCAAGATAGTTTGCGTCGAAATTCTTCAGCACAGGCAGTTTGGCATGATCGAGTTCCTGCAAAAGATCCTGACGAGCCATGAGCGCGATGATGTAGTCGGTGGGCTGAACCAGGTCGTAATTGGAACCGCCGGCAGAAACCTTGGCATACATTTCTTCATTGCTGGAGTATTCGTCGCGGTTAACCTTGATTCCAGAGACCAACTCGAAACACTCGATCATCTCGACCGGGATATATTCCGTCCACACGAAGATATTGATTTCTGTGGAGGTCACCTCCATGGGAAACTCGGACTCAGGGCAGGTGTAACCAGTTGACGTGACCTTTGGGCCGCTTGCAGCGGGTTCGGTTGGGGCTGATCCACCTCCACCACATGCTGCCAATGCCATGTTTGCAATTACAAGCAGCGCCAGCAATTTAAATAGATTATTTTTGTTCATCTCTTCCTCCTTAGAAGATATTGAATTTTTTTGGCACGCACTCCTGCTGGAGCGCGGGATACCTGAATTAACAAGGCTTTCATCTTTCTTCTTTCCTACTCAATTGAAAGAAGAAAGAAAAATAACCATTTACAAATGTTGCTTTGAATCGCGATTTTGAAGTATCTGCAACAATAATACCGCCATAAACACAACCAAAATCCATACTGTTGAAAGCGCGTTGACCTGCGGTGTGATAATGCGCCTCAACAAACCGTACACATAAATTGGCAGGGTCGTTGAGCCCGGGCCGTTCGTGAAGAAGGTGATCACAAAATCGTCAAGCGATAATGTAAACGCAAGCAATGCGCCAGACATAATGCCAGGCAGGATCATGGGAAATGTGACGCGGCGGAAGGTTGCCCATTCGTTTGCTCCCAGGTCCATGGCAGCTTCTTCATAGGATTTATCAAAGCCCTGCAGGCGTGCTTGCACTACAAGTGTAACAAATGGAACCATAAACGCAATATGGCTCATTGTCACAGTTGCAATTCCAAGCGAGAGGCGGCCATCCCCCACCAGGTTGAAAGCCTCATTTACCCAGCCAAAGAACTGACTGAACAAGGTAAGAACACCAATCCCCATCACGATCTCTGGAATGACAATGGGAATGTAAAGCGAAAGCTGGGAGAATGGCTTCATCTTGAAGTTATAGCGTTGAAGCGCCAGCGCGGCCATCGTGCCAATAACTGTGGATATGATCGTAGCTACGAGAGCGATAGTTAGCGTATTCCCTGCCGCTTCGGCCACATCACCATTCTTTGCAAGTTCACAATACCAGTGAAACGGGCCGCACGGACTCGATTTCACAAGACTGCCATCCATCACCACGTTTTGACTATAAGCAGGTATGAAACCCTCAAATGTTACATTTGCGCGCGAGGCATTGAAGGAATACAAAACCAGCCCAATGATCGGCGCATATAAAAAGATATAAACCAAAATCGTCGCAACAATTACGAAGGGGGAACGGCGAAAAGGGTTCATGCGACCACGATCTCCTCTCCAAACCCGAACTTACGCGTATAGAAATACGTAACGACCAAAGTCATGATCATCAGGATCAATGATGCGGCTGAACCAAAAGTTGGATCACGCGCATCCAAAAATTGACGCTGGATCAAGTTGCCGACCAGGATGACCTGCCGCCCGCCGAGAATATCCGAAACAATGAACGTTCCCATCACAGGGATGAACACGAGGATCGTCCCAGCCACCACACCCGGCATGGACAATGGAAGCGTCACGCGCAGGAATGTCTTGACTGCGTTCGCACCCAGGTCTGCGGCGGCTTCATATAAAGAAACGTCAATCTTTTCAAGTGATGTGTAAATTGGCAAAATCATGAACGGCAGGAATTCATAGACCATCCCCACCAACACCGCGCCCGGGGTATACAACATCTCCAACGGCGTGAATGGGATGTGCAACAGATTCATAATCCAGCCGAGGATGATATTGATCGCGCCCTCCTTACGCAGCAACATCATCCACGCATACACACGGATGACAAAGTTCGTCCACAATGGGATCAACACCATAAACAGATACATATTGCGCTGTTTAGGATGCGCGCGCGCGATAAAGTAAGCGAGCGGATACGCCAGGGTAATCACAAACAACGTTGTGTTAAACGCCAATGACAATGAACGTCCCAGAATATTCACATAAAGCGGATCATAGCACGAAGCCTGACCATCGGGGCAATTTGTACTATAACCAAACAGGCGAGTGTAGTTATCCAATGTAAACGTATAGATAACATTGCCATCCGGACTGCGCCTGCCAAAACTCACGATCAAGGGGGGGGGGGGGGAGCGCCAATAACGTACCCTGTGCAGATTTATTTTCGCGAAGACGTTGAAGCATGGCTAATCCCTCTTTAACACAAGTGTATTCTCGGGCATGAGCATCAACCAAACTTCCTGCCCAACAGCATAGAACGATTTCGGGTCAAGCCGCGAAATACGGTTTTGTTCCCACACCTTTAATCTTATTCCCTGCAGATCTACAAACACATGCGTATCCGCGCCGATATAAACTGTGTTCGCCACTTTGCCACGGAACATGTTCTGATTGACTGCGTTTTTTTCAGTGATGCGAACCTTTTCGGGGCGAATACAGACAACGATTTCCTCGCCTTTGACAAGTCCCTTTGAAATGGGCATGCCAACCAACTCGGTATTTAAAGCGGGGACAAAAACACTCGCTTCGTCCTTTGAGAGGGATTTGATCTTGCCTTCGAAGAAATTCGACTCCCCGATAAAATCCGCGACAAACTTATTGGCGGGGCGTTCATATATTTCAACAGGCGTACCCATCTGTTGGACCTGGCCTTTGCTCATCACCGCGATGCGATCAGACATGGTCAAGGCTTCTTCCTGATCATGTGTGACGTAGATAAATGTAATGCCCAGCTGCTGTTGCAATGCTTTTAACTCAAGCTGCATTTCCTTGCGCAGTTTCAGATCAAGCGCGCCGAGAGGTTCGTCAAGCAGGAGAACATCCGGAGTTTTAACCAGGGCACGGGCGAGCGCGACGCGTTGCTGCTGTCCGCCTGAGAGCTGCTTCGGCTTGCGACGATCCATGCCCGTAAGCTGAACCATCTCAAGGGCATGTCTGACGCGCTTTTTGATCTCATCCTCTTTCGCGCCTTCCATCTCCAAACCAAAAGCCAGATTCTGATAAACGGTCAAATGCTGAAAAAGCGCATAGTTCTGAAAAACCGTATTCACTTTTCTTTGGAATGGCGGCGTATGTCCCATGGCTTTCCCCTCAATATAAACTTCACCTTCCGTAGTCCACTCAAAACCAGCAACCATGCGCAAGGACGTCGTCTTGCCGCAACCCGAAGAACCGAGCATGGAAAAGAATTCGCCGTTCTTGATCTGCATGGTCACGTGGTCTACGGCGGCTATTTCGCCGCCTTCGGGTGTAATAAATCTTTTTACGACATCGCGCATTTCAACTGCAAATTCACTGGCCATCTATCTACTCCATACTGGAATTCTTCCTTCACCCTACCCCTCTCCCTTTCGGGGGAAGGTTGGGGATGAGGGCTTACTAAATTTCTTTCAACACTTCGTCTAAACGATCGAGAAACACATCCATTTGTTCCTGCGAAATAATAAGCGGCGGCTCAACACGGATGGTCTGCGCGCTGGTCAGTGTCCCAGCCACTACCACATTCCGTTTAAACAATTCAGCCGCCACTTTATAACCGATCTCGGGGGTTTTGAAATGCATACCGATCAACAAACCTTTGCCCGTTATTTTCTCATAAATTTGCGGATATTTCGCTGCGAATTTTTCCAAATTTGAAATCAGATAATTCCCCTTCTCCGCAGCCTTCTCCCATAGGCGCTCACGCAATGTGACATGGATCGCGGCGATCGCAGCAGAACAAGCCAAAGCGCCGCCACCTGTTGTGGTGGTGTGCATAAATGGATTTGGATACATCATTGGATGATAAATTTCTTCGGTGGTACAAACTGCAGAGATCGGCATCACACCACCGCCTAAAGATTTAGCAACGGTTAAAATGTCGGGGGCAACATCCCAATGTTCCACACCCCACAGCTTACCGGTTCGACCCAGGCCCGTTTGCACTTCATCCGCAATCAACAAGGCACCATACTTCTTGGTTGCAGCACGAATGCGCGGCCAAAAATCCTCGGGCGGAACTATCGCGCCCGATTCGCCCTGTATCGGCTCAAACATCACAGCCGCAACCCCAATGCCAACTTTCTCACATATTTCAAGCTGTTTCTCAACTGCGTCTGCATCGCCAAACGGGACGTGATACACCTGCCCCGCATACATCGGGCCCATAAGCGCACGATAATCTGATTTACCCATCAGTGAAAGTGCACCCATGGTTTTTCCATGAAAAGCTCTCACACCGACAATGAACGCGGCCTTGCCTGTGTATAACTTGGCAATCTTCATCGCGGCTTCATTGGCTTCTGCGCCGCTCGCCGCGAACCAACTGTATTTCAAATCGCCGGGAGTGATGCTTGCAAGCAATTTCGCCAGCACGCCGCGCAGCGGATCAATTAATTCCTGCGAAGGCATCGGCGAACGATTCAACTGCGCCTTCACCGCGTTGACCACGTCAGGATGACTCCATCCCAGGTCCATCATGCCAAATCCGCCGAGGAAATCAAGATACTCGCGGCCCAGCACATCTTTGAAAACCGAGCCTGAGCCAGTCCACTCCACTGCCGCCCAGTCACCAGACTCGGTTACAGATTTGCGATACTCCAACCAGTTACGGTTGTAATATTCTGCAAAATTATTCTTTGATTCGTCGATGATCTTATATGCTTCAACTTGTGTAGGAAATTCATTCTTGTGGATCAAGTCCAGCCAGCGAGATGAATAATCCAATGCATCTTCATAATCGTATTTCATAAAAAATTCCTTAGTTGCAAATGGTGGTCGAGTAGGACTGGGCGTTTTTCCCAGTCCGTATCGAGACCACAAATTTTATGTTTATAAAACTCGATGGTCTCGATACGCCCCTCAAAGGGCATTTGGGGCTACTCGACCATCAGATTATTTTTTAGAACTTCCTCGTCCACTCTTTGGGCCAGCGCTCAACTACAATTTTTTTCTGCGTAAAGAACTCCACGGCGTCCATACCTTGTCCGTGCATATCGCCGAAGAACGAGTCCTTCCATCCGCTGAATGGGAAGAAAGCCATCGGTGCGGCGACACCGATATTGATACCAATATTGCCTGCATCGGCTTCGTATCTAAATCTGCGCGCGGCATTTCCGCTGGATGTGAACAAACTGGCTTGATTGCCATATTGTCCGCTATTTACCAATTGGATGGCTTCATCTATGGAATTGACGTGCATCAGGCTCAACACTGGCCCAAAGATTTCTGTCCTCGCAATCTCGCTTCCAGGCTGGACCTCGGAGAGGATCGTCGGTCTGACGAAGGATCCACGCTCGTAGCCCTTCACCAACGTCCCACGCCCATCCACTGGAACAGATGCGCCTTCTTTAGCGCCGCGTGCGATCAATTGCTCCACACGCTGCATACTGGATGTATTGATGACAGGTCCCATTTGAATGCCTGCATCGAGTCCATAGCCGACCGTTCGTGATGAGGCCGCATCACAGATCAACTCATTGAACATACTACGCGACTCACCCACTGTCACAGCGAGGGAAACTGCCAGACAGCGCTGGCCTGCGCACCCGAAGGCTGAATCGGCGATGATCTTCGTCGCCATTTCCATATCCGCATCAGGCAAAATAATGACGGGATTCTTCGCTCCACCTTGCGCCTGCACACGTTTGCCATGCGCGGCGGCAGTCGAATAAATATATTTCGCAACATTGGTCGAGCCGACAAAAGTGATCGCGCGAATTGACGGGTGCTCAAGAATTCCATCCACAGTATCCTTCGCGCCGTTGACCAAATTGACCACGCCCTTCGGAAAGTCAACCTGCTCGATAAGTTTGAAAATAAATTGCATCGTCATCGGCACTTTTTCAGAAGGCTTCACGATGTAGGTGTTGCCCGCCGCGAGCGCATAAGGCAGATACCAAAATGGAATCATGCCAGGAAAGTTGAACGGCGCAATCGTAGCACACACACCCACAGGCTGGCGGATCATGATCTCGTCAATGCCAGGCGCGATGTCTTCCACAAATTCGCCTTTGCTGAGATGCGGCATCCCGCAAGCGACCTCGATATTTTCATAAGCGCGAACCATTTCAGCTTTGGATTCTTCAAATGTTTTACCCGCTTCGTTGGTGATGAGCTTAGCAATTTCGTCGCCATTTTCGCGCATGAGATTTCGCAGTTTGAATAAATATTGCACACGGTCATTGACCGGTACGCGCCGCCATGAGACGAACGCCTCGCTTGCCGTCCTCGCCGCCGCTTCCACATCTGCCTTGCCGCCGAGCGGAGTGCGCGCAATCACCTCTCCGGTTGCAGGGTTGATGACATCAAAATATTCCTTGACGTTTGGTTTGACCCATTCACCGTTTATGTAGTTTAAGATTCCCATGGTTTCTCCAAAAGATGGTCAAAGGTCGAAGGTCAAAAGTCATTTGACCTTCGACTTTTGACTTTTTTAGACTGTTTGCTTATCCATCAATTCAGCCAGCCCCTCATCAATCAACTTCAAGCCTTCGTCCAATTGTTCTTTTGTGACTATCAGCGGAGGCACAATAAACAAGACATTTTTGAAATTGAAGACATACACGCCATTGGAAACAAGGAAATTCTTGAGAGCGGTCAAGTCCATTGGTTCTTTCGTTTCGCGGTTCTTGACCAATTCCATGGCGGTAAACAGGCCGATATAACGCACATCACCGATCGAGGCATGCTTCTTCTTTAAATCCTCGAGTTGTTCGCCGAGATATTTCCCGACCTTTTTTACGTTCTCAAAAATTTTCTCTTCTTCGTAGACTTCAATGGTAGCCAGCGCGGTGGCACAAGCCAGGGCGTGACCGTTATACGTTAGACCTGCGGACAGCATGTGACTATCAAAGTATTTAGAAATTTTTTCGCTCACGATGACCGCGCCAAGAGGCACATAGCCAGAGGTAATTCCCTTCGCAGTTGTGATGATGTCGGGCGTTACATTCCAGTTATCCACTGCGAACCACTCACCCGTGCGTCCCCAACCTGACATGACCTCATCCGAGATCAACAGGATTCCATACTTGTCACAGATCTCACGCATGCGCGGCCAATATTCATCAGGCGGGATGATGAGTCCGTTCGTGCCCGTCACGCCTTCAAGAATGATCGCAGCGATCTGGTCTGGGCCCTCGTGCTGGATCACCTCTTCGACATGGCTGATACATTCGCGATGACAGGTATCCTTCGTCCAGCCGAACGGGCAGCGGTAGCAATACGGGTCAAGGAAGTGGACAACGCCAGAAATCGCAGGCTCTGCGGGCAGGCGGCGGTAATCACCTGTGAGGGAAATCGCACCATGTGTTGCGCCGTGATAGGAGCGATAGCGTGCCAAAATTTTATGCCTGCCAGTGAACTGACGCGCGATCTTGATCGCATTTTCATTTGCTTCCGCGCCGCCCAATGCAAAAAATGTTTTCTTCAAATCACCTGATGTGATTTCGGCTAATTTCTTTCCAAGCAATCCGCGCGGCTCGGTAGCCATACCAGGTGATACAAACGCCAATATGGCAGCTTGATCTTGAATGGCTTTTACCACTTTAGGATGTTGATGCCCAATATTCTCGTTCACCAACTGCGACGCAAAATCAAGATAGCGTTTTCCATCAGCATCCCAAAAATAAATGCCCTCGGCTTTGGTGACAGGAATCGGGTTGAGTTGTCCCTGATTCGACCACGAGAAAAAGGTATATTCCTTGTTCATATCAACGATTTCTTTTGCGGTTAATTCGTTCGTCATAATAATTTTCCTTGTTAAATGTCGAAGGTCAAAAGTCTAAAGTCAATTGACCTTCGACATTCGACCTTTGACTATTTCTTTGCCTCTTTAACAACTTCCGCATACACATTCAAGGTCTCATCAATATCCGCTTCGGAATGTTCATAACACAGGAACCACGGTTCGCGCGAATCAAAGTCGGGCATGACTCCGCGCGCAATAGCCTTCTCGGTTATTTTGAGGTACAGGTCATGATCGCTTTTCGCCCAGTCCCGTTGACAGGTGACGGACTCAACATTCAGCGAGAATGAGAACATCGCGGGATAGCCCGTGAACACAGCGGGAATATCATTCTCTTCAAAGATGTCTTTCAAGCCGTCCATGAGACGCTGTCCGCGTTTTTCGATTGTTTTCAAAATGGGTTTGGATTTCAATAAACTCAAGGTTGCATATGCGCCCGCAATGCCAGGCTTATTGTTGGTGTACGTTCCGCCTTGCGCCACGCCATGCCCAATAATGGACATGATTTCCTTTTTGCCGCCGAAGGCTGCCACAGGGTAACCATTACCGAGGGCTTTCGCATACGTGACCAGGTCAGGTTTGAGGCGGTAGTATTCCTGTGCGCCGCCGTTCGCGATTCTGAATCCTGTTTTCACTTCATCCAGAATAAAAACACAGCCATGTTCGTCCGTTCGCTTGCGGATGAGTTCCAAAAATCCATCCTGTGGATTGATCGCCGCGCAATTACCCTGACACGGCTCAGAGATCACAGCCGCTATTTGCCCGCCATACGAACGCATAACACGCTCGAAACCTTCGAAGTCGTTGAACGGAAGGGTGATAATAAATTCGCGCATCCCCTTTGGGATTCCAGATGAAGCCGGCACGGGGATTGGACTGCGGCGATTGCCATAGGCTTCCACAGGCGCATAGGTTGACCACAAAGTATGATCATGAAAGCCGTGATAATTGCCTTCAAATTTTAAAATTAAATCGCGCCCTGTAAAAGCGCGAGCAACACGGATGGCATGCATGGTGGCTTCTGTGCCAGAACAAGCCATGCGCACCATGTCAATAGCAGGAGACATCTTAACGATCATCTCTGCGACTGCAACTTCCAACTCCCCCGTCATCGCGGACAATACACCCATTTGGATTTCTTCAATTACTTTTCGATCCACTTCATCGTAAGCGTGACCTAAAATAATCGGACCAAAAGCCATGCGGTAATCAATATATTTTTTGCCGTCCACATCCCATAAATAACTGCCCTTCGCCTTTTCAACATAAGGTGTAATGCCATCCCCCCAAAAACGGAAATTGGAATTCACACCCAGGGGTATAACTTTTTGCGCGCGCAGTTGTAATGATTGCGTTTTCGAACCAAACATGATGATAGCTCTCTTTATGGTTTAAGCTAAGCAGATGCAGTGGTATCCCGATTGGATATTTGTTTTATAATTCGTTCCGGAACCCGCCATTGATACACATCTTTAAGAATGATCGGGACGATGGAAGTTGTTGTTTTACGAACCCCTGAAACTTTACGAACAACATCCGTTACAAAATGATAGATCTCTGCCGTATCTTTTGCAACCACCTGAATACTGACATCGTTTTGCCCAATGCCGCAGGCAACATACGTGACATTTTCAAACGCGGCCATCTTCTTCGCCACTTCCAATATCAAATCCGACTCAACTTCAAGCCAGACATCCGCTTTAATGGTAAAGCCAAGCGCCTCCGGGCTGACCACTGCACTTATCTGGATAACGCCTTCACTCATCATGCGGTCAATGCGGTAGCGGACAGCACGCTCGGAAATATCGCCCATGCGGCGAGAAATCCCCGAAGCGGACATGCGCCCATCCTCGAGAAGCAAATTGACAATTTTTATATCAATATTGTCGAATTCATACATATTTTCACCATGTTTCTTCCGAAAGCAACATGCGGAATATACCTTATGGCTCTTTACTCGTCAAGGGGGAAGATAAGATTTTAGAAATTTTATTTCTTTGAAGATTTTTACTCTAAAAAAAATGAGGCTATTGAACGTATAGGCGCACTCCAGTGCTGATTTTCAGCAACAAGCGCAAGGCCCGTTTATAAAGTTTGCTAATGCTTTTGTTCAATAAACTAGAATCCCTCTATGGATTATTATCGTCATTTCAACAATCGAAACAAGGATGCCAAATGTCGTTTATTAAATTCTCTGAAATCCAAAAAACCTCCCAAATCATAAAAACAAATAATATAGAAATAGAACTCTCATCCAAACCCGTAAAATACTATCGCCATGGCTGGCAGTCATGGTCACTCGCCGCATGGACTGATCCGAGTCCGCTGCCTGTGCAGATGCCTGCGATCTTTCATCCATTGCAGGTGGATGCGCAGCATGTTCACAAGAAGTATCTAAACGGCTCATGGCTGGGCGCGGTGGAGTTTGCGGATGGAGATATTCTTCTGCTCGGCGCACTTGCTACAGATACGAACGTGTTCCTCATCGAGAATCAATTGTCAGGGCGGAGTGAGGCGGATGAAACCGAGTGGTTCATTGCTTATGGGCAGGAAAATGTCTGCTTTGAAGAATATGTCGAGGAGTTGGGAAATCGCCTTGCGCCTCACGGCGAATTGAAAAAGAATAATTCGCCGCGCGTGTGGTGCTCGTGGTACAGCCTTTATCATGCAATTGATGAGCCGATCCTGCACAGAATTTTCGACGACCTTGGTGACCTGCCTTTTGACGTTTTGCAAGTGGATGATGGCTGGCAGATGGACATTGGCGATTGGGAGCCGAATCAAAAATTTCCGTCGGGTATGAATGCGCTGGCGGAAAAAATAAAGTCAACGGGCAGAAGAGCGGGCTTGTGGCTCGCGCCTTTGATCGCGACAAAATCGTCGCGCCTCTTTCGTGGACATGCGGATTGGTTCCTGCGCGATGAACACGGACGATTCGTCTCTGCCGGAT
>JGI1356J14229_10001530_pt1 | contig 19046 bp, 17 predicted proteins | sample Subgrocontami58m_FD_14229 | JGI IMG/M metagenome (IMG submission 14229) | reverse complement strand
CACATTATCCTTCGGGCGGAAGGAGGCCGGCACGATGTATTTCGTGTCACTTACATAGTCTGTGATGCGGCGGGTTTTATCGGCAGTGACATCTTCAACTGTAATTTGATAGGCTTCGCCATCGCGCAGTGCCCCGACAGATGCCCATTGCAAGGTGACCACGTCATTTGCCAAAGTGAAGGCGGCTCCGTCCGCAGGCAGGAGCAGGTTCGGGGCGGGATAGGGAGGCGGAATCGTCGCGGTGGGCGTGGGTTTATTGGGGTCTGCCGCGCGGGCGCAAAGGGGTATGTTTAGGGGCTGTCCAGTGAATACATTGTCTGTCGTCAGCCCGTTGAATTCCTTGATGGCAGACATGGGTACAGCGTAGTTCAAGGAGATGCTGGATAGTGTGTCATTTTCCTGAACTGTGATCGGGACAGTTTCGCAGGCCTGACGGGTCGCATCCGCAGACAAGGGAGTATTGGTCGGTGGTGGGGGGATGGTCGGCGTTGGGTAGGGAATCTTGAGAGCTTGTCCAACGCTAATCGGGCAGGTGGATGGCAGATTGTTGGCGATGATAATACTTTGAACCGAGATGCCAAAATTGAATGCTATTTGAGAACAGGAATTATCGCCAAATGCAACAATGTAATCAAAGGGCGGCTGAAGCGTAGCGGTAGGAATATCTGTTGGAGGCAAAGTTGCGGTAGGAGGGATTGTTGCCGTTGGAGTTTCTGTTGGGGTGGGGGTGTCTACATTTGAAAACGCGGCTTCATCTTTTGGCACGGCAAAGAATGTNACGGCTGCGGCAATGATGATGACGATTGCCAGCAAGCCGACAGCCGCAGGGAGGCTCAGGCGAATCTCTGGCATGCGGCTTGCCTGCACCGATTTTTCTGCTTTCTTTACAACTTTCGGTTCGAGGCGCGCGCTGAATTCCGCTCCACATACGAGACAGCGCGGGGCATTCTCACTTAAGCGAGTTCCGCAGGTGGGACAAACTTTTGTTTTGCTGGAAATAGGTTCTGGAGTCATACGGGCGAAGATTATACCTTGATTTATATTCTGTAACTCGATGTTAATTTATTTTCCCTCTACGACAACCATATTCATTCGAGTGTATTGACGACGTAATGTCCGAGCTGGCTCACATTCGGGAAAGCGGCCAAGATTGCCCTATGTGCTTATGTCGCGGCTGGTTTTGGCAGGGTGGTGACCAGTACCTTGTCCACGCGGCGGCCGTCCATATCCATTACTTCAAAGCGATAACCGTTCCACTCAAAGTGGTCTGCGGTTTGGGGCACTCGTCCGAGCGAGGTCATCACGAAGCCGCTTAATGTCTCATATTCATCTTCATGCGGAAGCGCGGTGAAATTAAATATCTCCTTGAATTCATCCGCTTCCAACATGCCGTCTAATAACCATGAACCGTCCTGTCTTAGAGTTGCTTGCGGTTCCTCGAATTCCATGGCGCCGACGATCTCTTCCAAAATATCGTTGATTGTAAGCAAGCCTTGCAAACCCCCAAATTCATCTACAACCAGGAGCAGTTCCGTGTTCTTTTCTTTAAAGAGTTCCAGGGCGCGAGATGCGAACATGGTTTCAGGAATAAAAAACGCTGGCTTGAGCAAGGTTTTTAAGTCAATCGCTTTACCTGATAAGCTTTCAACCAATAGGTCGCGTGATTTTACGATTCCAATGATTGTATCGAGGGAATCCTGCCTGACAGGAAAACGCGAGTATGGGCAATCGGCAATTTTTTGCCTGATCTCCTCTATCGAGTCCGTTACATCCAACCAGACAAGTTCTGTGCGGGGGGTCATCAATGAATATACGCGCGAGTCACCAAGGCTGAATATCCCCTCCACCATATCCTGTTCCGATTCTTCGAAGACGCCCGCCTGCGTGCCTTGATCAATCAATACCTGTAATTCTTCTTCTGTAATGGGCGGTTCAAGGGAAGGTTCCACACCGATCAGGCGTATTACCAAGTCTGTCGCCCAGCTCATTAAACTGATAAACGGCGAGAATATTCGTGATATCAATAGCATTGGGCCAGCAACAACACGCGCGATCTGCTCCGGGCTGTGCAAACCCAATCGCTTTGGAACCAATTCCCCCAACCACAAGGAAAGAATGGTGATCACTACTACAACTGTGCCCAACGCAAGCGATTCGCTGTACTCACTGATCACAGGGATTTTTGCCAATGTCACAGCAAGTGTTTCAGCCAATGTTGCGCCGCCAAGCGCGCCTGCAAGCACGCCAATCAATGTTATGCCGATTTGTATGGTTGACAGGAAAACGTTTGGCCTTTCGATTAGTTTTAAGGCTGCAAGCGATGCGTTGTCACCCTCATTGACACGATTTTGAAGCCGTGCCTTTCGGGAAGCTACAAGCGCCGCTTCTGACATTGCCAGAATACCATTAACTAAAATCAATATTGCAATAACCAGAATTTCGTTCCAGGAACTCATCCTAACTCTTCCTGACGGATAGCTTTTATCCGTCTCTTATTCCAAACGCCCCGCGTTGCGGCCCTCAGTGCACCGATGAGCAGGTCCATGGATGTGATGCCAATTTGAATGACAGAGTGGAATTGATTTGGTTTCTCAGAAAGTCTGGGAACGATACCCGCGCGATCATCCCCTTTGCTATGCTGGATTTGCAGTCTTGATTTTCTTACAGATGGCAGGGCGGTTTCCGTCATGGCCAGCACGCCGTTCAACGACAACAAAATGGCTATGGCGATCAAACCGCCGCTAAATTGGGTTTCTATGGGAATTTCAGACATGATTTTTGTAGACTTTTTCTCTTTCTCTTATTGTACCTGATGTATGAGCCAATTGAAGGCATCTTGTGCGGATAAACCCTCTTTTTGTCTTTTGCGAAGCTCGTTTGACCGATAAAGTGCGATCCCAAATTCCACAGCTTTGGGAGACATCGTGCGCCACTCATCGAAAAAGCGACTTGTGATCACAGCTTCTCCGCGCATGGCTAGTTCCGTCTCCACCATGATAGCGATCAAGCTGGCTTCAAGGGTATAGTCAAAAGGCGTAACTACACGGATTGGTTTTCGGCGGAGATAGGGTGTCGTACCTAAAAGGTTGACACTTCCCGCATATGGATCGCGCGCCGCAAAGTGAAGCGCCCGCACGCTGGACATATAAAGCGCGCCCATGCACAATGGACATGGTTCCATCGTTGTATAAAGAGCCGAATGATGACGGCTTTCCTGATCGATGTTCAAGGTCAGCAATGCGTTGATTTCAGCATGTGCCAGCATGTCGTCGTAAACCTGCCCGTCGGGGGCGGATTTGTCGAGGATGCGGTTGCGACCACGTGCAACAATCCTGCCATCAGCATCTGCTACCACTGCGCCAATCGGGATGGTGCCGGCGCAATACGCCTCCCATGCCATTTCGAGCGCCGCCTGCCATGGAAGATCAAGGGTGTCCCACATGATTATTCCTTAATCTTATCAATCTTGTTTTCAATATTCTTTAATCGCTGATCCATGCGCGCATGATATCGCGTAACGATAAGCGGGACAAGGATTATGATAAAAAGCAAGCCACAGGTAAGTCCCAGCTCAAATATTCCAATGCGGAACATTATGACCGAGCCTCAATCCCATGCCCCGCGCGGACTTCACCAACCACCCAAACAGGTTGACTTAATTCCTTTGCGCGAGTCTCGAATGCTTTCAATTTTTCGCGTGGCACGCCGAGCAGGAGTCCACCGCTGGTTTGTGGATCAAATAACAGCATTTGGGCCGGCTCATCCAACTTCTCGTCAAATTTTACATGCTTTTCAAAATATCCCTTATTGTCGAACGCGCCGCCAGGGAAAATTCCTTTTTCAGCATATCCACGCGCTCCGCTTAAAAAAGGAAGTTTTGAATTTTCAAAGTATAACAAAACACCAGAGGCTTCCGCCATTTCCACGCCATGACCGAGCAAGCCAAAACCGGTAACATCCGTTCCGCCGCGCACGCCAAATTCCACAGCCAATTCAGCGGCGGTCTTATTCAAACGAGACATCCATTCAATGGCTTCTGTTACATCGCTCGCCGATGCTTTCTCCTGCTTGAGGGCAGTTGTTGTGACACCAAATCCGAGAGGTTTTGTAAGCACAAGCACATCGCCGAGTTTCAAACCGCCTTTGCTGATCATCTTGCGCGGATCAACAAATCCGATCACAACCAAACCGTATTTTGGTTCTTTATCTTTGACAGTATGTCCGCCCGCGATGACCACACCCGCCTTGCGCGCTTTCTCTGCACCGCCGCGTAATATTTCAGTGGAAATTTCCGTGGGCAGGTCATCTGGCAAAGCCGCGATGTTCAACGCAAGAAAAGGTTGTCCGCCCATTGCGTATACATCCGAGAGACTGTTTGCCGCGGCGATCGCGCCATATTCATAAGCCGTATCCACAACCGGTGTAAAAAAATCTGTGGTGACCACGATGGCTTTGTCTTCACTTAAACGCCAAACAGCCGCGTCATCCGGGGATTCAAGACCAATTAACAAGTCCGGATACAAGGCGGGGTCGAAGATATCTTTGATGGGACGCAGAACCTGCGTCAGCGCGTCAGCGCTAAGTTTGGACGCTCAGCCTGCGCAGGTCGAAAGCGTGGTCAGGCGGATTTCGCGTCCAGTTTGTGGGATCGGCATTTCATCTCCAAAAAATGTGACCAATAACCAGTCTCTCTGGCCACTGGTCACACTGCTCACTGATCACTGATTACTGCTCACTAATCCCTTTTTACTGAGCTGGTACTGTTCCTGTGTCTGGCAATGGCAGTATAAATTGATTGCCTGTTGGTATAAAAATAGTGGTCACGCCGGGCGCAAGTTTCAAGATATATTGATATTGCAATAAAGTAGGCGTGAGTGATTGTGACAGCAATTGATTAGCTTGCGCCTCAGCCTGCGCATTGATCAAGCGCGCTTCTGCTGCGCCCTTGGCTGCGATCACTGCCGCATCCGCTGCACCTTGCGCGGTTTGACGGGCTTGTTCCGCTTCCTGCTTCTTTGACTCCACAACGAACTTCGCTTGTTGCGCCTGCTGTTCAGCAACCTGCTTTTGTTCTACAGCCGCGGCATACTCATCGCTAAAACGAATGTTGCGCAGCAGGAAATCGGACATGATGATGTTATTATCCTGCAGTTTTGTTTCGATCTCAGTACGGATCGCAGTTTCCAACTCGGCGCGCTTCGTGCTGACCAGTTCTTCCACGCCAAATTGTGAAACCGCATTACGGATGGCCGCGCGTGCCACAGGTCTGACCACATTTTCTTCATAGCGGTTTTGCCAGACAGTATGCAACTGGATCAATTGTGTTGGGTCCACCGCATAAATGACCGAAGCGTCAATGAAGATCTGCTGACCGTCCTTTGTGCGCGCCTGAATCGAATCGTCGCCTTGTACAGCGCCTTCACTGGTTGTAGATGACATCGTATATGTTTGCCGCGCAATGGAATATTTCTGCACGCTCTCAACGAATGGAATGATCCAATGCAAGCCCGGGGTCAACGCTACTTCGCGGTAGCCCTTTGGCGCAAACGCTGAAATCACGACCCCGTACTCATTGGCTTGCAGGAATACCAACCCCGCGCCAACTGAGGTTAAAAGAATTGCGGCAACGAGCAGCACAACCACCAGCGAAGTTAATCCTTTTGCAGGCTGGTTGCGGCTGGTACGCACGAAAATCATAACCAACACACCGATGAACCCGATCCAGACAAAGGACGCAAGCCCCTGTAGTAAAGTCGAAATATTCATTGTTTCCTCCGAAACATAAATTTTCCTGATTATAACTCTCTTGCTCATGCCCTCGAAGCGTGTTAATATTTCTCAAATGAAGATCGGCGAAGGTCAACTGCATGAAATTTATTTGGATTCCGGCGCGCGGATCACTTGCCCGCCCGAGCTGATTCCCGCCCCCGGCCAATATCTGCTCGCTCATGCACCCGCCTCGGACTCACCGTTAGCTGTTCCAGTTTTCTTCAGCGACTCAGCGCCGAATGGATTTCGCTGCGCGCCGCTTTTGAAATCAGCTTGGCTTCCGGGCGCGCGTCTCAATCTGCGCGGCCCGATCGGGCATGGATTTGTAACCCCGCCCGCGGCCCGCAAAGTGGCGATGATCGCCTTTGATGATGCGCCCGTACGCCTGCATGGATTAATCGCCGTTGCGCTCAAACAAAACGCGGAAGTGGTATTGGTTTGCGATTCAGCGGTGAAGGATTTACCCGAGGTTGTTGAAATCCAGCCTTTGCAAGTTCTGCGGGAGATCATCCAATGGGCAGATTATGCCGCGATGGATGTCCGGCGCGAGAACTTGCATCAGTTGATGGAAATGCTTGGGAAACAGGAGCATGTCCGGGCGCGGTCGGAAGCCGCTGCCCTGACGGCTCGACCTTCGCTCACCGTGTCGAAGGGGCAGGTATTAGTCCGCGCGCCAATGCCCTGCGGGGCGCTTGCTGAATGTGGTGTCTGCGCGTTAACGCTTCGTCATAAATGGAAAATGATCTGCAAAGATGGTCCTGTGTTTGATATCAAGGAATTGTTATAAAAACCTCCCGCACTGTGGGAGGTTTTAGTACCAGATCCTGAATGATGTTGTAGTGGTTGCGTTTAAGCCAATGTAGGCGCAGTTAATATCCGCGTAGATGAGGCGGGCATAAGGCTGGTCAACGAATGAGAATGAGATGACACCGACGCCGTTGGAGTCGGTTGTGATGACGGTTGAGTCGTTTCTTCCATCGGGCCAGTGTAAGGATGCCATACAACCAGCGTTGGATACAGGTTGCGCGTTTTGATCTTGCAGGATCAAAAAGATTGTCTGGTCGTCACTTGCCAATCTCACGGCGTTCTGCGCAAACGCGCGCACCTGCAGACTAGTAATAACTTTCGGGGCATTTCCAATTGGATTGGTTGAAGCCAGCAAGCCAGGGTCTTCCCCAAGGCTGTCAAAGTAAATGCGCCCGAGGTCTGAAACAACGACTCGCTGGCCTTCGGCTTTCCAGGGCTGCCATTCCAACCTTGTCCCTTCAAAGTATTGAACAAGTTTATCTTCATGATATTCAAAACCGGAGATGGGGTAACCAAATTGCGCCGTGCCGCCATATTGGTCGAAGAATTCAAGAAAGGCAAAACAAACCGCATAACCTGTCTCTTGGTAAGTGCGGCATGCGAAGGAGTTGTTTATATTCTGTGTGCCGCTGGATACGAAGGTTTTTTGCCCCAGAGGCGTAAGTTGAACACGCCCCCCGGCAGGCAGTTCTGCGTGGTACTCAAAACGTGCGCGCTGGAAGTATTGCACGGTCTCCCCGTCTTTGCTGGCGAATTCCTCTGTGATGGGGTAGCCATAGAGAAAAGTTGCATTCGGGTTGTTGTCATAAAATTCCAAGAACTCCCCTTTAACATTGTGACCGGTCTCGCTAAAATATTTCGACTCCAGTGTTTGAGCGTAAACAGAAACCCAACCAGCGCCAAGTAAACCAATTGCTGTGATTATTGCAATGATTCGTCTGAACATTATTATCCCATTCATTATACCCAGAAATATTTAACAGGACAATACAAACAGCTAACTGAGATCATTACTTATTAATGCCTGAACGATCTTTTCAGCGGCGTGACCATCGCCATAAGGATTGACCGCCTTGGCCATTTCTGCATATGCGATTTCATTATCCAAAAGTCGCTTCGCCTCCTCGACGATGCGGCTGGTTCCTGTTCCCACAAGTTTGAGTGTCCCCGCTGCGACTCCCTCCGGGCGTTCGGTCACCTCTCTCAGGACAAGAGTCGGGATGCCAAAGGCGGGCGCTTCTTCCTGAATCCCGCCCGAATCAGTCAGAATGAGTGCGGCGTGTTTCATCAAGTGGACAAGCGGTAAATAATCCAATGGCGGCAGCAGGGTAATGTGGTTTTTTCCTTTGAGAAGTCTGTTGACAGGCTCCTGCACGTTGGGATTCAAATGGACTGGGTACACGATTTCCACGCCGCCGCGTTTTGCCAGTTCGAGCAGTGCCTGGCAAATATCTTCCATCGGTCTTCCAAAATTCTCGCGGCGGTGGGCTGTGACAAGGATAAGTTTATTAGTTTTTAGTTTGGCGGTTATGAGTTGAGTAATTTCTGCGGGTTCGGGCTTTCTGGACACATATTGCAACGCATCAATGACGGTGTTGCCCGTAACTTTGATAATACTTGCAGCAATTCCTTCACGCAAAAGGTTTTGCTTTGACCATTCTGTCGGCGCGAAATGCAAGTCGGCGGTCACGCCGGCTACGCGGCGATTGATCTCTTCCGGGAAGGGCTGCCATTTATCGTGGGTGCGAAGTCCCGCCTCTACATGACCGAATTTGGTGCGGTGATAATATGCAAGCAGGGAGGTCATCGCAACTGTGGTTGTATCGCCCTGCGCTAAAACCCAATCAGGTTTGAAATCTGTAATAACGGGGTTGAGATTGGTAAAGATCGCTGCGCTTAACTGCGCAAGGGATTGGTCATCTCGCATCAAGTCCAAATCATAATCAGGCTTGACCTCAAACAAACTCAACACCTGATCCAGCATTTGACGATGTTGGGCTGTGACGCAGACGCGCGATTCCACACCTGCTGTTTGAGCAAGCAGTCTCACAATCGGAGCCATTTTCACGGCTTCTGGCCGTGTGCCGAATACGGAGAGAATTTTCAATTTGTAGTTTTCGATTTATTATCGCCGAGGCGGAATAGTTGAAAGCCAGATTCTTTCCATGCTTCGCTGTTCCATCCATTCACGGTGTCTATCGCAATACGCGCCTTGGTTTTTTTTGCGATTTCTTCCGGATTTAATTGGCTGAATTCTGTGTGTTTTACCAATAACATGATCGCATCTGCATCTTTTATTGCATCTTCAAGAGAGGGAGCCATTTGAATGTCCGGCAGATTTGCATCCGGTTTGAAAGGCTCCCATACTTTTACTTGTGCGCCTTCATCTTGAAGCAGGTGCACTACTTCGTTTGCAGGACTTTCGCGCAGGTCATCTACATCAGGTTTGTAAGCTAAACCAAGCACGGCAATTTTCTTCTTTGAAAGCGTGACCAATGCGCGTTTGGCAGTATCCGCCACAAAATGTGGCTGCGCATCATTCACCTGCCGTGAGTGGTAGATGAGAGAGGTTAACTCTGGAGCGGCTTCCACAAAGAACCACGGATCCACGCTGATGCAATGTCCGCCCACGCCGGGACCGGGGCTAAGGATTTTTATGCGCGGGTGCAGATTCGCGAGAGAAATAGCCTCCCATATGTCCACGCCGAATTTATCGGCGAGGCGGGAGAATTCGTTTGCGATCGCGATATTAACATCGCGATGTGTATTTTCCATCAATTTGACCATTTCAGCGGTGGTCGCATCGGTTTGAACGATCTGTCCTTTTACGAAAATCGCATAAAGGTCGTGGCCCATTTGAGCCGATTCAGGATTGACACCGCCGATGACGCGCGCGTTCTCGATCAATTCACGCATGATCTGTCCCGGCAAAACCCGTTCGGGAGAATAAGCCAAATGAAAGTCACGCCCAGTTTCGAGGCCGGTACGAGCGAGGATCGGGGCAATCAAATCCACAGTCGTGCGTGGAGGGGAAGTCGACTCAAGCACAACCAGATTCCCCTTCCTTAAAAATGGCAGGATGGATTCGGCCGCAGAGATCACGGCGCGCATGTCCGCCAGTTTGTAAGTCATATCGTTGTATTGACCGAATTTGTTTTCCTGAAAAGGTGTCGGAACGGCAATGATAAAGACATCTGCCTCTTCAGGTTTGATCGCAACCCTAAATTTGCCAGAGCGAATGGCTTTGGTCACCTCCTCGCGCAATCCAGGTTCGTGAATATGGATCTCGCCTTTATTCAGGGTCTCGATAATGTGAGAATTAATATCCACGCCAAGGACATTGACTCCATGTGCGGCAAAGGTGGAGGCGGTAGGGAGACCGATATAGCCAAGCCCGATGACACAAATTTTTTGAAATTTCACTGAGGCTCCTATAGGAGGGGTATTTTCAACGAACTGATTATACAGCCACTCTCAACGAAATTCTTCACAACCTTGATCTGGCGATTCTCGTAAATAGAATCGAATTCACTCATCTGTTGTATAATCAAATGGAGGCATAATGGACTTTCTACTGGAGCCGAATGTTGCGTACCTAATCCTGCTGGGCGGCGTTTTACTTGGCTTGATGGCGCTTGTTACGCCGGGCACAGGGTTGTTTGAAATTGGTGCGTTCTTCTGCCTTGCGTTGGCGGGTTATGCTGTTTATAAACTGTCATTCAATTGGTGGGCATTGGTAATTCTTGTTTTAAGCATTATTCCATTTATCTATGCCATCCAAAAACCAAAACGCGAAATCTACCTCGGGCTGTCTATTCTTTTGTTGGTCATCGGTTCGGTGTTCATGTTTGCAGTGGATGGATGGAAACCCGCCGTCAACCCGTTCGTTGCGCTGGTGACATCAGGATTTTTATCAGCCTTTTTGTGGATCGTCGTTCGGAAAACTGTACAAGCCGCAGGAGCGCGCCCAGCGCATGATCTTGAAAAACTCGTCGGCTCAATCGGCGAAGCCAAATCAAAAGTCCATGAAGAGGGAAGCGTCTATTTGGCAGGGGAAATGTGGTCTGCCAAAAGCGACACCCCCATTCCTGATGGCAGCTCAATTCGTGTCGTTCGTCGCGAGGGCTTTATCCTCGTGGTTGAAAAAGATGATTAGTCAAGATTAAATCTTTAAGGAGAAAAAAATGGATCCCTTTGCAGCTGGCAGCACTGTTTTTTGTTTTGTTGGAGCGGTATTGGTTATTGGCTTTGTATTTCTTGCCAATGCCATCCGCATTGTTCCCGAATATCAACGCCTGGTCGTATTCCGTCTCGGTCGTTGTGTGGGGGCAAAAGGACCTGGGGTTGTTCTGCTCATCCCCGTGATTGATCGCGGTGTAAAAGCAGACCTGCGCGAACAAGTGCGCGAAATTCCCCAGCAAACTTCAATTACCAAAGATAACGCGCCGATCTCAATTGACTTTTTGTGGTACTTCAAAGTGTTGGACCCGGCCGAATCGGTTTTGCAGGTAAGTAATTTTGAAGCCGCCGCTGCGGGTATTGCGGCAACCACACTGCGCGCCGTGATCGGCGGCATCATGCTGGATGAAGTGTTATCTCAAAGAGAGCATATCAACACCATGCTCCGCACCCGCCTTGATGAAGTGACGGGGCGCTGGGGCGTAAAAGTTACAAATGTCGAAATTCGGGAGATCGTCCCGCCGCGTGATGTTCAAGATGCGATGAACCGCCAGATGACAGCAGAACGCGTCCGCCGCGCGCTCGTGACCGAATCCATGGGTGATCAGGAAGCTGCGAAGAACCGCGCAGAAGGCACCAAGCAAGCAGCCATTTTGCAGGCTCAAGGTGAACGCGAGTCCAACATCCTGCGCGCTGAAGGTGATAAGCAGGCGCAGGCTTTACGCGCAGAAGGTTTTGCAGTTGCTTTGGAAGCCATCTTCAACGCCGCCAAGCTGGTAGATCAAAAGACGATGACTTTGCAGTATTTTGAAACGCTCAAGTCCCTCGGCTCAAGCCCATCCACCAAGTACATCTTCCCGATGGAATTCACCAGCATGCTGGATAACTTCCTCGGCAAAGATGTGAAAAAGTAGAAACGTAAACAGGTAAACACGTTGACAGGTGGAAAGTGGAGAATTGATATTCCACTTTCCACCTTTTTTTATTGATACAATCCCCCCATCCATGGAAATTATTAAGACATCCCTCCTCGATCTCAACGCGCTTCGAAAATTGGAACAGGCAAGTTTTGGGAAAGATGCATGGCCTTTGTTTGACCTGATCGCTGTACTGACCTTCACTGATGTGATTCGACTTAAAGCGGTTGAGGATGACCAAATGGTTGGATTCGTGGCTGGTGACCCGCATCCGCGCGATGGGTGGGGCTGGGTTGCCACGATTGCAGTTGATCCGCGGCATCGGCAAAAAGGCATAGGGCGCGCATTGTTACAGGCTTGCGAAAGCAAACTTGGAGTGCCAAGAGTGCGTTTGACCGTGCGAACTTCGAATCATGTTGCCATCGCCATGTATGAAAAAGTAGGCTATACAACAGCTGATATTTGGAAAGCCTACTACAATGACGGCGAAGACGGCCGGGTCATGGAGAAGGACTTATAGTAACCACATTTCAACTCTTGAGAATATTTTATCGTTGATTGAAGCCCACTTTGTCATCAATGACGGTGAAAAATAGTTTTCAAAACCCTGGCAATTATTTGAACTATCGGAGGTGTCGATGAAAAAAATAAGTATAAATACTGAAAGTGCGTTCATGTTTTTTATTGGTTTTGTGTTTATTGTGTGGAGTGTAGTATTTATTTATAATTCTTCGTTTATCACAATTGATGGAAATCGCTCTTATTCTTTATTTGATGATGCTATGATTTCCATGAGATATGCATGGAAATTTTCACATGGATATGGGTTGGTATGGAATCCTGGGGAGTATGTTCAAGGTTATTCAAATTTGCTTATGACTTTATTAATGTCTATTTCAACCTTGCTTTTTAGTAAAACAAATGCGGTACTGTCTATTCAGATTTCAGGCATCTTTTTTATGCTGGCGGTTGCATACTTCAATATGCGAATTGCTGGGCATATTTTTCAATTTGCGGATTATAGACGCGCATTCATAAAGGTTTTATCTTTTTTGTTCGGGCTGTCCTATTATCCGTTAGCTTATTGGTCTCTTATGGGAATGGAAACTGGATTGTTTTCTGTTTTGTTGTTATTAAGTGTTCTATTCGCTCTTAGGTTTACTCAATCGCGAAATATTAAGTTTTTAGCATTAACCTCTGTGTCATTAGGATTTGCTTTTCTGACCAGAAATGAGTCGATAATTCCTGCTTTTTTTATATGGTTGTATGTTGTTTGGAAAACTATTCAACAGGAAAAAGATTATAGATATTTTCGATTTCTGCTTCCTGTGGGATTGTACTCCTTGTTTGTTTTTGGACAATTGAGTTTTCAGTACTTTTATTATGGAGAAGCCCTGCCGAACACGTATATACTTAAGTTGACAGGAATGTCTTTGCTGTTGCGTATCAGGTATGGCGTTGTTTTTATAGAACCTTTTTTTCGTGAAACGGGAATCGTTCTGATAGCATCGGTCTTGTCTGTGTTGGCTTTTGTTAATTTTTTTCGAAGTGAAAAAATGCTTATCTTTTCACTAGTTTGGTCTATGATTTTTTACCAAATTTATATTGGAGGCGATGCGTGGGATTATTGGCGTATTACGTCACCGATTATGCCTTTAGCGATGATATTGTATGTTGAAATAATAATGTCCATTATTAATAGATTATTTTTTAGACTTTCTGCGGTCGCTAATTTGCTTTTTGATATAAATTACGTGGAGGTATTTGCAAAGTTGGTTATGTTATTCTTGTTGCTAGGTGGCGTTTTTGTGGTAAATTTTCGTTTTTTGCCGGAGATTTTGCTTAAATCAAAACCTTATCAAACCGATAGCAACAAGGTAAATGTTAATACTGCTGCTGTATTAAATGATATCCTAGCAGACAATGCTACGATTGGCGTTATTTGGGCAGGCGCGATACCTTATTACATAGACAATCGTGTCGTTGATTTTTTAGGAAAATCAGATCGTTACATTGCTAATTTGCCGCCACGTGTTTCTGGCTATTGGAGTAGGCCAGGGCATAATAAGTATGATCTGAATTACTCAATAATTCACCTCAGGCCGACTTATATTCAAAGAACTCGTTGGGATGAAGATGATTTGTCTGGTTGGGTTGCAATGCACTACGTGAAAGCGGAGTATTTTGGAATGGATTTTTATTTCCTTAAGAATTCCCCTGATGTGCTATGGGATAAAGTTAAGCTGCCTTGACTCTTTGACTTTGTGCTATGAAAACTATATTAACTGAGAAGTTTTTTGTTGCTATGTTATACAGGTCGTATCGTGGCGAGATTGTGTTATGGCGCAAAAATGCAAAAGTATGACGAACTTGGAAGAGTACTCTTTCTCTTGGGAATGGTGAAATATGAAAACAGTAAAACAGAAGTTTGTTTACTTTGCTCCAGGCATTTTCTTTATAGTGACCATATTAGTCTTAATGCCAGGGCTGCTTAATAACTCTTGGGTGACCGTTGGCAAAAAGTGGTTTGTTGATTGGAGAACAGTAAAAGATGCGCCATTTGTCGGCCGTTTGGCGCAATCGCGACAGGCGGGAATTTTTTCGTATGCCGGATTGTTAGGTTGGGGGGATGCGTCATATTTCGAAGATGATTGGGAGATGGTAGTGCATCAATACGAAGTGTACAAAACTTCCACGGGTTTTATGGCAGATGACTTCAAAACCTATAATTCTGCGATTGGGTTTCAAGGAATGATTTTTAGCGCATTTGAACGAAGTATAAATATTGCTCCTGAAAGCGCGTTATTGTTTTTTCAATTCATAACCGCATTGTTGACAGCAATTTTACTAAGTTTACTTGCGCTGTGGATCTATAGTGAACTTGGTTTTGTGGCGGCGTTATTTGCTGCTGGCTTTATGGTGATATCCGAATGGATAACTCTCTTTGGCGGAAGTATTTATTGGTCATTATGGGCGATGTATCTTCCTCTTGTTGTGACCGCTTATTTTTTGAGAAAAAAACAATTTGATGGTGATAATCAACACCGATTGGCACTGGTTGTATATTTTGCAATATTAATTAAAAGTTTGTTTAATGGTTTTGAATATATAACTACGGTATTGATTATGGTTTTTTCTCCGCTGGTTTATTATGCCTTGGTAAATCGATGGCGGCTGATAACTGTAACAAAAACCTGTTTGCGCGTGCTTGCCGCCGAGTTTTTATCAATATTGACTGCGCTTTTTATTTTGCTTGTACAGAATGCTTTTGTTTTTGGCGGGATAAGAAAGGCTTATGACTATATTGTGTACTCTTTGGAAAAAAGGTCGATTGGGAATCCGACTTCTTTTGCTAATGACCCGGCCTTGGTCGAAAGCCTGCGAGCAAGTACTTTGATAGTTATCAAAGAATACATCCTGGGACGAGCTATAAAACTCAACCTGGCATTTGTTTCAGCCCGTTTTCCGGATTGGAAACTGAAGGAACTGGAGGTTAGTTATTCGACCATTTTTATTTTCTTTCTCTTGGCAAGCGTGGTGTTTTTTGTGTTACAAAAAAGCGGTAAGCAAGGTGATGCCAAAATATCCTCATTTGTAAGCGTCACCTGGTTATCTGTGTTTGCGCCTATTTCATGGTTTGTCATATTTAAGGCGCATTCTTATTTGCATTTTCACTTAAACTTTATTATTTGGCAGATGCCTTTTGTGATCTTTGGTTTTGCAATGTGCGGTGCTGTTTTGCAATTCATCCTTAACCGGTTGTTGAATGAAATTCACTTGAAGTAATTGGATGAAAATACAGTTTTTTTCATTCTGTATAAGGTTTATAATCAATTAATATGTCTGAGACTCTGCCCCCGCCTATTTGGGTAAATACAAAGCAATTATTGCAAAAAATGGTCGATGACCTCGCTGCACAAAAACGTGTGGCTGTGGACACTGAATCCAATAGTTTGCATGCCTTCCGCGAACAAGTTTGTTTGTTGCAATTCTCAACTTCAAAAACGGATTATCTCCTTGACCCGCTGGTGTTAAAGGATTTAAGCATACTTGCGCCCATCTTTTCAAACCCAAGAATCGAAAAGGTTTTCCATGCCGCCGAATATGACTTGATCTGCCTGCGGCGTGATTTTGGATTTTCTTTTATAAATCTATTTGATACCATGCAGGCCGCGCGCGTGCTGGGTTACCCGGCAGTTGGCCTGGACAGATTGCTTGGTGATAAATTCAAAATCAAAATGGATAAACGCCATCAAAAAGCGAATTGGGCGGCGCGCCCGCTAACAAAGGATCAAATCCATTATGCGCGCCTGGATACGCATTATCTCTTTGACCTGCGTGATGCTCTTGAACAGGAATTGCGTGAAAAACGGCGTCTCGAGTACGCCTTGGAGGATTTCAATCGCGCTTGTGTAATGGAAGAGCAAAAACAAAGACTCAACGGGGAATCGTGGGAGCGTTTTTCGGGACGCAAAGATATTTCATTGCGTGAATTAACCGTCATTTCTCAATTGTGCAAATGGCGCGATAAGGAAGCAGCGAAATTGAATCGCCCGCCTTATAAGGTTGTGATGGATGAAATCTTTGTTGCTTTGGCAAAAAATCCGCCGGAGCAGAAAGTGGATCTATCAGCGGCTGGTTTGAGCGAAAAGCAGATAAAACTATGGGGCGATCAGGTTTTATCTGCGATCAGGCTTGGGGTGAAGGCTCCGCTTGTTGAGCGGAAGCAGCTGGAACGCAAGAATGATGCGGTTCTTCGCCGCCTTGAAAAACTAAAAGCCTGGCGAAAGTCCATCGGGATGGAAATGCAGGTTGAGTCCGATATTATTTTGCCCAAGCCATATTTGGGATTATTATCTGAAAATCCGCCAAAGACCCTGGATGAATTGCGCGATTTAATGAAGGATACTCCCTCGCGCGTGGACAGGTTTGGTACGGAAATCTTAATGGTGTTGGGAGTGAAGCTTGCGAATTAATTTCCACGGTGCGGCGCATACGGTGACGGGGAGCCAGCATTTGTTGGAGATTAACGGCTCGAAGTTGCTTTTGGATTGCGGGTTGTACCAGGGCAGGCGCGCGGATACTTATGAACGTAATTTGAATTTTCATTATGACCCAAAGACTGTGGATGCTGTCATTCTTTCACACGCGCATATTGACCATGCGGGGAATTTGCCCAATCTGGCGAAGCGAGGATTTGAAGGAATCATCTACGCCACGCGCGCGACGGCTGATCTGGCAAGTCTGATGATTCGGGACTCCGCGCATATTCAAGAGTCGGATGCAGAGTTTGTGAATAAGAAACATGCACAACGCGGTCAGCCGCCAATTGAGCCCTTGTATACAAAAGCAGATGCAGAAAATGTCGTAGGGATGTTCAAGGGTGTGGACGCTTCGCGCGGTGTGCCGTTCGAGCCAATACCCGGCGTAATCGCGCGATTTTTTGAAGCGGGGCATATCCTTGGCGCGGCAGGTGTTTCGCTTGAGATTGAAGAGAAAGGCAGGAAGATTCGCCTGATCTTCTCTGGTGATATAGGCAGGAATAATGTGCCGCTTTTGCGTGATCCTGTTTTACCTGACACAGCGGATTACATGATCATGGAATCAACCTATGGCGATAAACTGCACAATGACCCTGAGAAAGCGTATGGTGAATTTCGTAATGTTGTGAAACTCACCGTGGAACGCGGTGGGAGAGTAATCGTGCCAGCTTTCGCGGTGGGGCGCACTCAGGAATTGGTATATGACTTGAATCAAATGATGTACAGCGGTGATGTGCCGAGCGTGCCAGTATTTGTGGATAGTCCGCTGGCGGTGAATGCCACCGATATATTCAAGCGGCATCTTGAATGTTTTGATGATGAGACGCGCAAATTTGTCATGGAATCCAGGCACCCTGCGCTTGATTTCAAGATGCTGACTTATGTGCGATCGGTGGATGAATCCAAAGCCTTGAATGAACGCAAAGAACCGATGATTATTATCTCGGCTTCGGGCATGGCAGAAACGGGACGCATCGTGCATCACATCCGCAATAATATCGAAAATCCAAAGAATACGATCTGCATCGTTTCATGGCAGGCGCCCAACACGATGGGACGCAGGTTGGCAGACCGCGAACCACAGGTGAATATCTTTGGCGAAGTTTACAAACGCAAATGTGACGTGGCAACCATCGGCGGACTCTCCGGCCACGCGGGGCAGGACCTGCTCGTGAAATATGCGCTGGGCGTAAAAGATACAGTCAAGCAGATTTTCCTGGTTCACGGCGAAGAAAAACAAGCCATGACCTTGAAAGGTTTGTTGAAAGATCAAAAATTAGACCGCATTCACTTTCCCCAATTGCATGAGAGTGTGGAGTTATAAGAATTATCCGCAGATTTGGCAGATTACGCAGATTATTTTCGATTATAATTTGCGCCGCTTCACGTGACACTTAAGAAACCTGACACGTGACACCTTATTGGGGAGGTGCCAGAGTGGCTGAATGGGATAGTCTCGAAAACTATTGTGGGCTCCGGTCCACCGAGGGTTCGAATCCCTCCCTCCCCGCTGAAAGAAACTTGACAGACTGTTGCAGTTTGTCAAGTTTTTGTATGCCAAAAGTGCTACAATAATTCCAACAATCTTCCATACCCGGATTTTGAAATGAAAAATCGCTCAACTCTTTTCACTACGCAGGAGCAACAAGGGAAGGCGCTTCTCTTGTTTATGGTGGTGATTGGATTCATCGTGACCTTCGCGGTTTCTTCCAGCAGTGACGAGGTATATACCGCCCAGCGGCTGATAACAGGAATTTCATTCGGGATAATGTACTTGATCCTGGGTGTTTTCGATTCAGAAATTTTGCGGCGTTTCTCTGTCAACACGAGGAACGCTGTATTTTTTTCAATCCAAATCTCATTGGTCTTTGGCATCGGTTGGACTCTCGGCCCCGGCGGTCACTGGCTGATGGGTTTGCCGCTGGCAGGCATGGCAGTGAATAGATTGTCCCCGCGCTGGCGCTGGCTGGTCTACGCCGCGCTGATCGCGACAGTCATTTTGCCGATCGGCCTGCGCTACTCTACATGGGAGACTGCCTTTCTCAATGGATTCATTATCTCCACCGCGATTTTTTTCGTGGTTGTCTTTTCCCAATTTCGTTTGAATGAACAGCAGGCGCGCGAAAAAGCCGAGGAACTTGCAAAACAATTGAAAGTCGCCAATCATCAACTGGCGGAATATGCTTCGCAAGTGGAGGAACTCGCAGCCACACAGGAACGCAATCGCCTCGCGCGCGAAATTCACGACAACCTCGGCCATTATCTCACTATCGTCAACGTGCAAATCGAAGCCGCGAAAGTGACGTTCGACTCCGATCCGAGGCGCGCACTG
>JGI1356J14229_10001515_pt1 | contig 19215 bp, 21 predicted proteins | sample Subgrocontami58m_FD_14229 | JGI IMG/M metagenome (IMG submission 14229) | reverse complement strand
CCGAAGGCGCAGTGTGCTAAATTTTCAGAAGATATTTTTCAGATTAAGAACTCAAAATATTAACATCTCGTCCCTTTCTCCAGCGCTTCCAGACCAGGCATCTTTTCTCCTGAGAGATATGCAATCAGCGCACCTCCTGACAAGCTCGTATACGAAAAGTTGTCTGGAATTTTATACTCTTCAATAGCTGTTGAGAGATGCCCTCCTCCAAGGAGGCTGAAAATTTTCTTCTCTTTTGTTAACTGTGAGATCCTCTTGAGAACTTCCACTGTCCCGTAACTAAATTCAGGAATCTCTGCAAATCCTAAGGGGCCTTTCATAAAGATAATATCAGCATTCTCTAACTCCTGCAAAATGCACTCAATACTCTTCTTCCCGAGGTCCATAATCTTCTCCTGATAAGGGGCATCTTCAAGGGAAACCTCTCTTCTATTTTTAAGAACAAAATCCTCTGGCAGAAGCATTTGCTTGCTATATTTCTTAAATTTTTTTAATTCAGGCAGCAATTTCCCATATCCTTCTTTTTCCAGCCACTGTTTCTCATATCCAAGGCCGTATCCTTTCTCAACAAGGAAAAGATTCCCTAAAACTCCAGAAGCAACCACTACATTTTTTTTACGCTCTAGAAATTTGAATAAAGGTAGGTAATCGTCGACTTTAGCTCCTCCTAAAATAAAGACTCCTTTTCCTTTCCATTTGCTCAGATCGAAGTGATCTAATGCTTTCAATTCCTTTTCTAAACTCCTTCCGGCGACAGAAGGCAAATACTGGGGAGGTATTACAACACTTCCCTGTTTTCTATGGCAGACAGAAAAAGCATCGTTTACATAGAGATCGAAGAGTTTGCACCAGCCATGGTATCTGCTTTCCTGTAGCTTGGTTTCGTCATCAAATTCTCTGACATTCTTCAGCAGAATTGCCTGCCCTTTTTTCAACGCATCTAATGCTTCCAGAGCATGATCTCCAAAGAGATCGTCAACATACTTTACTCCTTGCCTTACATGCTTGCTTAAAATTTCTGCATGCTGATCTAAAGGAAGAAAATCCTTGTCTCCTTTCCGCCCTTGATGCGCCAAGATTGCCACCATCGCCTTCTTTTTCAGGAGTTCTTTGATTGTTTCAGCTGAAGCAGAGAAGCGAGGAGAATCCAGAACTCTTCCGTTAACCACGGGCGCGTTAATATCCACTCTCAAAAGCACCATCTGCTCTTCAACATCAACATCGTCAAGAGTTTTGAATTTCATTTTAGATTGACCGAATAATTTATCATCTTCATTCTTGAGATATGCTTCTCATGCATATATGTTTAGATTGCTTTTTGCAAAATGACACTGTCGTAATTTCCTGATCATCATAGAAGAGATCATCACTTTTTAAAAGTTAGCTTATACTATATTTAAACAAACTGCATAGCATCTGCTATTCGATGCCCCCATATAGCATTCCCAGCCACTTAAATCACTTTGTGGACGAGAATACCATGTAGGAGAAATAGCACTCCCACTATGAAAGCCTCCTCCAACAACGCTGTCACCTGCATCGCAATCTATTGGGCAATCTGTATTTTGTGGACAGTTTCGCTCCTTTTGATAAACTGCTGGAAAAGGAGTAGAAACGCAATTCGTCCCATCACTCTGGCATAACTTCCCTAAGCTGGCTTGAAGATCCGGGTCTCCTGAAAAGTATCCTTGAATATTACTTAAGGGATGGCCAGGATTAGGAACGCTCCCTAAACCAATAGTATACGCAATAACTCCGCTGATTCCTAAAAGAATTAAGGAGCAGAGTAAAAAGATAAATGCTCTTTTCGTTGTAAACTTCACCTCAATTTTCATATTCTTTCTTTGATTTCTTTATTTATATATCTTACTCCAGAATCATTCTTGCAACATCTACCAGTCTGCAAGAATACCCCCATTCATTATCATACCATCCAGCCACGCTTATCAAATCATCTATCACTGAAGTGAAGTTTCCGTCGAAGATGCAGGAATGCGAGTTATGGATAATGTCTGCAGAAACAATCTGCTCTTCAGTATATTCTAAAATGCCCTTCATCTCAGCAGCTTTCTTCTGAAAAAGCTTATTGATGGCTTCTGCGCTTGTTTTCTTTTCAATCTTTAAAAAAACACTTGAGAATGAGCCGTCAACAACAGGGACTCGCAAAGCATATCCGGAAAGTTTTCCTTTCAAGGAAGGAATCGCTTCAGTCACCGCAGTTGCCGCTCCTGTTGTAGAGGGAACAATGTCGATGGCTGCAGCTCTTCCTCTTCTCACGTCCTTCTTGTCTACTCCGTCAATCAATCTCTGTGTAGAAGTATAAGCGTGCGTGGTGACAAAATGACCGCTCTTAATGGTAAAAGCTTCATGCAAAATCTTCATCATGGGTGCGACACAATTCGTGGTGCAACTTGCAGCTGAAACAATGCGATGCTCCTTCTTCAAGGCAGAGTCATTCACTCCAGGAACAATTGTGACGTCGTGGCCTTTCGCAGGCGCAGAGATCAGCACCTTTTTCGCGCCAGCTTTCAAATGCTTTTCAGCTCCTTCCCGCTCTGTAAAATGTCCTGTACACTCGACAACAAGATCAATGCCCTCTTTCTTCCAAGGCAACTTTTCAGGATCAGCTTCATTGAATACTTTAATCTTCCTTTTCCCAAAGATCAAATCCTTTCCGTCATGAGAGATGTGCTCTGCTGGAGATGGATGCACTGAATCATACTTCAGAGTATAAACGATAAAATCAAGATCTCCTGTATGATTGATAAAAAGATCCCAGTCAACATCCTGCTCCATGCATGCCATAAGAAAAAGTTTCCCTATCCTTCCCAGCCCATTAATGGCGACCTTCTTTTTCATCCTTTCTCAAGGAACAGAGGATATTTAAATCTTAACTCTTTTTTCAGAGTATGCGCTACCCTATTGTTAAAATCAAGACTGAAGATAATATCCCTTTATACGGAATGCTTCTCGAACCGCCTCAAAAAACAGATACTCTTTTCATAGCTATCCATGGAACTGCAAGCAATTTCTATGAAAATGATTTCATGGAAGCAATCACAAAAAAATTATACCAAAAAAAAATTTCTCTCCTTTTAACCAACAATCGCGGCGCGTATATTCTTCAGGCATACCCTCTTGCCGGCGCTGCAATAGAAAAATTTGAAGATTGCGTGAAAGATATCGACGCCTGGATATTCTTCGCTCTTAAGAAGGGATATAAAAAAATAATTCTTCAAGGACATAGTTTAGGAGCTGAAAAAGTTGTTTATTACATGAATTATGGAATTCATAAGAAAAAAATAAGTGCAGTGGTGCTCCTGGCGCCTTCGGATTCATTTGGATATGAAAGGGCTTACTCTAAAAATTTCAGGATATTGATAAAAGAAGCAGAAAGCATGATCAAATCCGGAAAAGAAGAAGAATTTCTCAGATCAACATGGCTCTCGTATAGCGGAATCATGCCTCGAAGCGCTCTCTCGTATTACAACTTTCTGAAGGAAGATTCCGAACTTTCAAAAGCTCTCCCTTTCCATAATAAAACCCTGCCCTTCTATCAAAAAATAAAAATTCCTATCTTAGCAGTCATAGGTGACCAAACAGAATACACTCTCTTGCCTGTACCAGAAGCCCTTGAGCTCATGAAGAAAGACAACCCGCTTACGGAAGACCATCAACTAAAAAACTGCGACCATGATTTCAATGGAAAAGAGGAGGAACTTGCAGATATCGTCGCTAAGTTTGTAGAGAATACATTTGAAGAGAAAATACGCTAGATTCTTTTCACATCTCCATCAGCACCACACTCAAGACACCTAAACCAATCCCGATTTTGTTCATAAGGGAAAGATGCTCGTTGAATACCAAGACCCCTACTAAGACTACCACAATTAAATTTAATATGGTAAAAATAGAAACTGCTCTTGAAAGCAGATCGTACTTTAAAGAAAATGCCCAAAATACCGTCCCGATAAAATAAAATATAAGTCCTGCAAGCAGCAACACGTTTCTATTTCCTAGAGCCCATTTTTTAAAGAAAATATCTGCAGTTACTTCTAAGAGAACTGCCAGTCCAATCAAACCAAAGAACATCCATCTCAACGCTAAATCTTGAACCATGATTAAACCTGGGAAAGATATTCATAAAGATTACTTCCCCACCACTTTCTCCAGATCCCATAATGCTTTCAAAGGATCCTGGGTTTTGAAAATTCTTCCCCCTACAATAAATCCATTTGCTCCTGCCTTCTTCGCAAGCAGAATGTTTTTCTCGTTCATACCGCCGTCAACCTGAATGAAGAGAGAAGGAAAGTGCTGCCGCAATGATCTCACTTTCTCCAGCATTCTCAGGATAAATGTGGCACTGTACTGGCCGGGATGCACGCACATGACCTGAACTCCGTTTATCTTATGAAGAAGATCAAGATAATTTTCCCATGGAGTTTCAGGATTTAATGCAAGAAAAACCTCTTTCTTTTTCTTTTTTATTGCATCAACAACACTCTGGAGGAGATCATGCGAGCCTATTTCAGCGTGGATCACCAGAATGTCAAAATGCTCTGCTTCTTTCCTCTTCAGCCAAGAGGCAGGATCGCTTACCATTAAATGTGCTTCATACTCTCCTTTAAAAGAAGGCAAGGAAAAAGGAAACCAATTGCTCTCCTGCTTTACAAAAATTCCGTCCATAATATCAATATGAATCCTTGAAACTTCTTTTTTTACCGCATTCACTTTTCCAATCATTTCATCTCTGCCAGAAGCAATAACTGCTGGACTAAGAACATATTCAGTCATCTTTCTCTCTCCATCTTCTCGATTTGCTTCAATCTCCTCAGATGCCTTTTTTCCTTTGAAAATTTCGTCTTGAGAAAAATATCAACAATCTTCCTCGCTTCTTTTTCCTTCAGCCGCCATCCGCTTAAGCATAAGACATTGGCATCGTTATGCTCCCTGCTTAATCTCGCAACTCTTGTATCAAAAGCAGCAACAGCTCTCACGCCTTTGATTTTATTTGCAGCAATACAAACGCCTTCTGCTGAGCCGCAAAAGAGAATGCCCTTTTCTTTTTTTCTTGCAACGCCTTTTCCCAGCTTTTCTGCGAAGACTGGATAATCATCTCCTGGAGAAAGAAAACGAGCGCCAACATCATGTACTTTGTACCCTTTGTGAAGCAGCCACTCTTTGATTTTTTCTTTTAGCGCAAAGCCTGCATGGTCTCCACCGATATAGATTTCTTTTGTAATTTTATTCCACCTGAATATTTGCAGAACAGTAACCTCTCAATGAAGGGCTCTGGATATTAGAGCATAGAGTAGCGTCCTGCCTAAAGAGAGCAACTCCGGTCGTGCAATCATCTTTGAGTGATTGATCTTGTATTTTTGCGCAGAGCAAAGGATCAAGGCGTGAAAGAGCAATGTCTGCATAACACTGATCTCTTGATTTTTGGTCAGTAGTTTTCTCGCAAAAGCCGACGTCCTCTTTGATTCTCGAGATCTTCAAATAGCAGAGAGTCTTTAAGGCCTTATCTTGAATTTTATTGCAAACAAGAAGATCTTCCTGGGCAGTTGCAAATTGCTCATAACATCTTTCAGGGAATGAAGCAGAAGAACAGATGTTCACGTCCTGCTTCGCAAGAGCAACGCTGCTATAGCACGCATCGCGCAGCCAGGGAAAGCTCAGCGTTGTGCAAAGAGTTACATTTCTTTTTATCTCGGCAACTTTCACAAAGCATAGCTCCTTCTGCCAGAGCATACCGATGCCTGCGCAGCCCTTCTCGCGATATTCAGGCAGCTGCTCCTCTTCGGATGAAAATGGAAAAGCGAATAAAAGAACAACAAAAAGAATGATGATAATAGCGCCCCCATAGATTATCATCCTTGTCATTTGGAGAGCACCACTTGATCCTGAACTTTTTACCATAAGACCTCTTTCTTTTTATAGAAAGGTGAAAGGGCTTTATAATTCTTTTGATTATCGTTTTGTGAAAAGTACCTCCAGAAGAAAGAATGCGTCTGAAAGTGCGTGAAAAAGATAAATATGGAGTATTCAAAGAAGCTGTGGCAAAACTAATTCAGTGGGCTTGAATAATTTGGCTGAAGATTGATACTTTGAATTCTTATTCAAAGATTTCGAAAGATGTAGGTGACGGGAAGGAAAAATTTCTTTTAGTTAATTTTTATTCTTTTATAGTAACTACACTATAACAATATTTAAAAAGCACGATTTTCTGATCAGATCATGTTTAATATAGAAAAATTCTGTTCTGAAGAAAGAAATAACGCAAGAAAGAAAGCAAAATTGCGGCCTAATGAATTCATTAACCAGGTTTTAGGGGGTAGAAGAGATTTTTCAACCATCGAATTGATTTCTTATGAATGGAAAGAAGATAACACTTGCGATACTCCTCCGCATAAATTAAGTGAACACTCAAGATATAAAGAATTGCTTTCTTATTTGAAAAAACAAGACCTTGAGAAAAATCCAATAGTATTTGACAACTCACTTATTACTTATTTATGGGCACCGGGCATTTATATGCCCCATGTTCAAGCAAGAAATGTAAGATTTTTGGGATCTAATTTTGGAGGTGCTGATTTAAGATATGGTGATTTTGAAAATACTGATTTTATGGAGGCTGATATCTCAGGAGCTAGAATTGAAGGAGCTAACTTGTGTGGTGGAAACTTCTATGCTCTAAAAGCAGAGAATGTTGATTTTACTAGAGTAAAATTTTTGGTTTCATCACGATTTGAAGGACATAAAGGCTACCCCAATGTAAATTTTGGTGGTGGAAATCTAAGGAACGCTGACTTCAGTGGCTTAACGTTCATATACGCGGCATTGGGCGATGATCTTGATGGTGCAAAATTTATAGGAACTACTCTAAAAGATTCGGGCTTGGGCAAATGTACTAAGAATACTATTTTTAAAAACAGTAAATTACATTCCGTTACGGTATCACGCGAATTTTTTAATCTACCTCCGGAAAATTTTGAAGGCGCTGAACTTAGAGATGTAAGTTATTTAGATGTCAATCCAGATTCACCAAATATCTACGAAATAGAATTAAGAGGCCCTAAAGGCGAGATCTTAAGTACATTCGACTGGAAGAACACTGATCCACCTCTTACGGAATTCGAGACATTAGAGCAAGCAATATACTGGAATCGTGAATTTAATGTTCGCGATTAATGCTAAATCTTGCAGAAGAAAGGTAATCTATCATTACTTTTTTAGAATACATAAATCCCACATTATCGAGATACATCAGCCAGTCGGAATTTTTGTGAATTTATGACTTAATGAAAAAAGTGGTTTATCCTGGCAAAGTTATTTATCCTTTCCCAGCACTTCCAAAAATTTTCAGATGCTTTTCCACGCTCTTCTGCATCTCTTTCCTTGCATACGCAAGAGCTTCTCTGGGGTTGATGCTCTGGGAATGCTTCTTGAGAAACTCCCGCATTGCAGCGGTAAAAACAAGACGGAGATCTGTATCAACATTAATCTTGCTGATCCCCATACGAATCGCTTTTCTTAAATCCTTTTCCTTAACTCCTTGATACTTTTCAATTTTTAATCCATATTTTTTTGCCTTCATTACTATCTGAGGATCAATTATGGAAGCGCCGTGGAGCACTAAAGGGATCTTTACATTTTTTCGAATCTTCTGAAGGAGATCGAAACGCAATGCATTCGTTCTCTCTTTGAACATGCCATGACTTGTTCCTATAGAAATCGCAAGGGCATCTACTCCTGTCTTCTCAACAAACTCTTTTGCTTCTTCGGGATTTGTGTATCCGTATGCGCCTAATACCTTGTCTTCACTTCCTGAAATCCTGCCTAACTCTGCTTCTACTGACGCACCGCTCTTATGAACAAGAGCAACTACTTTCCTGGTAAGGCGCATATTTTTCTTGAGGTTGAACAAAGAGCCATCGAACATGATTGAGGTATAGCCTCGATTGAGGCACTGCCGGATGAGATGAATATCCCTTCCATGATCCAGATGCATGACGACGGGAATATGCGCAGAGGAAGCAGCAACGGCGATCATTTCTTCAATCATTTTCAGACCAGCATATTGGATTGCAGACTCGCTTGTTTGCATGATCACCGGGCTCTTCAGTTTTCCCGCACCATCAATAACTGCCTGCACGGTCTCTAAATTGAAGACATTAAAAGCTCCTACAGCATACTTCTGCTTCATAGCCTTCTGCAAAACAAAACTTCCTTGTACAAGCATCTTACAAACTCCTTAATAGATTATTTTTCGCGCCAACATGCTTTCCTTGGTATCTCATTTACAACATCCTCAGCAAATTATTTTTCGCGCCAACATGCTGCATAATTGCAACAGCCTCTTTGTGCCCATACTCTAAAGCAGTTTCAATATCTTTCTCCCGAATCATCCCGTAGATAAATCCTGAAGCAAAAGCATCGCCAGCACCGGTTGCATCAACAACCTTTGTTTTTTTAATCCTCTTCACGTACATCTTCTCCCCGCCATAAGCTCGGATAGCTCTTGGACCGTCAGTAACGACAACAACTCCTGGAACAATAGAAGCAATTTTTTTCAGCGCGAAATCGATATTCTTCACCCTTGCAAGTGCAATTGCCTCCTCTTTATTAAGAATAAGTGCATCAACCTTTTTCAGCAGAGGCCCTAACTCCCTTATTCCCTGTTTTGCAAGATACAAGCTGGGATTAAATGCAATCTGCATGTCCTGTTTTTCTGCATAAGCAACAATCTTTTGAAGAGACTGAAAGCTTTCTCCGAGCATGGTGCTTGCGTAAAGCCACTTTGCCTTCATGAAGCGAAAATCAATGTCCTGTTCAGCGAGGTCATTGTTTACGCCCTTGTACACGAGAATAGTTCGGTCATTTCCTCCTGAAAGAATTACAGAGTACCCTGTTTTCCCTTTCTTTCTCCTGCCGAGAAAATGAACACCCTCTAAACTTAATTCTCTCAAGATAATATCTCCGTTGAGATCATCTCCAACAACGCCTAAAAAACCTGTTTTTAATCCAAGCCGGGAAAAGGCAACTGCAGTATTCGTCCCGCCGCCGCCGGTTGTAAAAAGAAGGTCTTTGATCAGGAGTTTATCTCCAAGGTGATAGCAAATATCCTGATGATGCTCATGCTTTCTCATTTCCCCGCCAACCTGAACAAACACGTCAGCACTTGCGCTTCCGATAGTAATAATGTCGTACATATTTACCTCTTTCTTTTTCTTAACGTTCTCGTCCTATAAAAAGCTTCCGAAGGAGGCAGTATCTTCGCATAGCAGAGGTTTACCTGTTTTATCCACTCACCAGAATCGTCTGATCATGTCAGATTCTGGCTCCTCTATTTTACTCTCTGCGGAGATACTGAGAGGCTGCAGTCGAGTCTTATGGCAATCATGCTGTGCTGAGACTGGTGATTGCGTAGTGGCCGCGAATGATTATACTCCGCCAGACACTGCTAGCGTTATATGGAGAAATTTCTATAGAAATGCATTTTGGTTCTGTCAAAAACCACCCTTCAAAGACTGGTGGCATGATAATGCCACTCTTCGAGTGGTTTTTGAGCATGTCGGAAATTCTTGAGATTTCCGAGCACTATCAGAAAGCAATGCTTTCTGAAGCCGTCAGAACTTCAAAAACTTCAAAATTTGAAGAATTTTGAAAGCCATCAGAAATCCTTGATTTCTGAGGTCCATGATTTTTGACAGCTGTCAGAAATGCTTTTTGCATTTCTGAAGTTCCACCCACTATCTTAACCACTCGCCACAGATAAGTGGAATTCTGAGGTTTAAAGATACTATTTTTTCTTATCCCTCTGTGCTACCGATTTTATCCGAGTCTTATCTGATAAATATCTTCTACTTTAGCTTTCTCCGAGGAACTACGACTATGCCAGAAGAAGTAATATGGAATCCACGCGCCTTATCTTCTTCTGAGTTGTAACCAATTTGATCTCCTGATTTAACATAATTGCATTTATCAATAACCGCTTTTCTAATTCTTACATCGTTACCTATTTTTGTGTTATTAAAGATAATCGCATCTTGTACATGGCTGTTTTTTCCAATGGAGACGCCTGGAGAAAGGATGCAGTTTTCAATTGTTCCATGAACAATGCAACCTTCTGAAACTAAGCTGTTACAAATACCAAGATAGGTTGGAGGAAAATTGCCTCCGAGTGTTCTGACTGGCCAGTCTTCTTCGAAAAGATTGAATTTTGGCTTTTGTCCATTGAGATCCATGTTTGCTCTGAAATATGAGTCGATATCTCCAACATCTCTCCAGTAACCCTCAAAAGGATATACTTTGATGATTTTTCCTTCTTTTTTCATTTCAGGAATTATGTGGTTTCCAAAATCATGGAACTTTTTTTCTAGTGCTTCAAGGAGCGAAGTTTTTTTGAAGATATAATTTCCCATAGATACCATGCAGTATCCTGGTTGTCCTGGAATTTCGCTTGGCTTTTCTGGTTTTTCTTGGAACTCTACAACATTGTTGTTCTTATTTATTTGGATAATTCCAAATTTGCATCGCTTCTTGCCGTTTTTTATTTCGAAGATATCCTCGGAAACAGGAGTTTTAAGGGCAGCAATAGTAAGGTCATTTCCTCCATTGTGGGCTTCTATCATTTTTGAGACATCCATTCGATACACATGATCTCCGCTAAAAATAGCTACTCTATCGGCATTATGCTTGCTTATTCTGTCTATGTTTTGAGAGATGGAGTCAGCGGTTCCTTGGTACCAACCTCTTCCTTTTCCTGATCTTGGGGGGAGAGTATAAATTGCTTGTCCGAGGCCACATTGAGATGTCCAAACATCTCTAATATGATCTTCAAGGGATCTTGATTCATACTGCGAAAGAACAACTATTTCATGGATTCCTGAATTGACCATATTACTCAGAACAAAATCGATAATGCGAAATTTCCCGCCAAAAGGAACTGCAGGTTTTGCCCGCTCATCAGTAAGAGGAGCTAAACGCTCTCCTTTTCCTCCGGCTAAAATCATTGCTAATGTGTGCTTCATGGGACTTTTTCGAGTGATAGAGGGTATTTAAAGCCTCCTTTTAACTATTTTTAAGTTGTTACAGAATTCGGTTTTTTATCACAAAATCGATGGGCCACCGCGCCTTAAAAGGTGTGGTTTGTGACAGGCTCTTGTTTTTAGGACTTCAGAAATCTTTGATTTCTGAGAGCTCTCAAAATCATAGATTTTGAAGCGCTCAGAATCGAAACTTCAGAAAGCAAAGCTTTCTGAAAGTACTCGGAAATCAGAGATTTCCGACAATCCAAGAATACTATCACCGAATAAAGTCTGTGGTTTTCAATTCTGACGTAAGAAATTTTAGAAAGAGAGTATGCTCCTGCCGAAAGCAGGACATTTTGTCCAGAATAATGAGACGGTTTTTTATTTTGTACCGTTTCTATTATATGCAATATTCACTTCTTTATATATTTTTCTGTTCTCGATGAGAAAAAGAATTTTGTCGAGCATATTTTTTATTTTCAAAATATCAGAATCCCCTTTTAATTTACTTCTACAATAATTACTTATTGTAATTCCTTCTTCTCTTGCTTGCTTTTCTATAAGCTGCTTAGTCTCTGTTTCTATCCAAAAGTGGATTTTGGAAGTTTTTCTCATTTTGATATTCAATGATTTTATTTAATTTTGCAACTAGTTCATTAAGCCTAGAAATTATTTCTTCTCCAATATCACAAAATATCTGAGCTTCTATCATTTTATTTCAAAACTTATAAGCGGTTTTTATTTAAATAAAATAGGTAGAATTTCCCTCATGTTTTTCCTCATGTTTCTCCATGTGTTTTTCCTCATGTTTTTTTCTTCAGACTTGATTTATACTATAACTCTCTAAAGGAATTATGGAATCAAAATGTGTCATCTGCAAAAAAGAATTTCTGGGAAATGGAGATGTATGCGAAGAGTGTATCCGATTCTATCGATTGAAATACAAAAAGAACTGGAAAAAGATGCTAAAATGGACTCTGACGGAAATTGACAGGGAGACTCTTGAAGATGATAATAATAATCTAAATTCTCAAGGAGGTAAAAAATGAGGATGCAATTCGTTGCCTTAGCACTTGCATTGGTATTGGCTGTTGTTCCTGTTTTGGCAGCTGTTGATTTTAACAAGCCCATAAGCGATCAAGACCAAGCTACATTTGATAAGATACTAGAGCCTGTAATGAAAATCTACAACCTTGTCAAATACATTGCTACTGCAATTGCTGGTGTAATTTTGCTGATTGCAGGGATTAACTACATGTTTAGTGGTTCTGACCCAAAGAAACGAGAGAATGCAAAGAGCATGGCCATGTATGTCATTATTGGCCTTATTATCATCTGGGCGACCCCATTTGTAGTTAAATTCCTTATAGGTTAAAATGCAAAAGAAAATATGGCTAAGGATTTGGGTAGTTGTAACTCTTATAAGAATAGTATTCGCGCTTCCATTAGTAGCAGGAGAGCATGAGCTAGAGGAATTAAGTTGTGATAATATCATAGAAGAAAAGCTCAATGATTGTAAATATATCTTAGATAGCGATTTTAGTGAAGAGGAAAAACGAGAATTGCTTGACTTTCTAAATACTCAATCATATAATTATGAGTATAATTGGCAATCTGTAGAAGAAATACCCCAATCTGAAATAGAAATACACGAGATAGATAATGACACTCTTCTTTTAGCTTGGAATGTTATTGTTCTCATTTTTTTCAATTATTTTGTCTTTTCAATATTAACTAAATCGTCTTTCTTTGCAAAATGGCTGAATGCGGTTTACTAAATTTAGCAACATGCCTCCCAGAAAAATTCTTTCAGTATCTTGTGAGCATTATTAATGCTCCAATAAAACCTCTTTTGTCTTTAGTAAAAAATTTACTCTCAGAACCGATTAATCTCTCCTTATTCGTAAGTTTATGGGCAATTATTATTTACATGATCTCTATGTTCTACGGTCTGCTCTTGTTATATTCTGGCTTTAACTTTATGATTTCTGGCTATGATGTCCAGAAAAGAGAACAGGCAAAAGCATGGCTAAGAAATATTGTTATCATGGTTGTTCTTATTCAATCCTCTTTTCTTATTTATGAACTTGCTATAGAGATTTCTTCTATTCTTACGACAACAATCTTAAGCCTTTTGGATAAGAATTTTTTTCTCTTAACATTTGATAATATCATTAACATTGGATTGCAACTTATCTTTTTCTTTGTCTATCTCCTTGCATTGCTCTTGACTGCAATTATTCTTATTATCAGATATGTTATCGTTGCAGTTGGAGTTGTTTTCTTTCCTATTGCTATTTTCTTTTATTTCATACCGCCTTTGAGGCAATATGGCTCTTTAATCTTAAATTTCTTGGGAATAGCTATATTTATCACATTTTTTGATTCAATTATCCTTATCGGTTTTTCAAAATTACTTGAAATTCAGCTTTTCAGCACTATGAAGATTCTTGTCATGATTTCTGCTTTCCTTTTTATTGACGCATTAATGTTCTTTCTTATGTTTTTCTCAATTATCAAATCTGGGATGAATATTGCTACTAAAGTAGGGGGAGTTATTGCGAGGTTCACATGAGCTATGAAATTCCTCAACAGCTTGAGTATAAAGAGAAAATAATCTTTGGCCTGACTTTCAAGCAGTTAGCATATCTTTTCCTCTTTGCTCCTCAAATATTGATTATCTTCTTTAAGACTTCATTTTCTCTTTACACAAAAGTCGCTATTTCGCTTCTTCCTTCAAGTCTTGCAGTAGGATTCATGTTTCTCAACCTCGATTATCATATTGTAAGCTGGATGATTTGGCTGAAATTCAGGAAAACAAAGAACCAAAAGAAAATCACTCAATTTATAGGGGTTAAGGAAATCAAAGACAATCTCATTATAATGAAAGATAAAAGAAAAATTGCTGTTCTCAAGGTTCAACCTATTAACTTCTCTATTAAGCCCCAAGGTGCTCAAGAATCTATAACTTCTTTATTCCAAAGACTCCTAAATGCGATTGACTTCCCTGTTCAGATTATTATGAATACAGAAACCCTTGATCTTGCAGAATATTTACAAGAAACGCAGAAAAAAGTAGAATCGCAAGGAAATAAACTTTTTATTCATTTATTCAAGAAATATAAAGAACACTTAGAATCTATTATTGCTCAAAATAAAGTCATGAATCGCAGTTTCTATATCATTATTCCAGAAACAAGTGTGATAGATATTCAGCTTAGTATCTGCGAGAAAAAACTTGATGCCCTTAACTTGAAAAGTTCAAGATTAAATAATGAGGCTTTAAGAAAATTAATTGATAAATTCTTTGACATTCCAACAAGCATTGAAAATCACCCTACCCATATTAAGATTAATGACACTTTCAACAGAATTATCTTTGCTCATGGCTATCCGAGAAACGTAGAAATAGGATTTCTTGATAAGATTGTTAGCACTTTAGGGAACTTTGATCTTTCACTCCATATAGAACCTTATCCTATTGAGACAATGATGATTACTCTTAATAGAGAACTGCAAAAGCAAAGGGCAGACCTTTACGCTGCACAAAAAAGAGAGATTATTAATCCAAGCTTAGAAATTAAATATGCAGATACCAAAAATGTTTTAGAGAATCTTCAGAAAGGAAAAGAGAAACTCTTCAATGTAAGCCTTTATATCAATTGCAGAGCACAAAATCTCGAGGAGTTGAACCTTTTAACCAAGAGAATTGAAGCTGAATTGAATTCTTTGATGATTATTCCTAAAATACCTCAATTTCGCATGACTCAAGGCTTTCTTTCTTGCGCCCCTATTGCGAAAAACAGCCTTGCTATGAATCGAAATATTACTACAGAAGCCTTATCAGCATTCTTTCCTTTTACATCTTCCTTTTTGCAAGCAGATGCAACAGGAGTTTGGCTAGGATTAAACAAGAATAATATTCCCATTATTAAAGATATTTTCAAATTAAGCAACCCTAATGGTCTTTGTTTGGCAAGCTCTGGCTCTGGGAAAAGTTACATGGCGAAACTGCTCATTTCTCGCTATCTTCTTAATGGCGTTAAGGTTATGGTGATTGACCCTCAAGGCGAATACCGAAATCTTGTTGAAAGGTTTAATGGACAGAGAATTGACTTAAGCAGAACTTCTGAAACCATGATTAATCCCCTTGATTTAATGGGACATGAGTATTCTGAGAAAAGGCTTGCTTTAATGGATTTAATGCCTATCATGTTAGGAGAACTTACAGAACCGCAGAAAGCATTTGTTGATAGAGCATTAACAAAAGCTTATGAAAAATATAGCATTAATGAAGACTCAGAAACATGGGGAAATCAGCCCCCAATTCTTAAAGATGTTGTGCAAGTGTTGGAAGATATGGAAAAAAGAGCCATAACTCTTGAAAAAACAACAATTCGCAGTCTCATAAACAGACTCAGAATGTATACTGATGGCGTTTTTTCTTTCTTGAATAAGCATACTAAAATAGACTTCAATAACAACTTTGTGTGTTTTGATATAGGAAGCATGCCTAAACAAGTAAAGCCTGTAGTTATGTTCCTTGTTCTTGATTATATCTATATGAAGATGAGAGAAGATATCCAGAGAAAACTCCTTGTAATAGATGAGGCATGGTCTCTTTTAGGAAGAACAGAAGACGCTTCTTATATTTTTGAGATTGTAAAAACATGCAGAAAATTCAACCTTGCGTTATTCTTAATTAATCAGGAAGTAGAGAGTATGCTTTCATCAGAAGCAGGAAAATCAGTGCTTGCGAATACTTCCTACACCTTACTTATGAGACAAAAGCCAGCAGTAATGAAGACAGTTCAAGATACTTTTTATTTGAGCAATTCGGAAAGAATTTCTCTCTTGACAGCAGAAGTTGGTGAGGGTATTTTATTGATGGATGATGAGCATTCTGAAATAAAGATTATTGCGTCAGAAGAAGAGCATAAATTGATAACGACAAAGCCTGATGAAATTTTAGAGCAAAATTCTAAAAAACAAAAGCAAGAGAAATCGAAAATTAAAATTAACAATGTAAAGCAAAATACTAACAAACAAGAACAAACTAAATCGAATGCAAAGGTTTCGGAGCGTAAACCTTTAGGTGCGGAGAAACCTTTGGTCAAGGTTAGCGTTGATGAGAATAAAGGTTTTTACAAGCATAAGGATTTGAAACTTCCTGATATAAAATATTTGATTGGAAAGAAGTATAAAGAAGTAAAATTCCAGAATATTTATGGCAAAGCAGAAAGGTATTTAATTAAAGTAAGAAGAGGAGAATCTGCTCATCACTGCTTTTTAACTTATGATATTGCTGAATATTTGAGAAAATTTACAGATAAAATAGACTTATTTGAAACGACTAAACCAGATATTGTTTTTGAAATTAATGGAAAAAAATATGCTGTTGAAGTTGAAACAGGGAAAGTTTACAAAGATAAGAAAAAACTTGCGAATAAAGTTGCCAATCTGAAAAAAGAGTATGGAAGCAATTGGTTTTTTGCTTTAACTAACCGAAAACATTACAGCAAATACGTAAAATTTGGCAAGACCTACACCAAAAAGAGCCTTCTTAATCAATTAAATAAACTAGTGAAAAACAATGGAAAAAGATAATTATCAGACACCTGAATTTAAGGCATTTTTAATAGATTATGATAATTTTATCGAGGATAAAAATATTATTGTGAAGTGCGTCGGACACTTCACTAAAGGGCTCTCCGCACTTTTCGTGCAAATGCGTTATGGTGCTCCGAGCCCAATCACAATCTAAATTATGGGAGGTATACAAATGAAAAACCAAACACAAAACAAGCAAGCTGAAAAGCAAGAAATAGCAAGGCTAAGCAACATCAAAATAGAGCAGTTGAGCAGACAGCCTATCCTTGAAAGTAGCATCAGCAAGAGTGAAGATGGCAAGTGGATCATCCATAAAACCATCATTACGGACATCAAGCCTGTCAGCTATTTTGAGAAAGTTTTAGGTTAAAGGAGGTTAAGCTCGGGGCTCCGAAAGGAGCCCTTGAGTTTTTAAGAATTTAGAATATCGCTATGGGCGAAAAGAATTAAAAGCTTATATTCTTAGGTTTTAAGAGTATAAATAAAAATGGAAATACACCCACACCCAAAAATGCTCTTAAAATTGCATAGAAGAAGAGCAGAAATAGAGTTAAGCCCAGAGGAATACCAACGAGGGAAAGTTTGGTCTAAAGATAGACAGCAACTTCTTATGGATACAATTCTTAAAAAGATGCACATTCCCCCGATTTATTTTAGAGTTTTAGAAAATAGCTATTATGAGTGTGTGGATGGGCAACAAAGATGTACGGCCGTATTTGACTTCTTTGATAATAAATTCCCCCTCTCAAAAAAATATTCTCCAGAATTTGCAGGAAAATTTTTTAAAGAATTACCTATAGACATACAAGACAGATTTTATGATTACGAGATAATGGTCTTTGAAATAACTAATGCTTCGGATGATGAAATAAAAGAAATGTTCAAGAGATTACAAAAAGGAATGCCTTTAACTGCTGGAGAAAAACTTAAAGCAGAAACTGGAAATATTAGAAAATTTATTTTAGAATTAACAAAAACAAAGTTCTTTTCTGATATAATTAATGTTAGAGATTATAGGGGGGCATATTATCAGATGTGTTCTCAAATTTTGGCTTTAGAACTTTTTGGGATTAAAGATGTTAAGTTTAAAATATTGGAAGATATGCACACTGAAAATAAAGATTTAGATTTAAATACAAAGGCACCAACACAAGTTAAGAAAGTCTTAAATTTCTTATCTCGTGCTTTTGATACGGAAACTCCAGAACTACATACAAGAGCAGGAATAGTATCATTATATCTTTTAGTTTCTACTATAACAAAAGAGTATTCATTAAAAGATAGAGAAAATCTGATTAAAGATTTTGTTATTTATTTTCAAGATAAGTTAAAAGAAACAGGAGAGAAAGAAAATAATCCTGATTTATTAAAATTCTTAAATGCAATAAGCCACTCTTCTGATGGGGCAAACTCAATAAGAACAAGATACGAAATTTTAATGAATTATTTTTTACTTTTTGCTAAGGATTTAGAGCCATTAGACACAAGCAGAGATTTTACAGAAATTGAGAGAATAGCTATTTATAGGAAAAATGAGAGCATTTGTCAGAAATGCAAACAAAAAGTAGAATATGATAATTTTCACGCAGACCATATAAAGCCACATACGAGAGGTGGAAAAACTACTATTGAAAATGGTCAGGTTTTATGTAGTAAATGTAATTTATCTAAAGGAGCGAAGTAATTTGTAAACATTCGCGCCTCACTTTGTCAATCTTTTTCGTTCATAAACTCACTGCAAAAATCTTGTCAAAGTGCTTTCCATGGAGCCTCCTTCTAAATTCCTCCATCGAAAGACGGCGCTCTTAAAATCCTTGCAAATTCACTTCCTCTTTCGCTCCATTCTTCCGCTTAGATTCGTGAAATTGCTTTGGATTTAGATTGGGCTCTTTGAGCCATAAGAAAATATCGCTCACAAAAAAATAAAAAAATCTTACTTCTTCATCCCATAAAAATTAATCCTCGCTTTCAAAATCTCTCGTATCATCTGAACTCAAAAGCTTCTTCTTTAAAATGCGTTTTGCTGATTCCATCCTTTTCTTAATTTAGCCAATTCTTATCTGGCTTATTTCAAAACTCATCCATTATAACTATTGCCCACTGCTCCAATTTAAGCTCAGTCTCATAAACAGCTTTCACTTATTTCTAGGCATTTTCTTCCTGTTTTTTCCTCGATTTTTATTCCCCCCTTCAACGCTTTTCTCATTTTTTATCCTTCAATACCACAGAGTTAGCCATTTAGATTTTTCTATCAAGATACCGCTCACAGAGGTTCCGCTCGTTCGCTGAAAAATGTAAAAGGCACTCTTCTCCGCAGGCTCGGGTATGATAAAAAAATTTATCAAAAAGCTGAAAGGAGGCAGCATCTAAAAATGGAAAACAACAACAGTGAAAATGCCAAACAGATTGAAGTGATTCAAGCTGTCAGGAACTTCAAACCTGAGCTTATCAGAGCCTGCTACGCAGTAGGTCTATGGATTTGGGCTGAGTTTAGACAGAAACTAAGCCAAGAGGAATTATCATTCCTCAAAGAAATTGGCTTTCGATGGAATCGAAATCGAAAAGTTTGGCA
>JGI1356J14229_10001511_pt1 | contig 19231 bp, 27 predicted proteins | sample Subgrocontami58m_FD_14229 | JGI IMG/M metagenome (IMG submission 14229) | reverse complement strand
CCCGCCGGATCGGCCGCAACAATGCCGATTCGATCCGGTTGCGGTTCGAGATCGTCGCCATCGCCGAGGAGCGCGAGCGGGCCAAGCAGTCGGCCGAAGCGGCCAACCGGGCGAAGTCCCAGTTTCTCGCCAACATGAGCCACGAGATCCGCACGCCGATCAACGGAATACTGGGCATGACCGAGCTGGTCCTCGACTCCGCTCTCGCCGCGGAGCCGAGGCGCCAGTTGCGGATCGTGCAGCGCTCGGGCGAGACGCTGCTTGCGATCATCAACGACATCCTTGACTTCTCCAAGATCGAAGCCGGCAAGTTCGAGCTGGAATTCGTCGACTTCGATCTTCGCGACAAGATCGACGGCGTGGTCGAGCTGTTGGGCGAGCGCGTGCGGCGCAAGGGCCTGGAACTGAGCGTCAACGTCGATGCCGACGTGCCCACCCTGTTGCGCGGCGATCCGGTGCGGCTGTGCCAGGTGCTCAACAACCTGATGAGCAACGCCATCAAGTTCACCGACCGCGGCGGAATTGCGATCACGGCTCGGCTCGCCGAGCATCTGCCGGCCGACTCGCCGCGCGGCCCGCGTGTGCGGTTCACGGTCAGCGATACCGGCATCGGCCTGGACCCCGACCAGAAGTCCCGGGTATTTGCCGCCTTCGCGCAGGCGGACGGATCGACCACCCGCAAGTACGGCGGCACGGGACTGGGATTGACCATCTCGAAGCAGTTGGTCGAGCTGCACGGCGGAGAGATGGGGGTCGAGAGCGAGCCCGGCGGCGGATCGAGCTTCTGGTTCACGATGCTTTTCGACCGTGCGAGCGATGCCTCGGAAGTCCTTCGTGCCGCACCGGCACCGGGGCATCGGGGCCTGCGCGGCCACGTGCTGCTGGCCGAGGACAATCTGGTCAATCAGGAAGTCGCCGCCGGCATGTTGAAGGCGTTCGGGCTTGCGGTCACGAGCGCCGAGAACGGCGAGCAGGCGCTGGCCGCGTTCGCTTCTGCCCGCCCCGATCTGATTCTCATGGATTGCCAGATGCCCATTCTCGACGGCTACGAGGCGACGCGGCGGATTCGCGCCCGCGAAGCGGCGGAGGGAATCGAAGCGCGTATCCCGATCGTCGCCCTCACCGCGAACGCCATCTCCGGTGACCGCGAGCGCTGCATCGAGGCGGGCATGGACGACTACCTGCCCAAGCCGTTCCGGCGCAGCGATCTGTTCGCGAGCGTCACACGCTGGATCCCGGCCGGAAATGCCGTCGAGAGCGAGCCGCAGGCATCCCCGGCGCCATTCGCCGAGGAACCGGTCCCCGAGGTGATCGACACCCGGGCGATCGACCTGATCGCGTCGTCGCAGGGGCCCGGCGAGTCGGACCTGCTCGGACGCATCGTCGCGCTGTACCGCAGCAGCGGCGCCGACCAGGTGCGCGAATTGCACACCGCCATACGCGCCGGCGACGCCAGGACGGCCGGACGCGCGGCGCATAGCCTGAAGTCGAGCAGCGCGCAGCTCGGCGCGGGCCGGCTGTCGGCGCGCTGCGCGAGGATCGAGGCGGCGTGCCGGCTCGGGCAGATGCAGGATTGTGCGGAGGACGCGGCTGCCCTCGGAAACGATTTCTTCGCCGCCTGCGACGCCTTGGACGCGGAACTCTCGCGCCGCCGCGCCGGCGCCAGCGTCGCAGCCGGCGGCTGAGGTCGCCGAGGCTCCCGCAAGGGGCATCTCGCCCTGCATCCCACGACGCTGGATCCAGCCCGACAAGTCACGACGCATGCTGCGCAAGATCGTTTCCGGCGGCCAGACCGGCGTGGACCGAGGCGCGCTCGATGCCGCCCTGGAGACCGGTTTTCCCTGCGGCGGCTGGTGCCCGGAGGGAAGGCGCGCCGAGGACGGGCCCATTCCCGTCCGATACCCGGTGACCGAATTGACCGGCGCCGGATACCTTCAGCGGACGCGCCAGAACGTCGTCGATTCGGACGGAACGCTCATCGTGTTCTTCGGAGAGCTGTCGCGCGGTACGCTCGAGACGCTGCGATTCTGCGAACGGCTCGGCAAGCCCTTCCTGCTGGCGGATTGTGCCGCCGCGGATGTCCACGCCATTGCCGCCAATGCGGCGGCGTTCATCCAGGCGCAGGCGATCGCCGTGCTGAATGTGGCCGGCCCCAGGGAAAGCTCACGTCCCGGTGCAGGCGAGTACGCGATGCGGATCGTGCGGTCACTGATCGCAAGCCGGCCGCAGCTTGAATGAATGTCTCCAGCCGTTGCCTGCAAGGCCGAATTGCAGCCCATGTCGCCGACGATCCAGAAATTTCAAGAAGAGTGGGCCCGCCTGGATTCGAACCAGGGACCAAGGGATTATGAGTCACTTTGGGCGAGGTTTCAGAACGTCCAAGCTCGTCCGCGCTCCTCGCCCTCCCCTCCATCTTCAGAGGGAAACAGCGTCCGATAACATCCCACATGTGCCAAAAATGTCTATAATCAGTTCGGGGACTGATACGGGGACTAGACCATGGCACAGCGCGTATTCACCGATCCGTACATCCGGAGCCTGAAGCCCAAGGCGACGCCCTACAAGCGCGCAGAGTACGCCCCCAAGGGGGAAGGCCGGCTGATCGTTCGCGTGCTGCCCAGCGGCGTGCGAGAGTTCTTCTACCGCTACCGGACGAACGCTCAAGACAAGACCCTCGCCCTCGGCCGGTATGATCATCGCGGCCAGAACGGGCGCAGCCTGGCGCAGATCCGGGCCGAGCTCCGTGAGAAACGGGACTTGCAGGCCGAAACGGGGGACGTGAAGGAACATCTTCGCGCCGAGGACCGCCGCAAAGACATCGAGCGCAGGAAAGGCGACCTCGGGCAATTGCTTGAGGGCTACACGGACTCCCTGCGCGCCGCCGGCAAGCCGAGCGCCACGCAAGCCGAGGGGATTTTCCGCCGCCACATCAAGGCGCCGTTCCCTTCCCTCTGGACCACCAAGGCAAGCGACATTGAGCCCGGGGACATTCAGCGCATCCTCGCCCGCATGGTCAAGGCTGGCATCACGCGACAGGTCAACGCGACCCGCGCCTATCTGGGCGCAGCGTTCGCGTACGGCGGCAAGGCGGACCACGACCCCCGCACTGTGGCAACTGACGGCGTGCTGTTTGGCCTGAAGGCGAACCCCGTGGCGCTGGTGCCTGTCATCAAGGAATACGAGCGCACCGGGGAGCGGACCCTTTCCGAGGACGAGCTGCGAGAATTCTGGAAGGAACTTGAATCGCTCCCGCCCGTCCAGAAAGCGGCGCTCCGATTCAATCTCGCTCTTGCCTGCCAGCGCCCGACACAGCTACTCAGGGCGGCATGGCCGGACTTCGACTTCCAGGCCAACACCCTGCTGCTCCGAGATTCCAAGGGCCGCGGCGGGTCGCGGGATCACCTGTTGCCCCTCACGCCCTTTGCCCTGGAGCAGATCGAGGCCCTGCGCGAACTGAATCAGAGCGCCGGCAAGGATGGCATGGGCTCTCCGCCGTTCTCCACTCACGGTACACGGGGGCTCGTGCTTGAAACGCTATCGGTTGCGGTGCGCGAGGTGTCCAAGACGCTCAAGCGCAACCACAAGATTCCCCGCTTCCAGCTTCGGGATCTGCGGCGCACGGCAGAAACGATGTTGCAGAAACTCGGCATCGATAAGGAAGTCCGGGCGCACCTGCTCTCTCACGGCCGCACCAAGGGCGTACAGGGCAAGCACTACGAGCGATACGACTTCCTGCCCGAGAAGCGCGCCGCCTTGGAGAAATGGGCCGATTACCTGGGGCGCATTCTCGACCCGCAGCACAAAGCCAAGGTAGTTCCGATCCGGGCGAGAGCATGAGCGCAAACGAAGGAAACATGGCGTGTGGCGTCCGTGCGGACACCTTCGCAACTCGGAAGGCTGGCGGGGCCGCCTGGGCGCGCGAGTACGTCGAATATCTCAAGCTCGACCCGGAGTGCAAGGACTTGAGGGGCTGGGTTTCCGACGCCGAGGGCCTGCTCTTTGGTGGTAAGGACCACGAGCTGGATGCGTTCTACGACACCCTGCGCGACGCCATCAAAGAGTCTGCCCACCGATTCCCCGCCGACCGACTGACCCGCTACCTCTTCGAGATCGGAACGAGCGTGCTGGCGATCAGGAATCTCGGGCAACAGGCGCTCGACGACGCGGGGGACCAAACCCGCGCCCTCCACCTGGGCATCATGGCGCTGGCCGAGAAGGTCGGCTATCTCTCCGACAAGTGCCTAGAACTGCTCGGCAAGTCGTCCGGCGTGGCCGGCGACTTCGATGCCTGGGCAAACCTGGGCGGCAAGGCCGACCGCCAGCGAATCCTCGAGCGCGGCCAAGAAAGACAGCAGGTAATCCGTGAAGCGAAGGAAATATCCTAAGAAGTGGCCGGCCGCGGAATACGCGCTGCAATATGCAGATAGCTACAACCGCGCCGATTGCATCGTCGACTTGTTCATGGTCGGTCACCCGGACTGGATCAAATTGCTCGGAAAGGCATGGACAGTGTGTGACACGTATCCCAAGGCTATGCGCTCCGTGCTCTTGTGCCTATCCCATCCAGCGGACGCGGCGATGACTGACGACGAGCGCAAACTTCTTGCTGGACTGCCTGATGTGGTCGAGATTTGGCGCGGCTGTTACGACCACAACCGCGACGGGTTTTCATGGGCTACGGATAGGACGGTGGCGGCGCGATTCCCTAAGTTGCATCGCTACTCGCACGAAGGCAAGACGCCGCTACTATTGCGCGGCATGGTACGGAGAGCGGACATTCTCTTCGTCAAGCTGGACCGCGACGAAAGCGAGGTTGTCCCCATACCAGGTACCGTGAGAATCATTGAAGAACTGAGGATCTAATAGCCGCCCCGGACGGCATCCGGGAAGCGGTTGGCGGGACGCGCAAACGCCCCGCCCACCTAACCACGAAGCACCTACATAGGAGATGCAAAACATGGTTACCAGCAGTGTATCAAAGCCCACCACGGACCAGCGGAACCCGTTGATCGACTCCGATCCGTCCGAGACGGCCGAGAACATCCGAAACGCGGTCGCCTTCCTGTCGCTCACGTCCTGCGCGAGCGATCTGACCGAAGAAGCCTTGGACGGCCGGCGCTTACTGCTCGAAGTCGTTGAGCATGCCGCCAAGTCCCTGAGCGAAACCCTGCAAGCGAATGGGGCGAATCATGGCTGAAAAAAGCAAACTGACCAGCAAGAGCAAGACGAAACCCGTTGACGTGAACGAACGCACGCAGGGCTACATCAGGGAACTGACGGCGCTTCAGGCCCACGCGGACGCGCTCGCGCTGGCGGTCGAATCGCACGGCGCCGAAGGCTTCAGGGACAACGAACTGAGCGCGGCCCTGTTCGACATCGAGGAGCGCTTAATGTATGTGCGGGACGGCTTCGCGAGCCTGCCCGTATTCTCCGGGAAGGGGGCGCAGCATGGCTAAGAGAAAGGACAGCACGAAGGCGGCGCGCAAGGTGGGCGATTCTGACGTGCGCGCTTACGTCAAGGTGTTCCACAAACTGATGGCGGAAAAGAATCCAGCCGTCCCGAAAGATTTTGCCGAGGCCGTGGAATCCAGCGTGACCGGGTCCGGTCTCGACGCCGTGAACCGCAGGATAGCGATTGCGTTCCTTTCAAGGCCCTTCAAGGTAATTGCGGAAACAATCCGCAAGGATTCGAGCGCAGCGGAGGCGCTTGCGGCCAGCGTGCTGAGCATCGAACACTCGGCCAAAAAGTACAAAGAACTTGGCGATCTCATGGAGACCGCGGCGATGCGGATTCACTTGGCGCTCTGCCAACGCGAGGATATGCAGGAGATCACCACCTCTGCGAAGGCGAGCACAGCGGGGTAACGTCGATCGTCTGACCCAAGAGGGGCGCCGCTGTCCTAGTCGGGCAAGCGGCACGCTCAGCGGCGACAGGAATCGGACATGCAAGAGGAACGCTACCAGCACAGAGACCGGCACTACGGGATCTGGCACCGTGTCAGGTCGATCGCGCGTTTTCTCGGCGATAGGGACGCGCGATCGTTGACCATGGCCGACCTCGATTCGGTGCTCTTTGCGGAGAGCGATTACCCCACAAAGTGGCCGCTCTGCCTGGTGGAAGTCGCCCGCGATATCGGACAGGAGAAACCCGCGGGCGTGATCCGCAAACTGGCCGAACTCGCCGACGTTCCTGCCTACGTGGCGCTCTACACGCCTGCAACGACCCCGAATCCCGCAAATCCGTCGTGGCCCGACATCGAGCGCTTCCGCGTTCAACGGCTTTGGCCGAAGCCGGAGGCCGCTTGGCGAACGCTCACGCCCGGCGAATGGGCCTCGGCGCTCGTGCGTATCCGGGGCTGGCAGCTTCGACGGTTTGAAGTAAAGGCAGCAGCGAACGATCCGGAGTTTTGAAGAACAAGCCGGCCCTACCGCGACGGCGGGAAAACCGAGACACCCTTGCTCGGCCGGGCTGGCTCCTCCCTTTTGAGGGTGAGCGTGAAGGGGCGCACATGGAATCTACGACGGCCCATCGACAGCAACGCGAGGGCACCTACCTAAGTACGGCGCCTGCGGCCCTGATTCGTCACCACGGGCAAAGCAGCAACGGCAAGGAAATTCTCGGGCGCCTGCTGACGCAAACGAGGAACACGAAGATGGAGAGGGCGTGGACGATCGTCTCGTCGCATATCAACGCTCAAGATCAGAAACGCAGCCATATTGCTAGCCCGAACAATCCTTACCGTCGATTGTGGAGTGAGATCGGAATGCTTCTAATCAAGAGTCGCAGGCCACAGAAGGCGCTCCTGGATCTCGATCGCGATCTCCATGAGATCGAGAAGCTGGCTACGGCATTACGCGACAAGATCATCGATCCCGACCGGACAGGCCAACCTTGGCCTCGCACCGCCGAACCAAAAACAGGCGCACGTTTCGACTATCCGCTCTTGTACGAGTACTTTCCGGCAGAGGTCATGAAACTCAACATGCAGAACATTCCCCTCCCGGACGACGCTTGGGAACAGGCCAATGACATGGGGCGTGCCGATATTGCTCACCGCCTCCTGTGTACTTGGCCAACACTGTCCGAAGTACTCGACGAGTTGCTGGCGAAGATCAAGCAAGAGCGGACGAAGGAAAACGAGCGCAAGCGCCCAGTCAAACGTGACAGGAAGACCGGAGGCGACGCGAGCAACAGGAGGGAGCGCTACTTTGTGGTCGAGCTTGCTCAATACCTTGAGCGGGCGTTTCAGATGAACCGCAAGACAGAGTCTATCCCGGTTACTGCGGCGATCGCCGCCGCCGTGTTCAACCAGAAAGTACTCAACGACTTCGTTCGTCACGCGCTGCGCGGCCGGTAGTCTGCAAACGTCGCCGGCAGGATAGGTAGGCCGTGCCTACTCGGCTATACCATGCCGAGGGCGCGGCCCTCGCGCGCGCAACTCTGCTGAAATTCCTCACCTTTCCCAAGCCGTTCCCACAGGCGCCGCAACCATATCCCCCGGACTATGGTCCTGAAGGGTTGCAGTGCCCAATCAATCGCAATTGCGCGCCCGCTTCTCGAACGCCGCTCGAAATCGCGACATAAGCCCTCCGATTTTTGTGCGGTATGTCGGGATGTGCTTCGTCCAAGACACGGGTCAGCATCCAGAATTACGCAATGCGGTTTGAATGAATCGCATTGGATAATTTCTCACTGTGAGAGGTGCTCGATGGAAACAATGTTGCGGTGCCCCGCTGTTACTGCTGCGATCGGTGATTCGCGTTCCACACTTTATTCTCGGATAGCCGAAGGCTTGTTCGTTCCGCCGGTCCGCATCGGGCGGCGTTCGGTAGCCTGGCCTTCCTCGGAAGTCGAAGCGGTCAATGCCGCCCGGATCGCCGGCAAGTCCGAGGACGAAATCCGCACCCTGGTCGATCGACTTCGCGCCGCCCGCAAGGCCGCATAAGGGGGCGCCATGAACCCGGAAAAGGAAAGCCCGCGATCGACGGGGGTCGGTGGTGCGGGCTTAGGACAAGACATCGAGCGAGCACATCCTACCACAACCGGCAAGCCCGTGAAGTGGAGAAGGATTCTCGCGGAACTCTACGCCGGCAGGAGCTTCAACCGCTTCGAAGCAGAGCACATCGGCGAACACGTCCTGCATACAACGGTCGCCACGCTTCAATCAAAGGGCGTCACGATCCTACGCCACAACGAGAGTGTGCGCGGGTTTCTAGGATGCGAGACAACGGTCCGCCGCTATCAGATCGACCGTCAGCCCGACAACATGGAGCGGGCGCGTGTCCTACTCGGCGACTCCGCCAGCTCCCAGGACGCGAATATAGCCCCCGCGAGCCGCGATCCGGCCGTGGACGTGGGTGAGCACTTCCAGGGGCTCGATCGCGCAAGGGGGCGACCATGAGCGCCCCGACCACTGCGGCCGACGACTTCGCCGACGCCCTGCGTGAGGATCTGAACAAGTTTCACCCGCAGGGAAATGATGCCGGGAAGGAAGGGCGCCGCCAGCTCGGACGGTGGCGCCGTGCGCTGTGTTCGAGCCGCGGGCCGGATTCTACTTGTCGCCTTGTTGGTCTGGTACTTGTCGCCCACATGCTGAACCCAAACAACCCGGCGCCGTCCCAGGAATGCCTCAAGATCGAAACCGGCCTTGGCGTTCGGACAATCGGCGAGACTCTGCGCCGAATGGTGGCCCAGCACTGGCTTGTCGTGATCTCGAAACGCCCCGGCCGCGGTGCCGTTGGCCAGGGTCTTCGATACGCGTGCTCGATACCGCAGAAGGCGCACGGCGTGCGCAGAAGTTCGGCAACTGCTGCCGATCTTTCCAGTATCAGCCGAACCACAAAACCGTCCAGCCTCGGCGCGAAAACGCCTTCTTCCATGCCCAGACAATCGCAAATCGGCATCGTCGGCGATGTGGCGATTCAGAGGGTTTCGCCATGCTGAACCCTATTCGTGAGGCCCGCGTTGCCGAAGTTCTTTCCAGTGCCCCGCAATCGTCCGAAGGCACGCTCAGGCGAGCGTTTTCCGGGTCTGCAAGCCCTCGGGGCGCGATCAAGGCGCAGTGCCTGCTGTGCGTCGGTTTCGACCGAAACGAGGTCAAAAACTGCTCGGGTTACTCGTGCCCGCTGTGGGCCTATCGGCCATACCAGGACGCCGAACGTGCTGTTGGCGACGCTGGCGAACCAGCTCCCGATCGCTCGAGCGGCGGGCGCCCCGAGGCCGCGGAAGCGGGGGCCTGACATGGCGAGCAAACCTGCCCGCGTCAGATCCGAGCAGATATTGTTTCGCTGGCGCGATGCTTTCTTGGGCGAACAAGGCCCACGGTCGCCAACGACCCGGTACGTCCTGTTGATGTTGAGCCTGCACATGGCGATGGACGGCAGCAAGTGTTTCCCTTCCATGAAGCACATCGCGAGCAGATCGGGACTCAGCGAAAAGGCGGTGAAGGAACACATGGCCCGCGCCGAGGCCGAAGGCTGGATCTGCCGGAGCGAATTCAAGACCGAGGGCCGTGATTGGCGCCACTACGTGTACGGAATCAGATTCCCAATCGCGGCCCCTGAGCTGGTAACTGACGGTGACGACCTCGCCCCTCCACAAGCTGGTAACCCTGGTTCCGAAGGTGGGCACCCTGGTTCCGAAGGTGGGCACCCACGGTTACCTGAACTCATCAATAAACTCCGCACGGACTCATTTGCTTGTAGGGAGGAATCCCTGCTGGTGCCACAGGGTAAAGGATGCGCGCTCCCCGAAACGCCCCCCCAGCTACGTGCGCGTCCCGCGTCCCGTATCCGTTCGCCTTCGCGCCACCGGAGAAGTCTCTTTCCTACAGGCGTTCATCCGATCGCTGCGTTGGTCGGTGCCGTCCCCGCGGAGGCCATGCCATGACCCCGCAATCCCTGATCCGGTTCCCCACTGGGTTCGCCATCGGGTTCCCTGCCGGCGGGTGCGGCGCCTCGCGCCTGCCCAGCTCGAACAACGCGCCTGCCGTGCAACTGCGTGCGATTGCGCCCGGTTTCCAGGAACCGAACCAGACGGAGATCACCATGACCGACACGAACCCCGCAGTCCCCGAGACACCCGAAGGAGAGTTTGCCATCCGCGGCGGGCTCGAGCTCGATCCGGTCTTGAGAAGCATATACCTGAAGCACTGCGCCAAACCCGCGCAACCAGAGCGCCCGCAACCAGCACCAACATCTCCCCCGCTTTCCAACCTCACGAGGATCTGACCATGGCAGGACCCACACAAACTGTACTCGGCCGGTGCCGGAACGTCCCGGCGACCTTCACGCGACCCGCGAACGCCACGCAATACGCCGCTGGTGAAGTGATGGGCGACGCCAGCGTGATGACGTTCAATCGCGTTGCCAGCGAGAATCTTGCAAGCTCAGTGATCCAGCACGCCATCTGCATCGACTCCGCCAGCGAAACGGTCAAGCCGGACCTGGAGCTGTGGCTGTTCGATACGACGGTCACGGCCGACGCCGACAATGCCGCCTTCACGCCGACCGACGCTGAAATGCTGACCCTGATTGACGTGATCGAATTTCCATCTTCGGCGTGGAAGGTGGGCACCGCGGGCGGAAACAGCGTGAACGTTCAGCGCAACCTCGGTATCCCGGTGAAGCCGAACGGGACGGAAATCTACGGCGTCATGGTGGTGAGGAATACCTACACGCCCGTTTCAGGCGAGCAGATCAAGGTCATCTTGAGGGTCGTCGACTAATGGCCTGGCACATAGGACCGCGCAAGCAGCGCGGATACATCGGCGCAGCGGGTGCGCTGCGTTACTTGAACAACCGCATCGGAGACTTGGACGCATTGCGCCGCCTGCTCGCTGGCGGCGATACGCTCGCATGGCATCAGCCCGGCGTCGGTGTAACTGGAACCCTGGCCGCAACCGCCTGGGAAACGCAACTCGGCGGTTTTGGACCGCTCCTTGAAACAGGCGGTAGCGGGCCAATCAATCTTCCGTTCACGGGGACTAAATATGCCTACCTGCCGGGCGTCGCAGGAAACCACTTCAGCACCCCGGACTCCGCCGCGAACAGCATTACCGGCGACATTGACATCCGTATCTATATGGCCGCCGACAACTGGAAGACGCCGGCCGCGGATAGCCAGAAAGTCGCAACCAAAGCCAACGCTGCCCCGAATATTTCCTGGCTGTGTTACATCAACTCGAACCTAGGCGCCGGGAAACCATTGTTTGGGTGGTCCGCTGATGGGACCAACTTCGTTGACTCCGGTCCGATTGAATGCTCCGCCGCAGTCACCTTCACCGCAGGCCAAGCCGCCACGATGCGCTATACGCTCGACGTGGACAACGGGGCGGGTGGGTACGATCTGAAATTCTGGACCTCAACAGACTACAACCCGGATACCGGCGTGGGCACCTGGACCCAATTAGGGACGACCGTTACAGGAGCCTCCGCGACCAGCATTGCCAATACCAACGCGCCGGTTCAGATCAGTTCATACAACGGCGCGGCGGGGGATGAGCCTTACGCCGGCAAGGTATATCGGGTTCAAGTCTACGATGGCATCGGCGGCACGCTCGTCAACGACCTTAACCCGGCGCTTTCCGCAGAAACCATGACCAATGGAGCGACGTTCACGGCGGATACGGGCGAAGTCTGGACTCTCAACTCGACCGGAGCGACGCCCGCGCAGATCGTCGCCAGTCCCAGCATGATGTTCAACGGCACCACACATACGCTGCTGGTAGCAGCAAGCGTTCAGGCGCAGCCTTTTACGTGGTACTTCACGGGCACGCAAATTACTTGGACTTCGCTTGCGACAATTATTGGCGACAGGTTGAATGACTTGGGTGTATTGCAGCAAGGGGGGTCACCAAATATTGGCCTTGGCAACACTGCGAACCAGCCGACCTCGCAGGGTATTGCTCTCGGTACAAAATTCGTCGCCTGTGCGGTGTGGAATGGTGCTTCTTCCTCGGTGCGGTTGAACATGGGCGCAGCCACGATAGGCAACCCTGGCGCCGCAGCAATGGCTAGGTTTTCCGTAGCGGCGAGGGCCGGGAATATCTCGGGCAACATCCAGGTCAATGAAATCATCCTGCGCGCCGGGGCAGATAGTCCGGCGACGCAGTTCGACATCATCCGGCGCGAAATGGCACTCCACAAGATACCGGCGTGAGGGACCGACTCAGATAGTCGAAGCGATGCGATGAAGCTTAGAGGAGCGCGCATGGATGATGATCTGTTTGGGCTGGTCAAGGATGTGGGCGCGGAAGTTGTCTTTACGAAAATGAGCGTTCAGCAGCTTGATCTACAAGCCGAGGCGCTGGTGTCCCGGTATTCCAACCTTGACCCTGCGTTGAGAGAGGATTTGACCGCGCATCGTGAGGCTGTGTTACTGCTGCGCGGGATGTTCGAGAAATACGCGGAGCGCTGGGCGCAGCATGGTCTGGAAGTGAAGGCCCCGGACGGAATGGCGCACGACTTCAACAAGGTAACTCATTAGGAGCCTGACATGGGCAGTTTCATGGATTTCGTTGCCGGGGCCGGGGCCGGTGCCGGCGGGGCGCTCGAGAATGTCGGCGAGCAGATGGGCAGGAAGGCCGCAGAGCTTGACCTCATTCAAGTCCGCAAGGAAGCCGAAATGGATCGTGATCGCGCGTTGAGCGCTCTACGCACGGGTGAGCAGACGCATCAGGCGCAGACGAACCTCGAATACGGCCCGAAGCAGAGACTCGCCGAGCAGAAGGCCCTTGCGCCGGGAGTGCTCGAAGAAGCGCAAGGGAAAAGCGACATTGCGGTGGAAGAGGCCAGGCGGAAGCCGCGGACGATTGCGGCGGGCGCAACCGAGAAGATAGGAGATCAGACCTACACGGCACCGGAGAAGCCACCTCCGCCCGAACAGCTCGACTATTACCGCGCATTGGCGAACCGCTGGAACGCCGAGGCCGATCTAATCCGTTCCGGCGGAAAGGACAAGACCGCGGCGCCAAGTCTCAAAGTCGACAAGGATGCTGACGGCAACACCTACATGGTGGACGAGCATTCCGGCGCGATTGGCGTAATTCGCCCGGGCGCCCCGGCAGTGCCGCCACAATCGCATTGGTTCTCGCCTGATGAACCCGGGAAACCGGCAGGAGCGCCGGCTGTCGACTGGACTCTGCACGGACAACCATTGCCGGGCGGACTGCCGTCCCTCTATCCCGCGCTACGGTCTCGTATGGGAGGCGGTGAGGCGCAACAGCTTGCGCCTGTCACACCGCCGCAAGCAGCCATTGACGCATTGCGAAAGGACCCCACCCTAGCAGAACAATTCAGGCAGAAGTACAACGCGGACCCGAGTCGCTACCTGCCCCAATCTGCACAAGACCCGCTCGGACTTCGCGGGTCCGGTGCGTCGGCACCGGGATTCACGGTCTACCCGGCCGACATCGAGGCCGCGCAGAAAGATCCCGCCGCTTACGAGCGATTGGCCGAGATCGTCGGCGGCAAGCAGACCCTCGACAACATCATTGCGGACTACGCGACGAATCCTGATCGGCCTCAGACTGCGCCAAGACCGTTCATGGAAAGGGCGAAGCAATCGACATCTGCGCCGCAAAGCTCCACCACAGGCACAGCATCTTTCGCGGACCGCCAGAGTGCGCTAATGGCAAGGCTCAGGGCGATCGATACTGACCCTGAATTGCAAGCGCTCATGGAACAGCATCGCAGGTATCTGCGTGCCGGCAAGGCGGTCGAAGCCAACAACGCACTGGCGCGGTACAACGATCTCGTTGAGGAGAAGTACCCGAAACCGCAGTTTTGAGGGAAAGACGGTAATCATGCGACGACTCGTTGAATCCTGGATCGAGGCCGAGAAGGAATACCACGGCCTCACCCTTGGCGAAGCGATCGAGCGACTGAACGAGGATCTTGGGATGCGGATTAACTATTCGAGGGTGGCCGAATGGAAGCGGGGCCGCTACGTCCCGAACCCCACCGCGCTCTCGTGGATCTTGTCCCGCACCCTCCCCTGGGTGGTGCAGAAGATGGGGCTCGACCCTGCCCCCGAGGCGCTTGACCGGATGGCCGAACTTCTATGGGTGCGGGAGATCAAGAACGGAAAGCGGATACGGTACTGGCTCTAGGCGCATGCCGTGCGTCGAGAGGCCCGCGGTTGCGGTAGAGCGCACATCATGTATAGGGGCGGCATGCTTTCAATTTCGGAATTGGAGGATTCAAATAGCCAGGGGTAGATCCGGTGGACGCCCACGCTGCGAGCATTGCCCGTCGATCGACGTGCGCGACTGGCGCCAGAGAAGATTCCTCGAGCCATCGGACGGCTTCCACGTACTGATCTGGTCCCGCGACGGCCGATCCCTCTGCAACGTCATCGCCAGCGTGGCCGCCGATCGTATCGTGCTCGAATACGCCCCGGAATCGGGACGGCACCGCGTCGAGCGGGTTGATCTGGTGCGAACGCCATGCCACTACGGCGGGACGCGGGCCTGGTTCCAGTGCCCGAGGTGTTCCATGCGGGCCGGGAAGCTGTTCCTGCGCCAAGGCCGGTTCCTCTGCCGGCGGTGTCACGGCCTGGGCTACAAGAGCCAGCTCACGGCCCGAGTCGATCGGCCGCGCCTGATCGCGCAGCGTATCCGCCGCCAACTCGGAGGGGATCCGAACCTTGCGATACCGTTCCCGCCGAAGCCCGAGGGGATGCCGTGGCGCACCTACGAGCGGCTGCGCGCGAAGGGTCTACGCCACGAATGGCTCGCCATCGCCAATCTGGCAGCGTGGCTTGAGCGGTCCGGGGCGAGGGGCTGACACTTGGCGCACGCCGTGTATGTTGAGAGATGTTAAGGTTCGGCTGTTGAAAGATGTTGAGGTTCGCGCGAACCCTGAAAGCCCGTGAGGATGCCGCGGAACGCGGTCGCTCGGATGTCGGGAGAAGTCGTGGTCTTGAGCTTTGGCGCATGGCGTACACCGTGATAAACCGTGACATTGGCGGAATTTTCCGCACAGTACGCGCGCGCACGCGCGCGAGGGGCAGGCCGGCGGGTTCGCCCGCTAACAGACAAAGAACACGCAAAAGTGGCGGGGCACACCTTCTGGGCCAAGCCAAGTCGCCACCCCTGGCGAGCGGCCGAAAACAGAAGAACGACGGCGTTCAAGACACCTCATGATCGGTCGAAAGCCCGTACTTCGCTTCAACCTTACGTCTTACGTCTACTAGCGCATCCTCGCGCTTCTTTATTGCTGCTTGGTACTGCGCGGAATTCTTTTGCTTGTCGGTTATGTGCCCTACGTGAAATAGTGCGGCGAAGAAGCCAATGATTGCCCCCAAGATGACCGTACCCATGTCGGTGGCTTTCGGCAAAACTACCGCGATCAGAAACATCGCCGCAAGCGCCCAGCCGATCCAATAAGGGGCGAGCGCTGGCTCCGGAAAGTCTCTCTGCAAGAGTTGCGCGATGCGTGTACTTAGAGCGCCCTGTATCGAGTTGATCTCGGCTTCGGCTTGTCTTCTGGCTTCCTTCTTGTGGGCTCGCTCGCGAGCGACCAATAGCGCCGCTTCGCGTTCCGCCTGCTTATAGGTTTCGGCAATTTCGCGGCCCGCGACCACCTCTTTAATCACTGCTACAGCTTCCTCAGTAGAACATCGAAACCATTCCTTTCCTTCGGACCAATCCGACAATAACTTATGAGCCCTCTGCTCAACGTCGCGCGGTTCGTACACCAACATTTCATAGTCGACACAATACGGGTGAGGTGACCCGGTGTGATTTAGCTCGGAGGCTCGCAATTCTGGGTCTTTCATTGAATACCCGACCTTAACCAGACCCGGCATTGCTTTATTGAAAATCACATAGACCCAACCCTTTACGGCGGGCCTGCCTTGTATTGGCTGTGGGACGCCGCCTTGACTGATCTCTCGAGCTTCCTGGCTGAGGACCGCGGTTTGGGGTTCTGGATGCGCCGTTTCGGCGGTTGATGGAGGCTCGCATGCCGCATCTGCCGAAGCTGCGGTTCGCGAAGTTGGGGCGACCTCGCCTATAACGTGGGATGTTGAAGTTGATTCTGTCGGCGTCAGTTCTGGAGGTTGGAGGTACTCAGAGGGCTTGAGGAACCTATATTCGCGCTCCTTGTGCCGTTCCGTTGCGATCTGCCGTTCTGCGCGCCGCTGTTCCAAGTAGGCAATGGCCTCCTGAAACGCATCGGCTCTTTCCTTGGATCTCATGGCGCCTTCCCTCAGGATGTTTCGTCATCCATTCGCCAAGCGACTTTCTGGGAATGCTACGCCTTTCCTCAATCTACATCTCTCATTGGCATGGCAGCACGCGACAGAACGTGGTCCCGAAGGCAACCTTTCGTTTGAGGGTAGCGCGGATGATTGCCGTTCCGGAAAGGCGCCGATTCAAAGAAAGTGAGTGTCCTTCCGGCAGTGGCGAACCTCGCTTGGTAGTCTAGGAGCGGACAAGTGCTTGTCCTCCAAGACGCAGCCGGGCGAATTGCGATGGAAATGAATGCCACGGGGCATCCCTCGTCTGTCGGATTTTCGTCAATCCTCCAGAAATGCCGGGCGGTTGCCGTCGATATCGTGATTGAAGTTTATGTACTCAGACCCTATACTGGCCTTGGCGGGTAAATCCTAGAACAACCGCGACGCCGGAAACGGTATCGTAAGCGCGCTGTAAGCGCGTCGGCTCTAGGGGCCGCCACCGATTACAATGGCTTCCTTCGGGAAGCCATTTTTTATGGATTCGGTAATAATTTTTTTGGACGAGAGCGGTGATTTGGGCTGGAAATTTGATGCCCCGTATCGCCAGGGCGGGTCCAGCCGGTACCTGACGATTGGCGCTTTAGTTGTGCCAAGCGAGAAGAAGCACTTGCCCAAACGGGTAGTGGCAGGTCTACACGACAAGTTCAACTGGAAGACGGCTAAAGAAAAAAAATGGGTTGACTTGCCTGACCCTGCTCGAGAGCACTTCGCCGCTGCCGCACGGAAATTGGTAACCGATCATTCTGATATCTCTCATTACACGATAACGGCGACGAAGGAGAATGTTCTGCCACATATTCGGGCCGACGCGAATAAGCTATACAACTACATGATTCGACTGCTCCTGCTTGATGAGATGGCGAAGCATGCGCGAGTGACATTAGTGCCCGATCCACGAAGCATAAAGGTCGAAAGCGGAAATAGTCTTCACGATTATTTGCAAACTGAGTTGTGGTTCACAAAAAACGCGGCGACCACCCTACACACCCGTCCAACTGACAGTAAGACCTCACTCGGTCTTCAATATGTTGATTGGCTGGCAGGTGTCGTCCAGTCTCATTTTGAGGACCGCGCTTCGAAGCCTTTGAGGCTTTTTGCTGGAAAAATCAAGACCCGCACCCTGTTTGCTTGATCTTGGAGGTGCCTCCAGCGAGCATCCGGCCAACAAGGCAAGCGCGGCAAACGCGGTGAAAAACGCAATCCCGCTCACGAGTCCTCGCGACATCGCGAGAATAATCGCCATGAAAGCCCCGGCGAGCCAAAACTGCTTCACCGCCGCCCGCAAGATATCGAAGACGGTCTTCGACACTTGCTATCATTTTCCTCCGGCCGGCTCATCGTGCGGTGCCCCAGCTTACCAAAATCGCGATCGAGCGCCTGGCGCCAATAGCGAGCGGGAGAGGGTGTCTTGGGAGCGGCGACGAGAAGCCTATTGCTGCGGGGGCGGAAGGGCTCCAGGCGGTTGTGGAGCTGGAGGCGCTGAAGCAGCTGCTTGATTGACAAAATTCTTCAACGCATCCTCGTCCAGCAGAATGATTTTGTCCTTGGTCATGAAAAGGCTGAGTTGGAAAGTCCTGAGAAAGTCCATGCCGAGCAGCACGTCGCTCGATGCCCAGTTGAGCATGGCGATCCCCTGTTTGGTGATCTGCCCGACCGTCATCTTGGCCAAAGCGGTCAAGCAGGTCGCCGTGCTTCCATCCGCGAGGACGGCGCTGGTCGTACCGTATAGAGGCAAGCCAAGCGAAAAGGCCCGGACAATAGGCAACGCGAGAAAACCAGTGAATCCGGTATCGATTATCCCTTCGAAATCGATGCCCGGCAGAACCTGGAAGACCCCGGCCAGTTTAAAGGAGAGGCAGGGATTCCCTAGCTTGTCAAAATGCCCAGTTGCTATCAGCATGGGAAGCGAAGGTCACCCGAAAGGCCCCAGCGGATCCGATTTTGATCAGGTGGAAAAGGCCACTGGGGGCATCGGTTCTCGCTTTTTCGAGAGCCTGCTCCGGAAACTCGCCCACATAGGCTTTTTCGGATAGAACATCGATCGCGACGAAGTGGCCAGAGTATTGGCGCTCGAAGTTTTCTTTGTATTGTGTCAAGTAAATGCGTTCGCCAGCCTCCGCGATCTCTTGCGGTTTCGTGAACGATTTAATGTCGGTTGCCATGGCATCCTCGATGTTGGGACGTACTGCTATCACATCACCGAATGGTTTCAGCTCAAGCATTGAAGAGGCCCCGTTTTGTCATGAAATTCCCACGCCGAAACTGCGGGTGAACGGGGTCGGCTATCCCGGCTTGTGGCGAATACCAACGGTAATATCACCCAAAGCGCAGACGTCTGCACTCAAGGCGAACAATTGCATGGATTGTGTCAAGCTGACTTGACCGTTGTCAATTGCTATGTCGATAAGGGATTGATTTTTCGGCGCGGAATGCGCGCGGAAATCGGCTAGGGCGCCCTGTGGAAAGCTCAACAAAGGGCGTAGCTCCCCCGCGCAGGCTCACCTTTCCGACCGCTTTGGGGGATCGGTCCTATGGGGTGCCGAGACTAATACGGGGACTTATTCGGGGACTACCGCAAGAGATGTTAGCGATTACTATCGCATAATCGTCCTAAATAAGAGTGGGCCCGCCTGGATTCGAACCAGGGACCAAGGGATTATGAGTCCCCTGCTCTAACCGGCTGAGCTACAGGCCCTCGGGAATCGTTGCGAGGGCGATACGACCACCCTCACTCTAGCCCTCTCCCTGAGGGAGAGGGAATTCGTATTGTTGCCCTCTCCCAGGGAGAGAGGGGATTCTTCATTGATTGTCGAGGAAGCTCTTCAAGCGCTCCGAACGCGAGGGGTGGCGCAGCTTCCTGAGCGCCTTGGCCTCGATCTGGCGGATACGCTCGCGCGTGACGTCGAACTGCTTGCCGACCTCCTCGAGCGTGTGGTCGGTGTTCATCTCGATGCCGAAGCGCATGCGCAGCACCTTGGCCTCGCGCGG
>JGI1356J14229_10001493_pt1 | contig 19379 bp, 9 predicted proteins | sample Subgrocontami58m_FD_14229 | JGI IMG/M metagenome (IMG submission 14229) | reverse complement strand
CCGCCGGGCCGGCTCGCGCCGTAGAGAATCGAGTTGGGCCCGCGGCTGACGTCCGCGCGCTCGATGTTGAAGCGGTCCGACGCGAGGATGCCGCGGCTCTGGATCATGTTGGGCAGGTAGTCGCGCGTGATGATGGACTCGGTGAAGCCGCGAATCGTGGCGCGGATATCGAACGCCTGGCCGAGCCCGCCCGCCTGGTCCGTGCGCTCGCTGTCGGCGCTGATGGCGAACTTGAACATGTCGCCCACGTTCTCGGCGCCGATGTCGTCGAGAAATTCCTTCGTGAGCACCGAGATGGCCGCCGGCGTTTGGAAGAGGCTCGCGTTCATGCGCGTGCCCGAGAGCGTGTTGGCCGCGCGGTAGCCCTCGTCGCCCGCAGTCGAGACCAGGAAGGGCGAAAGCTGGACGGTGTCGTCCGAGGAGGACTTGGACGATGTGGCGCCGGCCGGCGGGTCCGCGCCGGGCATGGGCCGGGCCAGCAGGCAGGCGCAGCCGAACGTGATGAGGAAAAGCGGGCTGGAGCGTCGGGGCGTGGGCAGGGCAGGGGGAAGACGGGACATGGGGTAACGCGGCACGACCCTCCGGTGGGGTGAAGCTCGGCCGGGCCGCGATCGATGCTTCGCGCGATCGGGGGTGAAACACAACGGGAAATGCCGGTGAAGCTGAGCAGCTTTCTTCGAATCCGGCCGGCGGATTTCGACCGGACGCCGACCTCGTCACTACATGCCCAGATGTTTCTTCGTAAATGCGATCGCCGCCTGGTGCGCCGCCTCGATTTGGTTCGGGTCGGCGCCGCCGAAGCCGTGCTCGCCGCCTTGCAGCGTGATGAACTCGTGGGGCACGCCGTGTTTATTCAGCTCGGCCGCCATCATCACCGACTGTTCGTAGGGCACGTCGGTGTCCGCGGTGCCGTGCAGCAGCATCGTGGGTGGAAATTGCGCGGAAACATTCTTGATCGGCATGAACGGATTGAACTTCTCCGCCTCCCGCCGGGGATCCCAGCCGGAGACTTCGCGCGGCCAGCTTCCCTGCCGGCGGCTGAACTGGTAGAACGCGCCGCCGTTGCGTTTCCGGTCGCTGGCATTGGCGAGCGGCGGGCCGGATACCTCGGCGCGCACCTCGGCCTCGGACATTTGAATCGTGCGATGCCGCGCATGCGGACTGGGCTGGGAATACCAGTCGCCGATCAAGTCGCCATAGCCGTAAAACGAGACCAGCACCTGCGGACGCGGCTGCACGCGAAAACCCGTGGTCAGCGTCAGGTAACCGCCGGCCGATCCGCCCCAAACCCCGATCCGTTTGGGATCGGCCTGGAACAATTCCGGTCCGCGGGCGCGGATCCATTTGAAGACGTCCTCGATGTCTTCAATGATCGCGGGCAGCTTCGTCTCAGGCGCGAGGCGGTAATCGATCGACACAACCACCGCGCCGTCGTCGACGAGTTGCTGAAGGTAGCGGTCGATCCGGTTGCGTGAGCCCATGATGAGGGCGCCGCCGTGGATCCAGACGACCACCGGCCGGACCTCGCGGTCGTCGAGTCGGTGCACGTCGGCCTTGATTTCGAGGCCGCCGACTCGCTTGTAGGTATGGGTGGAACGGCGAATCGGCCTTGGACGATACGCGTTCACGCCGAATTGCAGGAGTGGCGTGCCGGCTTCGTGGGCGCCGATGTCGGGCGCCTTGCCCGTGAAACCGTCGTTGAAATTCGGCAGCACCTCGCCGGCGTCGAACCCGGGCGAGGTCGGCGCGAGCGCATACTTCCCGCCGTCGCCGCTCGCGGCGCCGTTGCCCGGCAGGTATTGCGGTGTGCCCTGGATCATGTGCGGACCGAACCGATTGGTCGGGCCGAAGAGCCGGGGCGGACCGCCATTCGTGAGATCGTAATCGATGTCGTTGTCGCGGGTCGCGGGATGGCCCGACGAATAAGCCGTGCGATCCGCGCGATGGAGATGCCAGAGGTTGTTGCGGCTGACGACGTCGACCATCGGCCGTTCGCTCGTGCCCCCCGAGAGTCCGCCGCCGGCACCCTGCGTGCGCGTCGACCCGGGAGGTGACGGTGGCTGGAGCAGGGTGTTGTGGAAGAAGTAGCGCCGCCCGCCGCCGAACCGCGGGTAGTTGTCACCCAGCTTGGCGAACGGCCCGTGTTCGACCGTGTCGTTCGGCGCCTCGGACTTCGCGCTGAGGTCGTAGACGTTCCGGAAAATGTAGATCGGCCCAATCGACGTCGCCGCAGTCGCGACGCCGGTGTAGCAGCGCGTGATGTAGTTGCCCCAGATGCGCACGTTGCAGTTGCCGCCCTCCGCCTCGATCCCGTCGTCCCACGCGTGGCTCAGCCGGTTGCCGTAGATGTCGCTGTCGCGATTGGGAAATCCACGGAAACTGAAGTTGTTGTCGCCGGCGACGACGTCGTTGAACATGTGGTCCAGGTCGCCGCCGATTTCGTTGTAGCGGATGACGAGGTGGCCGGCGGTATCGATGAGATAGATGCCTTCCGGCCCGCGGGGATGGAACGTATTGTATTTCTCGCGACGCTCGGACCAGTTGTTCGTATCAGTGCGCGGATCGTGAATCCGATTTCGCTGGATGATGACGCGTTCGACCGTCTTCGAATTCGAGTAGATGCCCGCGTCGCCGTACATGCCCCAGAGTTCCGAGCCTTTCCCGCCGGCACCGGCATCGCTGTCGATTCGGCCCCAGCCGGAGATGTCGCACTCCTCGATCACGATGTCGTGCGAGCCATCCTCGAGCCGGATGCCGTCGCGGCCCGCATGCTTCAGCGTGAGTCCGCGGAGGATGACGTACGCGGCCTTGACCTGGATGTCGTACGGCTGCGCACCGGCGACGTCGATCGCCGCGCGGGCGCCGGCGGCGCCGGTGTACAGCACATAGCCGCCGGGCGAACCGGACTCGGTGATGACGAGCGTATCTTTCGACGTCGCGGGTAGCGTGACGGTTTTCGCGATGGGGAACGATTCGCTCCACGTCGTCGCGGTGAGCGTTGCGCGTTTGTCCGTGCCGCGGAGACTGAGCTCGACCTCGTACCGTGTGCCGGGTTCGAGGCTGACGAGGCTGCCGCGATATTCGTTGGCCGGCCGTTCCGCATCGGTGCCAGCGCCCACGCCGCTGCGGCCGTCGAACCACAGCGGATAACCCGCGCGCCACTCGCTCGTGCCGGCGCGACGATAGCGCACCTCGCACGGCATCGTCGCCGAGCCGCCGCTGTCGCTCCAGTAGAGCCCGAGCGAGTGAAAGGTCGGCACGGCCTGCACGGCAGCGCCGGCGGGCGGAGCGTGCCGTAGCGCGGCGGCGACGAAGAGGACAATGCAGATCAGCTTCGAACGGTTCACGGCGGGAGAGTCTCTCATCACTCGCGGGCGCGAGTGGCGAGTTCTTCGTAGAACCCGAGCGCCCGCTCGTAGTCGGCGAGGAAGCCGTCCGGGACGACACCGCGGCTGCGCGCGATTTCTTCCTTCACCCGGGTTACGAGCCACTCGGCTTCGACGCGCCGCGGCCGCAGCGGCTGGCCCGGGACGGTGAAGTACCATGGCGCGGAGTGGGCGAAACGAAAACGCCCGGCCGGGCGTGGCTCGAAGCAGCGCCACGCCAGCCAGGAGGTGCCGCGCGGCTGGAAACGCGTGGTGACCACGCTGGTGAAGGCAGCGGCGTCGCGCTTGTTTTCCGGAGTGAAACGCTGCGCGACTTCGCCGTTGACGATCAGCTCGATGCTCTCGAGTGGCTGCTCGCTGCGAACGTCGCATTGGAGCACCGATTCCGCCCTGGCGTCGGCAAACGTCGTCCCGGGCCATCGACCGCCGGCTTGCGCCCGCAGCATTGGGCCGGTGGTGACAAAGCTCCGGCCCGCGGCGAGCCCGCGAATCCACGCGTCATAGTCGAATGGCCCATCGAGCTGCACATACACGCGGCTGAATCCGAGCGGCACGGGATGAACGCCGCTGGCGGTGCCGGCGGTGGGTGCGATCCGCAGGCCGCAGTTGAGCAGCGCATAGTAGCTCTGCAATCCGTAGTGCACCCAATCGCGCTCGTTGTCGGTGCCGCTGCCGGAGAGCTTCATCCACGCGGGCGCCGGCACCGCCCAGTTTTTCAATGCATACTCCGCCTGCCACAGGTGGTTGTTCGCGAGCTCGATCAAGTCGGGCTTCAGAATCGGCGCCATCGCGATCGTCCACTCCCAGTTGTGCTTCTCGAGATCGAGCAGGGCCTCCTCGGCCCGCGCCTGCGCGATCACCTCGGCGAGGGGGAACAGCGGTCGCTCGAAACGCGTGCGGTGGTTCAGCACGAAGAATGCGCCGAGCCGGTGCGGCCGGTTCGCCACGCGAAAGATCTCGAACTCCGTGTTCCGCGGATACCAGACGTGCATCGGATCGACGACGACCACCGCGGGCGGGAAGTGGCCGCCCGTGCTTCGCGGATCGGCGACGGCGGTGATATGCGAATCCGTGGTCCAGTCGAGCAGCGGCAGTGCGACGTTCAGATCCTCGGCGAGAAGCAGAGTTGCCATTTCGACTGGCGTGCGATGCACGTGCGTGTCGCCGGAAAACCAGCCCGCCTTTGCCATGTCGACCCAGCGGAGCAACCGGAAGGAAATCCGCGGTCGCCCCGCGATGACCTCCACCTCGCGCGTCTCCGCCACGTACTCCGGGCCGCGCGCCACGGTGAACACATACCGCCCGGGGGGCAGCTCGACCCGGAACGGATCCGCCGAGAGCGTCGTGTGCATCTCGACAGACGTCGTGTTCGCACGCTGGCGCTCGTAGCGGAGCGCGGAGCCGGCGGTGGCGGCCGATTGCGCGAAATACCATGTGCCGTCCGCTCCCCGAATCTGCAGCCGCGCCGGCATCGACCGGTTCGTCGCGGCGTCGAGGATTTCCCCCTCGACGGTGACGGCACCCGCGGAGGAAAGCGCGACCGACAGCGGGAGAAGCAGTCTGGCCAGGATGGTTCCCGTCATGGGTTCACGTCGCATCGATTTGCTGCGCCACCCGATGGCCCGAGGTGGTGGCGGCATCCATGCCCCAGCCGAGGTGGTCATAGGCGGCGCCGACAAAGTGAACCCGTCCCACCGGCCGGATTAGTTCGGGCCACATTCGCGCGAGTTCACCGAAGGGAAACGGTCGCCGCTCGCAGCCCACGCACGTCGGCTCCTCCTTCCACCACTGGTGAACGATGCTCTGTTCAATCACCGGCTTGTTCCGGCCGGGGTAGAATTCGTGGAAGGCGGTGGTGGTTTCCTCCGGTGCCTGCACCGACTTGCCGTAGCCCATCAACAGTCTCCGCTCACCCGGCACTTCCTGCGCGGTTTCCCACGTGCTCGTCATCCGCGGATCGCCCGACTCGAGATTGATGCTCGGCACCGTGTCGCCTTTCCAGAACGCGCCGCGGGTTTGCAGGAGCACCCGCGAATAGAAATCCATCGTGGTGTTCGCGATCGCATGCGCTTTGGCCGCGGGCCACGGCGGCGTCATCGTGAGCCCGGCGAGCGCGAGCGGCGACACGGCCAGCACCAGATGGTCGGCGCGCAGTTCCCGCGGCTGGTCGGAGCGGTTGAAACGCACCTTCACGCCCGACTCCCCGTATTCGATCGCGGTGACCGGGCAGTGGCGATGGATCCGATCGCCGAGCTTTGCGGCAAATGCATCGGTGATGACCTGGTTGCCACCCTCGAGATGAAACACATCGCGCGGAAACGCGGGTATGCCGCGCGTTTTCAGGATGGCCGCATGCCAGATGCGGGACAAGGCCGACACGTCGGTGGGCGCGGGCGGATTCACCGCGGCGCGCCGGGTGGCGCCGCTGCCGGAGAACCGCCGCGCGGCCTCCGAGGCGCCGTCCTGCTCGAGCAGGTCCCCGACGAGGACGCGGTCAAGGTGATCGAGCCCGACGCCGAACGGGTTTCCCTCCTCGATGATCCTGGCGGCGTAGGGCGCAAGGTAGAGCGAGCGCAGCTCGCCCCAGCCGTGGCGCACGACGTGATCGATTTCCGTGCGATTGAATCCGAACCGCGCGAGTACGGTCGGATCGACGAGCTGCTCTTCGGTGTACCACTGGCCGTTGATTCGCCGATACATGTTTCGCCGGCGATCCCAAGGCAGCGCGGTGAGGCCGAATTTCTCGATGTAGCGCCAAAAATGCGCGTAGCCCGGCCGCGTGATCTGCTCGGCGCCGACGTCGGCATACAATCCGTCCGGCAGCGGCGCGCGGATGGTTTTCACATGGCCGCCGGTGCGGCGCGAGGCCTCGAGCAGGATGACTTCGTGGCCGCGCTCCATCAGCTCGTAGGCGCAGCACAGGCCGCCGATGCCGGCGCCGGCGACGATGATTTTTTTCGAACGACGCGACGGCGCCTCGGTTGCCGCAGCCAACCTCTGCGGGGCCAGCGCCCCGGCCGCGAGCGTGGCGCCGGCGAGTTTCAGCGCGTCGCGGCGGGTGAAAGCGCGGGGAGAAGGGAGCCCAGGCAAAGTCACAGGAAGCAGTAGGGCGGGTCTTCAGCCCGCCCCGGGTTGGACGAATGGAACGGGCGCGCTGAAGACGCGCCCACATGGATTACAGATCGAACGACGCGGTCAGGATGAACTGGCGCGGAGCGACGATCCGATACGAGCTGGGCGTGCCGTCGGGATCGACCGCGATCGCCTGCAGCCGGCCGCTTTCGTTAAGACTGCGAACGTTGAACTGAAACGTGGTGCCCACCTTGTCGGAGAAGAGCCGCGTCCGATAGCTGAAGAAGGCGTCGATGTTCAAGTTGCCCTTGTCGTAGATGGGGCGGTTCGGGTCGTAGTCGGTCACAATCTCGGGCACCTTCTGCACGCCTTGGAAGCCGATGGCACCCTTGTCCTCCCAGCGGATCGCGCCGCCGACGGTGAAGCGTTTCAGATATTTCTGGTCGGTGATGCCCGCGAGCCGGAAGCTCGAGCTCAGGTTCGCGCGGTACTTGCGGATCTGCGGGAGGCTCTTGCCGGCGAGCGCCTGGGCAAGCTTGAGGGGCGCCTTCACAAACTGCTCATGATACTCCTTGGGCGACTGGCCGGTGACATAACGCGTCGTGTACCAGGGCTGGCCGGTGGTCGGATCAATGATGCTCTCCCAGACCTTCTCGCGCTCGGCGATCCACTGGTTCACCTCGGGGCTCATGTGGTCGAAGCGCGACTCCGACTTCGTGACGTTGAGTTTCAGCGTCCAGGCGTTCGTCGGGTTGTAGTGGAGCTCGACCTCGGTGCCCTCCGCCACCACGTCCTCGACGGCGTTGGTGCCGTACTTCAGCGGTTCGAGGAACTCGACCGGGAGCTTCATGAGTGCCGCGACCTTCTGGTTGAGCTGGTCGGTCGTGAGTTTGATCCCCTGCGCGGCCGCCTCCGCCTCGAACCAGCTCGCCGCCTTCACCTTGAGGCTGTAGTCGTATTCGAAGTCGATGTTGCGCGCGCGGACGGCAAAGCTCTGCGTCTGGCCGCCGCGCCGGTCGAGGCTCAGCGTCTTGTACTGGTTGACCTTCAGGAAGAGCTTGTCGTTGAAAAGACTCAGCGCGATGCCGTAGTCCTGGCCCTCGCCGGTCGGATCCCCGATCAGCCGGAGGTAGAGGTCGGAATTCACGCTGGCCGGCTGGAAACTGTCGGACTTGTTCGCGAACAGGCTCAGCCAGCGCGTCGGCTTGACGACAACCCCGGCGGTGCGGGTCGGGCCGGCGCCATATTGCCAGTTCTCGTTCGCCCACTCGTCGTAGTGGGTCATGTCGATGGTCGAGCCGTCATTGTTCAGCACGAACGGCATGCCGCGCTTGCCGAAGCGCGCGTCCTTGCGATAGCCGAATGTCGTCACGACGCGATCCTGCAGCAAGTGGCTCTGGAGGATGACGCCCTTGGACTTCAGGATGGTCTGGAAGTTGTTGCCGCCGCCGGCGCTGAAGGGGGCGGTGCCGATCTCGACGGGCTCCGTCTTGAAGCCGTCGACGGCATTGCCCCAGACGAAATTGTATCGGCCCGCGTCGAAGTTGGAGGAGCCGTAGTCGGCGTTGTGACCCTGATTGTCGCCGACGTAATGCCGCATGTAGCCGAGCGAGATGTTCGGGCCGGCAATCGGCAGGCCGCCGATCCGGCCGCCCCGGCCGGCGCGCGCCACGCCTTCTCCGAGCCACGGGTGCATCGAGGTGATCGCGTAGTAGTACTGCCGGTTCTTGTTGATGATGCTCTTGTACTCGTCGTAGCCGGTGAGCGTGTGCAGGCCGATCCACTTGAACCAATTTTTCTCGTTCCGGAGATCCAACTTGTACGCAGCCTGCAGGCGATAGATGTCGCGGTCCTGCGTGAGTTCGCGATGAATCGGCGTCATCGAGCCGAAGTAGGGCCGGAGGAAATACGGATTGGGTGTGCCGTCGAGCAACCGCTCGTTCACGTCGATTTCGAGGCCCTGGATGGTCGAGACGTTGGAGGTCACGCCGACCGAGTTGCGTTCGTACCGCTCGCTGTTCTCGCGGTAGAAACCGGCCTGGAGGGCGAGCAGGTTGCGCGGCGTGTCAAAGATCATCTGGTCGACGATGACGCTCGAGATTTCGGCGGAGTCGTAGAGCTTGTTGGCCGCGGCGATGTTCACCCGGGACCAGTCGTAGATCGACTTGTCGGTCGCGACCGGCACCTTGGCGTAGAGCGGCTGCACGTTGCGGATGCCGGTGGGATCGTAGACCATCGTCAGCAGCCGGCGGGCGCGGGGATCGTTGTTCGGAAAATCGACCACGTTCGGATTGGTCGGCGAGGTGCCTTGCGGCGCGCTGAGGTAGCTGAGGCCCCGCTGGTCGATGAACATCTGCATCATCGCATTGGGCGGCGACACCCGGAAGTAGCTCGGGAAGTTGGTGGGGTGCGAGGACACCACGATGCCGTCTTTCTTCACCGTGCGGGTGACGGGATCCCAGGTTGGCGAACCTTGCGCCAGCCAGCCGGAGATCAGCTCGCGGGGTGGAGTGACGTTGGGCCGGTTGCCGTGCATCCGGAAATTGGTGTAGGAGTCGAGATCATCGTCTTGGCGAACGGCCGGAACCGGACCATCCCGTTGAGGCGGACGGTGTCGAGGCCGGACGGCTTCAGGTCGAATCCATCATGCTGATACACCGCGCTGCCGCGCACGGCGAGCTGGTGGGGCACCAGGACGCGGTTGAGGTCGGCCGTGCCGCGGTAGCCGTCGAAGCTGTCGACGCGGGTGCTGAAGCGCGAGAACGCGCGGCTGAGGTTGGCGGCGGACGGCACGGCGTTGACGTTGCCGGCCACGCTGCCGATGCCGAAGATGCTCGAGTTGGGGCCCCGGCTGATTTCGACCGAGTCGATGCTGATCGGATCGATGGGCACGCGGCCGCTGGTCTCGAAGTTGCCCAGCGTGGTGTTGGCGTTGCCCACGCCGCGAATGCGGTTGGCAATATCCGGATTCAACTGGGTCATGCTCTCCGGCTCGCCATTGCGGTTGAACGTGAAGTCGGTGTAGTTGCCCGTCCCCTCGGTGCTGGCCTCGTAATTGAAGATGTCGTTCATGTCCAGCAGCGCGAAATCCTGCATCTGCTCCTTGGTCACGACCGAGATCGCGGCGCCCAGGTCCTCGAGTTTGGAGTTGATGCGCGTGCCGGACATCGTGGTGCCCGAGTAATACCCCTTCTGGTCGGAGACGACCTCGAAGGGGGAGAGGACGATCGTTTCCCGGTCGTCCTTGGCCGGTGGCGTCGGGGTGGCGGGAGCTACCGTCTGTCCGGGGAGCGCAGGGGCCAGAGCGGACCAGGCGAGGAGGGCGCCCGCGAGGGTGAGAGTGGGGTGGGTTTTCATGGGAGGGTGGGGGTGAGAAAGCGGGTCCGCGCTAGCCGAGCCAGCGCGGCAGGTTTTCGGCCACGAAGTCGTCGTCACGGAGCCACGGATACGCGCGGCTCACGCGGTCGAGCTCCGCGGCCTGGCCGGGCGAAAGCTGCTCGTGCGGATCGAGGCAGGCGGTGGTCTCGAAGAGACCATTGCGGCGCAGAATCTCGTGGATGCCCGGGATGCAGCCGGCAAAGCCGTTGGCGGCGTCGAACACCGCGGCATTCGCGTCGGTGAGCGCGGCATTCTTCGCCAGCCAGTCCGCGCTGATCCGCGCGGATTTCCGCGCGCGCTTGATCGCGGCCAGCAGTGTCACCGCCCGCTGGGTCCAGACGCCCCACTGCCCGAGCAGCCCGCCGACGATCTGCCGGCGCCGGCCCGCGTGCTCGAACGGCGTCAGCAGGTCGACGATGATGTTGTCGTCGTTCCCCGTGTAGAGCGCCACGTCGTCGCGGCCGGCATCGATCACCGCGCGCACCACCTCGAGCGTCTGGTAGCGGTTGAACGGCGCGATCTTGATTGCGACGACGCCGGGAATTTCCGCGAACTCGCGCCAGAAGCGGTAGCTGAGCACGCGGCCCCCGACCGCCGGTTGGAGGTAGAAACCGATCAGCGGCCGGATGCCGGCGACGGTGCGGCAATGCCGCAGCACCGCGCGCTCGGGCTCGGTCTTCCAGGCGCCGAGGCTGAGCAGGGCGGCATCGTAACCGAGCGTCGCCGCGAGTTCCGTCTCGCGCACCGCCTGCGGGGTGAGCCCGCACACGCCGGCGATGCGCGCGAACGGTCGCGGCTGCGGCCCGAGCCATTCGGCGATCGTGGCGGCTGCGAGTTCGAGCACTGGTCCGTGCAGTCCATGCTGCGGGTCGCGAATTTCGAACTGAGTGGAATGCACGCCGACCGCGATCCCGCCGGCCCCGGCGTCGAGATAGTAGCGCAGGACCGCGCGTTGGCGCCGCTCCGACCAGCGGCGCCGCCGATCGAGCGCAAGCGGCAGCGCGGGAACGACGTGGCCTGCGAGCAGATGGGAGCGCAGCGAGGGAGAGGAGGGCATGACGGGGAGCGGGGGGGCGGGCGATCCGGCAAACAAGTCACCAACTGGTTACCATCCGTGTCCAGAAAAAATTGTCGTCATCACGCAAGAATGGCTTGCGGATCGAAAAATAAGTCACCAACCAGTTACCAACCGTGGCGAGAGAGGACCCCCCACATCCCGCAGGCGACCAGGGTTGTCGCCTGCTTCCCCCCAGCGCAAACGCCTGGCGGACGTGCGTGTCCGCGCGAGCGAGGCGGCTTGTAGGTGTTTCTCCTACACCCACCGCGCGGCGATTTCCCGCCTCAAGCATTTGCGCTTCGACGGAGTTGCATTCGCTCGCCCTGAAACCAGTTGACGCGCTGCCTCCAGCGGCCGTCCTCGCACGCCCCCACACTTTTCCCAATCCAACTGAACCACCAACCATGATATCCCCGTCCCCCGAGTCCAGCCGGCGTGAATTCGCCGGGTTGTTGCCCCGCCTTCGTGCCGCCGCCGCCCTGCTGCTCCTTGCCGGCGCGCCGGCGATGCGCGCGCAAACCACCGTGGCCACGCCGAACAACCGCCTGCCGGGCGGCGATTCGACGATCACGCTTTCGCCGTTCGAAGTCCGCGAGGACAGCGAGAATGGCTACACCGCGACGAGTGCGCTGTCCGGTGGCCGCACCGACACCCCGCTCAAACTGACCGCGGCCGCGGTCTCGGTCATGACGTCGCAGTTCCTCACCGACATTGCGTCGACCGATTTCCAGACCGCCCTGCAGTGGGCGACGAACGCGGTGCCGGAAAACGATCTCACCCATCAGGTGGGCGGCGGCATCTCGATCAATCTGCGCAACATGGGCGGCAGCTTCCAGAGCCGGAACCACTTCATGTGGTACGTGCCGAGCGACGCCTATAACACCGAGCGCTATGAATTCTCGCGCGGGCCCAACGGCGTGCTCTTCGGCGATGGCGGCGCGGGCGGCCTCTCGACCACGTTGACCAAGCGCGCGCGGTTCAACGGCCGGCACACTTCCGCCAGCCTTTGGGGCACCAGCTATGGCGGCTACCGCAGCACGCTCGATCACAATCAGCAAATCTCGAAGGATTTCGCGGTGCGTTTCAACGCGCTCTACGAGGACATGCCGACCTGGCGCGAGAACACGGACAACTACCGGTGGGGCGCGCACCTGGCCGGCACGTACCGGCTGACCTCGAGGAACCAGTTCCGCTTCGAGGTGGAGAAGGGTGGGTACGAGCGCGCGATGCTGCCGAACTACTACGCGGACCAGGGCTCGCTCTGGGACGGGCGCACGGCCTACGACGGCGTGACCGCGCCGTCGACCACCGGCACGGGCGTCACCCGGCTTTCGTCGTCGCCTTACTTCGTCTACATTCCCGGCACGAGCAACAACGGGCTGAACGACTACCAGACGTTCTATCAGTCGACCGGCTCGGGCGTGGGACTCTATCCCGCCGCCAAGCAGCGCACCGATCTGCCGAATCTCGGCAAGTGGCCGTACAAGGACTGGAACATGCAGCCGACCGACAGCAAATCGACGCTGAATTTCTACACCTTCAGCACCTACCTCGATCACCGCTTCTCGGATAATTTCTACATCGAGGCCGGCTACAATCGCACCCGCCAGATCTATGGCGTGCACGAGAGCCAGCTCCGGTTTTCCGACTATCGCATCGACGTGAATCGGGTGCTGCCGGGCGGCACGCCGAACCCGAACTTCGGCAAGACTTACAGCGACCTCACCCGCCTTACGGGCCAGAGCGAAAACACGATGGACGAGGGCCGCGTGATGGCCAACTACCGCTTCCAGCCGGCAAGCTGGCTGTTGCAGAGCTTCTCGGCGATCGGCGGCTCCCGGATCGATCATTTCAACTCGTACGGCCGCGCGCTGCGCCGCGTGAATGGCACGAATCCGAACGTCAACGACGCCTCGAACAACATCCGCGAGCGCCGTTACTGGGATCAGGTGGGCACCAAGTACGGGCCGCCGCCGTCCATTCCTGGCGTCGAACTCGCCTACGTGCCGACGTCGCACAGCCGCCAGCGGAAGACGATCGACTACTTGCAGCTCCTCTCGATCAGCCGGTTCTTCAACGACCGGCTGGCCGTCTCGCTTGGCGCGCGCAAGGACAGCGTCCTCGCGTATCAGGAAACCTCGCAGACCGGCACCAACGGCTACCCGATCCTCGGCGCGTCGCTGGTCCAGCCGAACCGCACCATCGTCTTCGTTCCCGGCGCCAAGGCCCGCACCAAGCTCGACCCGACCAGCACGAACGCCGGCGTCGTGTACTACGTCCTCCGCGATCTCGGCGTGTTCGCGAACTACTCGGAGACCTTCAGCACGCCGGGCAGCGGCCCGAACTTCATCGACGGCCGCGCGCCCGACATCTCGAAGAGTACGGGCTACGACTTCGGCCTGAAGCTCGAGCTCTTCAACGGCAAGGTCTCCGGTTCCGCCTCCTATTACACCTCGGAGCAGATCGGTCGCACCGTCGGCGGCTCGCGCACCGGCGAGATCGACCGCATCTGGACCAACCTGAACCAGCTCGACAAGCTCGTCGTGAGCTATCGCGACACCGAGGACGTCAAGGGCACGGGCTACGAGTTCGACCTCAACGCGAATCCGACCCGCAACCTCCGCCTGTCGTTCAACTACGCGATTCCGAAGGCCAGCGCGGTCAACCTGCGGCCCGACCTCCGCGCGTATGTCGCGCAGAACCTCGCCACGTGGCAGGCCGCCGCGAACAACGCGAACAACCCGAACCGCGCGCAAATCCAGACCGACATCAACACGATTCAGTCCGACATCAACGGTCTCACGCCGGGCACGCAGTTCAACGGCACCTACAAGTACACCTCGAACATCTACGCGACCTACACCCTGCCGGGGAACTGGCGCAACCTGTCGATCGGCGGCGGCGCGAACATCCGCGGCAAGCAGAAGGTCGGCAACGTGCAGCTGCCGACCAACCAGCCGTACAGCTATCTGTATGCGGATTCCTATTACCTGGTCAGCGCGCATGCGGCCTACCGCCACCGCTTCAGCGACAAACTGACGGCCCGCTTCCAGCTCAACATCTCCAATCTGCTGGACAACGACGATCTCCAGGTCCGGAACTTCGGCACGTATCGCCCCGGCAACATCGCGAGCAATCCGCTGGTGCAGATTCCGAACCAGGTCACGATTCCGGATCCCCGCAAGTTCACGCTCTCGGCTACGTTCGACTTTTAATCGACTCCGCCGATAGTTCTTTCATCCCTCGGGGAGCGCTCGCACCGGCGGGCCTCCCCGAGTTTTTTTCCCCATGAACCCCAAGAACTGCCTGGCGCATTGCGCCATCGCTTGTTTCCTCGTTTGGCCGAGTTGGTCCGCGGAACGCTCCAACTCGAATGACCGCGCGGCGGACGCCGCGTTGCCGCAGCAGAGAGTGGCCTCGAATCGGCCAAGCCTCCCGCCGGTCTACGGGGTCGAGCTGCAACCGCTCGCCGCCCAGATCGCCCGCGTGCAGGAAGCGTTGCACTATCTTGGCGCGCCGCTCAGCCCGGCGGAGCGGCAGGAACTGGCCCAGGCCGTCGCCCTCAAGGACGTGCCGCGCGCCCTGGAACGGGTGCAGGCGGTGCTCGACCCGCATTGCCTTTTCGGCGTCACGATCAATCCGGTCGAGCGCTTGAACGTTTACCGCGGCCCGGCGGCGGCCGAGCTCGACGAGCAGGGGTGGCGCATTTTTCTGATCAAGGTCGACAACCGCGCGAAGGCCGAGACGGTGCTGCAGGTGGAGAGTCCGAACGCGCAGCGCCTGCACGGGGCCGACGCGAAGGAGATTCCCACCCGCTGGATGGAAGTCGGCATGTTCAGCGGTCAGCCGTTGCTCCCGCACCTCAGCGGGCTCGAACTCGAATATCGCATCATCCAGATCTACAGCCGCGATGCCGGCCGCCGCGGGGCCAGCTTCAACTTCAAGGCTCCGCACGCCGGTCAGGATCTCGGTGGCGTGAAAACGGATCTCGGCGTGCAGTTCGCCTGCCGCCCCGCGCGCGCGATCACGCTGCGCGTGATGGACGAAAGCAACCAGCCGACCACGGCGTGCTTTCTGATCAAGGACCAGCAGGGTCGGGTTTATCCGTCCCCCGCCAAGCGGCTCGCGCCCGATTTCGCCTTCCACCACCAGGTGTATCGGATGGACGGCGACGTGATGAAGCTGCCGGACGGCGAGTACACGATCGAGGTCACGCGCGGCCCGGAATCGATCCCGCAACTCACGAAGTTGCACGTGAACGCGCAGACGGCCACCGCGAGCTTCCGCGCCGCGCGCTGGATCGATCCGTCCAAGTCGGGCTGGTGGTCCGGCGATCATCACATCCACGCGGCCGGCTGCTCGCATTACGAGAAACCGACCGAGGGCGTGTTCGCGCAGGACATGATTCGGCACACGACGGGCGAGGATTTGAAGGTTGGCGCGAACCTCACGTGGGGCCCGTGCTTCGATTTCCAGAAGCAGTTTTTCTGCGGCGCCGTCGACCCGGTCTCGAAATATCCCTATTTGCTGCGCTACGACATCGAAGTCTCGGGTTTTGGCTCGCACCAGAGCGGGCACCTCTGCCTGTTGCGCCTGCAGGATCAGATGTATCCGGGCGGCACGTCGATGGCGCACTGGCCGACGCTCGGGCTGAACACGCTGCGCTGGGCGAAGAAACAGGGCGCGGTCGTCGGGCCGGCGCACTCCGGCTGGGGCCTGCAGCCGGCGGTCGAGACCGAGCGGGGCGCCAACGCCAGCAGCAACACGTCCGGCTCGATCCGCCTCGCCACGACCGAGCTGCCGAATTACATCGTGCCGCCTTTCAACGGCATCGGCGCGAACGAGTACATCGTCGACGTCACCCACCAGGTGCCGGGACCGGACGGCCAGCTGGTGCCGGCGGTGGATTTCATCTCGACCGTCGATACGCCCTATCTGTGGGAGTTGAACATCTGGTACCACACGCTCAACGCCGGCTTTCGCACGCGCGCGAGCGGCGAGACGGATTTCCCGTGCATCTACGACGAAAAGGTCGGCCTCGGTCGCAGCTACGTGAAGCTCGAGAAGCTCGACTACGACGCGTGGTGCGAGGGTATCCGGCAGGGGCGGAACTACGTCAGTGACGGCCGCAGCCACCTGATGGCATTCAAGGCGAACGACGTCGCGATGGGTGAGAATGGCAGCGAGCTTCGCCTCGGCCGTCCGGGAAAAATCCATCTCACGGCGCGCGTGGCCGCCCGGTTGAACGAGAAAGTCGATCCGTTGCTGAAGCACCTGTCCTACGACAAGAAACCGTACTGGGACATCGAACGCGCCCGGATCGGCGATTCGCGCGAGGTGCCGCTCGAGGTCGTCGTGAACGGCGTCGCGGTGGCGAAGCGCAACATCGTGGCCGACGGACGCGAGCAGGACGTGGCGTTCGACGTGGACATCGCGCAGAGCAGCTGGGTCGCGCTGCGGATCCTGCCCTCGTCGCACACCAACCCGATTTTCGTGGTGGTGGACGGGAAGCCGATCCGCGCCTCGCGGCGCAGCGTCGAATGGTGCCTGAAGGGCGTCGACCAGTGCTGGTCGCAGAAGGAGCGGTTCATCAAGCCGGCGGAACTCGACGACGCGAAGGCGGCGTATGGGCACGCGCGCGAAACGTATCGTAGACTTTTGGCAGAATGCACGGTGGAATGAAGTCCCGCCGGTGGATCCGCGCAGGTAGCGCGGGCAACCTGCCCGCGCTCGATGGTGAGCAGCACGGGCAGGTTGCCCGTGCTACGCTTTTGCAGTGCATGCGTCTTGCTGCCGGCTGAGAACCATTCGAATGAACTCCACCCGCCGCGAATTCCTAGTTAACACCGGCCTGACCGCCACCGGCTTGATGGCGGCCAATGTACTGCGCGGTGCGGCGCCGAGCGCGACGCCGACCGCGGCGAACGCCGGCGGCGGCGGGCCGCAGCGGTTCAATATGTCGGGCTACGCCGCGCCGAAGTTGGAGCGGGTGCGCGTCGGGCTGATCGGCATCGGCAACCGCGGCTCCGGCGCGATTTCGCGGTTCAAGGCGATCGAGGGGCTCGAGATCAAAGCCCTCTGCGATCTGCGGCCGGAGAGCGTTGCCGCGGCGGTCAAGCGGCTGCAGGGCACCGCGCATAATCCGGCAACCTATTCGGGCCGGGAGGACGCGTGGCAGCAGGTCTGCGAACGCGACGATCTCGATGTCATCTACAACTGCACGCCGTGGCCGCTGCACGCGCCGATTTCCATCCACGCGATGGAGCACGGGAAGCACGCGTTCAGCGAGATTCCCGCCGCGGTGAGCCTCGAGCAGTGCTGGCAGCTCGTGGAAACCTCCGAGCGCACGAAGAAGCACTACATGATGCTCGAGAACTGCTGCTATGATTTCTTCGAGCTGCTGACCCTGAACATGGCGCAGCAGGGTTTCTTCGGCGAAATCGTCCACGGCGAGGGCGCGTACCTCCACAACCTGATGGAGCTGAATTTCGGCAAGACCTACTACCAGGGCATGTGGCGGTTGAAGCAAAACGCTGCGCGCAACGGCAATTTGTACCCGATGCACGGGCTCGGGCCGATTGCCCAGATCATGAACATCAATCGCGGCGACCGGTTCGACTACCTCGTGTCGGTGCAGAGCCGGGATTTTCAGATGCGGCAGAAGGCGGACGAGCTCGCGGCGAGCGACCCGTTCTTCGCGCCGTTCGCGGGCAAGAATTACCGCGGCAACATGAACTCGACGACCCTCCGGACCGAACAGGGGCGCACGATCCTGGTGCAGCACGATGTCACGAGTCCGCGGCCGTATTCACGCATCCATACGGTGGTCGGCACGAGGGCGAGCGCCCAGAAATGGCCGGAGCCGGCCCGGATCGCGATCGGCCACGAGCGCTGGCTGCCGGAGGCGGAGATGAAGAAACTCGAGGAAAAATACACGTTCGACCTGGTGAGGCAGGTCGGCGCGATGGCCCGGAAGGTCGGCGGCCATGGTGGGATGGATTTCCTGATGGATTGGCGCTGGGTGAGCTGCCTGCGCCACGGGCTGCCGCTCGACCTGAACGTGTACGATGGCGCGGCCTGGACATCGGTCGGACTGCTGTCGGAAATTTCCGTCGCGAACCGTTCGCGGTCCGTCGACGTGCCGGACTTCACGCGCGGCGCGTGGAAGACGAACAAACCGGTGGATTTGTCGGTGAAGGCGGCGGTGTGAGATCATCCATGAAACGATTTTCCCAAACAAATTTGGCTCCGGTTCGAGGAGCGAGCTGGCGGGCGACGATCGGCAGGGCTGCCGCTGGCCGGCCGGCCGCAGCCCGGCGACAAGCGCCGGCCCGACCGGGAGCAATCGCGAGGCTCGCGCTCGGCGTTGCCGCTTTTGTAGCATGCGGGTTGATGACGAGCGTGGCAACCGCGGCGGAAACCTCCACCCGGAAGCTCGGCGTTGGCCTTTACGGCTCGAATGGTCACCAGTTAAGCACCGCGAAATTCGCCCGCAACGCGAACGCGCGGCTCGTTGCGGTGGCGGATGTCAAGGCCACGACGTTGCCCGAGGGTGTGCAGCGTTACGCCTCGCTCGATGAATTGATCGCGGATTCCCGCGTCGAGTTGATCTCACTCTGTTCGCCGCGCCGCGCCGACCAGGCCCGCGATGCGATTCGCTGCCTGCAGGCGGGCAAGCACGTGTACGCCGAGAAGCCATGCGCGCTCACCGAGCGCGAGCTCGACGAGATTCTCGCGGCGGCGAAGAAGTCGGGCAGGGAGTTCCACGAAATGGCCGGCACGGTGTTCGCCCCGAATTACGCGCCGATGCGCAAGCTCGTTCGGGCAGGCGCGGTCGGCGAAGTGATCCAGGTCTTGGTGCAGAAGTCGTACAAATACGGGAAGGCGCGGCCGCAGGACGAGGCCCTCGATGGCGGCATGTTCCTGCAGGTGGGCATCCATGCGGCGCGCATGATCGAACACGTCGGCGGCGTGCGAATCAAGAGCCTCACTGGTTGGGAAACGAAGTTTGGCTCGCCGGAAAAAGGCGAGGGGAAGATGGCCGGCGCCGTGCAGATGCAACTGGAGAATGGAGGGACGGCGACCATCATCATGAACTATCTCAACCCGGAGAACAAGGCGCTGCCCCATGGCAACGAGACCCTGCGCGTGTTCGGGACAACGGGTTTCATCGAATCGGTCGACGGTGGCGCGCGCACGCGGCTGGTGACGGCGGACCGAATCGTCGAGCCGCTCGATCCCAAGGACAGCGGGGCGGGGGACTACTTCGACTTCGTGACCGCACATCTCGTCACCGGAGCGGCGATGCCGCTGACACTCGACGACGAGCTGCACCCGCTGCGCATGCTGCTGCGCGCGAAGGAAAAAGCTGCGCACGGCCGCCAGGGCGAATTCATCGGATTAGTTTCACTTCGTTACTTCCGTGCAATTCCCCGGTGAAACTCGGCGATTGTGGGCGGGGTGCCCTCACCCCGCCGAAAAGCATT
>JGI1356J14229_10001474_pt1 | contig 19512 bp, 21 predicted proteins | sample Subgrocontami58m_FD_14229 | JGI IMG/M metagenome (IMG submission 14229) | reverse complement strand
TCTGCCGAATGGGACGCCGGAGGATTCAACCGGCTCAACCCGATCTCATTTACGGTTACGACTGGCTCAGTCCTGCTAATTCAAGGGCCAAGCGGGATCGGGAAATCAACACTGGCCTATGCAATGGCGGGCCTACTGCCTTACCGCGGCGCCGTGCGGATCAATGGCATTGAAGTGAGTGAAATTGAATCGAGTTCACTCACCCAAAACGTGCTTTATGGGCTGCAGAATCCTCACTTGTTCGCTACCTCGATCCGCGAAAACCTAAAGATCGCGAATCGAAATGCGAGTGATAGTGACCTTGTCTATGCCTTGAGAATCGTCGAAATGGCGGATTTTGTGGAGGCATTGCCAGCTGGACTCGATACCCACATTGGGCAGTTTGGTTACAACTTTTCCGGTGGAGAACGTCAACGACTGGCGCTGGCTCGTATCCTCTTATCGACTGCTCCAATCGTCATACTTGATGAGCCGACAGAACACCTCGACCAAGAGCAAGCCGCCCGAATCGAAGAGGCTCTTGTATCAGAATTTCGAGATCGCCTACTGGTAGTGATTAGTCATAGGAGCTGGCGACGCGCAGATCAACGAATCGCGTTGGCCGCCGGTGAGTGGACCCAGGTCTGATAACCACCATCGAGATTTACCGCCTCAAATCCATACTCACGCAGCAGGAGCGTTCCGGTGTGGCCACGTTGGCCAACCTGACAGTAAATGATTAGTTCGGCACGCGGGATTTCATTTATTCGCTCGCGCAGATTGTCAACTGAAATGTTGAGTGCGTTTGGAATATGTCCCATATTGAACTCGGCATCGGAACGAACGTCGAGTAGGACAGCGCCTTGGGCCATACGTTCATCGAGTTGATCCCATTGAATAGTCTCAGTAAGGCCCGCCAATAGGTTCTCAGCCATGTATCCGAGCATATTTATCGGATCTTTAGCCGAGCCGAAGGGCGGGGCATAGGCCAATTCCAGGTCAGCCAACTCTGATGAGAGTAAACCTGCTCGCATGGCAGTAGCGATCACATCGATCCTCTTATCAACACCATCGCGTCCGACTCCCTGTGCACCCAGAATGAGATGCGTAGCCGGATCTACGAGGAGTTTGAGCGCCATGGTTCTGGCGCCTGGGTAATAGCCGGCATGCGAACCTGGATGCGAGTGGATCGCCAGATATTCCCGATTCGCCCGCTTGAGGCGTTTCTCGTTCCAACCAGTCGTTGCGACGGTCAGATCAAATACCTTGACGATGGCGGTTCCCATTGAGGGTACTTCTCGCACCTGCCTACCCATGATGTGATCGGCGACAACCCGTCCTTGACGATTGGCGATATTGGCCAACGGGACCAATGAGGCTTCTCCATCGAGGGCATCAACTTTTTCTGCGGCATCTCCGATTGCATAGATGCTCGGGTCATTACTCTGGTTATTAAAGTTGGTTGAGATCCCCCCACGTGGGCCGATTTTAAGGCCAGCCATTTTTGCCAACCCAATGTCTGGACGAACCCCAATAGCCAGGATCACTAGGTCTGCTGGGATCAACCGTCCATCGACAAGTTCCACGTGGCGTTCGTGTATAGCTGCAACCGCTACGCCTAAGTGAAGATGTACTCCGTGTTTGCGTACTTCGTGCGCGACTGGAATTGCCATCTCTGAATCTAATGGCGCCAACACTTGATCGAGTGCTTCGATGATTGTCGTCTCGATCCCGCGATGTCGAAGGTTCTCTGCGGTCTCGATGCCAATGAACCCGCCACCGATAACAACTGCGTTTCTTGGGTGTGCTTCAACTGCATCCACGATCCGCGTTACATCCTCGACCGTACGAAGAGTAAGCGCCCGTTCAATACCTGGCAAAGGTGGAACTACGGGCTGAGCACCTGGGCTTAGGACCAGTCGGTCGTAATTCAGTTCATACTCACGATCCAAAGAAAGATCATGAACTGTGACGATCTTACGGTCACGGTCGATGGCAATTACTTCATGGTGGATTCGGACATCGAGTGCGAAGCGCGCATGGAGACTCTCTGGTGTTTGTAGAAGGAGATCCTGCCGCGCTGCAATCACGCCACCGATGTAATAGGGCAGTCCGCAATTCGCGTAGGAAACATAAGAACTCTTCTCCAGGACGATTATCGATGCGTTCGGATCTAATCGACGCAGCCTGGTTGCCGCCGACATTCCACCGGCAACACCTCCGACGATAACTGTCTGCATGACCGACCCTCTCACTGCGTTTGCCACCAAATTGCCGCCAGTTCTCTTGGCTGCTCTACGCGGCTTTCCAGAATCTCGCGGATTTCCCCATCCTTTGACTCTGGGAGGCAGAGCCGGATTCGGGTGAACTCGACCTGTTTTTCAACTGACACGCGTTGCCTCGGGGCGTCCGCAAAATATGTGGCCCGTGCGTCGAATCCGGCTTCGCGAATGACTTCCAGTGCGTCCTGCGCGGTCGGTCCACTTGGTCTTGCCAGGCCCCAAAAGTGAAGCCAGAGATCAGCGAGGTTCGAAAGCGGATGGCGCCTCGACAACTCGAGCACAACTCGCTTCCTGGCATGAGTGGTCGTGACTCTGGCGAAGGTTGCCAGATCAGAGACGTTGTAAATCACGTGATGCGCCACAGCCACATCCGCAATCGGTACGTCTGGCGCAATTTCTGGCCAATCTCCCAGAAACTCGGCGTGCTCCACCTTTCGACTGATGGCGGCAGCAGCAAACTTCTCGAGCATCTCTTGCTGATGATCGACGCCAATCAGAAATTGTGCGGGCGGAGTCAAGGCAATCGACGCACGTCCACCGCCACAGCCAATATCAAGAACCGAACCGCCGATCGGCAGCGCCTCAAGAGCCAATTCGGTTGAGCGACTCATCGCAATCTCACCGGTTCCGACCTCGAAGAGTTCGACCGGGTGAATCCAGGGTGAAGTCGGCGCTTGCGCGAGAATTTCGCGCGGAATAGCCCAAGAGGCAAGTTGCTCTGACCAGGATTTACTAGCGTTCATCAATTCCTCATCATGGCGCCACCAGAAGCGGTCCACGCCGCCATGCCACCATTTAGGTTATAGATGTGATCGAAGCCGGCCTTCTCCATTTGCGCGGTTGCAATCGCCGAACGTCGACCGCTGTGGCAATAGACTGCATAGACGGCGTGTTTATCCAACTTTGCAATCTCAGCACCGAACATGGTCGAATCAACGTTGATGTTGTGGGCATTAGGCAAATGTCCGGCAGCAAATTCATCGGGTGTGCGCACATCGAGAACATACGTAGAAGATGCAGCTGTTATTTTACTAAACTGTTGTGCATCTAGATTCCTTACTGCACTACTAGAACTGCAACCACTCAACAGCAACACGGTCATCAGACCAAAGGCGACAATCCGTTTCATCAAGTTTCCTTACGCCATAGTCAGGAATAGTCGTTCAAGCCGTTTAGTCAAGACTTGGGCATCGTCGGAATCAGACAACACGCACTCACGAAGTCCAGTTGCGATCACTGTAAACGCCGCCCGATCTACCGCCTTACTTACCGCTGACAACTGCGTCACGATCTCTGTACAGGTGCGAGCCTCTTCCATCATCTTGATCACGCCGCCGATTTGGCCTTGAGCTCGTTTCAACCGCGTAATGATTTCTTGCAATTTCTCCTTGTCCTCGATGACGTGCTCAACGGCAAAAACTGATTCGTCGCTTTTCATTTAAGCCTCCATGCCGTGCGTGATTGGGAACCCGTTCATTCGCCAGGCGCCAGTGCCGCCTGAGACGGTGACCGCCTGATAGCCATGCCGCTCCAGGAATGAGCAGACCTGCCAAGAGCGAGCGCCAGATTCACAGATGATGTGGAGCTTCTCGTCACGGGGAAGATCAGCCAGTCGGAGCGGGATCGTGGACATGCTGATGAATTCGGCCCCGGGAACGTGTCCCGAGCGATATTCATCCGCCTGACGCACGTCGATTAGGCGCGTTCGACCACCCTTGATTGCCTTGGCGAGCGCCAAAACTGTGATCTCTTCCATACCCCTAACCCCTTCTCTTAGATACCCCCCAGGGTATACTGTAAACCGAGGTAGCACAAATGGGGGAAGCCGTGGGAGAAAGTAGCGGTGTTGACGTTACGGTCACCTCGCCGCGCGCCCGTTCTCTTTCCGATCAGCCCCTGCTCCTGCACTGGAGGCGCACTTAATGAAACTCGGATTCGAGAAGTACTTCATGTGGAACTCCCGCAACGGGTACGTCCGTATCCCATAGATGGCCCCATAAGGGGTCGGACAGCACGGCACCAGTCAGTCCACCTGCTGGTGCCGTGTCTTATGTCCAGACGAGTTCTATTTCTAAAGGCGGTCGTTCTAAATGAAGAGAGCGACGCGTAACCTCAAGTAAGTGAACGTCTATCTCGCCGCAGGCCTGGTGATTCTGCTCGCCAACATGTTGCCGGCCTTTGCCCCACCGACCTGGGCGATACTCGTCTTCTTCGTCTTGACCAAACAACCGTCGCCAGTGGCTCTTGTCCCGATTGGTGTTCTGGCAGCCGTCACCGGACGAGGCTTCCTTGCTCTTACTTTTCGACGCCTCCGGAATTGGTTGCCATCTGGATACGTAGCGAACGTGGCGGCTGCTGGTGCGGCCTTGACTCGAACCCGGGGTCGATCGTTAGCCGTTCTCTTCTTATTTCTGGTCTCTCCGCTCTCATCGGCGCAACTGTTCGAAGCCGCCGGATTGATGGAGAAGGTAAAACTGCGACCACTGTTGATTGCCTTCGGAACCGGTCGCCTCGTCAGTTACAGTCTCTACGTAAGTGGAGCGCATGCCATTCAAGCGACTTCTCTTGGCACTCTCTTCGAGAAATACCTAACCTCACCTCAGGCGATTCTCATAGAGGTGGTGCTGGTCCTTGGACTCGTCGCACTGGGCAATATTGATTGGGCCAAACTAACCAATGGGAATGCCAAGGGTAAAAAAACGCCCTGATTTGCCCTCGAACTGCCCGTAAATTTGCTTAGGGGAGTGTTTTCAACAGGGAGCGGACCTCGGACTCCCGATAGCGACGGTGCCCACCAAGGGTGCGGATCGAAGTCAACTTGCCTGCCTTGGCCCATCGGGTCACGGTCTTGGGATCCACCCGGAACATGCTCGCAACCTCCGCCGGGGTTAGGAGTGGTTCAGCGTCACTCTGACGTTGCATTTCCCACCCTTCCAGCCTTATGTCCGTTTAGTCCGTTGCGCAACTAGAAAAGTATGGGCGGGCGGGGGTGCCACCACAAGGGGTTTCGCCGACTTTCTCGCCACAAACGGGGCTTCCGCTCCATATTACGTGGCATTTTCGTATGCAGCCACCGCTCGCCACCGTCCGACCAGACTCTCATAGCCTCTCCCAGCCAGGATGGGATCACCTGAAGCCAGCCCCGCCAGCGAGGAGCGGATGTCCTCCAGGCTGGAATCCTCATCAATTCCAGAACCTCCGCGGGCCCGGATGCTCTGTTCGAGGTAACCGGCCAGACCACCGTAATCACACTCGACCACAGAATGCGCGTCGAAGGATTCCAGCCAATCAGTTAGCTCCTCAAGCTCGTTTGCCACCTGGCCAGGGCCGAAAGCCGAAAGGACTGTCTGCAAGGTGATATTCGACTGGCGCCTGGCGTTCTCCATACTCGTGCGCATGCGAACCCACGGGCCATCTTTATCGCGCCCACGAATCCGCTCCTCGACTGTAAATAGCGAGAACCACCGAGGCGGGATTACCCAGGTCTCGGTAAGGATGTGCGGAGGATCCTCTGAGTTGTTGTCCAAGGAACTTAAGGCGCTTAACGCTTCATCTGTCCCAGGAGGGATGAAGAGCGGAATCAACGGCTCGGGGAGTGAACTCTTGAAATCCTCAAGTGCCGCAAGGCACCTTGAGGTGGTCGACCAAGGGGCGATAAAGATTTCCCCATCGATTTCTAGAGAGTATGCGCCATCCGGGCGGGAATTTACCCGCTCCGGCGTGAGAATCCGATGGAGGGCGAGGACCTGTTCTTCACACCGGCCTGTAGGAACCGCGTCACGGCGCCAACGTTCCTGCTGCGAAGGTGAAAAAGATTTCAGAGGTTCGAAGATACGCAGCGATGCAACGTACGGAGTTGGAATCACGCCCTATCAAGCCCGAGGGCGCCAATTCCCATCGGCATATGGATCATCCTCATCACCGCTACCGCTCTCAGAGTCGACTTCGCCGTGAAGTTCGCGCGCTAGGCGCTCAAGATCGGTCTCCGGCGCGTGGTACTTCAACTCGCGGGCGACTTTCGTCTGCTTTGCTTTTGCCCGGCCGCGCCCCATGGCGTCGACCCCCTCTAGACACGTGGCTGGGGGACAAGCCCCCAGGCGGATGGATCTGATCTTCTGAAGGCAAAGATTAGTGGTTTCGGTAGTCGCCCACCAACGCGGCGCCCCCAGGACCTTCATGAGCTCGGATCTGACCGACGATAAAGGCAACTTGGCCAAGCTCAGCAAGGAGGCTCAGAGCTCGATCTGCGCCAGCCGGATCGACCACGGCAACCATCCCGACCCCAACGTTTAGGGTCCGCTCCATCTCAGACCGCTCTAGATCGCCCGCCTCGGCCAATACCTTGAAGACCGGTGGGAGCGCCCAGGCGGACCGCTCAATCGTGGCAGATAGCCCTTCTGGGATCACCCGAGCCAAGTTCCCGGCCAAGCCGCCCCCAGTTATATGGGCCATCGCATGGACCTTTGATGCTCTATCCCTAGCCAGCACCAATGCATCGAGCGCGTAGATACGCGTGGGAATCAATAACTCTTCCCCAAGAGAGTGACCAAACTCGGAGACATTGCGATCAAGTGCCCACCCCGCCAACTTGATGATCTGCCGGACTAACGAATAGCCGTTTGTGTGCAGACCGCTACTCGCCATCGCAATAATGACGTCCCCATCGGAGACTTTCTCAGCACCGAGCAATTGATCTTCCTCAACCACGCCAGTCGCGGCACCGGCGAGATCAAACTCGTCAGGTTCAAGCAATCCTGGATGCTCTGCAGTTTCGCCTCCGATCAATGCGGCGCCCGCTTTTCTACAACCATTCGCGATACCGGCCACAATCGTGGCCACCTTCTCTGGAATGACTCTGCCAATGGCGATGTAGTCAGTCATGAAGAGGGGCTCGGCACCGCATACGACGAGATCATCAACGACCATGGCAACCAGATCTTCACCAATCGTCGAGAATTCTGACATACGACGCGCGATTTCAACTTTCGTCCCAACGCCGTCAGTTGAGGTTGCGAGCAATGGCTTCCGGTAGTTCTTAAGCGCGGACGCGTCGAAGAGTCCAGCAAAGCCACCGATGCCACCAACCATTTCTTCGCGCCGAGCGAATGCTATGGAAGCTTTCATCAACTCGACGGCGCGGTCACCCGCCTCCAGATCAACGCCAGCGGCTGCATAGGAAAGTGGCTTGCTCACAACTGTTCCTCCAGAACAAACTTGTTCAACGAACGAGGATCTGCCAGCGGTATCGGGTAAACGCCATCAAAGCAGGCGCGGCAGAGATTATCTTTGGCAATCGTCGTTGCCGCGATCAAGCCCTCGAGCGAAACATAGCCAAGTGAGTCAGCACCAATCGATCGACAGATCTCGGCAACTTCCAGGCCGTTGGCAATCAATTCGGCGCGAGTTGCAAAATCAATTCCATAGAAGCAGGGCCACTTCACAGGAGGGCTTGAGATTCTTACATGCACCTCTGCAGCACCCGCCTCTCGTAGCATTCGAACAATGGCCCGTTGCGTATTGCCACGCACGATTGAGTCGTCCACGACGACCAGGCGTTTGCCGGCCACAATGTCTCGCAGCGGATTGAGCTTCAATCTAATCCCGAGTTCTCTAATGGTCTGACTCGGCTCGATAAAGGTCCTACCGACATAAGAATTCTTGACCAGGCCAATTCCAAAAGGAATTCCTGATTGACGCGCGTAGCCAACCGCTGCTGGAGTACCCGATTCAGGAACCGGAATGACCATATCTGCTACTGCTGGGAATTCGATTGCGAGGCGCTCGCCAACCGCCACTCTGGTCGCGTGGACTTCGCGACCTGCAATCGAAGTATCGGGCCTAGCAAGATAGACATACTCGAAAAGACAGCCCTTTGGTACTGGTTCTGCCCATTTCTTTGAACGCAGACCTGCTTCATCGATCGTAATGAATTCGCCGGGTTCAACTTCACGGACAAAACTGGCGCCGACGATATCAAGTGCGGCTGTCTCACTCGCGATAACCCAGCCTCGCGCTAAACGCCCGATCACCAGCGGACGAACACCATGACGATCTCGAGCCGCATAGAGCGTCGTTTCATCCATGAACACTAAAGAGAAGGCGCCTTCAAATGTTGGTAGCACTTCAATGGCACTTGCCTCGACGCTGCGATGTGGGCTTCCGGCAAGCAGCGCCGTCATGATTTCGGTATCAGTTGTAATTTCGCCGTAGAGCTTTAGCCCTTGGTTGGTTGCTCGCTCGGCAAGTTCGCCGGTATTAGTGAGATTGCCGTTATGTGCAAGAGCCAGTGAACCTTCACTTGTGGCACGCAACGTGGGCTGCGCGTTCTCCCAGACACTCGACCCGGTCGTTGAATATCTACAATGACCAATTGCGATGTGCCCCTTGAGTGTTCTTAGATCGCTCTCGCTGAAAACTTGCGAAACCAGCCCCATGTCTTTAAAGACCAGGATTCGATCACCGCTACTAGCTGCGATGCCGGCGGATTCTTGGCCACGGTGTTGCAACGCGTATAGCCCGTAGAAGGTGAGTTTGGCGACCTCTTCGCCCGGCGCCCAGACGCCAAAGACACCACATTCATCTTGCGGTCCCTTCTCGCCAGGAAGTAAGTCGTGATTTAGAAGTCCATCTCCGCGCTTACCCATAGTGGAATCCTACTTAGAGTGGCAGATACTGACGTAAATCTGCCCTAGCTCCGCTGGCTCGAACCCTGCCTCCGGCTAGCGCCTCAGACCAACTCATCGTCCCTGCCGCCAGCGCCAACCAAGTTTCGGCATTCATTTCAATCAAGTTGGGCGGTGTGCCTCTGGTGTGACGTGGGCCTTCTCCGCATTGAATGGCTCCGTACGGTGGAACTCGCACTTCAATGGCCTGCCCTGGTGCCTTTGCAGCTAATTGAGCCAGTGTTCGCTTCACGTCGGCAAGCGTCTTCGAATCACGGCTCATTGTTTAACGGGTACCAGAAAAGAGTCTGTGAAAGGTACCCGTGTGCGCGGTCGAGAGCGCCTCGAGTTCGATTTCAAATTGACCAGCCACCACCAGCGCTGATCCGCCAGTGATTCCGAGATGCTCCACCGCGATTCTTTGTGAATCAACTAGTGCCAAGAATTCTTTCCGCGCGTCGAGAGCAACCGCGACCACAACCCGGCCTGGAGTCTCGCTGAAGAGCGCCACGAACGGATCGCCCGTAACAGAGATGCTCGCACCGACCATCTTCCTCAGAGCCATCTCAGCCACGGCAATCGCCAAACCGCCATCGCTTAGATCATGCGCGGCTGAGATCAATTCTCTGGTGCTGGCTTCAATCAACAGATTAGCAAGGCGTCGTTCGTGTTCCAGATCAGCGCGTGGCGGCATGCCGCCGAGGTGTCCATGGAGGTTTGCCCATTCGCTACCGGCAAAATCATCTCGAGTTTCGCCTAAAAGAAAGAGGCCGATTCCTTCGACATCGATCGCCATTGGAGTTCGTTTTGCAACATCGGCTATGACGCCTAGAACTCCAACAACTGGTGTCGGCAAGATCGCGACCTTGCCAGTCTGGTTGTAGAACGAAACGTTGCCACCAGTCACCGGTAAGCCAAGTTCCAGACAAGCATCAGCAAGGCCCGTGACTGCACGTTCGAATTGCCACATCACCGCTGGGTCTTCGGGGGATCCAAAGTTTAGACAATTAGTAACGGCTAGCGGTCGCGCACCGGTTGTCGCAACATTTCGGTAAGACTCCGCTAAGGCAAGACGAGCCCCTTCGTACGGATCAAGTCGACACCAACGCGCGTTTGCATCGGTCGAAATTGCGATACCAAGGCCAGAGGTCTCATCTATTCGCACAATTCCAGAATCTTCTGGCTGAGCCAGAACGGTATTCCCCTGCACATATTTGTCGTATTGGTCTGTCACCCACGACTTGTCGGCCAAGTTTGGACTTGAAATCAGGTCGAGGAGAGTCTGTCGCAATTGCTCTCCACTTTTTGGACGGGTTATCGTACTTGGCCCATTTGCTTGCAACTGTTTCTGCTCGGCGGGCGGGGCAAATGGTCTTTCGTATACCGGTCCTTCATGGGCCACTGTACGAGGTGGCACATTGACGATGATTTGGTTCTTCCATTCGATCGTCAGGCGGGCTGAATCGTTCACCTCACCGATTACTGTGGCCGTTACATCCCATTTGGCGCAGAGTTCAAGGAATCGTGCAATTTTCATCGGCTCGACAATTGCGCACATGCGCTCTTGCGATTCGCTCATCAAGATTTCTTCTGGGGCAAGGGTTGGGTCTCGCAATGGCACGCGATCCAGGACCACGTGCATCCCACCGGTACCAGCGGACGCCAATTCACTCGTTGCACAAGATAGGCCTGCGCCGCCAAGATCTTGAATTCCGATAACCAAGTCTTCCGCGAAAATCTCTAGGCAACACTCGATCAATACTTTCTCAGCAAAGGGATCACCGACTTGAACGCTGGGTCGTTTAGAAGGACGTGTGGCATCGAAGGATTCGCTAGCTAAGACGCTGACGCCACCGATTCCATCGCCACCAGTCTTTGCGCCGAATAGTACGACTAGATTCCCTACACCTGAGGCTTTGGCCAACTTGATATCTTCATGGCGCATCACTCCAACACAGAGCGCATTCACTAAGGGATTCCCAGCATAAGTCTCGTCAAAGACGATCTCGCCACCAATGTTTGGCAGCCCAAGACAGTTACCATATCCACCGATACCAGCCACCACGCCTGGCAGCGTCCGCCGAGTATCTGGTGCATTGGCTGGTCCAAATCTCAGCGGATCCATTATCGCAATCGGTCGGGCGCCCATAGTGAGAATGTCGCGCACGATTCCGCCCACACCAGTTGCCGCGCCTTGATAAGGCTCGACGAACGAGGGGTGGTTGTGACTTTCGATTTTGAAGGTGACTGCATAGCCCTGTCCCACATCGACCACGCCAGCGTTCTCGCCAATTCCCACAAGTAGCGCATCCGTTTTTGGCTGCTTCTCACCGAACTGGCGAAGGTGAACCTTGCTCGACTTGTAGGAGCAGTGCTCACTCCACATCACGCTATACATCGCCAACTCGCTGCTAGTTGGACGTCGTCCAAGAATTTCTCTGATTCGTTGGTATTCGTCTTCTTTGAGGCCCAGTGCACTGTATGGCTGCTCGTGGTCGGGATCGATATTTGCTTTCTGAACGGTATCTAACGTCATGATGCAACTAACGTCTTTAGAACGCCAGTGAAAAAGGCGAACCCGTCGGTTGTTGGGCCCGTCAATTTTTCAATCGCGTGCTCGGGGTGTGGCATTAGTCCGACGATATTGCCGCGTTCGTTGGTGATTCCAGCAATTGAATTCCGCGATCCATTCGGGTTCTCTCCGGCGTACCTAACCACGACTCTGCCTTCACTTTCGAGCAGAGAAAGTGTCTGGTCATCACATTGATACGAACCCTCACCATTTTTCAATGGAATGGTGATGTGCTGCCCCAGGGAATATTCCGAGGTCCAAGAGGTCGAGTTATTTTCAATAATCAACTCTTGATCTCGGCAGAGAAAATGCAGATCGCTATTGCGAGTTAGTGCCCCAGGAAGCAAGTGGGATTCGCAGAGAACCTGAAATCCGTTGCAGATACCAAGAAGTGGCATGCCTGCCTTCGCTCGCACCGTAATTTCTTCCATGATTGGAGCAAAGCGAGCAATGGCTCCACATCGGAGATAGTCCCCATAGGAGAATCCGCCAGGTAGGACGACACCGTCGATATTCCTCAATGAGTGATCGTTATGCCAGAGCGCGACTGCCTCGCCACCGGCCATGCGGATGGCGCGGGCAGCATCACGGTCATCGAGAGAACCAGGAAAAGTGACAACCCCGATCCTCATTCGTCAACTCGCACGGATTTTTCGCTCCGCATTGTTTCGTCAATGCGCACGGATTTTTCGCTCCGCATTGTTTCGTCAATGCGCACGGTGAAGTTCTCGATCACCAAATTGGCTAGAAGTAATTCGGCGGCGCGCTCCACCTCTGAAATTTTTTCTGGAGTCGCGGGTCCGTCAACTTCGATCTCAAAACGCTTGCCCTGGCGAACGGACGTGAGATCGGAGAATCCAAGTCTGGGCAGAGCAGCCGCAATTGCGGCTCCCTGCGGGTCAAGAATCTCGGGTTTGAGCATTACTTCCACGATAATTCTGGCCACTGACTAACCCTACCCTCGCCGAGCGGTGGCGCCGCTCACCCCGAGCGGTGGCGCCGCTCACCCCGAGCGGTGGCGCCGCTCACTCAGTAAAAGAGGTACCGGTGAGACGCTCGAAAGCCACCAAATATCGCTCTCGGGTCTTGGCCACGACATCCTCCGGAAGTTCAGGTGGCGGCTTTTCACCGCTCCGATCCCAGCCGCTTGAGGCCAGCCAGTCGCGGAGGAACTGCTTGTCAAAAGAGGGTTGGGCACCACCTGGCGCCCACGTTTCGAACGGCCAGAAACGCGATGAATCGGGGGTGAGTACCTCGTCGCCGATAAAGATCTGACCCTCAGCGCGGCCAAACTCAAATTTGGTATCGGCAAGGATAATTCCAGCAGAACGAGAAATCTCATCGGCCGCTGAATATATCTCCAGAGTCAATCTTCGAAGCTCGGCTGCATCCGATCGCCCGATCTTGGACGCCACAACTTCAAACGACACGTTTACGTCGTGCTCCCCCACATCCGCCTTCGTGGCAGGGGTGAAAATCGGCTCAGGAAGGCGGGAACCATCCACTAGGCCCGCCGGTAACTTGATACCACAGACCGTTGCACTCGCGCGGTACTCGATCAGACCAGATCCAGTTAGATAGCCGCGAGCGACACACTCAATGGGAAACATCTCAAGTGAGCGAACAATGACGGCCCGGCCAGCTACTTCAGGAGGAACTTCGGCGGATAAGACGTGGTTAGGCACGATCGTCGCAATGCGTTCAAACCACCACAGTGACATGGCAGTAAGAATTTTCCCCTTGTCGGGAATTACTGTTGGTAAGACCCAATCAAATGCCGAGATGCGATCTGAGGCAACCATGAGAAGCCGACCAGCGTCATCTTGATACAGATCTCGAACCTTGCCCGTTCGAAGATGACGCCAACCATCAACGATTGGGGGTGTTGGTGGGCCGGCAGGTCCGAAGCCGCTCATAGAATTTCACTGGGACGATAGGTTGCAGCCTCTGGATATTTCGAAATGATTGTCGAAATCACTTCAACGATTTGACTCACTTGAGATCTAGCGGCGCCGGTAAAATCAAGTGGTTTAGCAATGAGCTGCTGAAGCTCATCGAGGCTCAATGGAATGCGCTCATCTTCAGCTAGGCGCTGTAGTAAGTCATTGGAAACTGCGCCTGTCGCACGGAGATTGAGAGCTGCGGCAACCGCATGCTCTTTGATCCATTCGTGCGCGTTCTCTCGCCCCACCCCTGCCTTAACGCAGGCCATCAGAATCTTGGTTGTTGCGAGGAAGGGTATGAAACGCTTGATTTCATTTGATATTACGGCAGGAAAGGCACCAAATTCCGAAAGGACGGTCAGAATCGTCTCGAGTAATCCGTCAAGAGCATAGAACCCTTCGCTGAGTGCCACCCGACGAACAACAGAACACGACACGTCCCCTTCATTCCACTGATCACCCGCAACTTCACCCATCATCGATGTATACCCGCGGAGAACAACTGCCAGTCCGTTAACTCGTTCACAAGAACGCGTATTCATTTTGTGCGGCATCGCCGAAGAACCCACTTGACCCGCTTTAAATCCTTCGGTTACCAGTTCGGCTCCAGCCATCAATCTGATACTCGTCGCTAGCGAAGAGGGCCCCGCCGCGATCTGTGTAAGTGTGGTCAATACTTCATAATCAAGTGAACGCGGGTATACCTGTCCAACTGCGATCAATCGATGTTCAAAGCCCATGTGTTTGGCTACCAGATTTTCTAGCTGATCCAACTTCGCTTCGTCGCCATCGAGAAGGTCGAGTTCATCTTGAGCAGTGCCGACCGGACCCGTGATGCCGCGCATTGGGTATCGTTCGAGCAGGCCTTCTAGACGCTCGAAGGCAAGTAGGATTTCTTGCGCCGCATTCGCAAATCGTTTACCCAGTGTCGTAATTTGCGCAGGAACATTATGCGTGCGTCCGGCGATTGGCTGTTCGGAATACTTATCTGCGAGGAAAGCAATTTGGGCGAGTAAGGCGACTGTGCGATCTCGTACCAGTAACATCGCGGAGCGAATCTGCAGTTGCTCAACATTTTCCGTCAGATCGCGGCTGGTCATACCCATATGTATCGACTGGTGACCTGCGAGTGAGTTGAACTCATCAATCCGCGCTTTCACATCATGGCGAGTTAGACGCTCCCTGGCGTCGATGCTGACTAAATCAACCTTATCGATGACCTTCTCGTATGCCTCAATAGCCCCAGCCGGAACGGAAATTCCTAACATCGACTGAGCGCGCAGAACAGCCAACCATAAGCGTCGTTCTTCAACGATCTTCCGCTTGGGCGACCAAATCTCGCGCATCTGTATCGACGCATAGCGAGAGGCGAGTACCGACGTCACTTGTTCATCATCCCCTATTCAGCGAATCTTCCGCTGCCGCCAGCGCGATGTCATTGCGGTGTATCGATCCAGCAAGGGTGATCGCATCAACTCCTCGATATGCCACTTTTCGGGCAGCGGCCAAATTCGGGCCGACACCAGTAACTGAGAGGACCCGACCGCCGGCAGAGAGAAGACTGCCATTCTGAGTGCGAGTTCCCGCTTGAAAAACGATCGCACCAACGGCGCCAGCAGCAGCTAACCCGGTAACCTCATCACCGGTTCGAATTTCTCCAGGGTATCCAGATGAGGCTATTACTACCGTAACTGCAGCATCCGAACTGAAATCAAGGGCTCGTTCCTCGGCGAGCGAACCTGTCGCAGCCCGGTAAAGAACGTTCCCAAGTGGAGTGCGCAACCGCGCAAGTAAGACTTGGGTCTCTGGGTCACCGAATCGCGCATTGAATTCAATTACCTTCAAACCCTTGGACGTCAGCGCAAGACCCGCGTAGAGAAGGCCGACGAATGGCGTATCTCTACGGCGCATCTCATCAATGGTTGGTTGAAGAATTTCAGCACGAACACGTTCGACCAAATCAGCTGGTGCCCATGGAAGTGGCGAATAAGCGCCCATGCCCCCCGTATTGCCACCCGTATCTCCGTCGCCGACCCGCTTGAAATCTTGCGCTGGTTCAAACGCTAAGACTGTTTCACCATCGGCAATGCCAAAGAGTGAGATCTCAGGCCCATCAAGAAACTCTTCGATTACCACTGTTCGACAACCTGCAGCGTGCGCTAACGCCACTTCGCGATCGGAGGTCACTACAACGCCTTTCCCGGCGGCGAGCCCATCATCTTTTACAACGTATGGCGGGCCGAATTCGTCTAATGCGTCGCCAACTTCACCTAACGTATGGCACGTTCGACTCCGCCCCGTGGGCACACCCGCTGCCACCATAATCTCTTTCGCAAAAGCTTTCGAACCTTCAATCCGCGCAGCTAGAGCCGAGGGTCCGAAGCAGGCAATCCCACGTGCTCTGACTGCATCAGCGGCTCCCGCGACTAGGGGAGCCTCAGGACCAATCACGACGAGGTCAACCTCGAGTCTTGCTGCTAGATCGGCGATCTCATTAGGAATAGAGATGTCACACGGATGCAAAGAGGCATGTTCTGCCATCCCGGGGTTTCCAGGAGCGGCATGAAGTGAGGTTACTGATGCGTCCTGAGCGAGAGATCTCACGAGGGCATGCTCTCTGGCCCCTGACCCAATGACCAAAACTTTCATTTGAGCGCCCGCGCTAATCGCGCTTTGGCATCAGGCCATTCGTCGGCGATGATCGAGTAGAAGACGCTATCGCGAGGGGATCCGTCCTTACGAATGACCAGATGACGCAGGACACCCTCTTTCTTTGCGCCCAATCGTGCGATCGCAGCCTGCGATCTCTCGTTCTTTACATCGGTCTTCAGTGCGACCCGGTCATACTTACGTACTTCGAACGCTTCAGTCATCAGAAGTAACTTTGCTTCGGTATTCACAGATGAGCGCCAGAACTCACGACCATAGAAAGTCCACCCGATTTCAACGCGCCGGTGTTCAGGCACTTCATCAAGAAATGACGTCGCGCCGATCGCTTCTCCCGTTTCAATAGAGATGACAGCAAACGGCTCACGCTGACCTGCATCACGCTCGATCAAGGCACGTGTGATTATTTGGTGCATCGCGTCGCGAGTCACCGGATTGTGCTGCGACAACCAGCGCCATACCTCTTCATCGTTTCCACAGTGATTGTAGAGATCATCGGTGTGCTCGTACGTGAGCGGTTCAAGGCGCACGTATTTACCAATGAGAGCTGTCATATCTAGGACACTAGGTCTCTCACCGCGATGGTTTCGTCGCGTCCAGGCCCGACTCCAACCGCACTGATCCGCGCCCCCGAAACATTTTCTATGAACTCCACGTAAGCACGGGCACTCTTGGGTAGATCTTCAAGCGAACGTGCTGTTGACAAGTCTTCATTCCAGCCAGGAAGGTACTCATAGATTGGTTTGGCGTGATGGAAATCAGTCTGGTTGGTTGGGAGTTCTTCGATTCGTTTACCACCCACCTCGTATGCAACACAGACTGGTATTTCTTTCCATCCCGTTAGCACGTCGAGTTTCGTCAGAAAGAAATCGGTCAGCCCATTAATCCGCGTGGCGTAACGCGCCACCGGCGCATCGAACCATCCGCAACGACGATTACGGCCAGTGGTGACGCCGTATTCATGGCCGATTGTGCGTAGTTTTTCGCCATCTTCATCAAGCAACTCGGTCGGGAATGGACCAGAGCCGACTCTAGTCGTGTACGCCTTAACGATTCCGATCACCCGCGTCACTCGTGTTGGTCCAATGCCTGATCCAGCGCAAGCGCCACCGGCTGTGGGATTGCTTGATGTAACAAAGGGATATGTACCGTGATCAACATCAAGAAGCGTGCCCTGTGAACCTTCGAGCAGAACCACTTTCCCCGCGTCGAGGGCGTCATTAAGTAGCAACGATGTGTCTGCGATGAACGGCCGTAAGATTTCTGCGTAACCCAGGTACTCCTCAACCACAGCGTCTACTTCAATGCCTTTGCGATTGAAGACCTTCACCAGAATTTGATTCTTGTCGCCAAGAGCGGACTCGACCTTCTGCTGCAAGATATGTGGGTCGAAAAGATCCTGAACCCTAATGCCGATCCGATTGATCTTGTCGGCATAGGCCGGACCAATCCCACGTCCGGTCGTTCCGATCTTCGCCTTGCCGAGGAAGCGTTCGGAAATCTTATCGATGGCACGGTGGTATGGCGTGATCAGGTGGGCATTTGCGCTGATTACTAACCTCGATGTGTCGATTCCACGAGATTGGAGCGCCTCGATTTCTTCCAAAAGAACAGCCGGATCAATCACGACACCATTACCAATTACTGGAACGACATTTGGACTCAAGACACCAGAAGGCAGAAGATGAAGCGCATACTTCTGATCACCTATGACTACGGTGTGACCAGCGTTGTTTCCGCCTTGATAGCGAACAACATAATCAACGCGCTCGCCCAGGAGGTCGGTAGCCTTACCTTTGCCCTCGTCTCCCCATTGGGCACCTAAAAGAACAATGGCAGGCATGGCGACCCCTTTTAATTGAGTGACGGATTAGGCGTTGAGTGTCGTACCTGTAGAGCGCAAATCTTCGCACGCTCTAACTACACGAGCAGCCATACCGGCTTCACCGGCTTTGCCCCACGCACGTGGGTCATAGGCTTTCTTGTTCCCAACTTCGCCATCGATCTTAAGGACGCCATCATAGTTTTTTAAGACGTGGTCAACGACCGGACGAGTGAACGCGTATTGGGTGTCAGTGTCGATGTTCATCTTCACCACACCGTAATCAAGAGCTTCCCGAATCTCAGATAGGAGAGAGCCTGAGCCGCCGTGGAATACCAGATCAAATGGCTTCGAACCCACGGGCAAGCCGCGGACGGCGGAGACGTGATCTTGGAGTTCCTTTAGGATTTTCGGCTGCAGAACGACATTGCCTGGCTTGTAAACTCCGTGAACGTTGCCGAACGTGGCGGCGAGTAGGTAGCGCCCTCGCTCGCCTAACCCGAGAATTTCGGTAGTACGCTCCGCGTCTTCGGGAGTTGAGTAGAGTTTCGCGTCGTGCTTGGCTTCAACGCCATCCTCTTCCCCGCCTACAACGCCGATCTCCACTTCAAGAATCGTCCGCGCTGCTACTGATTTAGTAAGCATTTCGTCAGCGATTTCGAGGTTCTGCTTGAGTGAGACTGCAGATCCATCCCACATGTGAGATTGGAAGAGCGGAGAAAGCCCGGCCTTGACGCGAGCAGCACCGAGATCAAGTAGAGGACGCATAAAGCCGTCAAGTTTTTCCGCTGGGCAGTGATCGGTATGTATCGCAATATTGACGTTGTAATTTTTGGCGACGATGTGCGCAAATTCAGCGAGCGCGACTGCACCGTCAACCATCTTCTTCACCGTTGAACCTGAGGCATATTCAGCCCCACCCCAAGAAAATTGGATGATTCCATCCGAGTTGGCCTCGGCAAAACCACGAAGCGCGGCGATGATTGTCTGCGACGACGAAACGTTGATCGCCGGATAGGCAAACGCACCGGCTTTGGCACGGTCAAGCATCTGGTTATAAGTTTCTGGGGATGCGATAGGCACTTTCTAAACTCCTCTTAGTAGGAGACCAGGGCGGGGCAACGATGACCCAAGGTTTACGCCCTATCCTCCCACATCGACCTGTGGGGATAGAAATCTGGGGCCTGCGTTTATCGGAATGGGCGGAACTTTACGTAGGCTCCTCTCATGAATCTCTTGAACGCCAACTCGGTAGTCACCTCCCTGGGCCTTGTTGGCGTCCTATTTGTCCTCTTCATTGAGACCGGGCTACTAGTTGGACTGGTGCTTCCGGGCGATTCGCTCCTCTTTGTGGCTGGTGTCTCCGCCTCCGGAACTGCGACTGCCGTTGTCGGAACTCACCTATCACTCCCAGTTCTGTTGGTAACGGCGCCAGTCGCCGCGATTATCGGTGCTCAAGTTGGCCATCATCTCGGCGCTAAGTACGGGAGACCTCTCTTCAAGCGACCCGATAACCGCGTCTTCAATCAGAGTCGAGTTCTTAGAGCAGAGGAGTGGCTCGCCAAATATGGCGAAGGCCGGGCTA
>JGI1356J14229_10001470_pt1 | contig 19537 bp, 18 predicted proteins | sample Subgrocontami58m_FD_14229 | JGI IMG/M metagenome (IMG submission 14229) | reverse complement strand
TGTTGCTTCCATCCAGGCGATGGAAATGGCTTGTCATCAGGCCGGAAGCCACCCTTGGCTTCCGGGCCATACAAATCGCCATTGGGTGGCCGTGTTCAAGGGACGGGGCTGGTCTGCCAAAACCCACTAGGCCATCCAAACCATATCTTCAAAAAGCATTGGCAAGGCAATTTTAACCATTCCGACGTATCCAGATTGTCGGCAACGGGTAACATAACCTTTGCCTTTGTTAAACGCCTGCTGATTTTTGGTATTGCTATTTAGTACCAGTTGCGCCAGCGTGTTGATGCCGGGTTTGGTTAATGGCCTCAATGCATGGATAGCTGGCGCCGGTGCTGGCACGGTGAGGCCGGCCAGTTTTTTTGGGGGGTATGCGCGGTACAGCGCGTTTGCCGCTGGGCTGTTTTCCGGCATCTTATGGGGGGAGTGGGCAGTGCCCGTCGAAGTGATTTGCTTGCTGGCTTCCAGCGTTAAGGACATGTTTTAAAAGCGGCTACGCGGCCCGATTGCTGCCCTATCTCCTTTATGCCCTAGAGGATATGCATCCATGCAGCTGTTGCAATCGGACCGTCCGCGACACTTTTAAAACACGATCTAAGACCCGCTGCTTAAACATGCATTTCCATATCATGGGTTCTGCCAATTAAATAACCGGTCCTGCGGCTATTTTTTCGGCAGAACCCATGTCCTGTTACAAACTGCCCTTAGCTTTCAAAAAGACCAGCAATTGCCTTAATGCTTCCGGCGGGTTGCTTGCCGCCGGATGTCCGGCCTGATCCGCTGTATTCGGCGCATGGCAGGCAGGGCAGGTGCGGATTTCACCTGGCTGCAAGGTGAGCCAGTTACGTTCCCTGACGACAAATTTTCCGGTGGGGTCGGTGATTTGCCAGCTTAAAGCACGGCGGGTCGGCAACAGCATGGCGACCGAACCGTCATTGGCGATTTTCACGCTACCTTTGGGGGCGCCTGCGCTTAAGGGCGGGTTTGCCGTTACCGCCGTTACGTTGTGCACAGGCACGCCCAGAATACGGCGGCCCGGTTTTGGTGTAGTGGAGGAACCTGTTAGACCCAAGCCGCGGATTTGGTCGGCCTGGAAAGCTTGGAAATGTGCGACTTCATAGAGTTTTCCCTGGTTGCCCAAGGTTTGGGTCGCCGAACCCGCCACCGCCAAGTTATAGGGCTGCTGCTTATCGCTGTGGTCACGTTGCGTGACATTGCGCATAATCGCTAAAGCCAAGCGCTTGCTGCTTAGGTACTGGCGTAAACTGGCTTCGCTGACACCTTCTTCCTGCAAGATTTGCTTCTCGGGTGCGCTTAATGCTGACGCGACGCGACGTGCGGGACGGGTACGCGGTTTGACTTCCACCGGTTGCAGCTCCCATAACTGGGTGGAGTAATGCCTTAAGGTATCCGGGCTGAAGTAGCTGATTTCCTTGGTGATGCCATTGGTCAAGGGCTGGTCGGCCGTCCAAGTGCCATTGGGCAGTTGCTTTAAGGTGCGCAAGCGGAAATCGTAACGGGATTTTGGGAAGGAATCGGCATTGTCCGCCGATGTGGTGCCTTCGTTTTTGTCCCGCCGCGTCTCAGGGGTGTGCGCCGCGATCAAAGTGCCATCGGAAAGTACGGAAGGGTCGCGGTAATGGCCGGAATTTTCTGGCAGCGGCGTTTCGCCCTCACCGGTGGGGATAAAGGTGGAGGGGTCGGTCAGATAATCTATGCGCATCTCATCGGCATTATGCGTCGGGCTGACATTAGTCAAACGGACAATTTGTCCGGCGGCATGGGTGCCGAATTCAGGCGCATTGACGCCAACCAAAAAATTGGGGTTGGTCGGGTCTTGTTTGATTTGGAAAAAATTCTCGATTTTGTTTTGGTTTAAGCTGTTGATCTGGAAGGTCAGGTCAGGGTCGTCAGTGAACACCGCCTCGACAAAAGAGCCGCCCAACTCGTGGCGCCCGACATGGTTGACGGTTTCCATCTCAGTCCCGTCTTCATTGACTTGCCAGGGAAAGAATTGGTTAAAGACGAGGCCATTCAAATTGGTCCCCGCCAAGGAAACCTCGTCGCCCCTTATTGGCTCCGGAAACACTTCCGTGCGGCTGTTTAAAATTTTTGCCGTTGCCGATTCACTGGAATAGTTAAAGGTTCCGAAATTGCCGCCACGCCTGTCGGCGGCGGCCTGTTGGTCTTGTTGCATATGGTCCCAGCGGGTAAAAATGACCCGGCCAAAGCTATCGACTATCGGGCTAAAATCACCGGAAGGCGCATGCGACAGCGGGAACACCACGCCCGTTGACGGGTTTAATTTCCACAAACCGGATACGGTGGGGGCGTCCTCATATTCATCCAGTTGTGGATACAAGTGGTCCAAACCATTGCGGGGGCGGTCGGAGGTAAAAATAATATTGTTGTCCGTACCATAAACCGGGCTGACATTGTTATAACCAGCGGGCTGCTTAAGCACTTTAGTAATGACCGGGGTCTCGTTTTTTCCTAAGCCGGTAATTTCGTAGAGCTGCCAATTGAAGGTCTTGACTTGGAAATGAGCGGGTGCGCCGATGACCATACTGAAAATAATTTTTTTGCCGTCCCAATGCACTGAAGGGTCGCGCACCTGGATGCTCTGCTCACCTTGTAGCCCGGCTTGCCCGAAACCGGCGGCTTCGGTCAGGTTTTTCAGGGTGCCGTCGGGATAACGTATCCATAAGTCGCCGCCGCGCCCCGTGCTATCGATACCGCCTTGATGGTTGCAGAAGGTTGATGTCAACGCACAAAAATCCCCCGGTATCGGGACTTCCGTGACAAATGCGATAGGATTGCTGATTGCCGCTGCACAAGGGTCGGATAGTTGGGTCAGCAGCACAAGGCTTAATCCGGTAAATTTTTTAATCATTTTGGAATTTCCTGTTAGGTTGGTTTGGCATTAAAAATCTTCAAGTTGTGATTTATGGAGCCAAAACTGAGCATGTTCTGGTGAAAATGCCGCCGCTAAAAATAGTCAATAAAAGCAATATGCACATAAAAATATGGTTTTTATGCCAAATATCACCGCTTTCTGGGGATAAACACCTGGCCTTAGGGGGGCTTGGCCCAACTTTTTAACCAGTGCCAGATTAACGGCTACATTGTTAACATATTGTTAATGCATCGATAATAAATATAGGGTCACGGCGGCAATAGGTTAGATGTTTATAATAGAGGCGTTTTTTCTCCCATGATCACGGGATTGCTTCAATTTTGCCATACAGTCCATTGGCTTCGTGATTGGGGCCGGCGGCGAAAAACAAGTCATTGGTCGCTTGCTTTTGTAGGCCATTGCCGAAAGCAATGCCCCATAGGCCTGGGATACGAATGGGGCTACCATTCGTCCGGCCCAGGATTTTCCCCGGATCTTGAGGGCGTTTATTAAGGTCATAGGCGACCACGGTGCCATCGCCAAAATTACCCACCAGAAGATGGTTGCTGAATTTGCCGAAATTATCGGGAGCCAAAGCCAAGCTCCATGGCGCATTTAGTTTGCCCCTTGCCGCGATGCGGTGCAGCAAATGGCCGCCCGTATCATACGCATTGACATAACCAAAGCCCGCCCCGTCGACCTCATCCTCTTGGTTTCCGTCTTGCTTGGCATAGGTCACAAAGACGACGCCATTGATGGCCTGGATCCCAAAAGGAGCGAAACCAGGCGGGATGGTGCTGTCCTTGAATGCTTTGGCACCTAGTGACACAGGTTGAAATGTGCCATCAAACACATCCACTTTGGCATTATGGAAGTCGGTGGCGTAAAGCAAATAGCGCTCACCATCTGCAGCCAACGCCAAGCCCTTGTAGATGGCATGTCTTGCCGCATTATTCACCACCTCGGTTGCGATGGTTGGCGGGGGAGCCAGTGGCACGGGAGCCCAGCCTGCTATCGAGCCCGCTTCCGTTGCGAAAATGAAACGGCTGGGATTGCCATTGATTTTAAAGTCCCTGCCGCCACCAAAGAACACGATGCCCGTAGGTTTGCCTGGCTCACCATTGGCGGGCCCTGGAATAGCCACTTCCAGGCCTTGTTTTTCGCCGTTGCCGTTATACAAAGTGGATTTTCCGGTGCCGTTAGCGGTGACCCAAACAACCCCGTCAGGATTAAAGGCAAGCCCCCAAGCATTAATGAGGCTAGGGTCGTCGTGAAGTGCCTTGCCGGGGACATTGGAGACTAAGTTATGGATCCCGTAGCCAGACGGTCGGGGGGTCTGATCCGCATTCAAGATCTGGGGGGATGCCAAAAATAGCGTTGTTACCAGCAAAGATAAGCTGGTTTTCTGAAAATGGTGGTTTAACATACAGTGCTCCTTATCAAGTACAGGAAAAATTTCCTGCATGGCCTGAATCCCCACCGTCCAAGGAAAGGTTCAATGGGCTTGCCAAGGGGGCGTTATTTTTTCAAAACTGTGTTGTTGGTCTTGCTTTACTGGGTGGGTGTTAGAGTAAGGGAGGGCGGGCTTTAGGGGTTGCCCAATATTTCCCTGCAAGACTAAAACATAAGCCTGAAAAAAAGATGCCCTGCTGATGTTGGCCAGGGGGGGCGGGCAAGCCAAAGGCCTGCTGGAAACCGCCCAAAACCTCCGTCCGTGTATCGTCGGTTTATACGGGGTTCCCGGATCATCTTCCGCTTACTGAAAAGCCGTTGCAGCCGCGTTAGCCCGTATGAAAAAGTGATAGCCCGGTCTTTACAAAACGGTTATGCTGTTTGCGATACATTAAAATAATCAATTAATTACAGAGGTGTTAACATGAGCGATCCTGTAAGGGCGTCCGATACCCCGTTTGCAATAGGAGTTGAAGAAGGCGCGGCGTATTTTTGGTGCAGCTGCGGACAGAGTGGCACGCAACCGTTTTGCGATGGTTCGCACAAAGGTTCAGTGTTTACCCCGCTAAGATACGATGCCACGGAATCCAAAACGGTCTATTTTTGCGGATGCAAGGCAACCAAAAACCAGCCGTTGTGTGATGGGAGCCATAAAGCAGGGCCGGCATAAACCGGTGTTGTCCGTGGACCCAATGGCTTTTGCCTAACAGCATAAGTGCCTGCACAAGCAATAAGGCTTATGTTTTAGCGTATAAGGATTTTGTAGATACCTATGGCCAAAAGCCGGGCTTAGGCATAAAGCTAAGCCATTATGGTTTGCGGTTGGCCAAGCCTGTAAACATCAGGTATATCCCTAAAATAATGAGGCCAATATCCGCCATGAGATAGGGGTCTGTAACAAGGGTGACTGTGCTGGCAGAAAGCGCGAACACGCCTAGCCCCCAAAAAAACCTGTTAAAACTTGCTGGATTTTGCTCGTTTTTCATATTGCCATCCATAAAGTGTTAGGCTAGCGCGCCGCTGGACAATAAGGCCGATGGTTTAAATGTTGCCTGTGATGTAGGCAGGCCCATTATAGCACCCCAAGACTAGCCCCTATCATCAGTTTCTTAAAGGGTTTTCCAACGGCTATAATGTTCCCTGAAATCAATTTGATAATAACGAGGGCGGTCATGCTTAAATTCACTGTTATTTTATCGGCGTTGCTATTGCAAAGCTGTTCAGGTTATCTGTCCAAACAAGAAGGCGATGATGCGGGTTATTTCTCCGATGCGTCAGATTGTTTGCGTTCTTCAGCCCGGAAAGAATCCATCAAAGTGCCCACGGGCCGGAGCATGACGGTTGTTGATGTCCCCATTGGGAGCGATGCGGGTTTTTTTGGCCAGTGCATGGAGCAGGCAGGCCATTCGGCCGCCCAGGTAGAGGCCGATGAATATCTGAAAATTTCCCATGCCTGCATGAAAGAGGCCAGCGGCTCGGCAACTCCGGACGCCACTTATGCAAAATGCGTCCGCCGTGGGAACATTACGGTGGAAACTATAAGTCCCGGCAAATAAAAATAAACCGGAGGTGAATCCTGCGGGATCAAACAGTCCCTATCCGGCCTGTCCCGCAGATGGCCCCTCGTAATTACTTCCCAGCCCCGCCAATTTTTACTAACCAGCCAGCAGCGCCTTTGCATTTGTTTTGGCCTTCGCCAGTGACGGCAATCCTCGCATAAGTGCCGTGTAACGCAGGGGGAAGGATGCCGGAGACTTGAACAAGGCCTTCATTCCCAGGGTTCACCTTAATGCTTGCGGGCAAGTCTTTTACGGTCACGGCAATGCTGTCCGGGAACGTGTTTTTTGATGCGGTGAAAGAAAAGCCTGTATTAGGGGCGACTTCGGAGTTCTCGGCAGGGATGAAATCGGTAAATTTGGGTTTGGCACAGGCTTTTGTGCTGCCGCCACTGCCATACGCCCAGCAAGTGCCGCTAACCAACATTAATGCCAAAATCCAGGTGCTGTTGTTTCGGTTCATGGTGATGCCTCGTGTTGTTATTATTGTTATGTCCCAGCTTACAAGTTAACGGGTTTTAGGCCGTTGTCAAAGCCGTATCGGTGGGATCCCATCACCGGTGTCACCCAGGTTTAGCAGGCTCAGGCTATTCAAAACCCGTATTTCATGGGTTGTTATGCCATTTATAGATGATTCCAACAAGTTAAAGAAGTCATAGCTATAATGATAGCAACAAATAACTTAAAAAATTGGCGGAGGATTTATGTTTGGGGCGCTCATCTTATTGATACAAGTGGCGGTGCTGTTGTTGACGTTGCCAGGTACTTTGGAATTGTTGGCCTTGACGTTGGCGGCCGCCTTCTTAAAAAAGCGCTTGCAAGTGTCCCGCATCCATCCTGAAGTTTCACTGCCCAGGTTGGCCGTTGTCATGCCAGCGCATAATGAGGCCAGCGGCATTGGTGCTTGTGTGGCCAATTTGAACGCCAGCCTCAAGCAGGCCATAGGCTGTGAACTGATCGTCATCGCCGATAATTGCCAGGATGACACCGCCGCCATCGCCGCCGAGGCTGGGGCACGGGTTTTGGTCCGGCAGAATGACAGGCGACGGGGCAAAGGTTACGCGTTGGATTATGCGTTTAAGACGCTGTTACCCGAAGGTTTTGATGGCTTTATCGTGGTTGACGCGGACAGCCGTGTCGATACTGGAATGGTCAGTGAATTCCAACATGCTTTCGCGCAAGGTCTGGACGCACTGCAATGCCGCTACCGTATCGCCAATCCGGAAGCGTCACGCCGTGCCCGGTTGCTGTATATCGCGTGGTTGGCTTTTAATGAATTGCGTTTGCTAGGGCGTGAAAAGCTCAATGTGTCGGTAGGCATCTTGGGCAATGGTTTTGCCCTGAGCCGGGCGGTATTGGAAGCCGTGCCTTATGAAGCGGGGTCAATTGCGGAAGACATGGAATACCACCTGCGTCTGGTCGCGGCGGGTTTTCAGGTGCATTTTCTCGATACGGTGGCCGTCCTCTCTGATGCACCCAATCAGGGCGATAATGCCGCCGTGCAGCGCAGCCGTTGGGAAGGCGGGCGGTTCCGGTTAATGGCCGAGCATATCCCTGCCTTATTTTTTAGCGTGTTGCGTGGCCGTATACGGATGCTTGAGCCTTTGGCCGAGTTGCTGTTGTTGCCGCTGGCTTACCATGTGTTATTGCTATTGATGACCTTGTTAATGCCGTGGGCTTTTTTGCAATATTATGCGATTGCCGGATTATTACTGGTGATGGCGCATGTTTTGCTGGCAATTAAGGGTGCTGGCGACGGGCTTACCAATATTAAAGCGCTGGCGGCCGTCCCTTTTTATATCCTGTGGAAACTCACCTTAATGCCCAAGTTGTGGCGCAATGCCCGCCATGATGCGCAGTGGCAACGTACAGATAGGGAAAACCTATGATTGCTATATCTGTTTTTATCGTTACTTATAACAGTGCCCCGCTGTTGCGCTCGTGTCTGGACAGCTTGCGGGCCCAGACCTTAAGTGATTTTGAAATTATCGTGGTTGATAACGACTCGCGCGATGGCACGGCGGAAATTGTCCGTACGGAGTACCCCGAAATCCGGTTGTTTGCAAACACCAGCAATCTTGGTTTTGGCCATGCCAATAATCTCGCGTTGACAGTGGCGAAAGGCAGCTATGTCGTGTTGCTGAACCCTGACGCGGTGATCCCGTCGGACACCTTGCAACGGGCCTACAAGCACATGGAAAAAAATCTCGAAGTCGGCATGGGGGGCGGTTTGTTGCAAGGCCCGCATGGCGAATGGCAGCCCTCGGCCCGGCAGTTCCCGTCATTGTTAAATGAAGCCTTGGTGTTGTCCGGATTGGCGGACCGTTTCCCGAAATCCCGGTTTTTTGGGCGGTTTGACCGCTCTTGGGCGGATCCGCAACAAGAAACCGTCGTGGATTGGGTGCCCGGGGCGTTTGCGATTGTGCGCCGCAGTTTGCTGACGGAAATCAGGCTTTTCGACGCGCGTTTTTTTCTGTATTACGAAGAAGTTGATTTGTGCCGGCGCATCTATGAAGCAGGCTTCCAAGTTTATTATTGGCCGGACATGGTGATCACCCACATTGGCGGCGCGTCATCGGAAACGATGGATGAAATGGCTTTTTCCAGTTCCGGCAAACAACTGACGCTGTGGCGTATGCGTAGCCAACTGTTGTACTACCGTAAATGGCATGGCCTTCTTTATAGCCGTTTGGTCAAGGGCTTGGAGCAAACTTGGCATAAACTTAGGGCTTGGCGCAATGCCAAACGCGCACCTGATAAAGCGGCCGAATCAAGGCATATCGTGCAACTTTGGGATCAAGCCTGGCAAGAAACGGAAGGCGGGCTGGTTTCCCCTACCCAACCTTGGTGAAGCAGATGTTTGAAAATATCCGTGAAGATTGGCGGACTTACGAAGGCGACTTAAGCCGCCAAGGCCTTTGGGCCATGTTGGTGTACCGTTTTGGGCGCTGGCGTTATGGCGTCCGGCAACGTTGGTTACGGTTGCCGCTATCTATTTTATATAAGATATTGAAATTACTGTCACAAATTTTGACAGGCATAGATTTGCCCTGTGAAGCGCAAGTGGGGCGGCGGCTGGTCATCGAACATTTTGGGGGCATTATCATCAGCGGCGACACCGTATTGGGCGATGATGTGGTGATCCGTAACGGCGTGACCATCGGCCTTAAGCACACGGGGATTGCGGGTGCGCCCGTCATCGGGAACCGTGTGGACATCGGTGCGGGTGCGAAAATATTGGGCGCCATCACTATTGGCGATGATGTCGCCATTGGGGCGAATGCGGTGGTGTTGCAGGATATTCCGGCGAATTCATTGGCGGTCGGTGTGCCCGCCGTGATAAAACCACGTAAACAGCCTGGGTGATAGGATTCCCCATGATGCGCTTGTTCGATGTGTTGAGCAGTGGCCTGTTGTTAATAGTGCTGTCGCCGTTATTGCTGTACCGCGCCGTGCTGGCGTATAGGCAAACCCAAACGGTTTTTAACCGCGAGCCCCAACTCGGTTACCGGCAACGCCCGTTTGACCGTTTAAGTTTCGCGGGTGAAGCAGGCGGAAAAGGCTTGGCGGTCTTGCTGAATGTCTTGCGCGGCGATCTGGTCTGGGCGGGAGTCCGGGCTTTGGCGGCCAGTGAAGCCGCAAAGCTTCCTGTTGATGCCAGCCAGTATTTTGCCTGCCGGCCTGGGGTGGTGTCCGCGTATAGCCTCAAGCAAAAAATTGGCTTGGCTTATGATGACGAATTCGCCACTAATCTGACGTTTTTTGTCAGCCTTTCCGCCAAAAATTATTTTGGCCTGTGCCTACGTGCCGCCATTGGTTTGTTATTAGGCGGGAGCAAGCCCAGGCCCACCCCGCCCATGCTGCATTTTTGGGGCGTCAATATCGTCAACACCACCATGGCGGAAGCCTTGGATTGGATAGATATGCGCGTCCGCAACCGGCAAAAAACCTTGCTCGCCTTCGTCAACCCGGCTTGCCTGAACATCGCCTACACCCACGATGCTTACCGCCAAATCCTACAAGACGCTGACCGGGTTTTGCCGGACGGTATCGGCATCAAAATCGGCTGCCGTTTGCTTAACCAAAACCTGTTGGCCAACGTCAACGGTACGGATTTGTTTCCTCGCTTGTGCGGGCGTGCGGCGGAAGGGGGCTATAGCGTGTTTTTACTGGGAGGTTTGCCAGGCGTTGCCGGACAGGCTGCGGCAGCGATGCAACAACGCTTCCCCCATTTGCAAATTGCTGGGGTTCAAGACGGTTATTTTACCGATGGGCAAGAACCGCAGGTTATTGATACCATCAACCGTTCCGGCGCGTCAGTGTTGTTGGTGGGTTTCGGCGTGCCCAAGCAGGAATTATGGCTAGCCCGCCATAGAAGCCAGTTAAGCCCTGCCGTCTGCATGGGGATCGGCGGTTTGTTTGATTATTATTCCGGCCGTATCCCCCGCGCCCCTGTGTGGTTGCGGGAAATCGGCATGGAATGGTCGTGGCGCTTAATCCAGGAGCCTGGGCGTATGTGGCGGCGCTATTTGATAGGCAACCCTGTGTTTCTCTATCGCGTTTGGCGGCAACGCCAGCAAGGATAATCTATGAATGACGAGGAATTGCGCAACGAATTGCTGCGCCGCTACAGCCGCTTGCCTTACCTGAAAGGCCGGATTTCCCTGCGCATGCAGTTTAAACGTTGGTTATGGCGCGGTGTCATCGGCGGCACTTATTTTGTCAAACGCCTGATCGACGTGATTGCATCCCTCATTTTGATGTTCCTGCTCACGCCGCTGTTTCTGGTGATTATGGCGTTGATCTACAAAAGCTCGCCCGGGCCGGTGTTTTATAAACAAACCCGTGTCGGCCGTTGGGGCAAGTTGTTTACGATGTGGAAATTCCGTTCCATGTATCTGGATGCTGGCGAACGCCTGAAAGAAATCATGGCGCAAAACGAAATGACGGGCGGGGTGATTTTCAAGATGAAAAACGACCCACGCATTTTTCCGGTCGGCAAGTTTATCCGCAAAGCCTCGATTGATGAATTGCCGCAACTGTGGAATGTGCTGAAAGGCGACATGTCCTTGGTCGGCCCCCGCCCCGCCTTGCCGTCCGAAGTCAACCAATACTCCTTGGATGACCGGCGACGGCTCGAAGTGATCCCTGGCATCACCTGCATCTGGCAGGTTTCGGGGCGTTCCAATATCCCGTTCCCGCAGCAAGTGCAGCTCGATGTGCAGTACATCCAATCGCAATCCATTTGGATGGACATTAAATTGTTGCTGCAAACCATTCCCGCCGTATTGTTGAGCAGGGGGGCGTACTGATGGACGCCATCATTTTAGCCGACCGGAAAGGCCAGGAATTGCTGCCGCTGACTGGCAGCACCTGCGTCCCCCTCTTGCCGTTGGCAGGCAAAGCCGTCCTGGAACATACCCTGGAAGCCTTGGTGCAAGCGGGTTTACGGCAAGCGCATATCGTTGTGTCACCGCACGCCGAAGCCGTCAAAGAAGCCTTTGGCTCAGGCGAACGCTGGGGCATGCGCCTGACCTACAGTACCAGCCGCGGCGAAGAATTGCCGTCGCAAGTGTTGGCGGGTTTACAAAATCCGCCTTCCGTGCCGTTTTTAATATTGCGTGGCGATGTCGTGCGTAGCGGATTGATAAACTCGTTTTTGGCACAAGCGGAAACGCTTGACGTGCCGGGCGTGCAGGCCCAGTTCAGTGGTGAAAATGCTTTTGTGATGCTGTGCCGCGACCTCCGTCATGCGGCCTTCGATAACCTGGGTTGGGTGGAAACACGCCAGCCTTCAGCCCAAATTGATTTGGAAGGTGCCGTCGCCAAACTCGACTCCCTGAAAAATTTCCACCAAGCCAATTTAGATGCCGCCGCAGGGAGGATTTCCCTGCTGTTGCCGGGGCTGCAAACTGCTTTAGGCATGACCCAAGGCCGCAACTCCGAGGCGTATCCGCAAAATGTCAAACAAGGCGTTGCCTTGATTGGCGCCTACTGTAGCCTGCACCCTTCCGTGGAATTGAACGGGGAGGTGGTGATAGGCGATAACGTGATCATCGACCGCCGGGCCAGTATTGAAAACACCGTGATCCTGCCGCACAGCTATATCGGTGAACTGGTCGAATTGCGCAATGCGATTGTGCGCGGCAATGAGCTGATCCGCGTGGATAACGGGGCGGTTTTAAAAATCACCGATACTTTTTTGCTTGCCGATTTGACGTCTAGCCCCATCAACAAAGGCCTGGGTGAGGTTTATAACCGCCTGGCCGGATTAGTGCTGCTGCTGCTTAGCCTGCCGTTGTGGGGGTTGGCAGGCTTGCTGGTGCTGCTGCAAAGGCCCGTGGCGCCCTTTTCCAAACAGCTATTGCGCGGCAACAAAATTAAACTGGACGATTTTGGCCTGCCGCAACGGGCGGAATTTACCGCTTGGGCCTGCAATGTCAGCGTCCCTGTATTGCGTTATTTACCGCGTGTGCTCGCGGTTGTCGGCGGTGATTTGCGTTTGGTCGGGGCGTTACCGGTGACTGTCGAAGCCGCTTTGCAACGCACTGAAGAGTGGGAGAAATTCGCCGATCAAGCCCCGGCCGGTTTGCTGGGGCCGACGCAATTGGCCATCCCGGCCGATGCGCCTGATGAAGAAAAACTAATGGGCGATTCATTTTATTGGGCGAATTTCAGCATCCGGCATGATTTCCGCTATCTGATACAAGCTTGGCAGGCGCTGTTCTCCCGCAAAGCTTGGTTTTCCTGAACGGGAAGGGGCGTTCAGGATGCTTGCGGCAGCTAACGTGGCGGATTCCGTCACACTAAAAATAGCCAGCACTGCCCAACAGGTTTCACTGTTAAGCGAAGCCCTCCATGCGCTTTGCCTGTACGCGACCGGCAATGAAAAATGTGCGCTCGATGTGCAGTGCGCAACGGTTGAGGCCTTGAATAATGTGGTTATCCATGCTTACCATAACCAACCCGGGCATGAGATCACCGTGTGCTGGTATCGGCAAGATAGGCAATTACGGATTGAGATCATCGACGACGGTGATTCAATGGCGGCCCTGCCCGAACCGGTTTTGCCCGATTTCGAGGCGGAAGGCGGGCGGGGCTGGTGGATCATCAATGCCAGCGTCGACAGCTATTTTTACAAAATTATTGAGGGCGTCGAACGGGAGCGCGTATTGTTTCCTGGAGAAAATCATGAGGGCGTCGCCACGGCTAAACCCAATGCGCACCGTAATATCCTGACCTTGCTTAAACAGTTTTAAAGCAACCAACTATTTTATAGGAGCCCTTTACTATGGTTATGAACGAACAAAAACATGGCGACATTGACATCGTGGCGTTATCAGGCCGTTTTGTCATGGCCGACGCACCGGAAGTGCGCGAGCGCTTGAAAGCCTTAATTGATGATGGCCAAGGCAAGCTGGTCATTGACATGGATCAGGTGTCTTTTATTGATTCCAGTGCCTGCGCGGTGCTTATTTCGGCGTTTAAGGCCATGCAATTAAAGCCGGGGCGTTTGGTTTTAGTCACCAGCCCCGTGGTGCAGGCGTTGATCGAGTTGACCCGTTTGCATACCATTTTTGAAATATTGCCGGCCCGGCCAGCGGCTTTAGAGGCATTCGGGGCCCCGTGAGGCATTGGCCCATGCCAGCCATCCGTAACCAGGAAAACGCATGAGCCGTTCAAAACCTGTTTGTGTGCTGTTAGTGGAAGACACCCCGGAAGATGCCCAGCGCATGCACATTTGTTTGCGGCAATTTAAGGAAATACCGTTTGAGGTCATCAGGGCGGGGGGGCCGGAAGAAGCCCCCCAAAGGACTGTGGATTCGCGGGCCAGGGATATGCGCTTCGAAGTCACTTGGGTGGTGTCCTTAGCCCAGGCCTTGGAAAAAATAGCTGAATTCCATTTCGATATTGTCCTTTTGGATTTGTCGTTGCCGGATGCGCAAGGCTTGCCGGCCATACGCTCAATTAAACAAGCCATTGGTTCGGTGCCCATTGTCGTGCTGGCCGATGATGAGGATCTCCATTTTACCCAAACCGCCGTAAAAGCGGGCGCTAAGGGGCACATTGCCAAGGATGAGGCCGGCTATGAAAGTTTGGTGCGGACCATGCGCTATGTTTTGCACCGGGCCGACGTGGAAACCCGCAACCAGTTATTGGTCGCCGCTTTAGAGGCCACCTCCAACGCCATTATCATCACCGACCGTGAAGACCGCATTGAGTGGATAAACCCGGCGTTCACCACACTGACGGGGTACAGTTTCCAAGAAGCCTTGGGGCGCAAGCCCACCGACCTTTTAAAGTCAGGTGTCCATGACCAGGCATTTTATGGGCTAATGTCGCAAACGCTCATGAATGGCGAGCATTGGCAAGGTGAAATAGTCAACAAACACAAGGACGGCAGTTTTTACAACGCGGATGTCGGTATTTCCCCTGTCCGCAATAAAGATGGCTCGTTTTCCGGTTACGTCCAAATCCAGCGCGATATTACCGATAGCGTGGTGCTGTTGAACGTGTCCGAAGTGCTGCAACAATCCACCCCGCTGGAGGCCCGCCTCAAACAAGTGCTGGACATCCTGTTTAGCCTAAAATCGTCCGGTTTAAAACAGAAAGGCGGCGTGTTTTTACGCAATAATGATGATGGCGGCTTGAGCTTGTTCGTGCTAAGCGGGGCTTTAAGTGAGGAATACATCGGCCAGGAAAGCAATATCCATAACCCGGCTTCCTTGTCAGGAAGGGTGTTGGCCTCAGGTGAAATAGAGGTCGCTGATGATTGCTATTGCCCCGCAAGCCATGACCACGACTTGCTCGATATGCAGGCGCATGGCCATTATCTTGTGCCGTTGGCGTCAGGCGGCAGTGTGCTGGGTGTGTTGTTCTTGTGTACCGACCCTTATCCGTTGCAAACCGAGGGCCGCCTTGCCATGCTGAAGTCGGTAGGCGAAATGGTCGCTTTGGCGGTGCGCCAAGAAGAAGCCAAAACCGCGTTGGAAACCGCCCGTGATTTGGCGATGCAGGCTTCATTGGTGAAAAGCGAGTTTTTGGCCAATATGAGCCACGAGATACGCACACCGATGAATGGTGTGCTGGGCATGTTGGATTTGCTGCGCGACACCAAATTGACGTCCACGCAACTGGACTGGGTTGAGACCGCGCATAGTTCGGCGGAAGCCCTGCTGGACATCATCAATGATATTCTCGATTTTTCCAAGCTGGAAGCCGGAAAATTCGCCGTTGAGCAAGTCGAGTTTAACTTGGTGGATTTGGTTGACGATATCTGCGCCTTGCTGGCGGTCCGCGCTTATGCGAAAGGCCTGGAGTTAAACTGTTCCTTGCCCGTGCCTATGCCCCTACGCTGGCGGGGCGACCCTATGCGTATCCGCCAAGTGCTGACCAATTTGATCGGCAATGCCGTAAAATTTACCGAACGTGGTGAAATTTTTGTCAACGTCACCCGCTCGCCCCTCACCGCAAACCAGGACGAACTGCGTTTTGAAGTCCACGATACCGGCATCGGCATTTCCCAAGACACCCAGCGGCAGTTATTCAAACCCTTCTCGCAAGCTGAAAGCGCCACCTCACGCCGCTTTGGCGGGTCTGGCCTAGGGCTTTCCATCAGCAAGAGATTGGTCGAGCTGATGGGGGGGCGTATTGGTATGGAAAGCGCCTTAGGGGCGGGCACTTGCTTTTGGTTTGTCCTGCCGCTGGAATACACCGGATCCCTCGAGCCCATAGAGCTTAGCTGCGACCTTGCCGACAAACGCACCTTGGTGGTTGATGATAATGCGACTAACCGTAATATCCTGACCAACTATCTGAGCAGTTGGGGGCTGGCGGTCACTGAAGTGGATAATGGCAGTGCCGCCCTGATGCAGTTGCAGACGTCGGCGCTGCATGGCGTGATCTATGATTTAATTTTGCTGGATGTGCAAATGCCCATCATGGATGGTTTGACGTTGGCAAAATGTTTGGCGCAAATCCCCACCTTGGCAAAAATCCCGATTGTATTAATTTCCTCGGGTGACCTGTTTGACCTTGATGATTATCAAAACACCGCGATTGTGCAACGCCTGTTAAAGCCCGTCCGGCAATCGCAGCTATTTGATGTGGTTGTCCATGCCTTAAAGTGTGTGGAAGCGCTGGTGAAACCCGTCGGGCCTCCAATCCAGTTGCCCAGTTATCACGGCAAAAAAGTATTGGTGGTTGAAGATAACAAGATCAACCAAAAGGTCATCATTGCCAAGCTTAACACCTTCGGCATTGTCCCCGACGTTGCCGAGAATGGCCAAATCGCCCTGAATAAGGCCGGGCAAAACAGTTACGATTTAATCTTAATGGATTGCCAAATGCCGGTTATGGATGGCTATGCCGCGACCCGTGAACTGCGCTTGCTGGAAAGGCGCGAGGCAATGCCGCGCCAAACCGTGATTGCGCTTACGGCAAACGCCTTGGAAGGTGAGCGGGAAAAATGTTTGGTTGCCGGCATGGATGATTATTTGGCCAAACCGATTGTTTCCGGACAGTTAATGGATGTGCTGGCGAGATGGTTAGGCGCACAAGCCAGCGGCGATGCCGCCCCTTACGATGAAAAGGCCGTGGGTGATAATGGCGTGCCAGTTTGGAATAAAAGCCAGGCCCTTAAGCAATTGGATGGCGATGAAGGCTTGTTGTACGACATGATAGGCCTGTTTCTAACCGAAGCCCCCAAGCAACTGCGTGAGTTAAGCAGGGCGCAGGCTGAAGGTGACCATCTGGCGGTGGCAAATGCCGCACACGCGATAAAAGGCACTTTAATGCATTTTTGCGCCGATGCCGCCAAAGAGTGTGCGGGTTTCCTAGAAAAAACGGCGCGTGGCGACCAAACCGCCAATACCCAAAAACTGACGGATGCGCTGGCCAAAGCCGTGGCCGATTTAACCGGCCAGCTGCGGCAAGTCAAAAATGCCCGGCCTCCTTGCCAGTAAACGGTTTGCCGGATGATGCGTATCCTGATCGTTGAAGACAATTTGCTCACCCGCCTGATGATGGAGCGCAGCCTAAAGAAATGGGGCTACGAAGTGGTGGCGGTCGACAATATTGAGGCGGCGATCAGGATTATTTTGGAAGACAAAATCCAATTTGTCATCACGGACTGGATTATGCCCGGCGGCAACGGCATAGAGCTTTGCCAGCAGGTACGCGCTTTAAATTTGCCCTGCTACACCTATATCATCTTGGTGACGTATCTTGATGATGCCCAATCCATAGTCCAAGGCATGGATGCGGGCGCCGATGATTTCATACGTAAGCCTATCCAGCTTGATGAATTGCTCGCCCGCATACGCGCCGGGCAACGGGTCTTGGATTTGGAGAGAAAGCTGCAAGAGAACAACCTGCGCTTGACCGAAACCAGCGACAAACTGCTAGCCGCCCATGAGCTCATCAACCGTGACCTGAAAATGGCCGCCACCATGCAGCGCAGCCTGTTGCCCAGCGCGGCGGCGCAAGGCCAGGGCGCAACAATTGATTGGCTGTTCCATCCTTCGACGTATTTGTCCGGTGACATTTTCAATTTTTTCCCGCTGGATGAGCATCATGTCGCCTTTTATATTTTAGACGTGGCCGGACATGGCATAGCCGCCGCCATGCAATCGTTCACCCTAAGCCGGATACTGTCGCCAGACACCAATACCGGGCATTTGACATACAGCTTGCCGGAAGACCCCGGCACATTGCTGGTCAGGCCCGCACATTCCGTGGTCGCTAACCTGAACCAGCAATTTCAGACCAATACCGCCAATATACTTTATTTTACGATGGTTTACGGCGTGATTGACACGCTCGCCCAGACCATCGAATTATGCCAGGCCGGGCATCCCCATCCTTTGTATCTGCAAGCGCACAAACCCGCAGAATTTATAATCAATGGCGGCCTTCCGGTAGGCATTATCGGGCAAGCCAGTTATGGCTCCTTGCTGCTCAATTACCATTCCGGTGACCGCCTGTTTTTATATTCCGATGGCATTACCGAATGCGAATCACCCACGGGGGAAATGTTCGGAATTGAACGCTTGCGCCTGTTTGTTGAGCAAACCCGTGAACTGGCAATGCGTGACGTCATCCGTGAGCTGGATGGGCAAATCCGTTCATGGCGGGGAGGCGATGGTTTTGAAGATGACATCTCCATGCTGATTTTGGAGATCAATTAGCTAACAGGGGGGCGTTGTCTCCATTCCTAACCACAAAAACCACGAAAAGCGGGGGCATGGACGGTGTGGCGTAGCGGTAGGCCGAACGCCGGCCCGCAAATTAATCGGAACATGCCGGGACGGGTTGCAACCCTTTCCTGCAAGGCATAGCGGAAGCCTTAAAATAACAGGCGCATCAATCCCCGATTGTTAAGCCACTGTTTCTAAGCCCAGCATTTATCCCCCTCCCCGTCAATAAGGGAAAAACGCCGCATTTCACAAGACGCAAAAAATAAGTCCATTTTTTTTCAAAAGTGTGAAAAGTTACCTCGTATTTTAGTCTGGAATTGCTAGACTTCTTCTTACGTCTTTAATCATTGGCATAAGCCATTGCTACCCGCTTTATTCAAACCGGATATGCCCTTACTTAGATCCCCTGACAATGCGGCAAGATCCGGTTTACCCTTAAGCAGCCCAAAGGGCCACCGCCCCCAGTTAATGAATATCCCTGTAGTAACCACTGACAATTTGTCCATCCCATCCGTCCGCTATTGATATTGATAAGGAGCCATCCATGAACTTCCGTTTAAAACCTTTTTACCTCTCCGGCCTATGCGCCTTGCTGTCGCCCCCCTTGTTGGCGGTGGAAGTGCCTATCCGTGCCGACTCGTACATTTCAACGGAAGCAGGGTCCATCAATTCGAATTTTGGGCATGCCGCCACACTTGCCGCCAATAGCTCCACCAAAAAAGCTTTGCTGAAATTCAAATCTTTGGCGAGTTACCTTCCCGCCAGCGTGACGTCTTCCGCCGATATAGAGAAAGCCACCCTGCACATTTGGATCAGGAGCAACAGCGACAATGGTTTGCTGACCATTAGCCGTAACTCCAGTGCCTGGCAAGAATTGGCGGTTACTGGAGCGACCGCTCCGTCTGTCGGCCCGACCCCCATACCTTTCACGCCCGCTACCAATGCCCCCGGCAATTTTTGGTATGAGGTGGATGTCACCGACATCATCAAAACGTGGGTGGACAACGTAAGCGATCCCCGCTCAATCATGCTCGAAACCACGGCGGGTGAAGTGGTCATTGACAGCAAGGAGAACACCGACACTAGCCATGCCGCTCATCTGGATATAACCTTAGTGGGTGGAACCGGCCCGCAAGGCCCGCAAGGTGCTGCTGGTGTACAAGGCTTCCAAGGGCCGCAAGGCGCGCAAGGCTTCCAGGGCCCGCAGGGTTTCCAAGGCGCGGACGGCGCGCAAGGCTTCCAGGGGCCGCAAGGTTTCCAAGGTGCTGACGGCGCGCAAGGCTTCCAGGGGCCGCAAGGTCTGCAAGGTGCGGACGGCGCGCAAGGCTTCCAGGGGCCGCAAGGCTTCCAAGGCGCGGACGGCGCGCAAGGCTTCCAGGGGCCGCAAGGTTTCCAAGGCGCGGACGGCGCGCAAGGCTTCCAGGGGCCGCAAGGCG
>JGI1356J14229_10001453_pt1 | contig 19650 bp, 21 predicted proteins | sample Subgrocontami58m_FD_14229 | JGI IMG/M metagenome (IMG submission 14229) | reverse complement strand
GCCGCTCGATGTGTTCCCCAAACGGGACTCCGTGCCCTTCGCGGAGCACTATGAGCTTTTCTTTTAGGGTGGGCACGTGCGTTCCCCTTTCTCCTCTTGTTGCCCGCACTTGCGGCGGCGGGCAGGGCCGATTAGCTGTTAGCTGACCTCGGTTATGTCGTCCTGACCGAGGCTAGCGATTGCGTCGTCTAGCCACTTCCTCTCGGCGGCGCGCGCCGCCTCCTCCGCCTCCTCAGCCTCTATGACGCTCTTAAGAATCTCTAGGGCGATCTTCCGCCTTACTACCTCTGTGCGATACCTGTCGTGAGACAGGCACCCACAGTTTCCTGAACTGCAGTTCAGTTCTTCCACCTTCCACTCCCCGTCGCGGAAGAACAGCGTTGGCGACATCCCCTCATCGCCGTACACTGTCAGCCGCTCGATGTGTTCCCCAAACGGGACTCCGTGCCCTTCGCGGAGCACTATGAGCTTTTCTTTTAGGGTGGGCACGTGCGTTCCCCTTTCTCCTCTGATGTTGCCCGCACTTGGCGGCGGCGGGCGGGGCCGTGGGCGGTTGCCCCGTGTCGTGGGGCCAACGCCTCAGTTACCGTCTGAGGGGGCCGCCCGCTTACCCGGTGTGGGCGGAGACCAGAGGGCGTCTGCTCTATCGTTGCGCCCCAGCCACGCTGGGATTGTTGCTCCCAGTGCCTAGTCAGGTTGGCCTGACACCATTGACTGTAGCATACATGCTAGGATGTGTCTATAAGTAGTTTTACGTGTCTTTTACTACGTACAGATACGTGGATTGACGACAATGCACCTGCTGCCCTAGGCTAGTGGTAGCTCAGCGGTAGCGTGGGAGTAGCATGCAGGGAGGCCAGGTACACCAGTGCATACACGACGGCCAGGTGCGGCAACTGCACCGCCTCTATATCAGGGTCGGCCGTGCCGCGTGGCGCAGCGTTGGCTGGATGTGCAACGTGTGTGGCGTCACCATGGATATGGCGTACCGTTCTGAGGCCGACCGTCTACGCCACACGGTAGATGAGGCCAGCTTCCCGCCACCTAGGTAGTCCCCTTAACTTAAGAGGTAGTGGCCCCTGGTATGAGGCCGCAGAAGGATATCAGACCCCAGGGAGGGGAGTCGGTTGACGTTGACGGCGGGGGTGTCTGGAATACTGGGTTCCGCGCGTTATAATGCGCGTGTGGCGCTGGGTGCTGGGAGTTGGGTTGCTGGTAGGGCCCCTTCCGTAGGTTTCCCCTGGGGCATCGTAAAAAAGAGGTGACTATATATATAGTCCAACCTAAAAAGGTGGTACACTGCGTCCAACCTAAGTGGTGATTTAAGAGGGGGTAAATAATGCCGCTTTCGCACAGGAGGGATGCGGAAAGGAAGCGTCGGGAGCGGGCTGCGAAGAGGGCGGCGGAGCGAGGGAAGGGGGGAGTAAATCCCTACAGGGGGAAGGGGTTAGCGGACGGGAGGGCGGCGGGGCGAGGGAAGGTATACCCAATGAGTGGAAAGGCGATGGTGGGATACATGAAGTATCTTGGGGAGCGTGGGAAGACGCTGATGTTTGTGGACTGGGTGACTGGGGAGATTTTGGAGGTTCCTGTTGGGGATTGGGGGTACTCAGTAGGTTCGACGGGGGTTGGGAGGGATTGGCGGAGTTGAGGAAGCGGGTGACGATATTGGAGGCGGAGGTGGTGTTGAGGGAAGCCGTGGGAAGGTACGAGGTTCCCGATCAAGGGGGCGAGTAGGGCATGAAAACTGAGCGTTTCATTGATTGTCTGGCTACCGTTCTGGTCGTAGTGCTTTTTGGGTTGTTCTACACGGTGGTGTTTGGGATGCTTGTGTACTTCGGGTTTCGGGACATGCTGAGTCCCTGGAGATGGGAGGTCTTGGTGTTGATGGTCATGGCTTTTTCCCTTATTGGTATAGTTCTTGTTCCTCTTTACGTTGTTTCCTATGGTGCATTGATTCGTCCGATGATAGAGTCATGGTGGAAGCGAGTAAAGCATGGAAGCTAAGGCGTTGGTGCTTATTGAGGAGCCGCTGAAGGCAAGGCGTGGGATGAAGGGACGTGAGTTGGTGGAGGTGGCGTACCTGGACGCGGGGGAGGGCATCAAGGAAGGCTGGCACTTGCTCAGGGCTGAGGAGCGTGAGGTTGTTGCCCAGATGGTGCGTTACGCTGGGGAGGTAAAACGGGTTGCCGAGGTGTTGGGGCGCACGGAAGACGCTGTGGAATGGGTCATAGAGGCGAGGCCGTGGGTGAAGCGGGCCATAGACTACTACATGGAGGTAGGGGTTGAGGCATTGAACAGGGTTATCGTGCAGCAGCATGTGAGTGAGGGTTTGTTGGACACCGTGCCTGCCGTGCTCAGGGGGCGTGAGGTTGCGGCAGAGACGAAACGGAAGACGGTACGGGACATGATGGAAGCTGGTGGGTATTATCCGAAGGTAGGTGGGGTGATGGTGGCGAACCAGGTCAACGTAAGGGTAGAGGTTCCTGAATGGAAAAAGTAGCCGTAAGGCCATGTAGGATTTGCGGGACTGAGTGCAAGGGCGCGATAACGGATGAAGGCGTCTCCCCTATGAACTACTGTGGTCAATGTATGGCTGACATGAGACTGCAACTGGAAAGGTCTCTTGGGGTACGCACCTATTCCTATGACAGCAGTTACGTGGAGGTGGACTGGGAAGAGGTGGCGTGGCTCCTTGCGCATACCCAAAACAACGTGTCTGAGAGGACGAGGGGTGTAAGGTTTACCGACAGGGAACTTAGGCAGAGGCTGGGATAATGCAGCAGCGGGTAGAGGTAGCACCTGAGTACAGGCCGCGTGGGTGGGCGTTGCCGTTGCATCGGAGCAAGGCGAAGATGAAGGTTTTGTGTGTGCATCGGCGTGGTGGGAAGGGGTGGTTTGGGCATCACGAGGGGTTAGCGGCGTATGTAGCGCGGCAGGCGAATCCGCCTCCGAGCATGAAGGTTCCGAAGTTTCATGCGTGGACGGTAGTGCCTACGTTCCCGCAATCGCGGCAGGCGGAGGGGGAGCTTGAGCGGTTCATACCAGAGTGGGCGAAGCCTGAGGTTCTGTGGAATGATAGTAGTCGTGGGCACAATCGTGCGGACCACACGTTTTCGCTTATTTTCCCTAATGGGGNCGGGTTTTGGGAGATAAAGTCGGCGCATGACCCTGAGGGGTTGCAGACGGTTGGGCTGGACTATTTGCACGTTCAGGAATGTCAGGACATAACGGAGGGGGCATTCAACAAGCTATTGCCCACGCTAAGAGACCCAGACAGGCTGGGTCTTTCTGTTTGGGAAGGGATACCGCCTGACGATCCTGGGCATTGGTTTGCGAGGCTACTTGCGTGGGCAGGCGACCAGCGGGATGAGGTAGCCACGGCTTTTTGGTTGCCGTACACGAAGAACAAGGACTTAGCTCCCGACGTGCGGGCGGCGATAGAGAATGACCGAGAGGTCATGTTGGAGCGCGACTGGAATCGCATGTACATGGTGGAGATTCCTGAGGGAAGCGGGCAATTTCTGGGCGACGTGGACGGGTGCATCGGCGGGCAGGAGATGATTGGGCCAGAGGATGGGCATCGGTACGTTATGGGGCTGGACGTGGCGAAGAAGGTAGACTTCACCGTCATAGCCATCATGGACATGGGGGAGCGGCGGCTTGTGTGGCAGCGGCGCTTCGGTGGCATGGACTGGGTTGTACAGGAGGAGGCCGTGATAGCGGCGGCCTCTCTATTTGGGGTAAGGCGCATCCTGCAAGACAGCACGGGGGTTGGCGATCCGTTCTTTGACAGACTGAGGCATAGGGGGTTGCCCGTGGAGCCATTTCTCTTTACCAACGAAAGCAAGTACAATCTGCTGACAAACCTTGCCGTTGCGGTAGAGAAGAGGACGGTGCGCTTCCCAGCGATTGCCCAGATGCTCCGTGAGTTGAAGGCGCTTAGGGCAGATAAGTTGCCCAGCGGCAAAAGCAGGGTATCCGCCCCCGACGGAACGCATGACGACTACCCAATGGCGTTGGCGCTGGCATTGTCCGTCTGTGACCCGCCCCCTGAAATGGCTGTCATTGGAACACTTGGCAGCAGGTCGTATATAGAGCAAGCGGCCAGTACGGGGTCAGATCGTGTTGGCAGCGGGGCATGGCTTGTGCGCCAGCAGATTCTCGCTAGAATGAAGGCGCGGCAAGAACTTATGGGGGTAACGTAATGGTAAGCGCCCCTGAACGGAAAAATGGCCTTTGGATACCTGGGTACGATGAGGGTGCGCCCAGGCTGGACGAGGTCATGTCCCTTTACTCAGACTATCTGACGTACTATCAGGCGTTCCATAAGCAGTGCGCCGGCGATGAGAACTACTACCATCGCAAGTTTGCCGTGGACGCCCCGAAGGGATTCACCCCAGTCATACCAGCGACGGGCAAGGCCATTGTGGACGTGGCAACCGATCACGTGGACGTGAATAACATCGCCATTGACGTGCCGTTGGCATCACCGAGGGCAGCGGCAAGGGCAGAGCGCATCCAGAAGTTCCTTATTGGCGCATGGGCGCAGACGAAAGAGCCTGTTTTGCGCACGTCGGTGCGCCACGCCTTTATGTATGGTATCGCATGGCGCAAGCGTATGTTTGCGCCAGAGCTTTGGCCCGATGCTCCCAAGTATGATGATTATACGGGAGATGGCGACTACAAAGAGGCGCTGGCCGACTTCATGGAGAAAAGAAGCCTCTCCTACCCTCTGGTCAGCAAGAATGTCAACCCGAAGAACCTGTTGTGGGACGACTCGCGGGCTGGGCGCAAGTGGGTCATAGAGTTCTACCAGCAGGATTCGCGGGACATACGCTACCGTTATCCTGAGTGGTTGCCGAAGTCCCAGAACCGCATGGCAACGTGGATGGAATATTGGGACGATACGTGGTGCATGTACATCGCTGACGGTGATGTGGTTTGGGGGCCATATCGTCACGGGTATGGGTTTGTGCCGTATATCTCCCTTATCCCCAATAGCTCGCTGGACTTTGACGACGGCCCACCTGAAACACGTTACCAGGGCATCCTTCACGCCATTACGTCGCTCATTGAGGCGGAGGCTCGCCTAGTCACGCAGTACGAGGCCATCATACGGCAGGTAGCGTGGCGTACATTGGACTTCTACGGGCCTCAGCAAATCGCTGAAAGGACAGCCTCTGAGTACGTCATGTTTGGTGGAACAAATGTTATCCCGCCTGGCGTAGAGGTCAAGCCGTCTCCTAGTCTCCAAGCTCCGCAAGAACTCCTATCGCATTTAGGAACGGTCCAATCTCTCATGGAGCAGGCCACGTTCCCAAATGTTGTACGCGGCTTGCGGCCTACGGGCGTTAGCACGGGGTTCGGCCTTTCAGTGCTCGCTGGTATGGGGCGGCTGGTCTTTCAAGGCATTGCAGACGGCTTGGCCCGCAGCATTGAGACTGAAAATAAGTGTATTCTCCAATTGGTAGAGAATAAGGTGCGCGGGCGGCTGACCGTTCACGCCCGCTCCGATGTGCATAGCTTTGACCAGTCCATCGGGCCAGACGATATTAATGGCTACTACGAATCTTCGGTACGCATTAAGGCAGAGGCTCCAGAGGAGCGGGAGCGAGAGGCGCTGTTGGCCTTACGGTTGTGGAATGGCGGGCAGGGCATCATAGACCTGTATGAGGCTCAGCGGCGATCAGGCGTCACAAATCCTTTGGAAATGCAAAACCGTCAGGCAGCAGAGCGGATCATGGCTGACCCGCAAGTGGCAATGGCGATGGCGCAGCAGGCCATGCAGATGCTTGGCCTACCTCAGCAAATGGGAGAGGCCGCATCGCTTACGGGCGAAGCGCCTGACCAGGTCGGTAACATGAACATTGGTGGGGCGCAGCTTCAACGGCCTGGCGAACGCAATGTGCAGCAGGCCCGTGTTGCGTCCAATATGGGGAACCCCAGCGTATTCCCGCAAGGAATGAGCGGCATGGACATGCTAGGGAATCAGCTTGCCATGCCAGGTGGTGGCGCAACGGACATGCCGAACGGAAGGACAGTCCCATGAATAAACCCCGTGACCCAATTCGTGACCCAATCAACCTTGCAGTAGATGTATTCAGGCATCGGCTAGAGCATTTCCGTCAGCAGATGGTTGTGTCTCAGGAGCCAGAACGTGTAATGCGGTTAGGCGAGTTGCCCGCGCAGCCCATCATTGACCAGATTGCCCAGGTCATTGCGAAGGAGTCCTAGATGCCTGTTATCACGCAACGAGGCCAAACGTCTGGCGGCTACTACGGCACGGCCCCAGAGGAAGAACGCATTGATGAAGAGGCGGGGTTGCCGATCATTGGAATGCCTGTGCGAGAGTTGACGGATTATTACGGGCAAAAGCCCCGCTCAGGCACAGAGAATGCGATCAGCAACTTCCTGAGCGGGGCAGGCCAAACACAGAACGTTGTTGCCTCTGTACCCGCACCCTTTGTGTCTAATCGCACGTACCCTACCGTGCCAGGTTCTACCGCACCGACGAAAACAGGTGGCGGAATAGGTGTATCCTCAGGCGTTCTTGGCACGGCACTGTCCACCACGCCAACAAGCGGCGGCGGTACAGGCGGCGGTACAGGCGGCGGTACAGGCGGCGGTACAGGCGGCGGTACAGGCGGCGGTACAGGCGGCGGTACAGGCGGCGGTACAGGCGGCGGTACAGTTGGTAAAATAATTGAAGCCTCGAAATCGCTACTCCCCGATGTCAATGACATAGACGAAACCGAGTTTGCGTCGCTCATCACGGAGGCTATAAAGGGCAGCAAGGGCACGTTCAACCTCGCCTCCCTTGCTAAGTGGGTGCTCCCAGGGCGCTTTGAGTTCCTGAAAGACCCGAATACGGGTGCTATCGTCTATGAGAAAGACCAGGACGGCTTTGATACCACCACGCCCAAGTACATCTGGCGGCAGGGTGGCCCTAGCTCACGGGCGCAATTTCTCATAGATATTTTCAAAGACTCCCTAGACATTGAACGTGAGGAGGGAATCCGTCAAGAGCAGGCGTCATCCGCTAGTCTTACTCAGCAACGGAACCTTCAGGCTCAGCTTCTTCAGTCGGCCATCAGCAATCCTGCGTCCTTTGCCGCTCTGAATTACCTGAGGCAGGGCAATCTCGCGCCCCTTCTTGGTGGACTGCCCAATATGGGGTTCCAACTGCCAGCATCCCCAAACGGCCAGCAGCTATTCCCAGGCGGGACTCCCACGCTGGGGCAACTACAGAGCGCAGGCCCAGAAGGGCAGGCTTTCCTTACATCCTTGCTCAATTATGGGGGAATGCCCACAAGCGAAATTATGCGTTCCTCTGGGGCTGTGACGCCAGGAGCTTTTGGCGGGATAGGAGCACCCATTGGCGGGGGGATAGAACGGCCAACAGCGCCCTTCACGTTGCCGCCGTCACAATGGGCTGGATCGGCGGCCCCGTCATTGGAAGAGCAGTTGGCGTTGCTGGAAGACTCCTATGCAGTAAGAGGTGGCGTGTAAATGGTTCAGGAGCAACAGCAGCCCACCTACGCAGACCTGATTCTGGCCCGCATTGAGGCCAGGAGACAGGCCAGGCGGCAGCGTGGCGCTGGGGAGGCTCCTCTCCTTATGCAGGGATCACCGATGCTCTCTCGCCCGACACGGGACATAATCCGTCAGGCGGCGCAAGAAATTACCAGCCCCCCTGAGTCGCAACGCACCCCTGCGAACACTATTCCTTTGTCCGTTCCACAGCAAGTTACGCCCCCTCCGCCATCTACCCTGGAAAAGGTAGGGGCGGCTGTTGGTGGTGCTCTTGCCCCTGCGCTGAACTTCCCGCTAACTAACATAGGTGGGCAGGACGTGACGCTTGGGAAGGGGCTTGCTAACATCGGGAAACTAGGCGTGAGCGGCGCACGTCATATAGGCGGCGGGCTTATGGGCGCTGATTTACCCATTCCAGAGGAACGAAACCCAGGTAAGCAGTTTGAGGCAGGCCGTCTTCCCTCTCCTTATCAGGGACTAGGCGAGTTTGTCTTTGACCCGATCAACGCTCTCCCCGGTGGGGCCGCGAAGAAGGTAGCCAATCTATCTCCTGCTGCAACAAAAGCGGCCCCTGCGGTGCAAGCGGCGATAGCCAAGAACGTTACCGCTCAGACGCCACTTGGCATCAAAAAGGCGGCGGTCAAGGCAACGGAGATGGTGGCGCAAGACAAGCCTGGGGTCATCTCGCTCATGATAGACCGTATCCCTGTTATTAGGCAGTTGCGCCGTATCACACGTCCTGGCCTAGATATGCCCGATAGCGTTCTTGTCGCCAAGAACGCAGAATATGGCGTCGGGGCAGAGTTGCGCACAACTAACTTCGCAATAGCACATGGAGTGGTGCAATCCCTGGAACAAACCTTTGGGCGTGGCAGCTCAAAGGGTGAAGCTGTCGTATCGGCCCGTTTCTTGGGCGGTGTAGACGACCAGTGGCCTGCCGTTGGGACTCTCTACGACATTGCACAGCGCCCGCACCTGTATGACTTGACGCCTGAACAAAAACTGCTCCTAAAAGACCTTGACGATAGCTATGCCATGTACTTGGACGACCACAATGCGTCATTTGGCGACGATATTGGGCGGTTCCCGTCGGCTCCTGGGGGATGGTTTCTTCCCAACGTGGACAAATCCGACTTTGCCCTGGAAATCTTCGGCGGCGACATCGTAGCGGCGGCCCGCTCAGGTGGAGCGGCAGCCCGTGTCTTTGGCACGGGGTTTGACCGCTGGAAGCTAAATAAGCTGTTTGTTCCTGTCACTGACATTAACCTGCTTATTATGCGCATGGACGAAACACGGGTGTCCCATGCCATGCGCAACACCTTCCGAGAAATCTCAGGCGGCAAGACAAAGGTGCAACTTATGGACGAATTGCACCCAGTCCTTGTTGCGACCAAAGAAGCTCTCAGAAAAGAGATGATTAGCCTGCGTGGGAAGATAGAGACGGCCATTCGCTTGCAGTCAACGCTCAAAGCTGGCGCACGTTCTGAGTTGACAGCGGCAAAGGCGGCTGCGCGGCGGGCAGAGCCGATGCTTGCCAGGATACAGGCGCTTGGGACCGACTATGGCCCTGAATTGTCTTATCTATCGGGACAGGTTAGGGAACTTCATATCGCTGCCACGAAACTCACTAAAGAGGGCATGGACTTGTACAACAAGTCCGTTGGGCAGGGCGTCAAACGGCAGACGCTTACCACACGGCTCCATGCTATTGCGCCCGTGCTGGACTCCCTGCGCAGAAGCTATGAGGCGGCAGACATACGGCCCTATCAGTTGGTGGAAGACGGCTTGTTCCGCTACTACCCATTTGCAGAAGCACAGGCTATTCAGAACGTGCGCAAGGTCTCCAGGAACGCCGCTGTTGACTTTATGCAGAATGTGACGGCCACGAAACTGAGTGCAGACCTCTCTCCCCTTTTGGGTATTCAAACGCCGATAGGCTTTTTGGCCGATCCAGTGGGTGTTTCTAGGGTATGGATGAAGCAGAACCCGCTTGCTCAATTATCGGTAGAGAAACTTGCCGAACTCATTACCCAAGACCCTAGAAGCTGGAAAGACTATGCCTTCTATGTGCAACGGCCAGTGACGCTTTCCGCAACACCGCAAGAGTTTGCAGGAGGCTTCCTAAGCAAATTGCCTGTGGTGGGCAAGAAGTATGATGAACTTAATAAGCGGCTTTACCTCCTTGTGGAGATACAGTCAAAGGGCCTCTGGGACTCGTATGTGGCTGATAACATCGCTCGCGGTATGACTGATACGGCTGCGAAGGTGGCAGCGGCGGATACTGTGCAGAAGGTCTATCCCCATTTATCGCCTGCCCGCTACGGCCAAAGCCCAGCACGGGCAGCGACGTTAAGGGCGATGACCACGTCCATATCCTTTGCGGTGAAGCCAGCGGAGATGATGCTGGACGCTATGCGGGGCTTTGTGAAACTCGGTGCTCTTCAACGGCCAACAGCCCGTGAGTTGGCCGGTGTTCGTGTCATGACGACAATGGCGTCTACCACGCTCTTTGCCTCGGTTACATCAAGTCTTTTGTCGGCACGTGTACGCGGTATAGATGAAGAGGAGGCGTTGGCCCAGGCGCTAAACCCTGGAAGTCGTCATTTCATGGCGCTAACGTTAGGAGACCGAACTATCCCGCTAGGAGGCCCGTTTAGAAGTGCGTTGAAGGCCATCTGGCCGCAAGAGGTGGAGGGATCGCCTGTACCTATTCCATTCTGGGGCGTGGCTCAGTGGGCGAAGTCCCGTGGACAGCCTCTAGGCGTAGCGGGCATTGACCTGCTGCGCAACAAAGACTTCTACGGCAACGAGATTTACGGTAGCGTGTTCCCGTGGAACATTGCCGCTGCTGTTGCATACGTTGGCGAGTCAGTGCTACCCATCAGCGTTGGGTCGGTAGCCACAGGGGTAAGAACGGGGCAAGGGACGGGCCGCATAGCTGAGCAACTAGGCGGTCAAGTCTTGGGCGTCAACATTCAAGAGAACACGGCCTATCAGGAGCGAGACCTGGCCGTGCAACGATGGGCAAGGGCAAAGGGGCTTACAGCTAAGTCGTGGGCTGACGTAACTCCCTCAGAGCAACTGGCCTTTGGTGCTGAAAATCCTGGCGTGGCGGCTGACCTGCGGCGCTACCAGGAACGGCAGGCCGCAAATGGCGTGGACTGGGCGGTGCGCAAGAAGGCGTTGCTTGACCTGGAAGACACCCGAATGAAAAGGGAGACCGCCCTTGAAGAAGAGTTCAAACGGCGTGAGATAAGCGGCGATACCTTCAGGGATGCCTATGGGGAAATCCAATTGGGGATCGTGTCCTCTAAAAAACAGGTGGATGCCGACTACCAACTGTACACGCAGACAAATGAAAGACCTACCGATCCCAACAAGGCTGCGCTATTTGACTACTACCGTCTTTTTGATGAGGCCAAGACGCCTTCTGGCCGTATGAATTGGGAGTTGTTTGACGAACGCATCACGGCGTTGGAACTGGCGTGGACTTCCTCCCAGCAAAGTTATGTTGACCAGAATACGGGACTTGCTGGACATCCTCCTCTTATTAAGGAGTGGCGTGACGGCAAGCGGCGCTTTACTGCCTACTGGTCAGCAGGCGATATGGTGCTTCAGGCCATTGGACAGGGCGATATGAAGAGCATCTATCAGCAGTATAAGTCCGCGCCTGGCCCTGTCCAGCGGGAGATAAATCGCACCAACAGGGCGTTGTTTGCCCAAGTGCAACGGGCAGAGGATAGTGCAAGGTCGCTGGCAAGGAGGCAGAGTCCTGAGTTAGACGCCTTCCTGATGCGCTTCGGCTATGTAACCGTGCCTGGGAATGCTGCTAACAGGTCACGGGCAACCTTGATAAACAACCTAAATGTGCCGCTACAAGAGGTTATGGCTACCACGGGTTGACAACTTACGTTAGGTGTGAGTATTCTTGACACGAATCATATCAACTCGTCCGAAAGGATAGGAGACGATGGGTACACAGCCTCAAAATGAACAAAATGAAGTCACGCAAGATCAATCGGCAATAGATGCCCAGCAGGACACCCTGGGGCAGCAACCGCCGCAATACGTGACAATGGAACAGATGCATCAACTCTTGGGCCAGCAGGCGTCAGGCTATGAACGTCAGATTGCTGGTTTGCAGAGCAAGATGGACACGGGACTTAACGCAATCCGAAGGGATACAAAATCCTGGGCTGAGTCCAAAATAGCCGACTTGCAGACCAATTGGGGTAGGGAGCAATGGTTGGCTGGGCTAAACGAGGAAGAACAGCGGATTGCCAAGCCCCTCTTAGATGAGATACGGCGGAGCCAACAACCCAAAGAGGCACAGGTAGAAGCCCCACCACAGCCAGCGCCACAATCGGCAGACGCTCAGGGCCAGTGGCAGCAAATCTACCAGATGGTGCGAAACATGGGTGTAGACCCGCAAACCCCTGGCATAGATTACCAAATACTCACGAATGGGACTCTTCAGCCAAATGATCGTGAGCAGAAGTTCTATGCTAGCGTATTTGCTGCAAAGGCTAAGGTGGCAGGTGTCCCACCTGCGCCACAAGCTCAGCAGAATCAACAACCGCCACGTCCCCAGACAGCCAACCCCCCTGTACAACAAGGGGCGGCAGGACGGGGCGCTGGCTACCGTAACGCAGACGACGTTCGTGACGCGTACATTCAAGGGCGCATTTCAACCGAGGACATGCGGAAGCAGATGCAGCCCTTCGGCGGCACTTAGGAGGTAATCAATGGCTACTGGTATCACCATATCATCCACAAGCAATATGAGTTCTGGGTCAAAGATTCTCGTGGCAAGCGCACGGGAGGCTTTTGAGCCTGCCGCTCCTGACCCTGACCTGATTGCAAGCAAGTCTATCCCCACGGGAACCAAGCAATATGACCAGCTTGTCTACGCCCGCCTGGGCCAAGCCACAGCATTGACGGAAGGCGTAGACTTGGCTCAATCCGAGCAATTGGTGACGAACGTCATTTCCATCACTCCGACTGAGCACGGTATCATCGCCACGCTGTCCAAGCGGCTCATCCGCCGCCAGGGAGACAGCGATGTGGTGGGAACTACAGGGCGCATGATTGGGGCATCGTTGAAGCGGCGTATGGCAAACGACGTGATTGCCCTGTACGACACGTTCACCAAGAGCATTGTTGGCGCGTCCGTTGGTCTAGACATCACCTATTTCCGTGGCGGTGTTGCCTATCTTATGACGGACAACAACACCGCCTATGGCCCAGCGCCGATGCCTGTCCACGCATCCCTGCACATTGAGCAAATCAGCGACATTGTGCTGGACCTTTCCGATCCTGGGACATCTGTGGGGAGGGCGGGCGCTGGATTCCCAGCCGAACTGCTGGAACGTTGGTGGAGAGGGAAGGACCGTCTCTACGGCGTAAGCATCTTCAACAGCGGCCTGATTTCCCGTGATGCTTCGGGTGACTCAAAGGGGGCCATGTTCCACCCAGAGTCCATGTACATTGTCATCGCCAACGAAGCCGACGCCGTGGAGGAGAAGGACAATTCTCTTCGGGCGACAGAGTACGGCATTTTCCAGGAGTGGGGCGAAGCACTGGCAGTTGACCCGCATGGCCTGGAAGTCTACAGCGATACAGCCGCAACGGTGTAAAGCATGACCACGCAGCGTACCGAGGAGGTCATTGGCCGTGACCAGGTGGCGACCTACACGGCCATAACGGAAGGGTTGAAGCCACTACGTCTCTGGGACTGTATAGAGAAACAGTGGATGCAACGGCCCATCCCAGATTATCTAGCCTACCAAGTTACGCTGCGCCAGGTAGTAATTCGGTGTTCCGCGTGTACCTTCACCACATCCTTTGAGGGCGGTGTGGGGGTACACGTGGAGCGGCTACGAAAGTCCGCTCAGGAGCATCAGGGGGCTTCAGTCGTATCATTGCCGCCACAACCAGGGCAAGGGATCGGTGCAACGCAATGCACTGGCTGTGGGGCAGTGTTCGCGGCACGTAAGAATCAGGGGCAGCGCCATTTGGACGCTGTCCTTACAGAGCCATCCACGCATCAATACGTGGAGGAGCTAAGGATCCTACGGTATAGCCTGGGGCCAGTAGAGCCAGCCATCTTGAAGCGCGCGGTCATTCTAGGGGCCAAACCGCCAGAGGCAATGGCTGGGCCTGTCGCTAGCCAGGTGGAACGGAGCCAGGTGGCGCAAAAGCGCAAGCGCCACCGCCGGCACAATCGGAGCAAGAAGCATGGCGACGCTGCTAACTGAACAGAGTGTGCAACTGCCCTGGGATGCGTTCCTTCCCAAAGGGACGTCGCCCAATGTGCGCCAGCATATAGAGCGGTTCCGTGAATCGGAATGGCCGAATATCAAGCGCCAGCTAGGTCAGGACTTCCATCGGGTTATTCCTGACGGCTTGGAGCCACATTGGGTAGAACCTGGGCGGGCGATCCTGTGGCAACAGGACATCGTGCGCCAACGGAAAGCAGTGACCGACGCTGACGGGCGGCAAACGTTCGTTACGGAGGAGGTCAAAAGCCCGTGGAGGCCCATAGGCATGGGCGTTGCGTGTAATACGGCCTCTGCCATTGCATCCTATCTGAGCAAGGGGTTCCGCCTGCGTCCTCCTGTTGAGGGAGTTGATGCGGCAGCGTTGCAATCCGCCGTTCCCTCTACTGCGCCCCTGGCAACACCCATACCGACGCGAACCTTTAAGTGTAGTAGGCATCCCGAAACGCACGAATATGGGACATGGAAGGCATATACAAGGCACTGTGTTTCTTCTAGGGAAACCCTAGAGGAGAAGCCGCCCGAAGAAGTCCTACGGCTAATGGCGCAGTCCAAGTATTTCTGCGCATTGCACATGCAGGGCTTCCAGACTGAGAAAGCGGCACGACAGCATATCACATGGGAACTGAAGAGGTCAGGCCGTAGCCTGCACCCAGTTCTCAAAGACATGGAGGTCAAGCGATGAGTTTCCCATATGCAAACGAAGAATCTATCAGCGTCACGCACTTCGGGATCACTGGCGCGAGCCTGACTGTTACCGAAACCATCGGGACGCTTCCTCTTCCCGGCTTCATGGTTGGCAGGCCAGTGGACGTAAGCGGCATGGAAGTAGCCATTGCCATTGCCCTGAACGGGGCTACGACCCATGTAGGGCAGTCCATCGCAAGCGGCACGACCACAACGGTCTTCAAGCCCTACGACGGCGGTACGTCGGCGTCGGCGGCGTCGGACAACAACGAACTGTTCGCCGTCACCGACTTCTCCAACTCCCTCGCTGGCGGTTGGACGGCGCACCAGGCACGGAAGGCCGTTGGCACGAGCACCACTGACCTTGACGCTGACGACTGGGTAAACCTGGACGTGGCTGCAAATGCTGCTGCCGGTGCGGGCGCAGCCGAGATTGTCATGAACGCGTTCTTCGTGTACGGCGTCCCAGGCGCACCCGCATAAGGAGCACAATGGAAAAGGACGAAAAGGCACTAGACCATATCCCGCCAGAAGCCATGACCTACCGTTACTATGTAGAGGCAAGGAACGGCAACAAGAGGGATTACGTCTATGATTTCTCTGTGGCACGGAAATGCCCGCATCCCAACTTGGTGGCTACGGCGATAGGCGGCAACACGTATCGGTGTACGGAGTGCAACTACTTCTACACCATCGTGACCGCCTACGCCGAGCCGATGCACCTTGCCACGGTGAAGGCGGCGTATCAATTGCTTCACTTTGGCAAGGAGTTTGGAGTCCATGCCCTACAGGAAGTCTTACGGCAACCACACGGGCAAACGGATGGGACGCCACAAAAGGGGGTTATCCCCGACGGCATGACGCTTTCCGATGCTCTGCTTGCCCTGGAATCGGTCAACGTGAATACGCCAGACCGAGGGGTGGCAGAACTCTCTGCATTGGTGGCGTCTGTTTGGCCGTCAGAAACAGAGTTGAAACGGCGTATTGTGGCGCTCAGGGGTAGTGACGCTCCTGGGAAGAAAGAATACGCTGATAAGCTAGAAGGCATATTGGAGGCAAGGAATGCTCTCACAGGGGCGGGCGAAATGCCCTCTCTGCCAGAAGGTGCAGAGCCGAATCTACCGCAAGGGGATTCGTGAAGACCCTGAACGGCTAGTCTACGAATGTGGATTCTGTGGACTGGTCTACCTGGAAAACAGAATAGCCGACCTGAAGGAATACTATCGTTCCGTCTATCGCAAGACGCACGATAGCATTCCTGGTCAGCAACTTACAGCGGAGCAACGGTTTCACATTCAGTACGATCTAGCGCGGCCTTCGGTGAGAAAGTTCACCAGTGAAGTGCCGCCTGGTTCGTCTGTATTAGAAATCGGCTGCTCCGCTGGTGGTTTTCTTGGGCATTTGGTGCAGAAGGGCTACGATTGTTTTGGCAGCGAGTGGAACCCAGAAGACGCCGCCTTTGTGCGTGAGGTTGGCGAGATTCCCTGTGAAGAAGGCGATCTTGGCGACATCTACCCTGGCAAGAAGTTCACAGCTATTGTCGCTATAGCGACAATAGAGCACATCGCTGACCCAATGGCCTTCCTGCGGGCTTGTCGTGAGCGGCTTATAGGTGGTGGCTGGCTTTACCTTGAAACGCCTAATCTGCAAGACGCACTGCTTTCCATGTATGGGTGCAAAGCGTATGCAGACTTCTGGTTCAGGGAGCCGCATATCACCTATTGGAAGGCGGAGACGCTGGGTGCGGTGGTAGCCGCCACGGGCTTTGAGGCTCGTGTGTTCTGGTATCCACGGTACGGGCTGCACAATCATGTGAACTGGCTGCTGAACGGCAAGCCAATGCAGGACGTGAAACAGGCACGGGGCAGGCTTTCACCAGTGCCAAAGACAAATCCAGGGGCGGGCGCATTGAATCGCATCTGGGATCAACTGGACGAAGAATACCGAGTCCAGATGGAAACCCTTGCGGTTGCGGATACCCTGACGTGTATGGCAAGAAGGCGTGAGATATGAGCGATGTGCCTTCACTGCGTCACCTGATAACCGAGGAAGACTTGAACAAAGAGTTGTTCGGGATACGGGCCTTCCCGATGCGTGAACAGTACCGTGACCCTACCAATAACTGGGGCATGGACTTTGGCATGGAACTGCCCCCTACGTGGTTGCAACAAGTGCATAACGCCTACGCTGGGAAGCGGTGCTTTATGCTTGGCACTGGGCCTTCGTTGAAGGCGCAACTCGCGCTCTTACCCAAGTTAGCAGGCGAATACACGTTCACTTGCAACCGCATGAAACTCTGGGGTGAATTACCCTTTACGCCTTTTGTTCATTGCGTGACTGAGCCTAACCCCGTCATCAACTTCGGCCAGCGTATCAAGTCGCTTTATGACTTCCCTGGGGCCAAGAACAAGGTGGCTTGTATCTGGTGGCCTGTGACAGCGAAGGGTTGGCTATGGATGCCCAAGGCCAGTGACGATATACAGGTGCGTTGGAACGGGACGTGGGGGCTAGGCGACCATCTCCCGCCTGTACCGACGGCCTGGGCGTCGCCGTTGACCATCACGCAGCTTGCTCTATGGATGGGCTTCTCTGAGGTCTACTTGCTGGGTGTGGACACGACGCAGCAAGGGCAAGCATGGGACGTTGACCAGGGGCGCACGGCCAAGCCACGGAGCATACGGAGCATCCTGGAATGTGCAGAGCGAATGAGCCGCGACATCAAGCGTAGTGGGCGGCAGTTCTGGGACTGCACTCCTGGGGGACGGCTGAACAGAGAGGGAGCCATAGCGTACAGGTCGCTAGAGGAGGTGCTTGGATGACTGAGGTGTTCTTGTGGGGTTTCATATTCTGGGACAGGAGACGATAGATGGAGCATCCCAACCCTATCAATGCAACGGCGTGGCACAACATCGGCTCAGGCCGCATCTTCATCTTTGGGACAGGGCCTTCGTTGCTGCAACAGAAGGGCTTGCTTGGCAAGATGCGTGGTGAGGCCACCTTTGCCTGCAATAGCCTGCCTCGCTGGAAGGACTGTCCGTTTACCCCAACGTACTACGCCGTCACGGACATCTATGGGGAAGAACTGTTGCGCAAGTATTCCTGGCCTGAGTTAGCCTGCCCTAAGTTTCATATCGGGTGGGACAAAGAGGTGAGCATCCCTGAGTTTTTGTGGGTGGAAAAGGCGACAGATAATGTTCAGGTACAGAGCCATGGCTTTGTGGGTTTTGGGAGTGAATTGCCGCCAATCCCTACAGGCCGCACGTCGCCCCTAACCATGTGCCAGCTAGCAGCGTGGATAGGCTATCGGGAGTTCTACTTTCTTGGCATAGAGCAGAGCGATCACGGGTATGTCTACGATCCCGCATCTGAACTAGGGCATTCAGGGCGTGGGGCTAACTACAATCATCGTTACCTCCTGGCGGTGCAGAGATGCTTCGCACGGGCAAGAGCCGATATAGAAGCGGCAGGGGCTTTGGTGTACGACTGTACCCCAGGCGGATGGCTCAACCGCACGGGGGAAGCCAAGCGGGGCGTTGGGCATAAGGCCGTGTTGGAATACAAAAGGCTTGAAGAGGTGCTGCAATGACGTTCTGGGCGAATCAGAAGGTGGTGGTCACTGGATGTTCTGGTCTTATGGGAGGCCATCTTTGCAAATTACTTCTTGAAGAGGGAGCCTACCTTACTGGCTATGACTTGACTGGTGAAGGGACGCTCTCCTCGCACGGTCTAGCAGGGCAGTTCCCTGTAATTCAGGAGGACATCCGCAATCGGGAAACGTTGTACAGGGCTATACGCAGGCATGGTGTCGTGTTCCATTTGGCCGCCGTCAGCGGGGTTGAGGCGTCCAAACAAAACCCCAAGCGGGCGTGGACAGTGAACGTGTCTGGTACTGGGGTGGTGCTGGACACGTGCAAGGCGGCAGGTATTGACGGCGCGGTGGTAGTGGCGTCAAGCAATCACATCTATGGCTTTCAAGAAGCGTTGCCCGTACCTGAGACGGCGCAACTGAACCAACTGGACACCTATTCTGCCACTAAGATAGCTGTAGACTACATGGCCCGCTCTTACGCCCATAACTACCGAGTGCCCACAGTCATCATGCGGAACACGAACTGTTTTGGTCCTCACGATCCGCACCGTGACCACATTGTAGGTGGGACGCTCTACGCTCTTGTTCAGGGGCAACGGCCAGTGATTCGTGGCACGGGTAAGACGAGTAAGTCCTACTTACACGTGGCCGATGTTGCCCGTGCGTACATGGCGGCGGCGGAATGGGAGGCAGAGACAGGGCGGTGTGGGGAGGTCTTTAATGTTTCTGACAAGCCGATAAGTGTACGAGATTTCGTTGACCTGATGTGCCAAGCTACGGGCCATGCAGACTTACTGCCAATCGTGCTTGGGCAGGGCAATGACCAGAACAACGAATGGATGGACGATACCAAGCTAAGGACGTTGACCACATGGAGACCGCGATACAGCCTAGAATCCGCAATCCAGGAGACGTACCGATGGGTGGTGCTCTCACAAGAGATGCTTACCAGGGAGAGCGCCTCTTTGTTCTCGGCACAGGGCCTTCGCTCAAAGATTGCAAGCTAGAGGGGCTGAAGAGCGAGTACACCTTTGGCGTCAACGGCTTATGCGCATGGAAGAACGCGCCAAAGCTGACGTTCTATGGCCTGAGCGAGCACGGGTCATGGGAGCGATGGGCGACACTAGCACGGGATACCTTTGGCGGGGCTACGTTCATTGGGGCGAATCAGGGACGCGCTCAGGTGAATGGGTGGTACATCGTGGACAGGCGGTTCAGTTGGCCGTTGCATGGTGGGCATTTTGGTGGGCGGGATGCTGAGTTTACGTGGGTAGCGATGTCGTACTCAGTGGTCTACGAGCTTTGCCTACAAGCAGCCTTCTGGCTTGGCTTCCAGGAAGTCTATCTGCTAGGCTGCGACCATAAAGGCACGGAGCATGTGTACCAGGGTCACAACAAGTACCAGCCTGCACATCTGAGCACCCTTATCCCAGGGGTGCAGACGTGCCTGGACGTTTACAGCCAAGCAGGTCGTAAACTCATAGACTGCACCCCTGAGTCGGGCATAGGAATCATCCCCCATAAAGCGTTGGAGGAAGTGCTGTGAAGATAGAAATAGAA
>JGI1356J14229_10001445_pt1 | contig 19732 bp, 24 predicted proteins | sample Subgrocontami58m_FD_14229 | JGI IMG/M metagenome (IMG submission 14229) | reverse complement strand
GCCTACCGGCTCGTCGGGGAGGCCCCTTTCCACGAGCGGCGTGAGGGGCGCGTTGTGGCCGCGCTCGCCCAGATTGGGTCGGGCGGACTGCGGGGCAAAGGCGTGCGCGTGAATGTCGCTGCCCTACTCTCGAGCATGCCCTTGTATGTGAAGCGCGAGGTACGGGCAAGGCTGCTGGATCAGATCGAAAAGGACCCGGCGCGGTTAGTGCTGCTCTTGCGCGAAGCGAGTCGGCGCATCCCCGGCCTTCAGGGGCGGCGGCTGGGAGAAGCCGCAGACGCCCTTGCGTTCGCGGCGCGCGCGCGCCCGGAGGAGTCGGCTCGAGAATACCTGCTCGATGTGGCAAGGCGGCTGGATCTGTTCGCGCAGCTGGAGCGCTCGAGCACCCGGGCTGGCATAGGGCGCGATCGTGTTCACACGGTGATGGCGCTGGCTGAGTTTGCTGGCCGGCAGCGCCTGAGCGTCCAGGGCCTGGCCGCGTTTCTGGTAAAGGGTATCCGGGAGCCTGGGCAGAACGAGGACTGCGTGCTGATCACGTCGATTCACCGCAGCAAAGGGTTGGATTGGCCCTGTGTGATCCTGCCCGAGCTGTCGGAGGCCCGGTTCCCCGGAAAGGAGAATGCGTCGAGCCAGGAGCTGTTGGAGGCCGAGCGACGGCTGTTCTACGTCGGCGTCACCCGGGCGANGGAACANTTGTGGCTCATCTGCCCTCTTGACTCTGAGTTACAGCGCGCCGCTGAAGAGGGGCTGGCGGGCGTTCCTGCCTACGCCGCCACCAGGGCAAGCCGGTTTCTTTACGAGGCGAACGTCGTCGCAAGCGTACGCGCCGGCGAGCGCATCGAATCCTGCCACTCGCCGGCTGGGCGGGGCTCAAACATTCTCGCGAGCTATTTCCGAGCGCTGCAATAGCGCGTTATTGCGAATATCCAGATTTAGTGATGGAGTTGGCGTTGTGCGATGCATCACCGAACCCAGCCATCAGGGTCAAGCTTAGCGGACTCAGATCGGCCAGGACAGCCGTCACTGAGGGCGCGGAAGATTTTGCTAGCTGGCCGTCCGGTCTTCGCTACATGGGACACATTCGGAATGATTGGTTCGGGGGCTACTCCTCTTGAGGATTGTTCGATGCCTGCCCTCACGCGCGGGCGTGCGATGACTCGGCGAAGCCAGTGGGCAGGCGTCGGACAATCCAGAAGGGAGGAAACCGCGGAATGCGCCGCGGTGGTGAGCGCAGCCTATCCGGCTATGGGGATTTGAGGGTCGGCACTCGGGACATGCGTGGCGATCCTGGAGGCCGACGGAACGGTGATACCGGTTCGGTACCGAGTTGCGACGCAAAATTGCGATATTGTTGGGTCACGATGCGAACAGAATCGGACGGTTGCCGCAAAGCCGAAAAGTAGACACTAAGGCAGCCTTCCGGGAGGACAATTGGGAGTGTGTGGCCTCTGCGTAAACCGCTCTAGGGAGCGGAAGCGGTGATTTCCTAAAACCTCGGACCCTGTTGTCTGTAAAGGCCGCGCGACAAGGTCGGGACGCGCTGCTTTCGCTCTGTGGTCCTGGCTAGCGCCGGCGGAACATGCCTCGCTGCTGACCGCGTCCCTCAATGAGGGAGCCCGCATGTGCGAGGTACCTACACGCATCGAGCACGTCCCAGGGAATTTCGCCGAGGCCATCAGCGACATCGGCATACGAAGACCAACCCTCGGACGGCCAGCGTTCCAGGACTCGCCTGGAAAGGGAACGCAGTTCCGGGTGGATCGGCGAAGACGAGACGTCATCGTCCCGGCCGCCGAATAGAAGAATCTGGTCGCGCCATATGATAAAGTGGCTCTCGCAGCCCGTGTCAAGCCATATGGACGGGAACAGGGTCACGCCTGACTTGGCGTCACCATAGTAGAAGCGCCACGCCTTGCCCGCGCGGCGATCAAGGTTCACAGGGATTTCGTCGCCACAGCCACACGGACACTTCAGGAGCAGCCAGCGCGGCTGTCCGCGTTGGATCAGCACGGCGTCGCCCGGCAACTTCAACTGATCCGCGACCTCGCCGCGTGATTCGACGACGGACTTCAGCAATAGGGTCAGCTTCTTCATGCAGCGGTTTCTCTGAGCGCTGTCATCGCGATATTCCGACGAGAATGCGCTCCGACAGCACGTAGGCTAACGCCCTCACATCTTCACGGGACAGCGGACAGGACGGGGCAGGTGCGCGTGTCTTGTCCTTGCGAAAGTCCTCCTTGTTGCAGGCCTTCCGAGCCAGTGCCACTGCGAGAGCCAGGGCATATTGCCGCGCGGCAAGTTCGACCTGCCTGGCCTGCATGCGAATCTGCCGAACGCAGTCGAAGAACCAAGCGGAGCCGTCGCTTGGATGGCAGGGTACGACGTTGTCGTCAAAGGCAGCAGCCTCATACAGGCACGCCACGGACATCAGCAGATCCACCCCGGTCCTGCGGTCGCCAACGAACCCGTCCACGAAGAGGCCGGCTTCTAGAGATGCCATGTCTCGCAGCAGCGGTGCGCGAGTCCCAACCTTCTCAAAGTCGATGATGATCGCGTCATTGCCACGCACCAGGACGTTCGTGGCGTGAAGGTCTCCGTGAACGACCCCCACTAGCACGGGTCGGCTGTTCCCTGCCATGAACAGATTCTTTAACTCTTCGGGGGACCTAGTGGCGTCGTACGCATCCATGAGCGGCTTGCGATGAGCAGGAATGGTTAGTGACATCTGCTCGACCAGGTATTCCTGCAGCGGCCTTTGCTCAGACTCGGCGCCATTGCGCCACGCCAAGAGCGTCGAGTTGAAGAGGTTGGCGATCACAGGAACAGCCCGGCCGTCCCTTGCACAGTCCCTAAGAGGCTCTGCGCCGTTGACGTAGTCGCTGACGATGATTCCTTGGACATGCCCCAAGGCGCATCGGTCTAGGCGAAGCCGGGGTCCCAGGTGGTAGGGAACATTTTCCAGAGCGTTTGCTTGATACGCCAAGAACTCTTTGGAGATCTTCGAGCGCTCACCGATCTTGACGAAGTACAGGTAGGGCCACTTGCTTCCGACAGCGCCTTGTAGAAGATGTGCGAAGGCGCGAAACGTTAGCACTCCGGAAAGGCCATTCTTGAGACCCACGAGCTTGATGGAGGTACAATTCCAAAACGCTCGACGCACGAGGATGTCCTGCTCGGGCGTTAACGGCAACGGCTTTCCGTCTGAGTCAACGGCGCTGATGCTCAACTCGTATTGCGGCGGAATGCCCGCTGGATTGTTTTGGAGCAACACCGCGACGTCGCTCCATGTGCCGGGGCGCTCCAATATGTGGACAAAGGGCGTCAGCTGTGGCGCGTCGCGCCCCTCAAACCAGTCGCCAAACGCCTTCGCATCGTCCTCGCTCAAGCCCGATGGGGGCAACTTCAACTTGTTGAGCGCGGTGACTACCATGCTACGAAGGGCGGGGCCGTTTGCGCCGGCCTCTGCTGGGACAGATTGAACGAAGACGCGGCAGTCGTGCAAGAGCAGCGTGGCAGCGTACCGATCGAGCTCCTGCATGACTCTTCTAGGCTTCTCCGCTGTCTGCCGAAAGATCACCGCCCCGGTCGTTGCAAGTTTACCGGGTTCCGTCAAGTGCGATTCCTCGAACCGATACAGCTCATAGCCTCTTAGCTCCTTAAGTTCCCTGACGGCCTCCGCAGGGGGATCCTCCTCCACGAATCCAATGCTGTTTCTTGGGTGCGTGCCGGAGAACTCCAAAATGGCCATGTTCAGTCCTGCCGGGCAAAGAGTTGTTGAGCGTCGCCGCGACCGAATACGCCGGCGCGCGAGCAGATGAAGCAGTTCTCCTTTGCGACTCCCCGCACGGGACGTAGCGTCGACGCCCGGGCGTTGTAGATCAGATGACGCGAATTGACTGGAACGGACGTCGCCAGACCCAGCAGCATCGTCACGGCGAGCGACACGACAGTGCCATTCAAGGAGACAACCGATGGCGCAGGCTCGTGAGCTCCTTGAATATATGGGTCCGCCTTCCGCTCGAACTCGCTCATCATGTCTCTGCGCACTTCTTCGGAGCTAAGCAGGCCGGTGCACCACAGACACGGCTGATCAGGGCCAAGGAGTTGAACGCGCCCGAAGATCTCCGTGATCTCTCCGGCGTTCGCCGTGATAGTCGAGCCAACGTCGATACAGGGGAGCAAGAATTGGTATGCCAACTGCTGAACTACAGATCGGCTGCCGTGTGAGTCTGTGCAGCAGAGGATCACGTCAGCGTCGACCAACCGCCGCGCAACTGAGGTGCGAACAACGTCCCCAACGACGGACCGCACCATGACGTTGGGGGCGAAGCGCTCGAGATACCGTTGCGCAACCTCAACCTTGGAGCGCCCGATGTCTTTGGCGCGGGCACCCACCACGCGGTTTAGGTTCGTCACTTCAAGATGATCCGGATCTACGAGGATGAAGTCGCGGACACCCAAGTGCACAAGTTGCTGTGCAATGATCGAACCCGTGCCGCCAAGACCTACGATCGCCACTCGCAGCCCCTGCAGGCTCCGTTGACCCGAGGCGCCAAAAGCTCTCACTTGTCGGTCGAACTGGAGATTGACGCCTTCGTCGGCGGCTTTCGGATCGAACTCCACCGTCAGTCGGTCGCCGACTGAGACGACACGTACGTCGTCCGACTGCGCAAGAACCCGCGCGCGCAAACCGCCCAGGCTGAGAACCATAGCTGCGTGAATGTTGGTTTGCCCTCTTCGTGCGAGGAAAGCCGCGAGCTCCGCCTCCCCGTAGTCATCTATTGATGAGAAATGTGCCGCCTTCTCGCCGGGGTGCGTGTGGACGAAGACCAGTGAAAGGCATTCCAGTCGCGCGCGCTTCGCGACCCGCGCGACGAACTCCGGTTTCAATTCCGCATGATCAATGCCACTCCTCTCATAGTCGCCGTGTAGCGGCAGGGCCATGTCGCGCACGAGAAGGCGGTCGCACCCATCGTCCCCGCGTCCGTGGGAGGCGAACAGGATGGCACACTGCTCGCGCCCCAGGCCCAACAGAGCCGAGCGCAAGGCCTGCATGTCGGTGGCGGCGATACGGAGTTCGATCATCGCGCAGGCGTCAGTCGGTTCAGGATGACGTTGAAGTACGTCTTCAGGGAGTCGCGGCTCGGGTTCCAGCTCTGAACGTGCCACGAGAACCAGGTTGTGCTGCGAACCGCCATCACGTCGCCGGGAATGGGGTTACTGTCATTCGATGACTGGGGCGTCGCACCATTCGCCAGTCGGAACCCGGTGGGCTCCACCCAGAAGCAGTCAGGTTGAGCGGCGGGATAGCCGGGAGGTGCAACGAACAGTACGTCAGCCGCAGGCCGATTCCAACCCTCGATGCTCACGCCAGGCACTCGGATGAGGATGCCGCCGCTCGGCAGACGGGTGATGGTCGGATCGGCACCGCCTTCGCTCCGGCGAAATGCGGTTAGCTCCTCGAGTTGGGCTTCGATCATTTGCGGCCAAAGGTTGCAGGAGGCACGGCGTAGAAGTGCTTAGGTGGGTTCTGCAGGTTTACATCCTCGCCGTCCGAGATCGCACGATCAGGTGCGTTTCCGTGCTCCTCCAGGAACAGCTGGTAGTTGGCAGGAACACTCGCAATTGTCTTGATCTCCAGGCCCTTTAGCGAGGTGTGTTCTGTTTCGTACTTCTTGCTGTCGACGAAGAAGTGGTTGAGGGGAGGTTTGTGCTCATTCATGGTGGTTCTCCAGTTTCTTGGTGTGAGATGCACGGATGCTTTGCGGGACCTTCTGCGCTGCGGCGATCACTTCGGAGAGTTCGTCGCGGTTGATCAGCTCCAAAGGTTGCGCAGCCGGTGGCTGAGCGGCCGGGCGATCGAGTTGCAGCTGCCGCAGGAGGTAAAAGGCGAGGGCTTTCCGACAACTGAGCGTGAGACGACCCGCAGTCATTCCAAAGTCGACTTGAATGGCAGACCTCTGCGCAGCCGTCAGCTCGGCACGTGGTTTCACCACGACGTCGATGAAGGTGTGCCACCAGGCATCAGCGTCCGCAGCGATCGTGGTCTTCCGCGACGCCTGGGCGCTCTGAATGCGTGAGATCACGAAGTCGCGAAAGTCCGCGTTTTCGTGGCACCATGCCCGGACGTGCCACCTCAGGCCATCGTACGCCAAGGCATGCGGAGCGATCCAACGAGAAGTCGGTGCCGGTCGACGCATCGACTGGTACAACACCCTGAGTTCCTCTCCGTCGCGGATAGCCCACAAGATGCGAAGCAAGGTTTCGGTCGCGATCGGGCGTGCTGGGAAGCGCACGATGTCATGAGGAGGGCGCCAGCGTAGGAACGAAGCCGACGGCATGAGAGCGCCTGTCGACAGCGCCGCCAACTGATCAAGGAAGACCTGCGCATCGTCGCGGGCCACCGCGGGCTTGAAGTTTGCGGTGGCTCGGTACGTCTTCAGGTTCTTGTCGTATTCAAGATTTTGCGGGGCGAGCTTGCTGTACATCGACAAGTCTGCCGACGCCTGCTGGGTGGAGATGCGGAAGTACTCTACAAGCTCGCCACGGTTCACCGTCCTGTCCCAGCGGAGACGGAAGTCGATGAACTCGAGCCGGCGCTCCTGTCCCCAGCGCGCGGTGGCCACCGTTCGTTCGGGTTGGGCCTTCTGTGCCATGAGTCGTGTTTATCGATCCATCTAGTTTATAGACGGATTATAGCATTGGGGCATGCGCAAGCGCAAAGGGTGGCCGGATCTCGTTGTACACCAGGCAGACGCTCACAGTCGGGTCTCCTCGCGGCCGAGTAAAATGCGCCGGAGCTAGACGGTGTCGTGCGAACGGGCTCAACAGCGGGCAGCGATTCAACAACACCTAGATCTGGTGCATGGGTAGCGGATAACGCAGCGGCTTACAGGTCCAAGACAGCACAAGGGCTGTCAACAGTCTGCAATCGGCTGTTTAGGCATCTCGGCGAATATCTGCTTGTCGAACGCTGCACGGACTGCTTCGGGTCGCTATGTAAAGCTTTACATAGCGACCCAAAACCGCCCTACCACTATCAAAAAGGATTCTCCTCTCTGGCCTCTTTGATTAGGTGCTGTACGACCTGAAACACGCGTCCCTCATTCAGCGCATCCTTGGCCGACGCATCGAGGGCGATGACCCGCGGGTTACCGTTAAGAATTGTTTGCGTCGCCAGCAGCGCGGACGCATCTGGTTGAACAACGACGATTCTGAGCTTGCCATTCGTGTCAAGCCCTTGCTTGATAATCTCGTTAATGTAGTCATCGCCAAAACTGTATCCCACTATTACCAATAAATTGGTTATGAGAATACGTTCCGAGAAGTGGTAGGCGAGGCTTAGGAATGGTTGTCGAGCAGATAATTTATTAGCAGTACCGAAAATTAGAAGCGGTCGATGTTCGCCAGAGATATCTTCAGCATTGCGATGCCTAGGAAACTCCAACGAACACAGCCCATAAAGCTCATCTTCGATCCAGTCCAGCGATCCGTGTAACTTAAAGAGGCGAATGGCATCCGTGTTCGGGTCGAACAAGGATGGTCGCCAGCCGTCTTCGGTAAACCCATTCGCGAACGCATGACGCCCAAAGCTACTTAACGCATGCTCTAAACACAAGTCGTAGTTGAGGCTAAACACATCTAGGCGAATATCACCAGTGTGCAGGTCTGCTAAACGTGCCAAGTACGCTACGGCATTAAGGTCATCTATCTTGAGCCATTTCTCAAGCTGCGAAAAAATGAACTCGACAAAATCGTTTAAGATTCTTGAGTTAAGAGCCTCTAGTTCGATGATCCTCTGGTGCCATCCCGAAGTGTAGGCTGCGAGTGGATTTGTTAGCCGATCGCGAAGCTGAATTGCCGAAACGGCCATTTGCTCGATGTTTATGCTTCGACCGGGGTCCCTATTGAGTACGCCTTCTTGAAATCGCACAGCCCCCTCAAGGAATCTCAGCGTCGATAGCAATACGCGTGCTTTCTCCCTCAATTCTCCTTCCGTCTCCTGAGCTTCGGTGCGGCCGATCAACTCCTGCTTAAGCTTATCAGCAAGCCCAGTAGAAAGCGGAAGACCCGCATCACGGGTAAGTCCTGCGCCCCCGAGAACGGCAATGCGTGTGGCCATTACAAGAACCACATCCTATTCTGAAGAAGATCAAGCGCGCGATCGCCGTAAAGGTTGTCAATAGCTTGAGGCGATATGTGACTTAACGCTTTGGCGATAAGCGTTCCATAGAGAATGGAAATGGGCCTTGAACGAGCATTGAATCCTCGCCAGTTAACCTGACTTAGATCATTAATCTGGGCAATCAGAGCTCTTGACTTCAATGGAGTAACACCCTGGTCTTGCGGTATCACTCGCAATGCCATCGGTGTTCGCTGACTCCACGCCTGCCGTTCCTCGCGCCCTTCGGTGTAAAGCATGAATTCCCTTGACGGCATCTCGATCACGGTTCCCCGTGGGGGTATGCCGTCGTTGGCGTCCGGATCAACTGCGAACAAATAGTCCTCATCATTGATGCGTACGACATTTACCTCAATCGCTTCGTCGCGTGCTACTTTCCCAGCGGCTTGTGCCACTATCCTCCGTTCGTCGCGGGAGAACTCTTTCGGAACGTGAACGGAAAATGTCGTGGGCTTTACCCCTTCAACAATCACGCGAGACAGAGTCCGCTCGACAGTGTCTCTTAGTAACTCGAGGTATTCGTCCTTTGTCCGAGCGATTTTGCCGATCGAGGTGAACTTAAATTGGCCGGTCCCGGTGAAGCATGCAGTAAATCCAATTGAGACGGCAGTTATTCGGGTCTGCGGTTCGTAGAGGTGAACGCGGCCGACGCCGACAACAATGTGTTCTGCGTGCGAGGTCTGAGCGACGATCCAAGGTACCCCACCCAGCTTACTGAAAGCAGCCAAAGCGATATTCGCGATTGACCAATCAAACTGCGTTGAGCTACCAATGAGATCGTGGGTCACTCCCTGCGAGAGAATCCCGTCTTGCAGCAACCGTGCTTTGCAGAAATAATACGGCGTTGATTCCTCCCAGTCTGGAGTCTTGGGGTGAATCACAAAGCAGAGGTCCGGTTTTAACGATTGCTTGGCATGCCAGGAGACCACAGCCGCTGCATAAGCTTTCCCAGCTTCCTCGTGGCTGAGTCCGCTAATAGAGAATCCAGTTACGGGCTCAACCTGATCCTTCTGGAGAGACACGCGAAAGGTTCGCTCCAGCCCCTTGAAGTACCCAAGCCCGTTACGAAGAGCCAAATACAACTTGTTCGCATCATCCCGGTATTCAGTAGGAAAGACAAAACCAAATCGTGGCGCATGATCTAGCGGCAACGGGCTGTAGGGACCAAATTGCTGTAGACCACGGAATCGATCAATGCCGGTTCCGCTGCCGAACATCAGCTTTACGGCGGGAAGAACGTACCCGCTAAACATTCGGCGACACCTCGGCTGTCAAAGGTGCCAATCCCACTAGCAATTGTAACGATGAGTAAGTAGGTGAAGGTAGCACCAAGGCGGGCGACGAATCCGGGCTAAGAAATTTCCTGATTGCGTCCAATCGGTCACGTAATACGGCAGTGTTTCGTCGTCCTGATGAAGTTAGTACAAAACCGAGTTCCTGGGTTCTATGCCACAGCGACCTATGGCTGGCATTTCCGAAGATCTGGTCATATTCACTTATGGTGGCTGATGTTGGTTCAAGAGAAAGGTCCTTTGCGAGTACTCGTCGCCTCTGACCGTCTCTGCAGGAAACCTCCAGGTGCGTGGGTTCAGGAATGGCAACAACGTGCCCCAAGTATCGCGCGACAAAAATCCTAGGGACGGGATCATCCGATACAGGCCGTTCGGTAGGTCGATAGAGGACCGGCTTTCCTAGTGCGATTTGCCTCAGATTGGGATTATCTAAATTGGAGCGAAAATCCCTTTTCACCTCCCATCGAGCGACTAATAATCTCATTGATGCGATCTTGTCCTGAGGAGGTAATTTAATTCTTACACTTATCCCGGTCCGAATTTCCAGCTCCCCAGTAACGTGTTGCGGCGAGGGTGTCGTGATCGTGGATTCGAACTGGTCATCGTGTACCGAAAGGCCGCGGGACCGAAAATAGGAGAGTATTGACGCCATCACTACGTCGCTCACGACGTGTACATAATGGTCACCACCTACTAGCTTCTTCCCAACATCGGCGGGGGGAGCGGGACCGTCGAGAAGAAAAATTCCAATAGAACCGTCTTTATTGTTGGCCCGCGCGGTTCGAAATGCCTGGAATCGCTGGTGAACTTCATTCGTTGATGCATCCCACGAAGTGGCATTAACACTCGGAAGTGTAAATTCTTCTGGTGCTATTTCGATTGGAAAACAATTCAGTAAGAGACGCATTGTCCGATCGCATTGTGAACTATTAAGTGCCTATAAATCCGGCGCCTGTCCAATATCGTATGGTCGTGGAGGCTGCCGAAAGTTACCATGATAGACGATCCGATTGTGGCAGTTTGGACGCTTCAAATGCCATTGAGGCTCTTCGCATAGTTGTTGAGTATTGGCCGGTTCTAATCACACTCCCGAAGCGCAGGTACTAAGCGTTCAAAATCCCGCCTTCTCAAACGGGATTTCAACTGTCAACTCTATTCCCCATGCAATGATGTAGCCACCTACGATCGTTACCACAGCGAGAGCCCCCCGCTGTACCGACGATCTTTCTCGAAAGATTGATCCCTGCAATGTCATGTACGACAACACAACAGGCGCGATCCACGCAATCAGGCTCAGCACTGCAAGCGGACTTAGCAGCAACTCCAAGAGCCACTTGCCCTCCCGCTGCATAGCAAGATGTACTCCACAAATCTTCACCACCTTGATCAGGATGAGGTAGCCGTACGCACTTAAGGCAACCCATAGCCAGGACCAGTGCCAATCAGCAATTCCCAATGTCTTGTTCTCTTCCGCACGGGCAGCCTGACGGTCCTCGCCAATTTGGCCAAAGATTGACGCAATCCAACAGGTCATAGGTATAGCGAGAAGGCAAGCAACACCGAATGCAATGCTAAGGCTTCTTGCTCCTTCGTCCAATGGCAAACCAAGGCGTTCGAACAGGAAAAACAACATGTATGCGTAAACAATCCAGCAGACGACGCTAGGGACGTTCGCAATCAATGCAATTCGACTACCGTTTTTCCTAGCAATTGCTCCAGCAATGAACGCAGCGAATGCCGTCGAGACCGCTGCCGCAAGTAACCGCCATACATAATGTTCCCCGAAGCCCCAATCACTGAACTTGAAGGGTATCCCCTGATCCTCCAGTTCATTGAGTCTTGTTCCATGGAAAATGAATGGCGTTGCTGCCCAGAACGCCTGAATAATGGGTACTGCGTAGAAGTTAAAGGCAACTATGGCGGCGATAGCGCGTTTCATAAAGCAAACTGAGAGTGTTGAATTTACTCAATCCTAACTATTTTCCGCTCCGTTGCTCCTGTCGATATGCCCGCCGCGGGATAGGATTCTTGTCTACCCACAAGCCCAGCCGCCTGCTCTTGGGTTCCTGGTGTCCAGACTCGTAGCGTGCCCAATCTTCAGGCGAGTGCTCATTAGCATACTCCCGATGCCACCACGCAGCCCCGACAGTGAGTCGAGCTCGCGTCTTGTCACACTTTCGGCGCTCGGATAACCTACCATTACTCACGCATGGCAGCCCGATGCGATTGAGCCAAGAGCTTCAGAGTGGATCAAGTCGCCTGGTGATCCGCTTGGTCATCGATCCGTATTACTATAAATATGTGGAAAGAAAGCCTCAGAGGACCGACAATGAATCAAGCAGTTACAGCGCATCGGTATGTTTTGAGGATATCGATAGCCCTGATCGGCCGATCTAGTGAATAACTGTTAGACGACCACAACGATGCGGGGAGGAGAACATGTTTTGGGGTGCCGTCACAGGAGGGCTCGGCGTACTCACATACTGGGAGACCTACGTTGCTGGTCTGGAGTACTTGGCTCTATTCATGATACCCATGACCGTTGTCGGCATCGTGGCCACGAAATCGGAAAGAGCAGCGGGCGCGATTGGGTGCCTTTCTATGCTCGTCCTGCCAGTATTTCAGGTCTTTGCCATTGTCGTTTTTGTTCTTACTTTGTCACCGATCATTCTCGGGCTTTCCCACGATGCAGCATGGGCCTTCCCATGGACCCTTACACGTGAAGCACCAGGTTCCCTCGCAAAGTTTGTGGGTCTACTCCTTGTTGCTGCGGTGATCCTCGCATTCGTCCCCATCCTTGGTCGGCTTCAGTCGCTTCATACCTTGCTTCTCGGGGCGCTCGCCCTTGCACTGGTCATGGGCATTATCGACACTACGAACCCCGGCATCGTATCCAAGCGCGTTCATTTCTGGCCCGGATTTTGGTTTGCGCTGGGTCTCCTAGTCATCGGCGGACTGATGGCCTGGATCGGAACCTTAGTGGCAGCAGTTCTCGCTACCGCCGTCGAGTCTGCGGCCGAGGGGCTCGGGCAACTCCTCATGTTTCCTGTCGCAGCCATCTTTGGGTTTATCCCCGTGTTCATATATGGCACTTGGCTCGGTGCGCAACTGCGTGGCGCAGGCTAGGTCGTCGAACCGCGCGATCGACCGGACCGCTTCACAGCATACTTTCGCCCGCTGTTTCGCGGCCTCCCATCGCAAACGTTGGACGTTTGCTTTCCGAAGTCCCGCCGTCCGCTCAGGGTCGATAGGGCCACCTCAGAGTTTTCAGGAGCGAACGCTCAAATCGGAAGCGCCGCTTACCTCGCCATCAAATCGCCACTGACCGGATTGGCCGAGAACGGGCCCATCGCGGCGTCTTAGCTGAGTGACAGCACAGCGTCGAAAGAGACATTCTGCTCGGCACTCTTAAGGCCTATTCTCACCGCTGCTATTGCGCCCCGCAGCATACCGAGCGGGTATCGATCACAAAATCCGGATATGCCATACTTCTTGCTTGCTGTCTCGAAGCGCTGCAACAGCGCGTTGTTGCTGAGCCCTATCCGCGCCAAATGCGCAGGCGCCCCGAGTCCACGTGGACGAACCCTTTTCCCGCGCCCGGGTAGAAGCCCACTCCTCCGCCGGAAAGGTAGATACCGAGTCTTGCCAAGTAGTCGCTGGGCACACCTTGGATCCAGATGTCGGCGGCCTTCGCGCGCATGTGTAAGGAGTTGAGCGCAGCACCTTCGGTGGTGGAGTTCGTGTGTGGCGAGCGATATCCCGAATTCACCATGATGGGCCTGCAAAAACCATAGGCCTCGAACCAACCCTGAACGCCCCGGAGAATGTCCAGAAGGACTGGGTCCATTCGTACCGCCTGTCCGGTGCGGGTGTCGCGTAGGAGCCGGCAAACACGGTCGTATCCCTGAACGTGAATACGCCCATCGTAGAAGTAGACGTCGCGCAGTTCCTCGCCAGTTGCGGCGCGGCGCAGCCAAAGTGTTCGGGGCAGATTCCAGAAGCCCGAGCTCACGACCGGCTGCTGGGCCCTGCCGGGAGCGGGCACGCCGGCCAGGGCAGCGAGCGCAGTCCCGGCGAGCAGAAAGTCCCGCCGTGACACCGAGGTCGCACCAATGGGTGGTGTCGCGGCGTCCATGCGTGGAGTATCGGCCGCGGCGCAGCTGAATTCCACCCAACAAAACGGCGTTTCGGGGCGTTTTGCCCGGCCTGCACGGGGGAAAGCAGTTTTTTGTTGAAAGGCGGCGATGAGGGGCGAGTATGGTTTTGGACCCCAACGGGGTTGAGGTGGAGGGGAAAATAAGGCCCTTCCGAGCGGTTTTGTAGGGGTGCTAAGCCGCGTGCCAATTTGCGAGTATGACGTTGCTAGAAGGAGATGAAAGCATGTTGTTCAGGGCTCTAATTGCACTGATTTTAGCCGCCAGCGTGTGGGCACCGGCACACGCCGGGGCGACGGCCTGCGGCGCACACTATCTTTCGGGAGAAGCACCTGAGATCAACAATACGAAGATGGTCCCGAAGGCCCGCGAGTTGTGCTTTGCCGCCTTCGGCGTGATGCACTCGGGAATTGCGCGCACGCCGCTGTGGTCTGCCGAACACTTGACGCGGTCCAGGTTGGCCGAGGCACGGCGCGTGCAGCGCGTGGACGCGTTCCATCCGGAGGACCGGTTGCCCGCCGGTGAGCGGGCGGAGCTTGCAGACTATGCGCGGTCGGGGTTCGATCGCGGGCACATGGCGCCGTCGGCAGACATGCCCTCCAGTGGGGCGCAGCAGGAAAGCTTCTCGCTTGCGAACATCCTCCCGCAGAACCCGGATAACAACCGCAATCTTTGGGAGGGCATCGAGGCCGCGGTGCGCAAGATGGCGAAGGAGCGCGGGGATTTGTATGTGATCACTGGCCCGTTGTTCGTGGGAGAAAGCGTGAGGCGGCTGAACGGCCGAGTGCTGGTGCCGAGCAATCTCTTCAAGGTGGTCTACGACCCAAAGCAGGGCGAGGCTGCGGCGTATGTCGTGGCGAACAAGGCCACATCGAGCTATTCGACGATGAGCGTGGCCGAGCTGGAGGCAATGGCGGGGATCAATTTCTTTCCGCGCATGCCCCTCGCCGTGAAGCAGACTAAGCTGACCCTTCCAGCACCGATCCCGCACCATAGCGGCGGTGCACGCGCCGCCAAGGGTGGCGAGTTCGTGGCGAGCTTCCCGTTGCGCGCACTGCGCGCGATGTTGCGATAGGGGGAAAAGATGGGCGCGCAGAGCATCTCTGCATTTGCGAACGAGGCTGAGTCGATGGCTGTGGGCGGGCTGACGATCGAGAATCGCACGGATCGCGTTTCCTTGTACGGGTCGATCGACATCACGCGCGACGCGGCAGGCCTCATCGTGGCGGAAACGTTGAAATCGGTGCTGGACGACATCGTTGCGGTGCTGACCAAGGAACGGGCGAGCAACACGCTGCCGGAACGGGTCCCCGGTGGTTCGAGCGATGAGGTCCCGAATCCGTTCGTGGACAAGGACTGATGCAGAGATTCGAGGATGGCCGTGTTTGACATGCTGCAATGGGCCTTGGCGGCTCTTGGGGAACACCTGAGGGCGACAACCGGTATGGGGGCACTGGAGTACGCGGGGATGGCGCTGGGGATCGTCGGACACCTCTTCGTGGCGCACCGGTCGCTGGCCGGGTTCCGCGTCTGGATAGTGAGCAACGTCTGCCTGGTGATCGTGTTCCTGGACAGAGGGTTGATGGGAGCGGCACTGCTTAACGTGTATTTCAGTTTCGGCAACGTCTATGCGATCTGGGAATGGCGCAGGGCGCGCTGGGGGGTGACCACGCCGAGGTGTGCTCTCGTGGAGCCAACATGAGTTTCGGGATGATGTGGATGGGCCCCGCCCCCGACCGGTTGAATGGCGCTCGGTGCTTCAGGACTTGCGAGCAGCGCTTGCGCGGAAAGGTGGATCGCGCTCGCCGGCGGAAGCATTGTGTTCGCACTGCTGGATGGCAGCGGTGAGCGAAACGTTCGATTCGACATCGGATCCACGATGGATATTGCGCTGCACCTGCTGCTGTACAGTCAGAGCGATTGCGCGTTGCGTGTGCGGGCGGGTGTGGCCGAAGGCAAGCGCGCGACGGTGGAGGTCCTGGATGTAGTCGACATCGAGGAGGTGCGCGGCGGTACATGGGAGAAGGCTCTCGCGGAGATGCGAAAGGCACTCGACGAGCTCTCCGGCGCGTACCCAGGATGCCAGCTTCGCGTAGATGTTCGCGACCCATCCGCCCCCTCGGGCGCGCCCGGCCGCGCTTGAGGTGGCCGTGCGGTCTGACAGGAGCGCGAGTCACGTGAACGCCGAAAGGCTCATTCCCGCACCACGGTAGCACCTCTCTCCTTCCCTGCCCTTTCCTGCGGTAGGCGCGGTGGCCCGGCCAGATGGTCGTGGCTGCGGCGCAGCCGTGGCGCGTAAGGGAGCGGCCGTTCTGGCCCTTCGCAGCAAGAATGTCCCCTCGTTCGCGTGTGACATTGGCAACTGCGGCCATGTCGTGGGCAGCGCGACGGGGCGACATGCGGCGCGGCGCGCGCGCTATCTAAGGCGACACCCGTTCGGCTCGCGTCTCGACTTGATCAGACGACTCGCGACGAAATCTCTTGTGGAATTTCCGGGCACCTCGCGTAGGTTGGACGTATCGAGTCAACCAGGCGGAGATGCAACATGAGTGAAGTCACACGTGAAGAGCTGGCGGAGATGCGGGCGGACGCTCGCTGCGGCCGCATCCGGGGCGCGATTGCGGATCTGAGGCACGCGCGGAATGTGTTGGTGGAAGTCAAAGCACCAAGGGCTGCCAAGTACGTGGCCCGGGCGCTGAAGAGCGTGGAAGGCGCGCTGCGGCACGGCGCACTCGCGCCGTACCGCGAGCGCAGGCAGGCCCGGAGGCGGGGATCATGAGCGCGGACAAGAAGGCCGTCAAGCTTCCTAAGCGGGCCGCCCGAGTTACGCATCCTGTCGACCGGAAGGAGATCAAGGTGACCGTGGCGCTGGTCCTCTCCAGCGCACATGTCAGCACGCAGACGATGGAATGGATCGGTCGCGCGGACGCATTTGCGTTCGCGAAGGGGCGATTCGGCGCCTTCGTTCATCGTGTGACGCAGGAAAGTGAGTCTCTGTTGCCGGATGACTTGTACACGGTGCTGACGTTCGCGAGCCGGCGTGGGTTCTCCTGGGTGCGATTTGATGTGTCCGGTCCGGTGATGCGCGAGCTCCCCGTCTATCCGCGGTGAAGCGGATGTCGGATTGCTATTGAAAGTGAGAACTTCGTGAGTAGCCTTGAACGTATGCACACCAATCACTTGGTCTTTACGCGAGAAAGCGCGGGCGGGCTCGACGCCCTGGTCGTGATTGGAGTGGAGACGCTGGATAGCGCGGACACCGCGGGGCTGCTGGTTCGATTGGAGAACGCGATCGCGTCCTGGGTGAGCGACCCTGCCACGGGCGGCGTGAGTCTTGCGCGGCACTGCGCGGAACCGAACATCGCCGAGGTCATTGCGGCCGACGCATTCCGGCGCGAATCGTTTCAGGCGTGCCTGCGAAAACAGGGCATCCGGATGGCGCGCGTCCTGTACAGCGGTCCGGTAGCTGCGACCTACGAGTATGAGCGGTGTCTGGCCGCGGCGGGCGCGGCGCGCCTCGCAGCCTGATGACGGTAGCCGAAGAACGGTACATGGGCCGGGTGGCCCGCCTGGGCTGCATCGTGTGCTTCAACCGCGGAATCCTGAACGTTCCTGCAACGATGCACCACATCAGGGACGGCCAAGGAATGGGCGATCGCGCATCGGACTTCGACACGCTCCCACTGCGTCCGGAGCATCACCAACGCGGCGGCTATGGGGTGGCCCTGCACGCCGGCCGAGAAGAGTGGGAAAGGCGTTACGGCACCGAGCGGCAGCTGCTTGCGCAGACGCGGCAGATGCTCGGCGTGTCGGAGGAATGGATCGCCGAGATGAAGGCTCGCGCCGCGGGAGGGTCGGCGCTGAGTTCAACAAAGATCGTGCCGCGGGCGCTTGGCGCCGTGGCATCTACGAAAAAGGAGTGGTGAAGGATGGGAACGATGGTACGCATCACGTATTTCGGAATGGAGGGCGAGGGTCCGACCGTCACCGCGGCAAAGCAGCACGCTGGCGCGAAGATCGAGCGGGCGCTGAGCGGGGACTACACGCCACTCGCCCTGGTGTGGCGGGGGCATGTCGCGATCGTGGCGCGCGAGCCGCGCTCTGGATGGGGGTACCGGCTCGTGCACGTCGACGGGGCAAGGCGGCAGTCGCTATACCTGAACGGCGACGGTGACGGCAACCCGGTCGACGCAGAGCGCGCAGCGCGGAGGCACCTGGCGCAAAACGCCTGGGACGGAAGTGAAACGGACGAGGCCTCGATCATCGAACACGAGCAGGACCGCCGCGAATTCCGCAGCTGGGCCGCGCATTCGGTGGCATACAAGCGCGCGCGCGATGCCGGCGCCACCGACGAGCAAGCGTATCGGGTCGGGTGCGCCGCGGCAGAGGGTTCGATCGGGGCCAGGTCATGATTCCCGTCGAGATCCGCCATTTTCACCTGTTCTGTGGCCTCGGGGGTGGCGCGCGAGGGTTCAACCGCGGTCAAGCGAGGGTCGGGAGCCAGGTGATGCGGGGTGGCCGGACGAGCCCCCTTGGGTCGACTGCGACCAGATGCCGACACGACGGGTGCGGGCATCTTGCTCGAGGTGGATCAGATCGGCGGAGGCGCTGGAACTGGGATCGACTCGGGCCAGGCCCTGGTCGAGCTGCTCTGTGGCAAGGTCTCGGGAACCGGCTCGCACGTCGCAAAGGAGCACAGCGGGCAACTGAATCCCGGTGCAGCGCACGTGGACGTTCCTGTCCAGGGCAAGGTGTTCGAGTGACCGGCGGGCGGCGATCGCCACGGGACTGCTGGAGTCGGGAGGGACGATGCCCCTGATGCGCACGGTCAGTGAGTGCCCAGCGTGGTCGAGGACGCTGAGAGTGCGGCCATCGTGAACCTGTGCTGCGTGCGCCTGCAGCTCGATTGGCTTCTCGGATAGATTCGTCTCCATGTCGGCTGTGGCCTTCTGCCAGGCAGGGGCGAGCCGCTGCGTGGCGCCGTGCGCGAAGACGGCGAGCGCGCCCAGCACGCAGACGTACGTGACAGCGCGGATCACGGCTTGCCGTGGAAGTGCACGATCGAGAGGGTGATGGCCTTAGCGTAGGGCGGCAATCGGTTCCGCGCTCATGCGCGCGAATGTCTCGGCGGGACGGGGAGCGCGTAGCGGGTCGATCGGCAGTACGTTCGCTTCGTCGGACTGGGTCTTGCTGACCTGCCCGGAGAGTTCGGCGCCCTCCTCGATCGCGAGGTTTTCGTAACTCGCCTTGCCGCTCACTTTGGCGCCCTTGCGAATCAGAAGGGACGCGGCGGAAACCTGCCCGTCGATGAGCCCGTAGACGATGATTCTGGCTGCAGAGGCGCGCCCTTTGACGATGCCGGTGGGCGAGATGAGCAGAACTGCATCGCCGTGCAACGTCACTGAGCCTTCGACGGTGCCGTCGATCGCGGCACCCTCGGTGAGCGCGAGGTCGCCCGTGAAGTTGGCGGATCTCGCGACAACTGTCGTGAGGGTCGTCCTGGGCGCGTCCGAGGGCGCGGGATTGACAGGGGCGACGATGGGCTGCTTTCTCTTGAATGGCCACTTCATGGGTTCCTCCTACAGAATTTTGATGACCTTGTGGTCGGTGACGATGACGCCGGTCTTCGGATCGATGCGCAAGACCCGGCTGCCGTCAGGCAACGCTTCCCCGATGCGCACGATGCGTCTCTTGCCGGAACTGTCGAGAACGTCGACCCCGTCGGGCGTGATGGCAGAAATTCCGACAGCGGACGCCTGGGTGATCTCGAATGGCAATGCTTGGCCCAGGATGGATGGTGACTGGCTTGCGCGAACAGGTGGTTGAGGCCGGGCCGTTGGCGCTGCGGCATCTTGCGCTGGAGCGGCGTGCGGCTTGTCCTCCAAGGCGAGGATCGGCGCGCGCGCGCTCGGCGGCGGTTCGGCAGCGCCTTTGGCGGCGGTGACGATTGGAAGGGGCCTCGTGGCTAAGGACGGTGGGTCCTGCGCCCCCTTCTGGCGCGCGCGCGTGGCCGGCCCAGGCGGAGCGGTGGCCTGTGCCCGAGGCGGGATCGGATCGGGTGCCGGCGGGGCGCTTGGGCATTGCGTGGCCTCGTTGAGCGCCCG
>JGI1356J14229_10001420_pt1 | contig 19919 bp, 18 predicted proteins | sample Subgrocontami58m_FD_14229 | JGI IMG/M metagenome (IMG submission 14229) | reverse complement strand
GGTTTGGTGGCGGGCACCAAGGCATGGCCGTCCGCGCCGCTTACCTTTTGGACTTTGCTTGGCGGCATGTTTGCGGCGGCAGGCTCCAGCGCATTGAATCAATACATTGATCGCGAGTTGGATAAGAACATGCAGCGCACAGCGAAGCGTCCGATTGCGGATGGGCGTTTGACTGCGGCAGAGGGTTTATCTTACGGCCTTGCGCTTTGTTTAATTAGTTATTATGTGATGGCGGGATTTGTAAATTTGCTTGCGGCCCTACTTTCACTAGCGGGTATTTTCTATTACGTTTTCTTTTACAGTGTCTGGCTTAAAAAGGCTACCGTTCAAAATATTGTGATCGGCGGCGGCGCGGGCGCAATTCCACCGATGGTGGGCTGGGCCGCCGCGACTGGGAATCTTGGTCTTGCGGCCTGGCTTCTTTTTGCCATCGTATTTATGTGGACACCGCCGCATTTTTGGGCGCTGGCAATTGTCCGCATGAAGGATTATGAAAACGCGGGTGTGCCGATGATGCCGGTAGTGCATGGTGAAGAAAAGACTCGCAGGCATATTTTGGTTTACACGATTGAGTTGTTCGCGGTCACCTTGCTGCTTCCGATCTTCAATCTGGCGGGAACGATTTATCTTATCTCAGCGGTGGTACTGGGCGGCTTCCTGCTGTACGCCGCCTGGCTGGTTTTTAAAGTTGGCGGAAACAAAGTCGCATGGACAATGTATCGGTGGTCCAGTATGTATTTGGCATTCATCTTTCTGGCGATTATGATCGATGCGGTGATGTAGATTTTGGAAAATTGTGATGCCTGCCTTCAAAAGGTTTGCAGTCCTCATTTTCGCTGTATTGTTAACCTGGGGAAATTTTCTTTTTTCAGTTCAAAACCCTGGAGGCACGGATTTCCTCGTTCATTGGGTTGGTGCGCGTTCTTTGTTAGTGGGCGAAACTCCATATAGCAGCGATGTCGCGATTAATATACAAACAATGATATATGGAAGGCCTGCATTGCCTGGGGAACATGAATTTTATGTTGTTTACCCTTTGTATTCATCCCTGTTTTTTATTCCATTTGCACTCGTTGATGATTATCAAGTTGCAAGGGCAATTTGGATGACGGCTCTCGAATTGGGGCTGATTCTTCTGACATTTAAAAGTCTCGAAATTCTCTCCTGGAAACTGAATCCAGTATCTATGGCATTTTTTATGATATTTTCATTGTTCTGGTACCATGGGCTGCGGCAAATTGTTAATGGAAATATTGTGGTGTGGGTGGCTGTTTTTTTGACCTTTGGAGTAGGATTTTTGAAAAACGGGAAAGATGCCCTGGCTGGGATATTATTTGCCATGTCTACCATTAAACCCCATCTTGTTTTGCTTCCATTGGCTTGTATTTTTCTTTGGTTGTTATCATTAAAGCGGTGGCAGACAATTTGGTTTTTCTTGGGCACAGTCCTTGCCTTTGTCATTGCCGGGATGTTGGTAGTCCCGGATTGGCCGCTGCAAAACCTCAGGGAAGTTTTTCGATATACAAGCTACAATCCTCCCACCACTCCAGGTTCAGCATTGGCTGCATTATTGCCATTTTCCTTGATTAATTTAGATTTGGTTTTTAGCGTAAGCGTTGTTTTTTTGCTGATCCATGAATGGAGAAAAATGTGGGGTATGGCATATGAATCTTTTTTGAGGATTATTGGAATTACACTGGTCCTGTCGCAATGGAGTGGAATTACCACCGATCCGGGGAATTTTATTTTGCTATTTCTGCCTTTGGTCATTGTCCTTTCTTTTTTACAGGTTCGCATGGGAAGTTGGTCAGTATTGGCTTTGATGTTGTTGTTATTCTTTGGATTGTGGGGCATATTTTTATGGACAGTGGATTTAACTAGTTTACAAGTACAAAGCCCGATTATGTTCTTCCCGCTCCCTTTATTTTTGTTAATGGGTTTTTATTGTGTAAACTTAGATAAACAAAGACAGATCGCTTAAGCGATCTGTCTTTGTTTACTATTCACCCAAATAATCTCGCAATTTTCTGCGGATGGTTGGATGCCGTAAGCGGCTCAAAGCCTGGGCTTCGATCTGGCGAACACGCTCACGGGTGACGCCCATTTTGCGCCCCACTTCTTCGAGAGTGTAGGCTTGGCCATCGAGCAAGCCATAGCGCAATTGCAAAATGCGCACCTCGCGCGGGGGTAAGCCATTCAATACTTCACCGAGGTGTTCTTTTAGAAGGTTGTATGTGGCGGTGTCATCGGGCGGGGGCGCCTCATCATCTTCGATAAAATCACCAAGCACAGAATCTTCTTCATCATCTGTGGGTGTCTCCAATGAGAGCGGACGGCGCGCCACCTGGATCATGTTTTCGACTTTCTTGGGCGGCACATCCAGTGCAACGGCCAACTCATCCACGCTTGGGTCGCGGCCCAAGCGTTGTGTCAGCTGATGCTGTACCCGCAGGAGTTTGTTGATCTGATCACCCATGTGCACGGGCACGCGGATGGTGCGCCCCTGGTCTGCAATGGCGCGGGTGACAGCCTGGCGGATCCACCACGTAGCATAGGTGGAAAATTTATGCCCACGACGATAATCAAATTTCTTGGTTGCGCGGATGAGTCCGATGTTGCCTTCTTGAATGAGGTCAAGAAAAGGAACGCCGCGTCCCATATATTTTTTGGCAACTGAGATCACAAGGCGCGAGTTTGCTGTGATCAGGTGTTCACGTGCCCCCCAGCCATCTTCAATTGAACGGCGCAGTTCAAGTCTGCGTTTTGGGGGTACGTTGCCATGCGCAAGTTCCTCGCGGGCCGTGCGTCCACGTTCGATGCGTTGGGCAAGCTGCACTTCTTCCACGGCTGTCAACAGCGGTACGCGACTGACTTCTTTCAGGTATAAGCCGATTGTGTCGTCGGTATCGATGTTTGCCAGATAATCATCCAGCGCAAGGTCCGGTTCCGGCTGGGCTTCTTCGTTTTCCTCGACGGCCACCAACTCATCTTCAGTGGGTTCAGGCGTCACGGGGTCTTCCACAAATGGAATGCCTGCGCTCAGAAGCGCCGAGAATGCCTCTTCAAGTTGCTCCACATCCTGCTCGGCTTCGGGGAAGAAGTGCAGGATGTCATCCAGAGTAACGTATGATTTTTGGCGGCCTAATTCAACCAGGCGGGCTATGGCGGGATATTCTTCTTCGTCATCGACGTTCAAAATTTTCACTACATCCATTCAATAATCCAACTTTCCATAAATATTTATCAACGAATTGCAAATTTAGAATACACTTTTTTCATCTGAAAAGCAATAGCCTGTACTCTCAGATGCTTTGCAGGGCGGTTGTATTACGGCTGTCTGGCGCATTGCGCCAGACAGCCGTTGTTTTGCGTTATCCACTATTAATACTCTTTAAGGCGTTGGGGTTAAGTCCGCCTCAGGGGTGGAAATTGCTTCGTTGGGCGAATCAGGCGTCGGTGGGAGTGGAAGCGGAGTCGGCGTGGATGTGTTTAAGTAGGGAGGAAATCGAGTGAGGTTGGTCAAAGAGTCGATACCGCTCAAGGTCAGGATCAATGTTTTTTTCCTGTCCACACGCACGTAGTAACCGCTTCTCGTGGGGGTGGTGTCGCCGATTTCGAGAGTGCGCTTTCTGCCGTCTGCGAATTCAATTGTGATGACGTATGCTGGCTCGTCGAGTCCAAGGATGCTTGCATCGGCATCCACTTCGCCGATAATCTTCAGCGCTGTGATTTGGGATGCGGCCGCTTCAACCAAGCCCTGGTCTGCTTCGGCTGCGGAGGGCAGTTCCAACGCCCAAACTTTTTCGCCGTTGCGCGCAACTTTTACAGTTTCTCCATTGACTGGTTTGATCTCAATGCTTGTAATAATATTGCCATCTTGTTCGCTAATGACAAAAGCCGCTTCAAGGGCGGGTGTGGCTTCTGTTTCTGCAATCGGTTCATTGCGGTTGAGATAATAAGCCAAACCGACCAGCGCGGCCAATAGAAGAAGTGTGATCCATGTGCCTGTTCGGAACACGGGTTTTTGCTGTTTGCGCAGAGGTGTTTCCTTCGACTTTCGTGCTTTTGGTTTTGTTGTTTTGCGAGCCATTCTTTAACCTCTCTTGCGCCGTGAAAGCCACGAGGAAACACCAGCGAACACGACCATTCCCGGAATCACAAGGATTGCCACGATCAACAGGATCAGGAAACTTCCCTGTGTCGGAGGGACAAATGTGCGCGGGGTGGCCGGGCGGGTTGTAAGGTCAAGCAGGTCTTCCTGCTCTGCGGCCCAATCCACTGCGTTGATGAACATGTTGCCATTGCCGTAGGCATCAAAGATTTCATCACTGGCAAAAAGAGAGTTGCCGAATACGACCACACGTCCTTTGGTACTCGTATTTTCACCGGCGGCCGCCAGATTTAATGGGCCGGGATTATCGGTTGCCGGGTCAAAGGCCGGAGATTGATCTGCAACCAATTCTGACTCGCCCCAGGATTGATCCGTTGTGCTGATGAGCGGGGTGATAACCCTGGTTTCACCACCAGCAGCAACGCTGATACTACGCGCCTGCGGCAGGATGACGATATATTTATCAGTCAGGTTTTGGGTGATCGGATGGGCGTTGTATTGTGATGAAACCGCCTGGAATGGGTTTTGAGTGTTGACAAGGTCAATTACGATATCGTCATTTAAGGTGATACCCCATTCTGTACTTAAGTAATTAGCCAGAGGATCAGGGGCATCTTCGAACTCGGTAAAGAAGCGCGGGTCTTCCAGCACAACCAGCGAGCCGCCCTCATCCACATATTTTCTAAGGAGAGTTACTTCTTGAGCGCTGACTGGTTTTGTCGGTCCTGCAATGATAATGGCAAGCGCATCATCGGGGATGCTGTGGGTGGTGAGCAGGTTGAGCGTTTCTACTGTGTAATTTTTAGATTCCAGTGTGTTTTTCGCAGTGGAGAAACTAAATTCACCTCCAGGTTCAAGGCCGGGTTCGCCATGACCTTGCAGGAAATAAACCGTCCGCGATTCCGGGCTGATAAGACGGATCATGGTGCGGGCAAGCTCCTCCTCAGATGCAAAGGATGCGATTTCTTTTATCTCTCCCATTTGGAGCAATATCTTTCCGTCACCTGTGATGCCGGCGTCACGTGCAGCTGCCGGGTCGAGATCAGGATCAACAAATCGATACTCAAACTTGCCGTTGCTATTCGATTTAAACTTCAACAGGAGCTCATCTGCGGCGCTGGAATTCAGGCTGGCAGAGTAGAAAGCGGTGGCAGTTATTTTGGCCGGCAAAGTTGCCAGAATTTTCATGGTTTCCGGGGCAAGTGTGTTGGACTTATCTTCCGTCAGATCCCAGGATTTTGGATTGTTAAAGACAATGTAGTTTGCCGCAAAGATAATACCTGCGAATGCCAGCGTGAGGATCAGTGAATTTGAGCCGTAACGAGCCTGGCGACCGGTAAGGAAGCGGCGGATCGTGTCTGGTGAAAGCATTGCATAGGCTGCCAGTCCGATCACAAGTATTCCAATGCTGATCTGTAAAGCCAGATTAAGCTTGTCTGTAACTTCAACATCCAGGGTGAACATCTTCATTGCGAGCATAATGTTTGCTGTGCCGATCAGGCTTGTGGAAATACAGGCCATCAGAGCGACGATCAACCCAACGAAGGCGTACTTTCTATAGGGGGATTTCTTTTTTCCGGCCATTAGCGCCATCTCCGAATTTCAATTGCGGTGGTGCCAACGAACAGGCCCAACGCTGTGAGGCTTAAGTAATACGCAATATCTCCCAGATTGATCGTGCCCATATTCATGGATTGGGAAAAATGTGTGGAAAGGCTGAGATAGTTCAGCACTTCCCCGCCCGCCTGCAGGTAGCTGGCTGGCAGGCTGACCATGAACCACAGGAAGAAGAACAGACCCAGTGTGCTGAAGAAAGCCGCAAACTGGTTTGTGAAAACTGCCGAAATTCCAACACCAAGCGCAAGCAGTGCCGAACAGACCAGGATCAGACCAATATAAGAAGAAAGGATTACCTTCCAATCAATACCGGGGGTTACGAAGTTGTTCATGATGATTGGGTAAATAAGGGTCAGCATTGCCAGAGAAAGCACAAATAACATGGCTCCAAGCCATTTGCCTGCAACCAATTCAAAGTCACGCACGGGAGCAGTCAACATCAGTTCGAGGGTGCCCATGCGAGCCTCGTCGGAAAGCAATCGCATGGTGAGCGCCGGGCTGAGGAAGATCATCAAAAAAACGAAAAGCCAGTTGATGGGGGTGCTCTCAGGCGCGCCGCCACCGGCAAATGCCTGTTGTGCGCTGACCCACATGATCAAGGAGAAGTAAATACCCAAAGGCAATAGGATGGCAAGCGCCACTACATATGCCAGCGGGCTGTTGAAGTAATTATCGTACTCGCGTTTCGAGATTGTCCAGATATTTCTCATGATAGCCTCGTTATTTCTTTTTAGAATCCGAGCCGGTCAGTTCGAGGAAGATTTCCTCAAGGCTTATACCAAGCGGGCGTAATTCCAACAAGTCGTAACCTGATTTGATGACTTGCTTGGCAACTTCCGGACGCAAATCTTTGCCTGAAGCGAATTCAAATTCCACGGCTCCGTCATCCTTGGTTTCAACGCTGCGCACACCTTTTACTTGTTTGATGGTGTCAGCAAGTTCATCGGCTTCGCCGCGAACGCGCACGATCACGCGTTCCGCGCCGATCAGGCGGGCTTGCAGGTTCTCTGTGGTATCTTCCGCGACGATCTTGCCTTTGTTAATAATCAGCACGCGGTCACAGATATTTTGAGCCTCGTGCAAGAGGTGGGTGGATAGCAAAACGGTACGTTCCTTGCCGATCTCGCGGATCAGTTCACGCACTTCGACAACCTGGCTTGGGTCAAGACCGATGGTCGGTTCATCGAGAATCAGAACCTCAGGTCTGTGCAGAAGCGCCTGGGCTAGCCCAACTCTTTGACGCATACCCTTTGAAAGATTGCCAATGTAACCATTGGCGCGATCTACCAAGCCGACCATATCCAGAACCTCATCCACGCGGTCGTCAAGATTGGGGATGTGGCGTAACTCGCCCATGAATTTCAAATAGTCAAACACGACCATATCGGTATAAAGTGGAACGGTTTCGGGCAGATATCCCACCCGCTTGCGTACTTCGAGTGATTCCTCCACTACATCATACCCAGCGACGATTGCTTCACCATCTGTGGGCGGCATNTAACCGGTCAGAATTCGCATGGTTGTGGTTTTTCCTGCGCCNTTAGGTCCGAGAAAACCCACGATTTCACCCTGCTGAGCGTCAAAACTCAGGTTGTGAACAGCGCGGCGCGCTCCGAAGTCTTTTGTGAGACCGCTGACTTTGATCATTGACTCTCCTTGCAAAAAGATTAGTTAAAGATTTTTGCCAAATAAAAGACACAGCCCGTGGGCGGTGCCTAATCATTGGTTCTGTTGATTACTATACAATAGGTCGAGTCGCAAAGTCAAGCAGGCGCTTAACTTCTAATCCAACGCTAATCTTCAATACCATCGCCAATAATTGACGAATGATCGCACTGCTTTATCAAACCGAGGCTTATCTCAAGGAATTTTAAGCAAAATTGAATAGCCCAAATTGGGGAATAGTTCTTTCGGGCATTGTTGTATAATGCGTGTAATCGGGTGGGGTGTTCCGCCCAAAAAACATAGGAGAATATAAAGATGAAATCCAAAAAACTTTCTATCCTGCTTGCTGTACTAGCCTTGATTATTTCCACCCTAGCGTGCGCGTTGGGCGGCGAACCGACTTTGAGCAACGTCCGCACGGCAAAAGATCAAGACGGCGCACAACCCGCCTCAATCTTTGCCACAACTGAGACCGTTTTTGTAGTGAGTGATCTGACTAGCGGTGTCAAAGGTAATCTGATTACATCAAAGTGGTATGCAGTTAATGTGGCCGACACCGAGCCGAACCTCCTGATCGATACGGCAGAGATCCCGATAGAGGATGAAACCTTCGACGGCACGATTTATTTCTTTTTTGAGCCTCCCGTTGAAGGCGTATGGCCTGTGGGCAGTTACAAAGTTGAAGTTTATTTCAATGGCGTTTTAAACAGCACTGTCCAGTTTACTGTGGAGTAGTCAGTCATCTGCAAATAAAGCGCTTTCCGAAAACGGAGAGCGCTTTATTTGTTTATCATCTACGAAAACGGAAACTTCCATGGAATACAGAAAACTCGGCAAAACGGGACTTAAAGTCTCGCCTCTGTGTATGGGGACAATGCAATTTGGCTGGTCGCTCAATGAAACAGATTCGCACCATATTCTTTCAGCGACTTATGAGTCCGGGATCAATTTTATTGATACGGCTGATATCTACTCGAAATGGGTGGATGGAAACCCCGGCGGCGTTTCGGAGACCTTCATTGGGAACTGGATGAAGCAAAACAGGATTCCGCGTGACAAAATTGTCGTCGCAACAAAAGTACGCGGCGAGATGGGAAAGGGTCCCAATGACCAGGGTTTGAGTCGCGCCCATATGATGAATGCGGTGGAAGCCTCTTTACGCCGCTTGCAGACAGATCACATTGATCTTTATCAATCCCATTGGACGGACAACGATACACCTATTGAAGAAACCATGCGCGCTTTTGATGACCTTGTAAAACAGGGCAAAGTACGTTATGTGGGAGCTTCCAATTACGCAGCCTGGGAGTTGGTGCAGGCGCTCTGGGTTTCAGATAAATATAACCTTGTCCGTTATGATTGCCTTCAGCCGCACTATAACCTGATCTATCGCGCTGCGTTTGAGCGTGAACTCCGCGCCGTCTGCGAAACTTATGGGCTTGGTGTGATTCCGTATAGTCCGCTTGCGGGCGGATTCTTGACAGGTAAATACCGCAGGAATGAACCATTGCCTGAAAGCAAGCGCGCCGAAGGACGCAAGCGCGCAATGACGGAAAAGAATTTTGCATTGATTGATGAGATGAAAGTCATTGCCTTGGGCCATAATGTTTCCATTGCTCAAATTTCGCTGGCCTGGATGCTGGCCGATCCTGTCATTACCAGCCCCATCATCGGTGCCACATCCATTGAGCAACTGAATGAGAATCTTGGCGCGTTGGATGTAAAGTTAAGTGAAGAAGAGAAGACATTACTTGACAAAATGACTGTATTGAATGCGGAAGAATAGTCTACGAGTTGTAAAGTTTTAATAACCGTGCTTCCATCACTTACCCCAGTTCAGGCACGTTATTGTTGTCAAGCGGGCGGGAAATAAAAAGACCCAGCAGGTTTAGAAACTCCTGTTGGGCCTTTTGGGTTGGTATCCATGATTCAAACTTTTTCGTGGCTGTGTCCCAATTCTGAAATATCACAAAACAGCAGATCGTGCCTGCAGCCTTCACATTCCAACTGTAAGGTGGCATGTTGGATGTTGTATTTGTATGCAAGAAGCGCATTTACATTCTGGTGGATCGGCATGCCAGTGCTAACCAGCGTATCTTCAGTGACAATGTGAGCTGAGAGCATGCGCAAATTCTCGCTAATGCTCCAAACGTGCAAGTCGTGGACTCCGTGCACCCCGTCCACCTGGAGAAGGTCGGTCACCATCGAGTCCAAGTCAATGCTTTCAGGTGTGCTTTCCAGCAGGATGTGAATGGATTGACGCAGAATACCCCAGGCGTTCCACAAAATGAACACACCGATCAACACACTGACGAGCGGGTCTAACCAGTTCCAATTCGTGAAGAAGATGATAACCCCTGCAATAACCGCGCCAAGGGTTGACATAACATCGCCCATCAAATGCAGGAAAGCGCTTCGCAGGTTTAGGTCATGTTCGCTCCCGCGTTTGACCAGCCAGGCCGTGCCAGCATTGATTAGAAATGCAATAATGCCCACCCCAATTAAGATCGGCGCGTTCACTTCGGATGGGGAAATAAAGCGTTGATAAGCCTCATAAAAAATTCCCAATGCGATCAGCACAAGCGTTGTGGAGTTGACCAATGCGACCAAAATACCTGCGCGATGATAGCCAAAGGTCTTGCCTGCATGGGCAGGTTGTGTGGCAAGTTTTACCGCGTACCAGCTTAATCCCAGCGCGATCACATCCGTGAAGTTATGCGCCGCATCTGTAAGGAGAGCGAGGCTGTTGCCAATAATTCCCGCAATGATTTCAACGACAACAAACCCTGCTGTTAATCCCAGCGAAAGGGCGAGGCGTTTGATGGTTTGATTGGCAAGATCGCCAAAGTGGGAGTGGATGTAATCTTGTGTCATAGTAAATCTCCAAGATTCAATTTAATGGAATTGATTATTTCTTCTGCCGCAATAACCGTGCCGAATTAGAAAGTATTCCCAAATCTGGCAGGGATTGAGCGGCGGCGGCCAGCACAGGCGGCAAGATGCCAAATGCCGCAAGTGTTAATCCCACCACGTTGTAGACAGCCGTAAATGCAAGATTCATCTTTACGATGCCCATCGTTCGACGCGCAATGCGGATCACTTCTGGCACAAGTGTCCAGTCTTCGCGCATGAGCGCAATATGGGCGGCTTCAATAGCAATATCTGTGCCTGCCGCGCCCATCGCGATTCCAATATTCGCCTGCGCTAACGCGGGCGCATCATTGACGCCGTCGCCTACCATCACAACCGTATGCCCTTTGGCTTGATAATCTTTCACAATTTGTATCTTGTTCTCAGGGAGAAGATTGGCGCGATGCTCAACGCCCAGTTTTTCAGCCAGCGCGGCAGTAGTGCGTTCGTTATCGCCTGTGAGCAATTCAACGCGTTTTATGCCGAGAGTGTACAGTTCGGCAAGAGCGGCAGGGACTTCGGGGCGAAGGGTGTCCGCGGCGGCAAGGATTCCTGCAAGTTTATCATTGCAGGCAAGGAATAAAAGTGTCTTACCTTGTTGTTCCAATTGTTGAGTAATGGATAGTGACTCTGCCGCTGGAATGAGACGACGGTTGCCAATCGAAACCGAAGTGCCACCTAATTTTGCTCGAATGCCCATGCCTGGAATCGATTCAAAGTCTAGCGGTTCAGCAAGGGACAGGTTTTGGGCGCGGGCGGCAGCGCGCACGGCTTCTGCCAACGGATGCTCAGAGTAACGTTCAGCCGAAGCGGCAAGCGCGAGAACTTCCGAGGTGGGTAGACCATTGAGCGGGATGACATCGGTAATTTGCGGCTGACCAAGTGTCAGTGTGCCAGTTTTATCCACCAGTACTATATCCGCGCGTGCCAGTGTTTCCAGATACTTTCCGCCTTTGATGAGCAGCCCGCGCTTCGCGCTTCCGCCGATGGATGCCAGCATTGCAACGGGTGTTGCCAAAGCGAAGGAACAAGAACATGCGACTACAAGCACGGCGGCTGTAGATAAAGGATTGCGGCTGATCAAAAATGTGAGCGCGGCGATCCCCACGACAACAGGGAGATAGTATGCGCTGAATTTATCGGCAAGCCGTTGAACATCTGCGCGATTAGCTTCCGCTTCTTCAACCATTTTGACCACGCGCCCAAATGTTGTGTCTGCACCGACCCGCAGGGTTTTAACGCGCAGGCTTCCCAACTTTGCAATCGTGGCGGCAAAGACATGTCCACCCTTTGCCACTTCAACAGGCATGGATTCACCTGTGATGGATGCCTGATCAATGGTGGCTTGCCCGCTCGCAACTTCACCGTCCACGGGAATCCTTTCGCCAGGGCGGACGACCACAATTTCACCGACTTTCACTTCCGCCACTGGGATTTCGACTTCTGAGTTATCGCGTTCCACGCGGGCTGTCTGTGGAGCGATAGCCGTTAATTCCTTCACTGCGCGGCGGGCGCTCTCCGTGGTGAAGTTTTCAACGTATTCGCCAACACGCATAAAGATCACGACAATCGCGGCAGTGACCCATTCGCCGACTACTAGGGCGGCGATTACGCCAACGGTCATTAAAGTATGGGAGATAATTCTCCGTTTGAGTGTGGCGCGTATAACGTTGCGATAGATAGGCCAACCGCCCGCAATGACAATCAGCACGCCAATTGGAAACGGCACAAGATTCTCAAGGAATTTGAACATCCCCAGCCATTCACCAGCGATTACGATTGATAATACAACGCCGAACACAATCGCAAGCAATGTCATTAATTGGCGGTTGAAGTTGCCCGTTGGCTGAGTCTGGGGCAGTGGCGCAGTTTCGGGAATTGAATATTCACCCGCACTTGCAACTGCTTCACGAATCGCAGGCATATCCACTTTATCGGGGTCGAGTTTAATGATGGCTTTCTCAGTGCCAAGCAAAACGTCAACCGACTTGACGCCATCCAGTTTGGATATGGCATGTTGAACATGTTGCGTACATTCGGCGCAATCCATGCCTTTGATGGGAACTTCGAGAGTTTGCAGGTTAGCCATTTTGGGACTCCTTCGCGTTGTAACGCGTACACTCATAAACACCTTTAGCAACGTCAGCGAGAAGTTCGTCTGCGAGTGTTAGCAATTGTCCAACTCGTTTATCGCTTAATTCATAGTAAACAAAACGTCCTTGCTGTTCGGCGACCACAAGCCCACAATCGCGCAAACAACCAAGATGGTTGGAAACGTTTGACTGAGATAGACCAGTCTCTTCCACGATTTCACCCACAGTCATCGCGCCTTCGTGCATTGTCTCCAGAATCGAAAGGCGCGAAGGGTCGGAAAAGCCGCGAAAGAGTTTCGCTTGTATTTCAATAGATTTAGGGTTAGCGACAATTAACATGGCATCCTCAAAATATCATCATATCAGCATATGATGATATTATATATAAAAAAAGGATGGTGTCAAGTGGTTTGTTTGGCCATTTTGCCAAAGTGAGGGGATGTATGTATAAGTTTCCCTTAAATCCAACAGCGGACTTGCTTTTGATAAGCAAGGTACGACTCACTATACGAGCGTGTGAGAAAATCCTCTTCAAAGCGTAGGTGAGGTATACGATGAGAAAAATCTGCATTGTTGTTTATCCATGTTGAATATGGTCAAGCCCGAGGGAAAACAGGCGCGCTACGTGGTCGTCATCGAGGCTGTAAAAAACCTGTCTGCCTGTTTTGCGGGCGCGGACGAGGTGCATTTGCCGCAATCCACGCAATTGATGTGAGACGGCGGACTCGGTCATTTTGAGTTCTTCAGCCAGAGCGCTAACGCTCATCTCATCCAGGATTAATAGGGAAATAATTCGCACGCGGCTGGCATCACTGAGGGCGCTGAATAGTTCGGCAAGTTGAATGGCTTTGAGTTCGGTGAGTTTCATAATATATGAATAGTTGAACAACAATTCATATATTATCGCGAAAGAAAAAGGCTGTCAAGATGGGAAAGTGACGGTCACCTTCCAGGTGACCGTCACTTTTGTAAGCTACGCCCAGCCCAACAACCTGGCGATGCTTGCGGTGAGGAAAGTCATTACAAATGCCGTACCCAATGTCATTACCACGCTCAATGTCGCCCATTTTACTGACTTGGTTTCCTTGTAAATCGTCATGATCGTTGTAGCGCAAGGATTATGTAACAGCGCAAACAACATCAAATTGACCGCTGTGAGCATGGTCCAGCCGTTGCCGTTGACGAGCAGATCGAAAATTGCGTTGTTCGATGATGGTCCGTTGATCATCATGCCTGCACCCATATAAACCATCATCATGGTTGGGACGACGATCTCATTTGCGGGAATGGCGATGATGTACGCCAAAAGAATGACGCCATCCAATCCGAGTAACAATCCAAATGGATTTAGCCAATCTGCAATCGCACGCGCTAAATTTGAATCGCCAATGGGAATGTTTGCCAAAATCCAAATGATCGCACCCGCGGGGGCGGCGGTTTGCATGGCGCGCCACAACACAAAGATGGTGCGGTCAATAATGGATGTGTATAAAATGCGGCTGACGTTTGGTCTGCGATAGGGAGGCAGTTCCAATGTAAATGCGGATGCTTTGCCTTTCAAGACTGTCCTCGATAAGATCCACGAAGCAAGAAAAGTGAATGCGACGCCGATCAATACCACGCCGACAACTGTCCCAGCGGCGACGAAGGAGGTCAAGGCTGGGGGGAAGGACGCTGCCACGAAAACCGTAGCAAGCATAATTAAAGTCGGGAAGCGCCCGTTGCATGGGACAAAGTTATTGGTGAGGATGGCGATCAAGCGTTCACGCGGAGAGTCGATCACACGAGTCGCGATCACGCCCGCCGCATTACACCCGAATCCCATGGCCATGGTCAGGGATTGTTTTCCATGCGCGCCTGTCTTCTTGAACATCCAGTCCAGATTGAATGCCACACGAGGTAGATAGCCGAGGTCTTCCAAAAATGTGAAGGCGGGGAAGAAGATCATCATCGGCGGCAGCATTACACTGACGACCCACGCCAAACCGAGATACACACCGTCCCAGATGAAACCTGTGATCCACCACGGCATGCCGATTTGATTGAAAAGTGCGCGACCATAATCGCCGATTCCAAACAGCACGACAGCGATTGCATTTGATAAAACATTTGCTCCCGAAACCGTGAGCCAGATGATGATGCCAAGCAGGAGCAGCATAATTGGCAGTCCTGCATAAGGTGATGTGACGAGGCGGTCAATCTTTTGATCGAAATCATATTTTTTATCTGATGTGGTTTTTACCGCGCGCTTTGCGATATGTTCCGCTTCTGTGTAAAGTGATTTCACGATCTCATCGCGAAAACCCGTGGAAAGACTGTTTCGTAACGATTCTGCTTTTGCTAAAATTTCATTTGCTTCCATGTTGTTTTTTTTCCTTGTTTATATATCTACGTCCTGAGCGGAGTGACGAGCGCTCCCTTCGACTGCGCCGCACACGAACAAGTGCGTGCGGCTCCGCTCACATAGTCCCGATGTTCTTTCGGGAGGACGAAGATTATTTATTGCCTACCCTCAACCGACATCTTTCCGCTGAACAGCACATCCGTGCGCTGCTGGCGTGAGACAATATCAGCCAGCTCGCCAGTGGACAGGGCTTTCTGCACACGCGCATCACCATCCAGTAAGCGGATCGCAAGCCAGCGTGCATTTGGAATGCCGGGCGCTATTTGTTCGATCATCGGCACGAGCTCACTCACGGCTTTTTGGAACTCGGGTGTGCCGCTCACACGCAAAGGTTTGGTCTCTATTTTGCCTTCGATCACACCTGCAACTGCGCCCAATAAAGAATGAATGCCGTCGCCGCTGCGCGCAGTGATCGCAATGGCAGGAATACCCAGATTGCGGCTCAATGAACGCGCATCCACTTCAAACCCTTTTCGTTTTGCTTCATCCATTAAGTTGATCGCCACCACAACATGCTCGGTGATTTCCATCACCTGCATCACCAAATTCAAATTTCTTTCCAATGCAGTTGCGTCTGTTACGACAATTGTGCAGTTTGGCTGCCCGAACAAAATAAAATCACGCGCTACCTCCTCATCCTGTGACGCTGAAAGTAATGAATACGTGCCAGGCAGGTCAACTAATTTATAGCGCATCTTGTTGAATTCAAATCCGCCTTCGGCGCGCGTTACGGTCTTGCCAGGCCAGTTGCCTGTGTGCTGTTTCAATCCGGTCAATGCGTTGAACAATGTGGATTTTCCCGTATTGGGATTTCCAGCGAGCGCAATCACGCGGTCAAAATCTCCAACTTTGATTCCCATCTGTTCCAACTGCGTAAACGCTGGGCAGGTTTCACAATGCTCGGTGGGTAATGCTATTTTTGTGTTTGACATAGTTTCTCCAAAAAATGTGTCGGCGTGTCAAAGTGTCAGAGTGTCATATGACACTTCGGCACTCTGACACTATCGGCACTACATGACGGGTTTCACCCAAATTTGCGCCGCCTGGTCTTTTCTCAATGCGATCAATGTTCCGCGCACACGATACGCTCGCGGGTCGCCGAAAAAGTTTTGCAGTTCAGGGTAGATCATCGTGCCAGGCGTCAGCCCCAGATCTAAAAATCGTCTGCGTGTAAAACCTTGCACTGCTTCATCCAGGATCACAATTTCGCCGCGCTGGTCATAGCTCAATTCTGCCAGCGGGATCGCGCTCGCTTTTGCAACTTCACTTTTGGGCAAAGCAGCCACACTCACATTTGCGGCCACCGCAGGCGCAAGCCGATATTCAGTCTCGCCATCCGTCAATAAATATCTTTGCGGATTTCGATCCAAAATGCGGATGGTTTGTCCCAGGCGGAGTCCTGCCGCCAGGATCTGTTCAAACGCCAGAGCAGGTTCATCCTCAAGGTGAACGATCCGCATTGGACCCTCAGCCTGCCACGCCGTAAGCGGCATTCCCTCCGCCTTGAGCAGAGTCCCCTCACGGGTAGGGATTGGATCGCCATGTGGATCACGCATCGGGTGGCCCAGAGCCGCATCCAGATCATTTAGCTGTGTCTCTGTGAAAGAGTGTTCGCGGCGCTGCGCTTCGCTGTGAATTTTTTCCAAAGGCATGCGCGCCTCATCTGTGAGATAACGTTCCCACAAACGATGCGCGCGGACAACATGCATCGCCCAGCGTTGCCCTTGCGTGGTGAGATGTAAACTTGCGCCGCTAGATTCGAGCAAGCCCTGCGTTTCCATATCTTCAATGAGACGGGTGACACGACCGCGTTGTAGATTCAATGTCCCAGCCAGGGATTCAGGGGAAGCCTGCCTTCCATGTTGTTCGCGGTCGAGCAGGTGTTTAAGTGCATCTTCCACCAACTCCCGTTCCCACGCGGTGCGATAGGTTCTATAAATTGCCAGCAATCCTATGCGGGGCAGGAAGGTAAAGACGGGCACCAGTAAAAAGATAATAAATAGCCATGAGAGTGATGTCATTTTTGCACCTTATATTTTGGAAGAAATGCGCCAGTGGTCTTCATATACTCGCGGTATTCATCACCAAATTTTTCGATGAGATGTGCTTCCTCGTTTGGGAGTCTGATGGCAAGCAGGATGAAAGCGAGGATCGCCATTGCGGCAATGAACCAGCTATCAGCCATGAATGCAAAAGACAGAAAGAGCAATGTCCCAACCGAGTAAAGCGGATGCCGCACCCAGCGATAAATGCCGTGAGTGACTAATTTATGTTCTTTGCGTGTTGCAACAGTTGGACTGATACCTGAGCCAATACTGCTGAACAGCCAATAGATGAGGAGTGCACAAATAAAGCCAGTGCCTACACCGATCCAACGCGCCCATTCTGGCAGACCAACTTTTGACCATGCCAAAAGAGGAGGGTAGATCAGGTAGCCGATCAGGCTGAGCCATAGTAGTAAGCCGCCCACGCGCAAAAGCAGGATCATCACAATGCCTTCATCTTTCCATGAGATTTTCTCCCCCGTGACCTTGTCCGCTTTGCGGCGGGAGTAACCAGAAATGGAAATACTGGTTATAAAAATAATCGCTGCAAATATTCGAAATGTGTTGTCGTTCATTTTTTTTCTTTCATCTTTCTTCTTCATTATTTATCCACAAATACCTGACTTGTCACCGCCGTCCCCAACACGACATTTGACTTTTGACCTTCGACTTTTACCGTAAGATTGCCGTCGAACTCGGAATAATTTTTAATCGTGATCTTCACTTCGGGAACGACGCCAATTTTACGCAAATGACGGAGCAAGGCCGGGTCGTCATCTGATACTCTTCGGACGGTGGCAGTTTCATCGGTCCGCAGGGAAGCGAGCGGGCATGATTCGTCGGCGGGCATGGTCAGATCGGCAGTGGGGATAAATTCACCATGAGGGTCGCGGGTCGGATTTCCCAGGGCGACGGCCATGCGTGCTTCGAAATCCTCCGAGATCACGTGCTCGAGTTTGTCGGCTTCACGATGGACTTCATCCCATGAATACCCCAGCGTGTTGACAAGAAAAGTTTCAAGTAAACGATGATGTCGAATCACCTCAAGTGCGGCTTTCTCGCCATTCTTTGTTAGCGTTACGCCCTGATGTTTTTTATAAATCACAAGCGGCGGCGTGGAATTGGCAAGTTTTTGTAACATGCCTGTTACCGATGCAGGCGCGATGTTGAGACGAGTCGCAATGTCGTTCGTGCTTGCACTGCTTCCATGCTCGTTAAGTTCGTAGATATGCTTGAGATAATCCTGAATCGATTGGGTGATGATTTCTGACATCAGACTCCTTTGGTAGCGCGACATTTATGTCGCGCTACGTTGTACTATTTGATCAAAAGCCCTGTAACCCAGAGCATCAACATGCCGGTCAGGACTCCGCTAAAAACAGTCATTGGCATGGATTCGCGTGTGGTATCTTTTTGAATGAGTTTTGCAATTTCGTAAATCACTTCAAAGATCGCACCTGCGCCGATGGCAAGGAACAATACAGCCAGGAATGGTGAGGGGGTATAACCGCCGATCCAAGCGCCGATGATCGCGGGTCCGCCGCCGATCAAACCCATTATGGCAAGCCTGCCAATGCTTGGTCTTTCGCGCAGGACTGGCGCAATGATACCGAGTCCCTCGGTAATGTTTTGGATAATGAAGCCGACCACGAGGAATGTGCCGAGTGCAATTTCACCGACACTGTATGCCGCGCCAATGGCAAGCCCCTCGCCAAGATTGTGAAATCCAATTCCAATTGCGATCATGAACGCGACAGCAAGCCTGCGATCTGTTTCATTGCCTGTAATCCCAGTTTGTCGTTTTGAAATGGCGTCCAGCAATAAAAATGTCCCAACTGCGCCAATGCCGATTAAACCGATGCCTTGAAATGCGGAAGGCACTTTGCTCGCAAATTCAAGCGCTTCGGCAAGCGTATCCAGGCCAAGAAATACAAGCAGGCCCGCTGTTACAGCCATAAGAAAGGTCATTGTGCGGCGTCCGAGTTGGCGCAGGGCGGGGAACCAGAAGATGCCGAGGAATACGGGGATGACTCCCACATATAAGCCGATCAGCGTGAAGCCCCAAAATGTACTGCTCGAAGGCTGCGGTGTTTCAAACGCAACAGGAATTTCGAGATTGAACGGGACGGAGTTGCTGGTGAAAATCGTAATCGCATACGCTTCGCCATAAGACCACGGATAATCAAAACGAATCACGGCGCGCCCAAGTCGCTGAATCTTCGCGCTCGGCTCCACGTGGAACGGCATCACCGCCGCGTTGATGATGACATTTGCAATTATGATTTCTTCAGGGCCGGTGTTGCGGACGTGGAGTTCGATGCTGTTTTGTTTGAGGACATAACGCTCCACGTCCACGCCTTCGACGGGTGCGGCGGATTCGAGGCTGAGTCCACCACCGGTGGAGAGAAAGAGCGCGATCACCCCGGCGAGGAGAATAATCGGAACGAGTAATAAAATCAAATTTTGGAAAGTGAGGCGAGGGGTTTTCGTCGTATTTTCAGTCATGATTAATTACTCCTTCACTTCGATCATGCCGTTCCAGCCGAGTTCTGCGAACTCTGTCACATGAGCGTGGAACATATACATGCCGGGATACTTGTAACTGAATTCCAGAATGCCGCGCTGCGCCTGCCCTTGAATAATGGTATCTGTGAATTCCGATGGCGTGAGACTTGTGCCGGTGGGGTAATAGTTAAAGAAATTGGCGTGCAGATGAAAAGAGTTGACGAAATCGAATTCAAGAATGTTTACGAGATAAACGCGAACCGTTTCGCCGACTTTAATTTGAATGGGATGATTTTGATAATGAAATGGGATTGCATTGACCGCATAAAAATCATTTGCGTCATCAAAATCAATATCGAAGCCGCTCATCACCATCACCATTTCATGGTCAACGGCGGGACGTTCCACTTTAGGGTCAATGATGAATGCGCCGTAGAGTCCCTTTGCAATGTGACGCGCCAAAGGGAAGACATGACAATGATAAAGGTGAAGCCCGAACGGCTCCGCGTCGAACTCATACGTAAATGATNCGCCGGGTTGAACATTTCCGCCCGCTCCCGTTCCCGGCA
>JGI1356J14229_10001414_pt1 | contig 19968 bp, 14 predicted proteins | sample Subgrocontami58m_FD_14229 | JGI IMG/M metagenome (IMG submission 14229) | reverse complement strand
CCATCAGTTCCAGGGTTTGTTCCTCGCGGCCGAAAAACAGGTAATCCTCGTCGCTGCGGAACGACCGCAGTCCCGGGAACGGATTAGGCAGCTTTGTCTTGTCCTTCATCGGCACGCCTCCGCCCCAAACCTGCGAACACAGCGGTCACAGCGGTTCGCGCAGCGGACCCAGCGGGAGGAGCATGGTTTGAGGTCTCTGGTCCTTGGTCCTTGGTCTCTGGTCCTCATGTTCATGCCCGCGCCTCCTTCAAGGCGGCCACGAATGCCGCCAGCTCGGCATTGGCCGCGAAGTCGTCCTGCGCCAGAACCACGCGGGTGTTGTGCGATCGAAACCGTTCCTTGCGGTGGTCGAAGGGCGGCGCGACATACACGCCCTGCACCGCGATGGGCGCGGTGCGCCCATAGCCGGGCGCCTTCATCGCGTCCCGCAGCTTGATGTCGACCCACGCCCGTGGCGCCGAGCCGTAGAACACGAGCACGCCGTCGCAGCCCAGGAGGTTCTCGCGATGCAACGTATCCGCGTCGCCGGTACCGCCGTCCAGCGCCGGCAGGCAGACCTCCAGCCCCTGGGCGAACAGGAAATCCTCCAGCGGCTCCACCGCGGCCAGATCCGCGGCTTCGCACATCAGGTACACCCGGGCCGGGCCGGCGGCGACGACGACGGGCGCCGGCGCCGATTTCTTTTCCTGCGGGCTCAGCTTCTGCAGCAGATCCTTTTTCAGGGCGGTGAGGTTGCCCTCGAACAGGTCGGCCGCGAAATGCCACTTCGGCTGGTCCTGGATCTCGGCCAGCAGTACGCGCTGCCGCTCGTCCGTGGTCTCCCCCTCGCCCGGCAGCCAGATCAGCCGCGGCAGCATCGCCTGCTGCGCCGCCTCCGCGCTCCAGCGGAGTTGGAGCGCGGGGACCGATTCCGCGGCGTCCTCGGGCGTGGCGCCGTAATGCCGGCCCATCAGGTGGACGGCGACGGCGGATTGCGCCAGGGCCGCCTTCACCGTCGTTTCGATTTCGCTCGAGAGCTGGGGCAACGGCGCATCGGGCAGCACGCGATGGCCGCGCTCGAGCAGTTCGCGGCGGATCTTGTCGCGCTCCGGCTGCAGTTCGAGCGTGGTGGTCGCGAGGTACACGGTCCGGCCGCTCGGCCGAATCACCGGGGCCGCCGCGGCGGGCTCGAAGGACTTCAGCACCGCGGCGATCTCGTGCGCCAGGTCGTAGATCCTTTCGAAAAAACGCTGCCGCGCGATGGCGCCGAACGTCTCGTCGTACTCGCGCAATTTCCCCGTTTCCGGATCGACTTCGTAGAACTCGAAGCCGAGCAACCGGGAAAGCAGATCGGACAGCTGCGGCGGAATCTCCTGCGCCGTGACGGGCGTCTTCACGACCTTGAAGATCCGGGATTTGTTTTCGGTCGTGAGGCTGCCCTGGGTCGCGGCCACGCGGACGAACTCCTCCAATTCGCGCCGGCACCACTCGCTGCGCACGTAGCGTGGGGTGAGCACGGATACGAGGACCTTGGAGTCGGAAAACTGCCGGACGAGCGCCTCGTCGAACAAATCGCTGCCCTGCAACTTGGGATCGCGCCAGATTTTCAGCTCCTGGCCGAGGAGCTGGGCCATGCGCACCTCGAGGCTGCGGTGGAACTGCGAGATCCAGCCCCGCTGGCCTTCCATCATCGGCTGATCATCGATGTGGGCGTAGCTGATGAAGACATCGTTCATGGGCGGAACGTCGGGCGGAGCGGTGGCCGCAGCTCGTTGTCGAGCTGCCCCGCAGGTGCAGTGGGGTGGGAAAAGCTGGGGGTGGGAGCCGCCGCGGGGGCGACGGTTGCGCGTCATCGGGACTGCGCACCCCCACGTACGCGGCAATTCCCGCTGCACGCCAGCCGAAAAATCCGCGGCGGAACGGGCACGGCGCGGACGGAGGTCCATTCAGGATGGTCCGCCCCCTTCGGCGGTCGGCGACCGGCCCGCTCGCGCCGGCTCACTCCAACTCGGAGTTTTCGACCCCTGGGTCGATCAAGCCGATCCGGCCCGTCGAATCCTGAATCGCAAGGTAGAACTCCCAGTATTCCTTTCCTCGTTTATATTTGTTCTTGATCGTCACGACATTCTTGCGGGGCAAATTCGTATCGAAATTGCTTCCCTTGGCGTGAGTTTGATCGAGACCGGAATTGTTGATCAGCACGCCGGCGATGCTGTACAGATCGGCCCCGCCCGGACCGACCACCGTCACCTCCAGGTCGAGGGCAACGGCCCCCGGCTTGCCACCGTTGCCATTATTGAGCCGGATTGTCCGGAAGTCGCCGGGATACTGGGCGGCCCGTTTGCCCAGGTCCTCCGCGATCATCGGATCCTTGATTTCACAGAAGCGGGCGGGATTGCTGAAATCGCCGATGCCGCGAAACGATATGACTTCGAGCGTGATTTTAACGACGTCGGCCATGGGGATGCCTTGCTGGTTTTGAGTTGAGGTTGCTGGACAAATTTTCCGTTACCGTTTCACGGCCGGCCACGGCTCGAGCGGCCGGTAGCCCAAGCCGGCCAGCCGTGCGATGGTCGCCTCCGCGGCTGCGCCGTCGCCGGACAACGCGAGCACGCGGGCGTGGGCATCGTGCACCTGCCAGTGCGCCGAGTCCTTGACGGCGGCGGTAAGGAGGGCGCGAGCGCGGCTGAGACTACGCAAGGCGGCGGGTTCGTCGTTCTGTCGCCGGGCCAGCGTCGCGGCCAATACGAGCGCCCGCGCCAGCTCCGCCGTCGCTTCCGGCCGGGACGATCCCTTCGTGGCAATGCGTTCGCCCAGCTCAATGGCCCGTCCGAGAGCGGCGGTCGCGGCCGCCTCGGCCGACGCGACGCAGGTCTCGGCCTCGAGCCGATACGCCGCAGCCAATATCGCGGCGCCGGTGATGTCCGTCGGCTCCGCCTTCACGATCGCCTCGAGCGCAGGAATCGTTTCGGCCAGGATCGTCTTCGCCGCGTCGGCCCTGCCCTCCGCGAATTCAATCCGGGCCTCCTTCACGCGGGAATTGCACAGCGATTTCTGCCACGTGCGGTTCGTCGGATCGCTCCCGACCAGCGCGCGCAACACGCTCGCCACGCGGCGGCGGCAATCCAGGGCCAGCGCCCGCTCGCCCGTAAGCGCATGAATGCTCGCCCGCAACGCCAGCGCGTCGGCGAGGTTGACACGCCACTTCGCGTTGCCCGGATCGGCCTGGATAATCGCCTCGAGTTCGGTCACCTGGTCCGCGAAACGCCGGCCCGCCTCGCTGAAGTTGCCGTCGAGTTCCTCGAGCGAACCCAACCAGGAATTCGCATCCACAATGCGAAATCTCAGCGCCACATCCGCCGGCGAAGCGGCGACGATTCGCCCGAGCAGCTCCAGCTCGGCGCGGAAACCGCGGCGCGCCTCTTCGATGCGACCGCGCCCGCGATCGTAGGCTGCCATGTTGTGCAGTCCATAAGCCAGTTCACCCAGCCACTTCATCCGGTTCGGATCGAGTTTCACCAACGACCGGCCGGTCTCGCGATAGCGCGCCCACCATTCGCCCATCGCATCGGTTTCCCCCCGCCGGCGATGCACCATGCCAATCCAAAATTCCGCCTGCCCGCGCTCGAACACCAGGTCGCCCTGATCCGGATGACGCGCCGCCAGCGCCGCCGCACGCGAATAGGCCGCTTGAAACGCCTCCATCGCCGCATCGTAGCGCATCTGGTCGAGCCGGTTCTCGCCGATGTTCCGCAAAGCGTGAGCCTGCCGCGCCAACGCGTTGTCCGTGAGATCGCGAGTGTTCATCGAGCCGAAGAACGCGAGCGCTTTCGCATCGTATTGCTCGAGGATGTCGAGCCGGCCCAGCCGCTTCAGTTCGGCCCGCTGATCGCCGAGGACGAATCCCAGCAGCTGTTCGCCCTGCTGCTGCCGGCGCTGCGCATCCACCCGCGCCAGCCAGGTGGCCGCGCCCAGCGCCACCACGCCCAGCAAACCGGCCGCCGCGACCAGGAATCGCCGCTGGCGTCGCTGGTACTCGCGCAGCCGCAGCTCGTCGAACCCCACGCCCAGCAGGCCGGCGACCAGCCGCACGAACGCGTCGCTGCGCCCATCGCCTTCCGGCCGCGCATCGGCGGCGACGAGATCCGTCGGCGCATTCGAAAGTTCGCCGTCTGGTCCCAGCGCATGCCGCAACGCGGCGGAGAAACAATCGTCGGCCGCGCCCTCCGCCTTCGGTTCGCCCGCGACGACGAACGCGAACACCTGGGCTTCGCCGTGCACGCGTTTGAATGCGAGGATTTCCTCGTGCACCCAGCGCGACCGGGCGGCCGCGGGTGAGCAAATCACAACGAGCGTCGCGGAGTCGCGCAACGCCGCCCGCACCGCTTCGCCGAGGTGCGGCGTGGTCGGCAGTTCATCGCGATCCCGAAAGACCGGAGCGATGCGCAAACCCACGGTGCCAATCGGCGCACTTCGGCCCCGAAATCGCCGCGGCACGCGGTACGACTCCAGCCGCCGCATGAGCCACCGGGCCCACGTCGTGTCACTGTGGCTGTAGCTGAGGAACGCACGGTAGCGGATCCCGGGGTTCGTGGGTGCCGGAACGTTCGAAGCGGCGTGCACGCGGGTCGCGGACGCGGAGCTCATGATGGGGTGTGGCCTGCCAGAGCGCGGCGAACAAAAAAACGGTCGGAGGAGGGAACCGGAACGGTGGGAAGCGGGAGCCCATTCTTTAGCTTTCGGTGGCGCGCAATTCGAGTGCGATGATCGCCAATCGTTGGCACGCCACGTGGCGTGGCGTTGGTCTGGGCCGCAGTGAAACTCCTGAATGACCTGAAGCACCCCTAAGGGATCATGCAGTCGGATCAGGTGGAACGCGACCTCCGGGCGCGTTCTTGCTGCGGATACGACCAGACGGCGCCCGGTCGCCGTCCACCATTCGGTGTTCGGTGCGGCGATTGGAAATACCTTTCACTGCATGAGTCCGTAAGGTTGAGCCGCCGAATAGTGGGCGTTGGTCAATCGTCGCGGGTCACTCATCAGCAATCCGTGGGATTCGCGTAAATTCGCGAGCGCGCCTTTCCCCTCGACCGCATTTGTCGTTGCGCACGCTGGGGGTACCCCATGACTAATCAGCACGATGAATGAATCGCTGCGCCTGCTTGGATTCTCGTTCGTCTTGTTTTCCGCCAGTCGCGCGGAGGTGAAGGTTCCCGCGATTTTCTCCGATCACATGGTGCTGCAGCGCGACACCGTCGCGCCGGTGTGGGGCTCCGCGGCTCCGAATGAGGACGTCACCGTGACCGTGGCCGGCCAGAGCAAGTCGGCTCGCGCCGGCGCCGACGGCAAATGGCGCGTGGATCTGGCGAAGCTGCCGGCCGGCGGCCCGCATACGCTGACCGTCAAGGGCAGCAACACGCTCACGATCGCGGATGTGCTGATCGGCGAGGTGTGGCTCGGTTCCGGTCAGTCGAACATGGCGTTCGCCGTCAATCGCGCGCAGAACTTCGAGCAGGAGCAGGCGGCGGCGAAGTTTCCGCAGATCCGTCACTTCAAGGAAGAATCGACGAGCGCGGCAACCGCGCAGTCCGAGCCGAAGGGCCGTTGGGTCATCTGTGCGCCCGACACCGTCGGCGCTTTTTCCGCTGCGCTTTATTTCTTCGGCCGGGAGCTGCACGCGACGCTCCAGGTGCCGGTGGGGTTGATCAACTCCTCGGTGGGCGGCACGCCGATCGAAGCGTGGATTGCCCCGGAGGCGCAGCGGGCGAGCGCGGAACTGAAGCCGTTTTTCGCGAGCATCGACGCCGCCAACGCTCCGCCGACCGACGCCGCCCGGAAAAAATACGAGCGCGACCTCGCCGCGTGGCAGGCAGCGGTCAAGACGGCGCGCACGGAAAAACAGAAGGCGCCGAAGCGGCCGCAGGACCCGGCGGCGGTCGCGGCGCGGAAGGCCGACATCGGCGGGTTGTTCAACGGAAAGATTGCCCCGCTCATCCCGTACGGCATTCGCGGCATGCTCTGGTACCAGGGCGAGGCCAACTCGACGCCCGCGAAGGCGCCGTATTACCAACACCAGCTTCCGCTGCTCGTGCGCGACTGGCGCGCGCGCTGGCGCAGCGAGTTTCCCGTGGCGTGGGTGCAGCTGCCGAATTTTGCCGGCGCCGGCCGCGATTGGCCGCCGGTGCGCGAGGCGATGCTCAAGACGCTCGCGCTGCCGAAGACGGGCATGGCGGTCACGATCGATATTGGCGAAGCCGACAATATTCATCCGAAGAACAAGCAGGACGTCGGCCACCGGCTGGCGCTCTGGGCGCTGGGCACCGTTTATCGTCGCGACGTGCCGGCGGTTTCCAGTCCGCTGCCTGCTGGCCAGTCCGTGCGCGGCGAAGAAATCGTTCTCCGCTTCCAACACGCCAGCGGCGGCCTCGTGGCGAAAGGCGGCGAGCTCAAAGGCTTCGTCATCGCCGGTGCCGATCGCCAGTGGCAACCCGCGCGCGCGCGGATCGACGGTGACACGGTTGTCGTTTCCTCGCCGGAGGTGAAAGCTCCTGTCGCGGTGCGCTACGCGTGGGAGAACCTGCCGACCTGCAATCTCTACAACGGCGCAGGTCTGCCGGCATCGCCGTTTCGGACCGATGACTGGAAGTGAAGGCACGCGGCTCGACGTCTTGCGAACCTCTATTGTAGCCGCCAGCGTGAGCGAGCGGACGGACCACCACTCGCTCACGCTCGCGGCCACCATCAAAACAAGGCGCAGCGAACATCGCGGTCTCCGCCCCACGGCGAATGAATCACATTCCCACCCCACTCACGCGCCGAGAGTTTCTCGCCCGCACGGCGGCGGTGCCGGCGATCTGTTCGGTCGGCGCGACCGCGGCCGGCGTCGGCCCCCGGGCCGCGGCGACTGAACGGATCGACTGCCAAAGCCACCTCTTCTGCCCCGAACTCGTTGCGCTGATGGAAAAGCGCGCCGGCGATCCGCGCGTTTTCCGGCAGGACGGCGTGCGCGTGGTGCAGATGGGCGACTGGCTGCGAAAGATTCCGGACCATTACCTCAGTGTGGAGCGCAAGCTCGCGACGATGGATGCCAACGGCATCGGCCTCACCGCGCTCAGCATCAACGATCCGGGCCCGGAGTGGTTTGGCGCGGACGGTCCCGCCATCGCCCAGCTCGTGAACGATTATATTGCGGGTGTCGTGCGCCAGCACCCCACCCGTTTCTTCGGACTCTGCGTGCTGCCCACCCAGGACATTCGCGCCGCGCTCGCGGAACTCGACCGCTGCGTGCAAAAGCTCGGGTTCAAGGGCTGGCTCGTCTACACGAACCTCGCCGGCCGCTTCCCCGACGAGAAGCAGTTTCGTCCGCTCTTCGCGCGGGCCGCCGAGCTCGACCTTCCCGTGCTGCTGCATCCGGCGAAACCGATCACGATCGATTTTGTGAAGGGCTACGAAATGACGAGCACGCTCGGCAACATGTTCGACAACACGATCGCGCTGACGCGGCTGATCCTGTCCGGCCTGCTCGACGAATTTCCGAAACTCAAGCTGGTGTGCCCTCACCTCGGCGGCACGCTCCCCTATATCGTCGGCCGGCTCGACCACCAGGTGCTGGTCCTGAAGCGAGGCCCGAAGAATCTCACGCGCGCCCCGAGCGAATACCTGAAGCAAATCTGGCTGGACGTCGTGTCACCGCTGCCGCTCGCGATCAAGTTCGGTTATGATTTCATCGGCGGCGATCGCCTGCTGTTCTCGAGCGATCATCCCTGGGTCGAGCCCGAGGTGATCATCAAGTGTCTCGAGGACGCGCACCTGCCGCCGGACGCGCACCCCGGGATCTTCGCCGGCAACGCGCGCCAGCTGTTCGGGCTATGATCCACCGGCAGCGGACGGCAGCAGCGGCGAATCAGCCGCTTTGTGCTGCAATCATCCGGCGTGTAGCCACGAGCGCCAGCGAGTGGACCCGAGGCGAACTCGACTCGCTGGCGCTCGTCGCCACCGGCAAGCGGCCCGGTTTTGGAGGGACGACCTCCGTGTCGTCCGCTTACAATGACTCGGTCCACACGGAGGTGGACCCTCCGGGAATGGACTTCGTTAAGAGGCCGTCGAAAAAGGTAGGGCGTGCCCCGGGAACTGCTGTCGTTCGTGCGCTACGCTGAGGTAAAATCGCGGCGGGCCCAGCGGTCCCGCCCTACCTTCCGAACCTTTTTCGACGCCCTCTTGGCCTGAATCCATCATACCCCGAGGGGTGATGGATTCACCCCAACCACCGGCATCCTTCGCGCGCGCGGTTCGTCTGATCCTCCTGTCCGCGACCTTCGACCCTTTGCCAATATGTCTGATCAGCAAACCACGCCCGCCATGGCGGTGCAGGCCGAGAATCTGCACAAGAGCTACGTCCTCGGTGCCGCCGCCATCGGCGCGTTGCGCGGCGTCGATCTCGTCGTCCGCCGCGGGGAATTCGTGGCCCTGATGGGACCGTCCGGCTGCGGGAAGACCACCCTGCTCAATCTCATCGGCGCCACCGACCTGCCCTCGCGCGGCCGGTTGAGCATCGATGGCGTGGAGTTGCTCGGGCTCTCCGACGATCAACTCTCCGACCTCCGTCGCGATCGCATCGGGATGGTTTTCCAATTTTATAATCTCATCCCGACCCTGACCGCGCGCGAGAACGTCGAGATTCCGATGCAGTTCAAGGGCACCGCGGCACCGGCCCGCCGCCAGCGCGCGCTCGCGCTCCTGGAGCGCGTCGGCCTGAAGGACCGTGCGGACCACAAGCCCTCCGAACTTTCCGGCGGCGAACAGCAGCGCGTCTCGATCGCGCGCTCGCTCGCCAATCAGCCCGCACTCGTCCTGCTTGACGAACCGACCGGCGATCTCGACAGCGCCACCGGCCGCGAGATCATCGCGTTGCTGCGCGACCTCAACACCCGCGAGGGCGTCACGCTCGTCATCGCCACGCACGACGCCTCGATCGCGGAACAGAGTTCGCGCGTCGTGCGGCTGCGCGACGGCCGGATCGAAAGCGAGACGCCGGCCGCATGAAGGCTTCGCTCCACTACGTGGTGCGAAACCTCGGCCGCCGCCGCACCCGCACGGTGCTCGGCGTGCTCGGCATTTTCCTCACCCTGTCGTTTCTCACCGCGATTCAAATCGGCCTCGACTCCGTCGCCGGCTCCTACACGAACCTCGCGGCGCTGCAGGCGGGCAAGGCCGATGTGATCGTGACCGCCGAGGGCGGCACGTTCGTGAAACCCGAGCCGTTCGTCGAGGCCGACGTCCGCCGGAAGCTCGATCGCAATCCGCATCTGCGCGGGATGGCGCCGCGGCTCATGGGCGTCGCCCAGGCCTCCTCGACTTCGGGCGAACACTATGCGGTGGTCGTCGGGCTCGACCCGGCGCGCGAGCACACACTCGACATTTCCGGGCTCGTGCCGGAGCCGGCGCTACGCGGCGAAACCGTCGCAATCTCGCGGGCGCTCGCGAAAAAACTCAACCTGCGCAAAGGCGAGGACCTGCTCGTGCGGACCGAGGGTTCGGGCGATATCACGTTGCGCATCGAGACGATTCTCGAGCGGCAGTTGATCCTGCCGCAGGAGGTGAAGGACTTTCTGGTCGTCAACGAGCCGACCGCGCGCTCGCTCTTCAACGAACTCGTGATGGTCCATTCGCTGGCCGGAGCATTTCGCGATCCCGCGCGCTACTACGATGCCCGCGATCTCAACGCGAGCGTCCGCCAGCTCAAGAGCGCCGGCGCGGCCCTCGCCGCCGACCTCGGCCCGGGCTACGAAATCCGGCTGCCCAAGGCGGCCGCCATCGCGTCGTTCCAATACTTCACGTCGCCCATCCGCGCGTTCTTCGGCGTGTTCGCGCTGCTCGCGCTCTCGATCACCGCGCTGCTGATCTACTCCATCATCTCGGTCGCGGTGGAGGAACGGATCCGCGAGTACGCCATCCTCCGGACGCTGGGTGGCAAACGGCGCGACATCATCCGGCTCGTGCTCGGCGAATCACTCGTCCTCTGTCTCGCCGGAGTGATCCCGGGAGTGCTCGCCGGCGTCGTGCTGGCCAAGCTCGGCGTGAAAATCGTGGAGCGGGCGATGCGCGCGGAAGGCAGCGTCATTGTCCTGCAATTCTCGCCGACGACGCTCTGGCTAGCGGTCGCGGCGGGAATATTTCTTTCGATCGGCAGCGCGTTGCTGCCCGCCCTGCAGGCCGTGCGCTGGCGGATCGTCGACGCCCTCGATCCTTTTCGGCGCGGGCAAATTCCGCCGAAACCGCCGGCGGAAAATCAATCCATCCGTCCCCTGCTCTTCATTGGCCTCGCCCTCTCCGCGCTCTCGGTCGTCGTTTTCTTCGTCCTGCCGACAGCGTTTCTTTCCGGCGATCCCTCTCTCATCGGCACGGTCGTGCTTTGCCTGCTTTTGACGATCCTGCTCGGCTTCACGCTCATCGCGCTCGGCGCACTGCCGCTGGTCGAGCGCGTCGTGATGGCAGTGATCGGGCGAGCCTTCGGTCCCGCGGCGGAACTGGCTGGCAGGAATCTCGCGCGTCACCGCCGCCGCAACACGACGACGGCGCTGATGTTCATCCTCTCGGTTTCCTGGGTGATTTTCATCGCGAGCCTGGCGGCGTTGTTCAGCCGGACGTCACTGGCGCTGGTCGAGCATTTTAATGGCGCCGACATCCGAATCCAGGCGGACTCGACCGGCGCGCTCGACGTCAAATCCGATCTCGCAAAGGTTGAAGGCGTCGCGGCGGTCTCGGAAGCCACGTACCTCCGCTCCCGTTCGCGCAGCGGAATCGCCTATGATGTGGTGATCAGCGATCTCGTCGGGATGAAACAGCTCTGGGTCGTGCCCTTTGGCATCGATGCCGAACTGGCCAACGTGCTCTACGTCGCGCGCATCAAGTACGAGGACGGCGGACCAGAGGCGCTGGCGTCGTTCGCAAAGGTCGGTGCCGCCACCGCGGCGACGTCACCGCCGGCGGCGCGCGCAACTGCCAGCGATCGCGCCGGATTCACGGTGGTGAGCGACGCCGCCGTTCCGGCGGCGGCCGCCGCGGTCACGCGCGACAGCAACGAGCTCGCCCCGGTGATTCTGAGCCAGTCGGTCGCGAGTTATCTCGACGTCCACCGTGGCGACCTCGTGCAGCTGTCGTTCCGGCTCGGCGGGTCGCGTAAGGATGCGCGCTTCCGCGTCGCGGCCGTCTGCAGCGCGATTCCGGGCTTCGAGAATTTCCGCTCGCGCGTCGCCCATGCCGTCGGCTCCGGCGTGCTGATGCCCCAGGCCGAGTTCGAGGCGATGACGCAGGCGGCGCCGACGGAGGCGGTGCAATCACGGTTTTTCGTGAAGACCACGGCGAGCGACGCCGTGCAGAAAACCGTGGCGCAGAAAATCCGCGACAACTTCGACGTCCGCTATCGTTTCGGCGTGAAGTCGACGGTGGAGCGCAAGGACGAAGCGCGAAAGTTATACTGGGCCACCCAGGTGCTGTTCGGACTCCTGCTCACGGTGGCGATCGTGATCGCGGTGTTTGCGCTGATTGCGTCGATGGCCACGGCGGCGATCGAGCGCCGGTGGGAAGTGGGCGTGCTGAAGGCGCTCGGCCTGCGGCGCGGGCAGCTGTTTCGGATGTTCCTCGGCGAGGCGATCGTGCTGACGCTGGCCTCGGGCGCGGTGGGCGGCGCGATTGGTTTCACCCTGGCCTACCTGTTCGTGCTGCAAGCCGCGGCGCTGATCGAAGTACCGGTAGTCTTCACCATGCCTTACGTGACGTTCCTGGTGACGTTCGCGATCAGCCTCCTCGCCGGAGCCTTGGCTGCACATCTTCCGACCCGCCGGCTGCTGCGCCGGCCGGCCGCGGAGATCCTGCGACTCGAAGCGTAGCCGGCAAATTTCCGCCCACGGCCTGCGGCCGCAACCAAACCCAATCGCCCAATCCTTTTGAACAAAAAGTAACGAAGGAAACAAAGGGTGCGAAGTCGAACGACTCTTCGTTCCCTTTGTTGCCCTCTGTTCAATGGCAAATGCACGCGGGAAAACGCCGGTTCGGCGACAGCAGTGCAGAGAAAGTCGTCGGTGCCTGCGGCGCACCGCTGGCTGTAGGTTGCGCGCTTGCCGTGCAAGCCGCCGAAGGCGGATCGATGGCGTTTCCGCCCGGTGATGGTCGGCGGCGTGCCGGTCGAGAGTGGGCCCTCGGTCCCGATTTGTCGGCTGGAAAGCAGCCGGCGGTCACAGACCACCGCTACAACTGGGACCATGACTGCCCAATGTAGCGGCGGTCTATGACCGCCGATTCCGCCGACAGCCCGCCGCCTCCAACGAATGCCGGCAAGATGCCGGCGCTACGCTCGGCCAGTCCCACCGCTACACCCGTCAACCGGGAGATGGGCCCGCATCCGCCAGGGGATCTGGCGCGAGGTTGACGCTTCGCGGCCGCCCTTTGATCCTGCAGCATGGGGCCAGGCCCAACAACTCGTCGTGCCCGCGGCACCTGTCGTCTTTCCGCCGTTTCCTGGCGATGGGTGAGCCTGGCGGTTTTGCTTTCGTGTCAAGGCGGTCCGCGGTCAGCCGCCAGTCCGATCGACGATTCGCTCGTTCCGATCCGTCCTGGCGCTCCGGGCCGCGCGCCATTTTGGAACGAGAACGCAAAGCAATTCATGGCCGCCCCAGCGTTCGACTTCAAACCGATCGCCGGCGCGAAATCGTACCGGTTCACCGTAACTTCAGCCGACGGTGCGACGCAGACCTTTGAGGCACCGGAACCGTTTCAGCCGCTCACACCGATTTGGGCCAGCGTGCCGGTGGGGACGGTCCAGTTGCGGGTGGAAGGTCTGCAGCAGCGCGGCGGCGCATTCGTCGGTCTCGCCGGCGAACGGAAATTTCATCGCGCCGCCGTCTTCCACGGACCGTATGGCCAGCCCGTGCGGCCGTACGGCGAAAGCGCCGCCGCGGCGTTGAGCGGGCTGATCCACGAGAAATTTGTGCAACACTGGCGCACGACCGGCAGGCCCGATCCGAGTTATGCGCTCTACCGATATTCGGCAAAACTGATCGGCAGCCTGCTGACGGGCTGCTCGCTTTATGCGACGCAAACTCCCCGCCCGGCCGATGCCGACGACGCCCTGGAAATCGGGCGCCGGGCCGCGGATTATCTCTTGAGCATTTCCGGTCCAGCCGGCACGCCGATGGAATATTGTCCGCCGACGTATCACGACGCGAAGCCAACGGAGCGCGAGAACGACCACTGGACCATGCTGATCTCTCCGGCGGAAGCCGGCCAGGGTTACCTGGATCTGCACGACGTCATGCCCGACGAGAAATACCTGCGCGCGGCCGAGCGCATCGCGACGACCTATGGGAAACTCCAGCTGCCCAGCGGGACGTGGCCGCTGAAGGTGGACAACCGCACGGGACAACCCATCGCGGAGGTCCTGCTCATTCCCTCGGTGGTCATCAGTTTTCTGGATCGACTCGTCACGCAATATCATTTCGCCGCGGGCCGGCCCACGCTGGATCGCGCGGTCCGATGGATGATGGAGAATCCCGTGCGCACGTTCAACTGGCAGGCGCAGTTCGATGACGCCAAAGTGCGTGGCGCCTATCAGAACCTCTCGAAACACGAGGCCTGTGAATTCGCCGGCTACCTCTTTCGCCACGCCAGCGAGGCGCCGCGCAACACGCCACTGGCCGAGGAGATTCTGCGGTTTGCGGAAGACCAGTTTGTCGTGTGGGAACATCCGCCCGAGTTGGGCCAGCAGGGCAGGATGCGGCCGGAGAATTGGTTCACGCCCTGTTCACTCGAACAATATGCGATGTTCGAACCGATCTCCGGCAGTTCGGCCTTCATGATCATGACGTTTGTCCGCGGCTTTCAGGCCACCGGCAATCGACTCTATCTCGCCAAGGCGGAATCGTTGGGCAACGCCCTCACGACGGCCCAGCAATATCATCACGGCCGCTACCCCACCCGGATGGTCAAGGAAGACGCCGCCTACTGGGCGAACAGCACCGTGAACACAATTCGCGCGATGAAGATGCTGGCAGGGACGCAACCGGGATCACGCTAATTCTACTTTGTTACGTCCGTGAAATTCTCCTGTGAAAACCAGGTATTTGTGGGCGGGGTGCCCCCCCGCGGGAAAGAATTTCCGAATCACTGTCGCGGGGTGAGGGCACCCCGCCCACATTCATACATAACAAAGTAGAACTATAGACTATCCGGAAACCATGGACTTCGCATCCTGTAGGTGGCGCGCTCGTCGCGCCACGCTCGTCCGCCTTCGGAGGGTTGCGCGGCAAGCGCGCAACCTACATTCACCGATTTTCGGCCACGCTTTAAACTCCCGACCGACACTGTGAAAATCACGCAGATCGAAACCCACATCTGTCACGCCCGGATGCGAAACTGGATTTTCGTCAAGGTGCTGACGGACCAGCCGGGCCTTTGGGGCTGGGGCGAGGCCACGCTGGAATGGCATACGCGTTCCGTGGTCGGCGCGATTGAAGACATCAGCCAACTTTTGATCGGCGAGGATCCGCGCCGCGTGGAGCACCTTTGGCAAATAATGTATCGCCAGCACTTCTGGCACGGCAATGGCATCGTCCGCGGCACGGCGATCAGCGGGATCGATATCGCCCTCTGGGACATCATGGGGAAGCTCCATGGCGTCCCGTGCCACCAGTTGTGGGGCGGCCAGGTGCGCGATTACATCCGGCTATATTGCCATCTCGGCGGCGGGAGGATGGAGGATTTTTATCAGACGAAGCCGGCCGACGCGCAGCGCTTCGCCGATCTCGCGAGGGAGGCGGTCGCCGATGGCTACACCGCGTTCAAGGCGATGGCGGTGCCGGAGACGATGCGGCTCGAAGGACTCATGCCGGTCCGATATGCTGAAGCGTGTGTCGGCGCGATGCGCGAAGCGGTCGGCGACAACATCGACATCATGGTCGATTGCCACGCGCGGCCCTCGCCGCGGATGGGTCATCTGTTCGCCGCGGCGCTCGAGCCGTTCAATCTCTTCTTCCTGGAGGAACCATGCTGGCCCGAGACCATGGACGACATTGCGCTAATCCAGCGGAGCGTCCGCACGCCGATTGCGACCGGCGAACGCATGGTGGGCCTGGCGGCGTTTCGCGACCTGCTCGAGAAACGGGCGGCCAGCGTCATCCAGCCGGACCTGACGCATTGCGGCGGTTTCACCGAGGCGCGTCGCATCGCCGCGCTGGCCGAAGCCTATCGCGTCGCCATGGCGCCGCACAATCCACAAGGTCCCGTCAGCACCGCCGCCTCGATCGAGTTCGGCCTCGCGACGCCGTCGTACCTCATCTGCGAATCCGTCCATGGCGACGTGCCCTGGCGCGACGACGTCGTGCGCGAAGGATTTACCGTCGAGAAAAAGGGCCGGATAGTGCGCGCGAACGCGCGGCCCGGACTCGGCATCGAGATCAACGAAACGGAAGTGCGGAAGCACCCCTTCGAGCAGGAGGTCGTCCTGCGCACTTTCCATAAAGATGGCAGCGTCGGCGATTGGTGAGACGGGAAAGGGCCCGCCTCATCGGAACCACGCCCGCAAATCCCCTCTTCAGGAGTTGGCGCGGACCGCCGGCGCAAGCAGCGCACGACAGCGGGCGACGAGATCCTCGAACGCGAAAGGTTTCATCAAGTAATCCGTCGCCCCATTTTGGAACGCCACGACTTGGTCGGCATGGCCGCCTCGCGCCGTGATCATCAGCACCGGCAGCTGCGGGGAATCTGCGCGGACGCGCCGGAGGACTTCCATGCCGTCCACATCGGGCAGCATCCAATCCAGCACCAACAGATCGAATTCTCGCGCGCGGACGGATTGCAGCGCCTCGGTGCCATTCGCCGCCGTCACCACTTCCCACTGCTCCTGCCGCAAGCCTTCCGCCAGCGATTCACGCAGCTTCGCTTCATCGTCAACCAGGAGCACGCGGTGGGCACCACGCTCGAGTGGTGGTTCTGCAGATTGATTCATGGCGCGGAGCTCATCGCCACCGTTTCATGTTTCGTGGATACGGCGGCACGCAGACCACGACACCGAGAAGCGCCGATACCGCCATCCCCAGCGCCTGACATTTAGGTCAGCAGTAAGATTCAGCGGTTTTGAATCGTCGCAGACGCGACGATTCCAGGCGGCNAATCCNTGCCGCCGCCCCATCACTCTGCCACCTCACGCGCGCACTTTTCCACGAAGGCCGCGTATTTGCCGACGTCGGCCTGCAGCGCTGGCGTATCGTATTCGTAATCGATCGTCGTCAGGCCGTGGTAACGCTGGCGTTTCAGCTCGGCCAGGACTTTGCCGGCATCCGCCTGCCCTTCTCCCAGCACCGTGTTGCGCGCGTTCAGATTGCCCTTCTCGGTCACGTCCTTGAGGTGGAAGCTGACGATGCGGCCCGCCATTTGCCGGAGGCACCCGACCGGATCGAGTCCGGACCGCACCCACTGCCCCATGTCGCAGCAGCCGCCAATGCGTGCGCTGCGTTGCCGGCAGACGGCGAGGACCTCGTCCGGGTGCCAGTACCGCGACTTGCCGCGCTGATGATTATGCAGGGCGAGGTTCAGCTGGTACTCGCCACAGAGCTTTTCCAACAAGTCCAACGCTTCAGTCGGCGGCTCCGATACCAGGGTCGTCGTCCCCATCTCGCGGCAGAATTCGAAAACCCGCTTCGCCTGATCGGCATCGGTGCCCACATCGGCGAAGAAACTCGTAAGAAACATCCCGCGGTCCTGCAACCGGGCGCGCAGATCCCGCCGCATCGCCGCCGGCATGTCTTCGTTCACCTTTACCGCCGGCCGCTGCGGATCCAGCCGCAGCGTCGAGCGCGGCTCGATATGCCGGATGCCCAGTGCTGCAACGTGATCGATGGCCTCGTAGAGCGAAAATCGCCGGTAGGTGAACAACTGCACGCTCAACTGCCATCCCAGCTGCTCGGCGTGGGGCGTACCGAGCAAGACGGGCGCGGCGGCCGCCGGCAGCGCCCGACCGAGTCCCGCGCCGGCGGCCAGCGTCCCGGCGGTTTGCAGAAACCTTCGCCGATTCATCCCGCGGGGGATCGTCGTCATGCCATTCATCGTGGTGCAGCCACTTCACGCCTTCCGGACGCGGGTCGCAATCATCGAAACCGTGGCCCCGTGGCGCGGGCTTGGAACGTTTGCCACGGATTGCGATGCCACGGAGCTTTTGACCGCGGAGCACGCGGACAACGCGGAGAAATGCAGGCAGACTGCGACGATCCTGTTCAATCCAGTGAAAACTCCGCCCTTCGCTTGGCCACCCCGGAGCAAGCTCCGGGGCATCAAGGCCAAGCGACCGCTGCGCGGATCGGGCTCCGTTTAATCGCATGAAGAAACGTAGCAAGCTACGGGGAATGGACCCGCTTGCGATTCAACCGCAGAATACGGGGACCACGCGGAAAACGGAGGCCGGGGAATTCCGTTCCGCTGTTCTTCTGCTTCCGTGTCTTCAGCGTGTTCCGCGGTTAAACGGTCCGGGGCGTTTCTTTCGCTTGCGGCTGCGCCGCTCTGGGTAATCCGCGGTCAAAATCCTGCAGCGGGAGGATCGTGGCCATCCGCGTCGATCCGCCTGATTCGCGGTCGGCGATATCAGCTGAACACCGGCCCGCGAAAACGGGCGACGACCATCGTCAGAATCAGCGCCGCGCCGAGCATGCAAACGATCGCCGCGCCGGTCGGCAAATCGAGCGCGTAGGAAATGCACAGCCCCGCCACACTCGCAATCGTCGCAGTCATCCAGCCGATCAGCAGCTTCGCGCCGAGCCGTTCCGCGAGGAAGTTGCCGCAAACCGCGGGCACGATGAGAAACGAGAACACCAGCAGCACACCGCCAATCTGCACGAAGCTCGTCACCACCCAGCCGAACATCGCGTAGAACAGAAAATCCCACCAGCGAATCGAAACTCCTTCCGCCTCCGCACGCCCGGCCTCGAACGAGATCGTGAGAAACCTCCGGCGAAACACATAGTGCACCAGGCCGATGCCGGCGAAGAGCGCGAAGGTCCGCAGCACCTGGCCGGGTGTCACCAGCAGCACCTCGCCAATCAGCGTGCGGCGAAGCTCCTCGTTGCCTTCCGGACTGCGGCTCAGGAGCAGGATGCCGAGGGCCGCCGTGACGACGTACACGATGCCGATCAGCGCCTCCTGCGGCACGCGTTTGCTGTGTGAACGCGTGAGCGTGAAAATGCCCGCGCCCACCAGCGTGAACGCCAGCGACAGCGCGTAACTCTCCCACGAGGAAGGCTCGTAGTGCATCAGGATGCCGAAGCACGTGCCAAGCGCGGCGACCTGCGCGAGGGCGAGATCCACGAAGATGATTTCGCGCCGGACGATGTGCAGCCCGAGATATACGAGCAGTCCCGGCAAAAGCAGGCACGCGAGCAGCGGCCACTTCATGATTTCAAAGGCTTCGAGCATGGCGGGGGGCAGTTGTAATGAAGCTACTTGGACGCCGCGAAACCGCGCGCGATCGATTGCACGAGGAAGTCGATCCAGTCCTCGTAGTTCTCGGTGCCCTTGCCGCCGGGAAACGACGGCCAGTCGAGCACGACCGCGCCGGTGCGGCCCGCCACCGTGTCCGCGGTCTTGCGATTCTGATACGGCTGCACGGCGATGAGCTTCATCTTGGCCGCCTTCATCTTCGTGATGACTTCGGCCAGATGCGCCGGCGTCGGCGGAATGCCCGGCTTCGGCTCGAGGAAGACATCCATCGGAAACCCGAAGCGTTGCCCGAAGTAGATCCAGAAATTATGATACGTGACGATCGGCTGGCCGCGGTAGGGCGCGAGCAATCGCTGCCATTCGGCCAGCTTCGCGTCGAGCCGGGCCTCGAATTTCCTCAGGTTCGCGGAAAACACGGCGGCGTCGCCGGGATCGAGCTGCGCCAGCGAGCGAGCGATGTGCGCCGCGACGATCTTCCCGTTCAGCGGGTCGGTGAGAAAGTGCGGATTGCCCGCCGCGTGGATGTCGCCCTGCGAGCGGTCGAGCGCGGACGGCACTTCCAGCAACGCGACTCCCTCCGAGGCGACGATTCGCCCGGGTTTGCCGACCTCGAGCCGGGGGTTGCGCCCGCCCTCGAGCAGCGGCCGCAGCCAGCCGGCTTCGAGTTCCGCGCCGCCCTCGACGAGGGCGTCGGCGCGGTTGAGCCGCACAATCAGGCTCGGCTTGGCGTCGACGAAGTGCGGGTCTTCGGTCGGCTTGGCCAGCACGACGAGGTCGATGCGGTCGCCGCCCACCTCGTGCGCGAGCGCGCCGAGATCGGGCGTGGTGGCGACGACATTGAGTTTCGCCGGCAACGGCAGCGTACCGAGCGCAGCGAGGGATGAGAGCAGAAGAAGCGTTTTCATAAACAGCACGGAGCGCGGTCAGTATTTGTGGGCGGCGTGGGCCCCGAGCCCGAATTCGAGCTGCATCCAGATCGAGTGGGCGGAGCCGAAGGCCTCGCCATGGTCGAAATTATATTGGAGACGAACCTTCGAGAATTCGCTCGGGAAGAAGGTTATCTCCGGTGAAAACCGGTAGCGTCTGCCACGAAACGGATCGCTCGCGTCGAACGTCGCGTGGTTGCCGGTGACATAATCCGCGCGCAGCCCGAGATTCCAGCGGTCGACAAAGCCCCAGACGAGCTGCGAATATAGTCCGTAATCGTGGAGGTTCTCCGCGCGCAGCGGCGCCGGTGCGAGCGGATCGGCGCCGGCGTTGAATCGCCGGTACAGCGCCTCGGTCTGCCAGCTCACATAGGGAAACCCGCGGGCCGCGTCGGCCGGCTTCCACTTCCAGAACAGGTCCGTGCCGTAGATCTCGGTGCGCGTGCGCGGGCCGGTGTCGTTCGGCCCGAAGGCCCCCGACACTCCCATCAGCAGCGTCTGCGTATCGCTGAGATCGAACGATGTCGCGAGCCGCGGCACGAAGACCAGATCCTGCGCGCCGCGGAGCCTGCGTTCGATCGTG